>LSQX01059042.1_pt1 | contig 22626 bp, 19 predicted proteins | sample 654561 | NCBI WGS metagenome assembly LSQX01 (sample SAMN04489861, study PRJNA283612) | anaerobic digester metagenome | isolation source: 4 biogas reactors fed with cattle manure at either 37C or 55C with and... | place: Denmark: Kongens Lyngby | collected 2014
ATGATGTTCATACGATCTTAGAACGAGCTCTGAAAGACAAGGAGAGGGGACTGGCTTACCTTTCATTGAACGTAACAGATGAAGCGCTGGACTTCTTTGCTCAAAGAGCAGGCGGGGACGCCAGAGTTGCCTTAAACGGGCTTGAACTGGCAGTTTTAACTACTAAAGCCGGTGCAGACGGAGTGATTGAAATTGACATTGAAGCTGCTATGGATTCAATGCAGGAAAAAATCGCTCTTTATGATTCCACCGGTGAAGCTCATTACGACACTATTTCTGCCATGATTAAATCTATGCGTGGCAGTGATCCGCAGGCAGCTGTTCATTACCTAGCCAGAGCCTTGCGTGGCGGAGAAGATATTAACTTTATCGGACGTCGTCTGGCAATCGCAGCCTCGGAGGATGTGGGCATGGCCAATCCGCAGGTCCTGTCTATCGTTGTTTCAGCCTGGCAGGCTGCTCAGATGGTTGGTATGCCGGAAGCACAGATAATCCTGTCTCAGGCTGTAATCCTGATCGCCAGCAGCCCCAAATCCAATGCCAGTTATCTGGCCATTAAGAAGGCCATGGAAGATGTGGACAAGAAAGATATCGGTGAAATTCCTTTCTATCTGAGAAATGCCCCTGTAGAAGCTATGAAGGATCTTGGCTACTCTCAGGGTTACGAGTATAGCCATGACTGGCCTGAGGCAATTTCGTCACAAGAGTTCCTTCCTGAGAAACTTAGAGGAGTACAATATTATCTGCCTACAAATCGTGGTCACGAACAAACTGTGAGCAAGTGGATGGCAGAAGTGGAAAAGCTTCGTAAATCAGAACAAAAGAAGAAGCGAACAGAAGGAGCTGATAATGATTAAGCCTGCAGAAGGGAACAAGAGAATATACTTTGACCATGCAGCCACAACAGCAATCCGCCCGGAAGTTATGGCTGTACTTATGGATGCCCTGGAGAATAATTATGGCAATCCCTCCTCTTTTTACAAAGAAGGTAATATGGCGGCACGGTCTATGGAGCAAGCGCGCGCCAAGATTGCTGAGATACTTGATGTCAGAGCAGAAGAAATATATTTTACATCCGGTGGTACGGAATCTGATAACTGGGCCATTAAAGGTGCTGCCAGGATGCATGGTAAAAAGGGCAAACATCTGATAACTTCAAGTATTGAGCATCACGCTGTCTTACACAGTATGAAAACTCTGGAAAAAGAAGGCTATGAAGTTACATATTTAGAAGTTGATGCGGACGGTTTAGTCAATCCGGAAGACCTGCGGGCTGCAATCCGTCCGGATACAATACTGGTCTCTATCATGTATGCCAATAACGAAATAGGCAGTATTCAGCCGATAAAAGAGCTGGGTAAGATTTGTCAGGAACACAAGATCTTGTTCCACAGTGATGCTGTACAGGCGCTGGCTGCTGTTCCGCTGAGGCCAAACGACTTGGGCGTTGACCTAATGTCTTTTTCTGGCCATAAACTATATGGTCCCAAAGGCATAGGTGTCCTTTATAAACGCAGGGGGGCCCGTATTGCTCCTTTTGTTGACGGCGGGGCGCAGGAGCGGAAGCAAAGGGCCGGCACGGAAAATGTACCCGCAATAGTAGCTTTGGCAAAAGCGGTTGAACTGGCTTATTCCGATTTAGAAGAAGAAGCGGCAAGGCAAAGCAGATTGCGTAATCGTCTGATTAACGAAATCCCTAAGGTCGTTTCTCATGCTAAGCTGAATGGTCATCCGAGCATGCGTTTACCCAACAATGTTAATTTCAGCTTTGAGTTCATTGAAGGTGAGTCCATCCTGCTCTTGCTTGACGCATTAGGTTATGCCTGCTCCAGCGGATCTGCATGTACATCAGCCTCACTGGATCCTTCCCATGTCCTACTTGCCATCGGGCTGCCACATGAGGTTGCTCACGGCTCCTTGAGAATTAGTCTGGGAAGAGAGAATACTGATGCTGATATAGACCGCTTCCTGAAGGATTTACCAAAAGTAATTCAGCATCTGCGGGATATGTCTCCTTTATATGATGACTATAAGAATGGCAAAATAGAAGCTTTAATTCCAATAGAAGGTGGAAACAGGCTAGTAAGAGAGGGTGGCTATGGAATATAGCGAAAAAGTAATGGATCATTTCATGAACCCTCGCAACATGGGTGAAATCCCTGATGCGACAACCACAGGCACGGTGGGTAATCCTGTTTGTGGTGACATCATGAAGATCGATTTAAAAATAGAAGACGACATTATAACTGATGCCAAGTTTAAAACTTTTGGCTGCGGTTCTGCGATCGCAACCAGCAGTATGGCAACTGAATTAATCATCGGCAAGCATACCGCTGAGGCTCTGGATATAAGCAACAAGGCTGTCGCTGAAGCTCTGGACGGCCTGCCCGCAGTCAAGATGCACTGCTCGGTACTGGCTGAGCAGGCTATTAAAAAAGCACTGCAAGCTTATTACGAAGCTGAGGGCAGGATGACTCCTGAATTAGCTGAAATATTTAAGATTCTTGATGAAGACGAAGATGATCATGGATGCTGTCTGCACGAATAAGAGGAGAGAAGACATGGACAAGCAAGAAGATAAGAATTCTGCTGTAAAGGAATTAGAGGATAAATTGACCTTCGAATTCAAAACAGCCTGGCAACCCGAGGATAAGGATAAATTGGATGCAATCCATACTTTCGCCGAAGAGTATAAATTTGCTCTCGATGTGGGAAAGACAGAGCGTGAATTCGTTAATTTTGCCAGCGCCTATTTAGAATCCAAATCTTTCAAGTTACTGGATTCGTATTCAGAACTGAAAGCCGGAGATCGCGTCTACCAGCTGGTGCGCGGCAAAGGTTTATTGGCAGCTGTCATCGGCGAGAACGATCCTTTGCAGGGTTTTAATCTCATTGGCTCACACGTTGATTCACCGCGTCTTGATTTGAAACCGAATCCTTTGTATGAATCATCTGATCTGGCCCTGATGAAAACACACTATTACGGTGGTATCAAGAAGTATCACTGGGTCGCACAAGCTCTGGCCCTGCACGGTGTCATGATTAAAAAGGGCGGAGAAAAAGTCGAAGTTATTATCGGGGAAGATGATTCTGATCCGGTACTCTATATTTCTGACCTCCTGCCACACCTGGCTGCTGATCAAATGAAAAAGAATGCGGCTACTGTTGTAGAAGGGGAGGAGCTGAATGTCTTAATCGGTGGTTTGCCGTATCCTGATGAAGATGCCAAGAATCGCGTCAAACTGGCCGTCCTTAAACTTCTTTTTGAAAAATATGGTGTTACAGAGCGCGAGTTTATTACAGCAGAACTTGAAATCGTACCGGCAGTTAAAGCCAGAGATGTAGGGCTTGATCGTTCTTTCCTAGGAGCTTACGGCCAGGATGACAGAGTCTGCGCCTACACTTCATTACGTGCGCTGACTGATCTTGAAGCAGTACCCAAGCGTACTGCAGTATTGCTCATGTATGATAAGGAAGAGATCGGTTCCGGCGGCAACACCGGTGCTTCATCCTTCCTATATCCCTATTATCAGCAGAAGATTGTAGGCCTGATGCTGGATCATGAACCAACTTCGCTTGAGCTGTCACAGAATATAGTTAACAGCACCATGCTCTCGTCTGATGTAACCAACGCTTATGATCCAACCTTTGCATCCGTATCCGAACCGCAAAACAGTTGCTACACCGGACGTGGCATGGCTTTAAACAAATATACCGGTGCCCGGGGCAAAGGCGGAACCTCTGATGCCTCTGCAGAGTATTTTGATGAAGTAGTACGTCTTCTGGAAGATAATGATGTCCGCTGGCAGACTGGTGAGATGGGTAAGGTCGATCAGGGTGGCGGCGGAACCGTAGCGGTCTATCAGGCTGAGCTGGGCCTGGAAGTTATTGACTGCGGTGTACCTTTGCTTTCAATGCACTCCTGCTTTGAAGTTTCCAGTAAGGTCGACGTTTATGAAACATATCGCGGTTATCGCGTTTTTTATGAAAACATGCGCAATGACCGAGTTTAGTTTTTGCACAATAATGTAATTTTCACAAAAAGAGGGGGCTGTCTCAACTGACGGCCCCCTAAGTTTTTAGTAGACAAAAGATTTATCGCTCAAAATCACTTCTATCAATTTCTGGCCATTGACTGAGGAAAGCATTCAACTTACTTGCTATATGCTTGACTCCTCCAGCTTCACGCGCTTCAACATTCAGAGGTAATACCGGATCATGCAGTGAAAGTCGCAGCAGAAACCAGCCGTCACCTTGTCCCGGCGCAACAGCGACTCTGACCCCTTCATAATTTTCAGCTACCAGAGACCAGCCCTCTGTGTTAGCCACTAAATGTTCCAGATCAGCCATAACTTTTTTACCTAGACTGACAAAGTCCGTTGTCAGCAGTTTGGGGCGAAATTCCTCAGCCTCCAGCGGTTCAGTGAATTCTGCCAAAAGGTCATTGAGCTCCCTGCCTTCCTGTTTCAACTGAGCCAGTTTAATTAAAATACGGGTTACAGTATAGGCACCATCGTCGAGAAAGTAGTTTTCTTTAAAAGCACCATGTCCTGAGGTTTCCATAGCAAGTTGTGTATCCTGGCCTGCTTCATTCAGGCGAATAGCCTCATTAATAACATTGCGGTAACCACGCTGGAAGCGATGGTGAATACCACCGGACTTGCTGATAAACTGGCCAAGTTCATCAGATGTTATGGAATCGGTAACAATAGTAGTGCCGGGATGGTCTTCTATAATTATTGCTGTCATCAAAGCTATCAGCCGGTTGCGGTTAATTTCAACTCCATTGCGGTCAACTGCTCCGGCCCGATCAACATCAGTATCAAAGATGATGCCTAAATCAGCTTCTTCTCTCAAAACAAGTTCACGCAAACTGGCTATGGCCTCTGAATCCTCTGGGTTTGGGGCATGATTTGGAAAATTACCGTCCGCTTCCAGATATTGACTGCCTGACGTATCTGCGCCCAGGGGCTGGAGAATGCGGTCAACAAAAAATCCGCCGGCTCCATTTCCGGCATCGACTACTATATGCAAACCCTGCAGTGGTGTATCCGGGTGGGTGGGATGCTTTACTCCCTGACGAATTTTCTCCACTAACTGCCCGGAATAAACTCCCATAAAATCAATCATATCTGGCATAGTCCAGGCCGGAGGTGCTTCTATCGGATAGGCATCTGCAGCTTTCTCCAGAATATTAGTGATATCACCCTTATTCAAGCCTCCGGAGGCGGTGAAGAATTTAAAGCCGTTGCGGTTCCAGGGCAGGTGAGAGGCTGTCACCATGACAGATCCGTCATATTCAAAGCCGGTCGTAATACAGGTCATAAACATGGCCGGGGTAGAGGCAAGCCCTAAATAATAGCTCTCAGCTCCTGCAGCAGCTACGCCCTCCAGGAAAGCCTGAGACAGCTCCGGAGCTGAAAGCCTGGAGTCATGGCCAAGAGCGATCTTTAAGTTACAAGGCAACTTAGCCCTTTGTTCACTCAGCCATTCTGTGAATCCTAGACCGATCGCACGGGCAACAGCAGGGGATAAGTTTAGCTTTTCACCTTCAATTCCTTCAAGGGCAACACCACGAATGTCACTGCCATTCTGCAGGGCGGACCAGTTAATCTCTTTAATTTGCATCGATTACCTCCTAATGCATAATCTGCTTTGCTTATTCGATAAATACTCCCTACTCATCAGCAGAAGTATTATCCTTTGTCTTTTTAGGCGTTAATTGATTTAAGGGGTTCTTGTCAACTGCATTATGCAGCTGCTTGTTGTCAATGTGAGTGTATATCTCGGTAGTTGCAACAGTAGAATGCCCCAGGATTGCCTGTAGACTTCTAATATCCACCTCTCCGTATTGGTACATCAGGGTGGCGGCTGTATGACGCAGTTTGTGCGTAGAATAGCGCCTGGGATCAAGGCCTGCCGAAACAATATATTTTTTAATAATATTTTGCACAGCCCGTGGCTGAACCCTGCTGCCAAGACGGGAAATAAAGAGAGCGTGTTTATCTTTTTTCTTGGGTTCAAAACGATCCGGAAGATAGTCCTGCAAGGCACGGATACAGGCACCGTTCAGATAGACTGTACGCTCTTTACCGCCTTTACCCATAACAGTCATCCGGTCTTCCTTAATATTTGGTATATCAATCGAGCAAAGCTCTGCTAAGCGCAGGCCGCAGTTCAGGAAGAGTGTCAGAATACAGTAATCCCGGCTGGAATAGCGAGTCTCGGACTCAGCCGCAGCCTGAAGCAGCTCTTTGCTCTCGTCCAGACTGAGATGCTTTGGCAGCTGCTTGATTTGCTTAGGTGTTTCCAGGCGATCGGCAATGTTTTCTTCCAGCAGATTAGCCTTATTGCTCAAATAACCAAAAAAACTGCGCAGACTGGAAATCCGGCGGGCTCTGGTTGAGGGGGCGACATTTCTGGCCGCTGCCAGCCAGCTGATATAAGCATACATATCGCTGAGCCTGACCTGCTTCAGATAGTCATCATCCACCAAAGAAAGATCAATCTCTTCCCATTCCGGATCTTCGGGCTGAGTGCTTTCACGCGGTCGCAGCATAAAACGGAAAAACATGACCAGGTCATAACGGTACTGTCTGATCGTACCTGGTGACCGCCCTTTAATTGCCTGGTAATATCCAAGAAATTCTTCCAGCCGCGGAAATGTATCTTCAACTTTTTTATTGTTCTCCTGTGACATATTTATATTATACGCTATCATGGTTATGAAAAATAATTCATTATTTGTGATAAACTTTTAGCGCTGAATAAAGCAGATTATGCCCTCAGGCCTTAGAAAGGTAAATACATAATGGAAAAACTGCGTGTAGGAATTGTCGGAGCAACCGGTCTGGTCGGCCAGACTTTTATTTCCTTATTGGAAAATCATCCCTGGTTTAAAATAACTGCCTTGTTTGCCTCTCCACGTTCAAAAGGGAAGCCTTATAGTGAAGCTATGGAAGGACGCTGGCGTTATGCCGCGGAAATGCCCGAAAGTGTAAAAGAGATGATGGTCATGGGTACAGATGAGATATCTGAGATCGCTGATCAAATAGATTTTGTCTTTTGTGCTGTTGATATGGATAAATCAGAGCTGGTCCGGCTTGAAGAGGGGATTGCCAAACTGGAAATCCCGGTTATATCCAATAATTCAGCCATGCGCTGGACACCGGATGTACCCATGATCATACCAGAAATAAATCCCGAACATAGTATCTTGATTGAAACTCAACGCAAGCGGCTCAACACAAGACACGGCTTTATAGCTGTAAAACCTAACTGCTCAATCCAGTCCTATGTGCCGGCTCTGACTGCCTTATTGGACTTTGAGCCAGAAGAAGTCTTTGTAAGTACTTATCAGGCCGTTTCAGGCTCAGGGAAGACTCTGGCAACTGCTGATGAGATGCGAAATAATGTGATTCCTTATATCGGCGGGGAAGAGGAGAAGAGTGAGTGGGAGCCCTTGAGAATATGGGGTAAGGCTAAGGGCGGCACTATCGAATTAGCCCGCAGACCCATTATCTCAGCACAATGCTATCGGGTATCGGTTGAATATGGTCATACAGCTGCCGTATCAGTTCGTTTTCGCAAAGACACAGATGAAAAAGAGATCCTCAGCCGCTGGGCAGATTATCAGGGCCATGAATCTGTCAGAGATTTGCCTTCGGCTCCGGATAAGTTTTTAGAATATCTGACTGAAAACAACAGACCACAAGCTTTGCTTGATGCAATGGCAGGCAAGGGGATGGGTATCACCATCGGACGCCTGCGTAAAGATCCGATTTTTGACTATAAATTTACCTGTTTGTCGCATAATCTCATTAGAGGAGCCGCAGGTGGTGCGGTTTTAACTGCTGAATTACTGTATAAACAGGGATATCTGTCAGAAGCATAGGAACGAAGAATATTAGAATGGCACAGGAACAGCCGGAGACTGCCTTAGACGCAACTGATAATATTATAGACAGCAGATATAAGAGCGTGGATTGCCTTAATCTGGGGCTTTGGCTTGGATTTGGACTGATGGCAAACGGTGCAGAGGCAATCAGAGTTGAAGATAGTGTAACTCGGATTCTCAATGCTTATGATTTGCAGGATGCGGAAGTCTTTTCTGTATCCAATTACCTGCATGTCAGCGCCAGAAGCCGCTCCGGAAAACCGATAAGTTTCGGCAAACGCATGCAGGGCAGCAGCTCTAACAATCTGGATAAGGTTGACCGCCTAAACGATTTAGCGCGCCATATTACAAGCGAAACACCTGATCCTGTCCTGACTCTGGAAGAAGTCAAGAAGATTATAAACTCTCCGGGCTATCCCTTTAAAATTCATGCCTTTAGTGTTGCCCTGGCAGCCTTCGCTTTTTCCATGCTGCTGGGAAGCAGCCTGCTGCCGGCACTATGGGCTGCTTTAGCTTCTGTCGTCATGATTAATATATTAAGGCCAATCCGAAAACATTATGCCAATCCAATATTTATTAACTTAATCGGGTCTGTGCTTATAACTATATTGCTTTGGCCTGTTAATTTTACAATTTATAGCTCTGAATCTTTATTAATGATGACGGCTTCATTTATGTATTTTTTCCCGGGAATTGCACTGATTAACAGCATTCGGGATTTAATGGCCGGTGATTACAGCGCCGGCTTAGCAAAAATGGTCGAAGTATTACTTCTGGCCATTTCAGTAGCCGTTGGTTCAGGAGCGACCTTAGCCATGCTGAACAGAGCCTGGCCGCTTGCTTAGGAAGGAGCAAATCATGGAAATTATACAATCAACCTTTTTTGCTCTCCTTGCCAGCTTCGCCTTTATGATCGTATTTGAGGTTAGGGGAAGGGCCTTGTTTACCGGCAGTATAGGCGGAGGCATCAGTCAGCTAAGCTTTATGCTGTTTCAACTGCTCGGAGACTTGCATTACCTGGTCCCATATTTCTTTGCTTCGATAATTCTGACACTGTATTCAGAGATAATGGCACGCCTGATCAAAAAGCCTGCCACAGTATTCTTGATCGGTGCCTTGTTTCCCTTGGTTCCGGGAAGAGGCATCTACGAATCAATGGTTTACTTTGTTGACGGACAGCAAAGTCTCTTCTTTGCAAAACTTCAGGAAACTTTGGCCATTACCTTAACTCTGGCTATGGGCATCATGATGGTCTCTGTAATTTTCCGTAACTTCAGATTGAGATCCTACTTCAAAGAAGGAGAACAGATTTAACTACCGCTCCTGTTTTTTGTAAACGTCCAGGAAGAAGAGGGGTCCAGTCAGGATTTCTGATCTTATCTCCATACAAATCGTACTTCGTAAAATATAAATTTTACGAAGTACGGTAGGGGTTATTTTACATGGAGGGTCTTTTAGATGGATTTTGGCGGATCTGCCTGTAAAACAGTGCTTTTCTCTTATGGCAGAATATTAGGCAGACCATCAGATGGAATGCTTTCAGTTGTTTCTGTTTCTCCCAGGAAGTTTTTCATGCCGGTTATTTTTTTCCACTCTGCAGTATCTTTGAACGGATTATATAAAGCAAATAAAATAATTAAAGCAATTATAATCATTATGCTTGTTAACAGATTGCGCAATGTTCTCTGAATCTTCTGTTGCTGGTACATGCGATTTACTTTGTCTATTGTCGTGTAGCCTTTTAAACGGTATATTTTGTGTCCAAGTTTCTTTTCAGTCTCCGGATTATATCTATCCTCAAGACCACGGGTCAGCAAATCAGTGTTCGCACTTTCTGTCTGCTTTAAATCAGTATTTCGATATTTACGGGCAAGCTGTGTCCGCAGTTGAGCTGTCTTGCTTTGATTTAATGTATCCTCAAAATTGGAGTCATCAAATTCAGGCGCAGAATCCGGCTTCTTTGATCTCTGATTTATGTATTGATTATTTCTTTCCTTATCCATAATAAGTACTGCTCAATCTCGACATAAGCGGAATTTTTTAATAAGCATAATTTGCAGGTATCCATGATCGTTATGCTTCTGTTTATACAAAGCTGTTAACAATTAGATATTTTACCATAAGCCGGATTATTATTATGGTATTCCTCAGATGCGAAAAATGCTTCTCTTGCTTCTGAACATTTGTTTTGTTATGATTAAAGCGAACACACGCTCTTTATTATTAAGCAGGAGGCACTAATAATGAAAGACACATATCAGTTCACAAAAGCAAATGTTGATGAAACCTGCGATGCTGTCTATGACTATATCCTTGCATATGTCAATGCCAACGGTTATGCTCCCAGCGTACGGGAAATTGGCCGTGGAGTCGGCTTGAAATCAACTTCTACAGTATACGGGCACCTCAAACGTCTGGTCAGTCAGAATCGTATTGAAATGACGGAAGGCAAACGCCGGGCCATACGCCTAGTAGATGAAAGTGAACTGACTGAAGCAGCACATGATGAAATTCCCCTGCTTGGTACTGTAACTGCCGGTGTACCCATTCTTGCTACGGAAAACATCGAGGCTATGCTCAAACTGCCTCAGGAAACTTATGCTTCAACTGAGGATATGTTCGCCTTGCGTGTACGTGGCGACAGTATGGTTGATGCAGCAATTCTGGATGGTGATATTGTCTTGGTCCGTAAGCAAAGCACTGCTGATTCGGGTGAGATTATTCTGGCTCTGCTTGAGGATGAGGCCACAGTGAAAACTCTAATCCGTAATGACGATGGACGCTGCCACCTGCAAGCAGAAAACGCAGCTTATGCAGACATACCTTTTGAATCAGAAGACTGTAAGATTCTGGGCGTCGTATGTGGCTTGCTGCGTTTCCGCGTCTAAAAATCAATTAGTAAAACTGTCAGTTGTGTGACCATGAAGAATTATATACGCGAGGATAGGCGTAGTTATTCTTTTTCCGATTAGCTTCGTTGAAAATCAAATCTGTAACCTCGTAGGAACGAATACATACAACAGCTGATTTAAAGATCAGCTGTTGTGCACTGTCGGCATTTAAGACAATGGTATCCTGATCAAAGCCTACGATTATCCCTTCCAATACAGTCTGGTCTGCCAGCTGTAGGCGTGCAGTCACCTTCTGGCGTCTGCAATGATTAAGGAAGGCCTCCTGTATTTTTCCCGTTTGAGAAATGTTTGAATTGCGAACAGTGTTTTCTTCTTTTTCAAGATACGACATATAAAGTCCTCCTAAAAATTAATGACGATATTATTTCGTCGGTTTAAGGTAATTAGGATTCAATCTTAACTAATTAAAAAAAAGAAAACTTCGACCTGATCGAAATTGCGTTCAGCTTTGACAGATTTTGGAGGTATATAGCAAGCTATTGACATATTCTTTGGGTCTGAACCAGGTTAATTGACGCTTGGCATATCGTCTGCTTGCAGTAGCAGTATTTTCCCGTGCCTCAGCTTCAGTCAGACGACCATTAATATACTGGATGGCTTCACGATAACCAATACCGGAAAAGGCCGGAGCAGTTGAATAAGAGTCATATCGCTCCATCAGTGACCTGGTTTCTGAAATCAGCCCGTCATCATACATTTCTTCTGTACGTTGATTAATCCGATTGTATAGATCCTGTCTGCATTCCCAATTCAATTGATACACGCGAAATTTAAAGGAACTGCTCTTTAATCTTGACTCTGCATTCAATTCACTGAGAGTCTTCCCTGTCAGTTCAAATTTTTCAAAAAACCGCACGATGCGCCTTCGATTAGCGGGAGAAATCTGCTCTGCCGCTTCAGGATCCAGAGCAGCCAGCAAAGCATATGACTCCTTTAAGCCGCGCTTAGTGATCATCTCGTTAATACTATGTCTAAATTCTTCTGTAGGAGCCGGGTCTGAAAATTTTAAACCTTCATAAAGAGCAGATATGTACTGCCCAGTGCCGCCGCAGATCAAAAACCGCCTGCCCTCAGACTGGCCGGCTGACAATATTTCACTGGCATCATTAACGAAATTTGCCACACTGTACCGGTCATTCGCATCTTTTATATCAATCAAATGATGCAAGACACGTTTCTGTTCGTCTTGACTTGCTTTGGCCGTTCCGATATCAAAGCCGCGATAAATCTGCATGGAATCAGCAGAAATCAGCTCACGATCTTCCAATTCACACCAACGCATAGCCAGTGATGATTTACCGCTTGCTGTCGGACCGGTTAAAATCGGAATAAGATCAGCATCCTGTCCTGCCAGATCTTTCCTGACAAGCTCCAGCATCAGCTCCTGAGTATCTGCTTGAATTATGTGTGTTTGGAAGACCATTAAACTATCCTGCCGAACATTCTCTCTAGCTCATTACGACTCTTTCTGATTATGACCGGACGCCCATGTGGGCAATGATACGGATTGTCCAGCTCCAGTAATGAATTAAGTAAAGCTTCTGCCTCATTTTGCGAGAGACGATCTCTTGCCTTAACAGCAGCCTTACAGGCTATATCATGAAATACTTCAGTATCTCTGAAAGCCAGTTCAGGATCACTTTGTTCACTGGCAGCTTCCAGAACAGCTCTGAAAGCTGCTGCAGGATCAAGTTCGTTTTTCGAGCTGCCACTGCTTGGCACTGCTCTGATCACAATGGAAGTTTCACCAAAAGGTTCGCATTCAAAACCCAGACGAGTGAATTCGTCAATATTTTCTGCAAAGAAGGTCATCTCCCCTGCATTAACATTAATACGCACGGGCAGCAGCAAAGTTTGCGAGAGTCTCCCCTCTTCCTTGTTTTCATGAAAAGTATATAACAATTTCTCATATAATATGCGTTCATGTGCTGCATGCTGATCAATAATATAGAGGCTATCTTCCCTTTCAAAGAGCAGGTATGTTTCTAATAATGATCCGATATAACGGGCTCCTGCAAGATCTGATGCCCGCACTTTTCTTACTGCTTCATCAGACGGGCTGCTTGGCATTTCTTTAGCAGCAACTTCAGATGTTGCGGGCTGTTTACTTTCCTTGTCCTCTTCCCCTACCCGCTTTGTTGCATACTCCTCATCTCTTGCTTCAGCTGCAGAATCAGCGAAAGTAATCTGTGCACGGTTGCTTCTACTGGCCGGTAACTCTTCAGGCTTTCTGTAAGTTAATTCAGAAATATTCTCATCTGACTTGACACTGACATCTTCAGCAATCTGTTGGTAAGGCTTGACTTCTTTTATTGTTTCTTCCCGGGAGAGACTTTCCTGTAAAGCATGATAAACAGAACGAAAGAGGATCTTCTCGTCCCAGACTCGGATCTCACTTTTTTGGGGATGGACATTAACATCAACCAGCTCCGGCGGAATACTCAGATGCAAAACCAGGGCTGGAAAGCGTCCTTTCATGAACCAGGTCTTCCCTGCTTCATCCGCTGCAGAGCGCAGTGTAGGAGACTGTATTACACGCTGATTAACAACAAATAACTGACGGCTGCGGTTATGTCTGGCGTCTGCCGGCATAGTCATGTAACCGCTGACTTTGATAGGGCTGACAGTATGTTCTACTGCGACCATTGCTTCAGCCAGCTCCCGGCCGAAAACAGCATAAATAGCACTTAGCAAATCATTATTACCCGGAGTATGCAAAAGATCTTTTTTGTCTTCAATTCGCCGCACACGGAAAGATACATCTGGCCGGGCCAATGCCAATCGGCCGACCATATCGACAACAGCACTGCCTTCCGCACGGTCAGTCTTTAGAAACTTATAGCGGGCCGGAGTATTAAAGAAAAGATCGCGTACAGTAACAGTAGTACCCTCTTTCATGCCGGCTGATTCAGAAGAGATAAGCTTGCCCCCTTCAACCAGCAGCCTGCTGCCAGTGTCAGAAGCTATTAAACGGCTACGCAGCTCGAGCCGTGAAACTGCCGCTATGCTGGCTAAAGCTTCTCCCCTGAAACCCATAGTTTCAATACGCAATAAATCATCAAGCGAGGTCAGTTTACTGGTGGCATGACTTTCCAATGACAAAGCTGCGTCTGCAGCACTCATACCAGAGCCATCATCTTCAACTTCCAGTAGTTTAATTCCACCAGCTTCCAATGAAATACGTATTATGGAAGCACCGGCATCCAGAGCGTTATCGATCAGCTCTTTAGCCACTGACGCCGGTCGTTCAACCACTTCTCCGGCAGCTATGCTGTTGATCGTTTGATTGTCTAATTTATGGATCGTGCCCATTAATCCTCCTCCTGACGCATACGTTCTTGTTTCTCGACCAGCTGTTTCAGATCAAGCAGGAGAGAATAAGCTTCAATCGGGCTCATTGCGTTAGGATCACTATCGCTAACGCGTTCAATTATTTCGTCAGCCAATTTCACGGATTGAGCCTGGGCGAAAAGTCCAAGCTGACCATCCATAGGCTGAGCATCTTTACGAATTTGCCGTCTGTCTTTTTTATTGGTCCTTTCCAGTACAGCCATTATTTCCCGGGCCCGGTCTACTACCGGCACTGGAACACCGGCTAGCCTGGACACTTCGATTCCGTAACTCTGGTCTGTACCGCCGGATTTAATCTGGTGCAGGAAAACAATTTCTCCTCCTCGTTTGGCAACATCTACATGAGCGTTAAATACACCTTTCTGTGTTTTACTCAATTCAATCAGCTCATGGAAATGAGTTGCGAACATTGATCTGGCACCAATAAAAGTTGCATCCGCCAGATACTCAACAACCGCCCAGGCAATTGACAGTCCATCTGCAGTACTGGTACCACGGCCGATTTCATCCAGGATCAGCAAACTGCGGGGTGTCGCCTGTGTCAGGATTGTTGCCACTTCCGTCATTTCTACCATAAAGGTAGACTGGCCGCCGGAGACATCATCTGAAGCCCCTACCCGTGTAAATATCTGATCACAAATACCGATCACGGCTGAGTCAGCCGGCACAAAGCTGCCGGACTGGGCCAGTATACAAATTAAGGCAACTTGCCGCATATAGGTGGACTTGCCGGACATATTCGGGCCGGTAAGTATCATAATACGCTGATCATCAGTATTTAGTTCAATATCATTGGGGACGAAATCACTGGCGGCTAAGATCTGCTCAACCACAGGATGTCTGCCCTGAGTAATCTTTAAGATTGATTCCTCTGTTAAGCGCGGCCTGCAATAGTTGTGACGTTCTGCAACTTCAGCCAGTGAAATCAGGGCATCCAGCTTCGCAAGGGCCCGCGCTGTAGTTTGAATCTCTTCCAGATATCCCGCAACTGTTTCCCGCAGTGAGATAAAGATCTCATATTCTAAAGATTTCAGCTTTTGATTGGCTGTCAGGATCTTTTCTTCGTAGTCTTTAAGCTCAGCTGTAAGATATCGTTCAGAATTAGTCAGGGTTTGGCGACGCCTGTAATGTTCCGGTACCTTATCCGACTGCGACTTAAGCACTTCAATGTAATACCCGGCTACGCGATTATATCCGACTTTCAAGTTCTTAATGCCGGTTTTTTCCCTCTCTTCCGCTTCTAGGTGCAAGATATATTCCTGTCCGTGCAAAGCAATTTTTGCCAGCTCATCACGTTCTTGGTCGTAGCCATCGCGAATCAGTCCACCATCCATTATTTGAATAGGAGCTTCATCCAGCAAAGCCCGGGATAGTTTATCCTGCAGTTCGGGTAAAGTGTGGATATCTCTGGCAATAGCCTGAAGAGCATCCGTCTCTATCCCCTCCATAAGCTTGTGGAACTCAGGCAAGCGCCCCAATGTTTCACGCAGTGAAATTAAATCTCGGGGTGATACATTAAAAGACGCTATCCGTCCGGAAAGCCGCTCCATATCATAGAGACCATAAAGTGCGTCACTTAATGAGCGACGAATCATAAAATTATCTTTTAAGAAAGCCACTGCATCCTGACGAACTTCGATCTGTGAAATATTTAATAAAGGTTGTTCCAGCCACTGACGCAAGTTCCTGCTGCCCATAGCTGTTTTGCAGTGATCAACTGCCCAGAGCAGACTGCCTCTTCGTTTGCGGTCACGCAAGGTCTCAGTCAGTTCAAGGTTGATCCGGGCTGACCGGTCCAGGATCATGTAATCCCGGAATCTATATGGCTTAATTTCGCCAAAATGCGTCGGCACCATACCCTGTGTGTCTTGCAGATAAGAAATCAAACCTGCAGAACAGCGATGCCAAAGCAAGTCTTTTTCATCATATTTGATGCCAAATTCAACAGCCTTTTTACTGCTGAAAGAAGCGTCAGTCAAAGTAGTCACGGTAATTTGTTTTCTAGTACAATAGTCTTTAAATTTATTGTTGTGAATAAATTTCTCACTGACAACAAACTCAACCGGTGCAAATCTTTCTATCTCATCAAATAAATGGGCTTCCGCCTGTTCACCTAATAAATCACTGGTCTCAAAATGGCCCGAAGAGAGATCACAGGCGGCAATGCCATAAGCAGCATCCTCCTCCAGAACAGCACAGATAATTGAATATTTATTGGCATCCAGAGAATCCGGATCAAGTTGTGTCCCCGGTGTAAGAACTCGTACCACTTCACGCGCCACCAGACCTTTTGCTTCGGCAGGATCCTCTACCTGTTCACAAATCGCTATTTTGTAACCACGCTCCAGCAAGCGATTTAAATATTTGTCTACAGCATGATGTGGGACTCCACACATGGGAGCACGTTCATCCAGACCGCAATCCCGTCCCGTCAGCTTTAACTCCAGTTCACGTGCAAGTAAAACAGCATCATCAAAAAATACTTCATAGAAGTCTCCCAGACGCATAAAAATCAGACAATCAGAACGGCTTTCCTTCTCTTCGACATATTGTCTCATTAAAGGTGTCAGACGCTCTTTATCTATATTGTCAAATCTTAGTGTACTCATATTATTTGCTTATCTTCATATATATCATATTCTTATATTATCCAAATATTCTTATATCTAAGCAAGGCCTGTAAAAACTCCTTCCAAAGAGTGTGTTTTAGCTTTTGTTATCCGGACAAAAACCTCACTTCCGTCTGAGATGGTTGAACTTAGCGGTTCTCCTCTTGATGTTAGATCCTGACCCGCAGAATCTGTCATATCTGGCAGAGAGAAATTAACTAACCTGTCATCTTTACTTCTGCCGGAGAAAATTTTGTCATCGTTTTTACTTAAACCACTGACCAGAACATAGATGTTTTCGCCTACACATCTTTCATTTGATTCAAGACTATGCTTATTTTGTAAGTCAAGCAAACGTTCAAATCTTTCCTGAATCTCAGCATCAGAAGCACTCTGCTCCCAGCCGGCTGCCGGCGTGCCGCTGCGCGGACTATAGATAAAAGTGAAGGCACGATCAAACTTGACTGTCTCCATAATTCTTAGTGTATCTTCAAAATCCTCTTCTGTCTCTCCCGGAAATCCGACAATTATGTCGGTACTTATGCTTATACCGGGCCGGGCGGAACGAAGTTTATCCACTAACTCAAGATAGTGTTCGGATGTATAGCGACGATTCATCTGCTTTAAAAGACGGTTGCTGCCTGACTGCAAAGGCAGGTGTACATGTGACTCTATCGTTTCATATTTTCCTATAACTTCAATTAGTTCATCGCTCAGATCCTTGGGATGAGATGTCATGTATCTGAGAATACTCAAATCAGGGAACTTTGCTATCTCTTCCATAAGCCAGGCAAAGCTTGGAAAGTCAGACTCACCTTGTCTTCTCTTATCATTACCATAAGAATTCACATTCTGTCCCAGAAGCATTATTTCTTTGGCACCATTATCTACAGCAGCCCTGGCTTCTGCAAGAATAAGCAGAGGGTCACGGCTCGTTTCACGTCCTCTTGCATAGGGGACAATGCAATAGCTGCAAAAATTATTACAGCCTGACATTATTGAGATCAAAGCACGGTGTTTACTTTCCCGCTTAACCGGCAAGGAAGGATTGCCGGTCTCTTTAGCCTGATCGGTCAAATCCACTATAGAGTGTTTTTTTTGGCTGCCTGATTCATATAGTGCCCGCGGCAAGTTTCCCATATCGCCGGCATTAAGCAGAAAATCAATGAAAGGGAAACTTTCTTTTAGCATAGTGTTATGAGTATCCAGGCCAGGCATACAGCCCATCACGCCGATGCGGCGGTGTTTTTCTTCACTGCGCCAGGTCTTTAGATTACCTAAATTGCCATAAAAACGCCTGTCAGCATTTTCTCTGACACTACAGGTATTAAAGATGACAATATCTGCATCCTCAATACACGGAGCCGCTTTTAAGCCGATAAACTCCAGAAGCCCTGCAGCTATTTCACTATCATTATCATTCTGCTGACAGCCGAATGTACGTATGAAATAGCTGAGCGGCTGTTTTTCCGTCAGCTGAAAGCCATCTGCCCCACTTCGTATTGCATCAATATAAAATTCTATATCCTTCTTATTAGTTGCCATTAAATCCTTCACTTTAAATATTTTTTATCGTGGCAAGGGATGATATTCAGACCATAAAAAACGTTTCAATAGCCATTTTTTTCTCGGCAGCTCTTCTTTCAGACGTCTTTCTTCCCTTGCGTAGAAGTCAAGCAAGCTATCAAGCTCTTCCTGACCAACAATTTGTCCGTCCGGATCATCGTAATATATTCTTTCTGTCAGATCCAGATATACCTGATCAATCTTATATCTGCCTTTTGAATTTATTCTTCCGACATAGTCGCGGATAGTTTCACCATAATTCCTGCTCTTGGCCTCCAGCTTCCATATCGCCTGCAGGTCCAGATCTATTTTAACGATTAAATCTCCGGCTGAACTTTCCTCCAGTATTTTCTGCAAATACTCAGGCTTATGACGCTTTTTATAGATCAGATACCGCCAAAGAAGGAAAAGCCATATTGGCGAGCTGAAGGCCAGCAGATACAATAAAAATTTTACGATAGGAAGCAGAAGATCCAAGAAGGAGGAGCTGTCATCGGTCTCCTGCGGAGCTTCTTCTGGCTTGCTATGGTCATTCTCCGGAATCACTTTGGTGGGGGCAATGGTCTCTGTCGGTTCAGTTCTGGCTTCTGTGGGTACAGTCTCTTCGCCGGGATCTCCTCCCCCTGTATGGTCCATCTGATCCAAAGTAGAGGCCGGGGTCGGATCAAGAGGAATCCAGCCGAGACCATCAAACCAGACTTCAGTCCAGGCATGTCCATTTTCGCCATTTAGTTCACGTCTTGTGCCCTTGTCGGACCGAGGAACGAGAAAACCCTCTACATAGCGTGCAGGTATTCCCGCACTTCTTAGCAGAACAGTCAGGGCGGTGGCAAAATAGGTGCAATAGCCTTCACCTGTTTCCAGGAAATACGTTACAAAATCGCTATCGGCCGGAGGCGTCTCCACATTTAGCTTATAGGTAAAATTATTTGCCAGATAGGACCGGATTAAAGTTGCACGTTCCGGATCACTGTATCCCGAACCGTAGACTAATTCTTCTAATAAAGGATGGCTTGCCTGCAGAGCAGGTCTTAATGTCGGCAGCTGAGGCAGACTAGTCCAACGTGATCTTTCTTTTCCTGACATCTGGCTATCCGGGAACAAGCCGATCAAGGCTTGCAGATTGTCAATATCATGTAATTTACGTACAGCAAACCATTGGCCCATCCCTCTATAGCCATCTGGTGAAACACGTCTGTCCAGATAAAGGTTGCCGCTTTGGTTAAAATAGACATTAAAAGAACTCGAATCCAGACTTACAAATTCATCCGGCCTGCCACCATGGAATATTACCTGCTGATCTTCTACAGGTCTCAGCTCAAAAAACCTGTCCGTCAAAATCTGCTGGACAAGAGCTTCCTGACTCTTATGTAAAGAACCCAATATCCGTGTCTGATCTTCTTTATTACGTGAATGCCCCATCAACCAGTTAGGATTCATGCCGTCTATGGTCCAGCCAAGTCCTGTATATTCAAAATAAGCAGTACCACGTAAATGGATGGAAGCTGAGTCAGTATCAAGGTACATGTAAGTATCTTCCAGTAATTGCGGTGTACCACCCAATCTGTTTTCCTGGGGATAGTAGCCAAGGTCTTTTAAAGAGAACTGCAAATATGGTATAGAAGAAGCTTCCTGATATCGCTGACCAAACAGGCGCGACATATTGTCATCAAAGATCTTTACGTAAAAAGCGCTTGTAGGAATGATTGAGTTCAGAAGCATTAAAACTGCCAAAATAAATATGCTGATAGGCACTGCCCTCTTGCGTCTGCTGTGCTCATTAGCATTACTCCTCTTTTTTATTTGCTTCTCAGTCCTGAGAGCCAACTTATGCTTGTTCTCTCCAAAAGTCCAGATCAGAAGAATGACTAAGATAGAGGCAACATAAGCAAGTTGCATTTCCCTCACACCAACATGTGCTCTTATCTCTTCGGCAAAAGCAAAGAGTGTGGAAGAGAAAATAAATGCTAGTAGCGGAAGCGGCCGCCAAAGAAGGATTAAAGCAACCAGAAGCGTCAGAACCACAACAAAGCCAGCGCTTGAAATCAGACCGGCCTCCATCAGCTCAACTTCAATTCCCAGACCATAGGACAGGCGATTGTAAAGTAAATCAAAGACTGATCGTAAAGCTTTACCTAAACTGCCAAGCAGGGGCAGCCCCGGAGCCAGGGCTCCGATAATCGCTAAAGACATCAAGACAAGGACAAAACCTGAAAGTGCTTTAGAAAAGCGCACAATCAGATAGATTAAAAGGTAGGTTACTAATATAATCAGGGCCTGCTGCAGCAAATTCACTTCTATGTTAAAAGCTATCATCCACAGTGGAGATACTGATAAAGTAAAGAGAAAGCATAATACAAAGCGCCGCAATATCTGCCAGGAGCTGCCAAAGAAAAATGACTCAGCAGGACCGGTCTGACCACCAACTTTTAGCAGTAAATTAGATGATCTGTATTGTCTATTTTTCTCTTTCGATTTCACTTTTTCTTCCGTTCTCGCAAAACTCCGCTGGAGGCAAAGATATACACAAAAACATCAACACCGGCACGGCGCATACGATCAAAAGCCTCTTCCATTTCAAAGCTTGGCGGTTCCTCAATGAAATAGTATAGGCTGACATAGCGGACCTGCTCTTTCAGCTTTAATATAGTAGTGACCGTCTGATAGCTAAGGCGGGTAGTCAGCAACAAATAGCGATCAGCCGAAATCTGATTTAATTCATGAATAATCATTGTGGCTATGTCCGGAGTGGAATCTATGGGCAGCAGGGCAAGCTGGCGGCGGTATGACTGCAGATTTTCAATTTTCTTGCTGAATACTCCGCTTCTTGATCTTTCTCCTGTTTCTAAACGAACATAAAGTTCCTTGTTTAAAAACTCTCGCAAAATTCCAGCAGTAGAATCGAGCAGCAAATCACGCCTGCTAAGAGCTTTATCCCACTCCTGGGCTGACATATATTCTTCAGTAGCTGTATTTTCATCGACCATTACAGCTGTTCGTATCTCCAGTGATTCTTCATACTGCTTAATCATCATAGATTGCAAGCGGGCACTTACTTGCCAGTGAATGCGGCGTATATCATCACCCGGTGAATATTCCCGCAGTGTATCAATCTCATCACTACGGTCTTCTACACGTTTGCGTTCGATATGGCCGTCTTTTGTTTCGCGCAGAGCATTAACCGCTGTTGTTGAATCAAAAGATGCAACCGGTAAAACCAAAGTTTGCATGTTCCCTTTTTCAGAACTATATTTGTAGCTGCTTTGTAAAATGCCCAGTATGCCGCGCAGGGAGACATTGACTTCATCAAGCTGTAACCAACCGGTATGCCTTGCCTCCATACTGACAATGATTTCTTCTTTATTTCCAGGAACCAGACTGCGCTGCACAAAGTGCTGTTGGGCTTCCACCGTTCTGTCAGTCAGACCATACCAGGCCGTAACTGATATCTCAGCAGGAAGGAAATAGGTCTGAAGTGATATTGAAATTTTGAAGTTTGCTAAATCACCACGACTTGTCTCTGCCTGATGTTCAACCTGACCGATTCGCAAACGGCTGCGCAGATAGATTATTTCTATTATGGAATATACCAGTAATATCAAAACAAATAGCAAAGCAATCTTGAAAACAGCCAGACCAAAATAGCTCACTCCGGCCAGGAGCGGTACAATCAGCAAAACTAATAGTACGAATAGAACCGTCATCTTTGTGCAGGAACTTGAACTGTTTCCTTAAGTGACTCAATTATGCTTACTGCCTGAGCACCGCGCAAACGTCCCTCAGCCTTTATAATCAGACGATGGTCAAAGACATAATGCAGTAAACTCTGTACATCATCAGGAATGACATAGTCACGGCCACTAAGCAAGGCAGCTGCCTTGGCGGCTTGTAGGAGCATCAGAGAGGCCCTTGGACTTGCGCCTAGTTCAACATCAGGATGACGCCTGGTCTGCTGAGCCAGATTGGTGATATATATCTTAATTGCATCAGCAACATATACCTGTCTGGCCTGGTCGCGCAACCATAGCACATCTGCAGCATCTGCAACAGGCAATAAATTTTCGATCGGGTTTTCACCGGAAAAACGGGACATTATGTTAATTTCTTCTTTTGCAGTCGGATAACCCAGTGTCATACGGAACATGAAGCGATCCAGCTGAGCCTCAGGCAGAACATAGGTACCTTGTTGTTCTATGGGGTTTTGTGTCGCCATGACCATAAAGGGTTGCGGCAGTTCATAAGTAGTCTGGTCAACTGTCACCTGGTTTTCCTGCATAGCTTCCAGTAAAGC
>LSQX01016111.1_pt1 | contig 22622 bp, 21 predicted proteins | sample 654561 | NCBI WGS metagenome assembly LSQX01 (sample SAMN04489861, study PRJNA283612) | anaerobic digester metagenome | isolation source: 4 biogas reactors fed with cattle manure at either 37C or 55C with and... | place: Denmark: Kongens Lyngby | collected 2014
TGCTCTGGCTGCCCGCACAACACCTCTACCCGTGTGCCTGAGGGCTCACGCGCAGTTGCAGGTATTGGTTGTCACTATATGACCATCTGGATGGATCGTAACACCGACACCTTTACGCAAATGGGCGGTGAAGGTGTCACTTGGATTGGTCAGCAGCACTTTACCAATACCAAACATATTTTTGCTAACTTGGGGGATGGCACCTATTTCCACTCGGGCATTCTTGCTATTCGAGCAGCCATTGCTGCTAAAGCTAATATCACCTACCGTATTTTATACAACGATGCCGTGGCTATGACTGGCGGACAACCAGTTGATGGCACCTTAACGGTACCGATGATTAACGCAAGTTTAGTGGCCGAGGGCGTCAAAAAAGTCGTCATCGTTAGTGATGAACCTGAAAAATACAAGGGCATAAGTTTAGTAGCTAATCCTGAAATCCACCATCGCGATGATTACGACATGGTGATGGAGGAAATTCGCAAAATCGAAGGTACTACTATCATCATTTATGACCAAACCTGTGCTACTGAGAAGCGCCGTCGCCGTAAACGTGGCACCTATCCCGATCCAGCCCGTCGCGTCTTTATTAACGATGAGGTGTGCGAGGGTTGTGGCGATTGTAGCCAAAAGTCTAACTGTTTATCGGTGGAGCCCTATGAAACACCACTCGGTACCAAGCGTCAAATTAACCAATCAAGCTGCAATAAGGACTTTTCATGTTTAAAAGGATTTTGCCCTAGTTTTATCACCGCTGAGGGTGCAGAAATGCGTAAACCCAAGGTAGATGGTTCAGAAAATCCTGAGTTAGATAAAAACTTACCAGCCCCTACCCTACCCAATATTGACCGTGCCTACAATATTTTAGTACCAGGCGTTGGTGGTACGGGAGTGGTAACCGTTGGTGCCATTTTAGGCATGGCTGCCCACCTCGAATGTAAAGGTGTGCATGTGTTAGACATTACCGGTTTAGCGCAAAAAGGTGGTGCGGTAATTAGTCACATTCAAATTGGTTATGCTCCCAAAGATCTTTATGCCACACGTATTGGCATTGGTGAGGCAGATGTTATCTTAGGCTGTGATTCCTTAGTTGCTGCCTCTAAAGAAATCACCTCCAAAGCACACAAAAACCGCACGTGGGGCGTAATTAACCAAGCAAAAACACCAACCGCAGAGATTATGGTTAATCGCAAATGGCGCTATCCTACAAAAATCACTGAGCATGACATCAGAGACGTATTGGGTGCCGATCAGGTCGAGTTTTTTGACGCTAACCGTAAGGCCTTGAAACTCCTTGGTGATACTATTTTTGCCAACCCGCTCCTTATGGGCTTTGCTTGGCAAAAGGGCAAAATCCCTCTACATCTTGACAGCATCATGCGTGCTTTCGAATTAAATAATGTGGCCGTCGAAAAAAACAAAGAGGCCTTTGCATGGGGTCGCCACTTAGCTGTGCATGGTCCTGATTCGGTTGATACCGATCCAGGTTTCGCTATGATGACAAGCGAAGAAGACGAAGGTAGTCGCAGTAAACCTATCAAAATGGTAGAAAGTCTTGATGCTTTAGTGGCACGTCTCAGTAAGCGTTTAGTTGAATACCAAAACGAGCAATATGCGGAGCGTTTCAAAAACATTGTAGCCTCAGTGCGAGAGGTCGAGCATAGCGTAGCTGGTAGCCACGCTCGTCGACTTACGCAGACGGTCGCGCGCAATCTGCATAAGCTAATGGCCTACAAAGATGAATACGAGGTAGCACGTCTCTACTTAAAAGAGGAGTTTTATGAGCGTCTAAGACGCCAATTTGAGGGTGAACCAGGCAAAGACTATAAACTTTATGTGCACCTATCACCGCCAAGCTTAAATCTCAAAGATGGCGAGGGAGCACCTCGTAAAAAGAAATTTGGACCATGGATCTTTAACGCATTTAAGATACTGAGCAAATTCAAATTTTTACGTGGTACTGCCTTTGACCCATTTGGCAGACATCCCGATAGAGTACTAGAGCGTCGTATCTTAGCTGAATACATTGAGGTAATTGAGCAGATTAAATTATCCTTAACAGATAATAACTACGACATTGCCTTAGAATTGGCTAATTACCCAGATGATATTCGCGGTTATGGCCACATTAAAGAGAAATCAGTTGAAGATGTTGAGCAAAAGCGCGAAAGACTACTTAAGCAATTGACTACAAATACTAATTTAGCCGCATAAGCGTTTCAGCTTGCATTAAAGTAGCTTAAAATAGGAAAATAAGGCCTTGGGTTTAACGGATAGTACGCATACTATCTTTTAAACTCAGGCATTTTAATCAGTTTTCCTATTACAATCATGAGCTACATAGAAAATATTTTTAATCACTTTCATAAATGTAATCCGCATGAGCCAGAGTACACACAGGCTGTACACGAGGTTCTGGAGTCATTAGCACCCTTATTTGCTCATGAATCAAAATACGAAGAACATGGTATTTTAGAGCGCATTATTGAGCCCGAAAGACAAATCATCTTCCGCATTGCTTGGACTGATGATGCGGGTCGTGTTCAAGTCAACCGTGGTTTTAGAGTGCAATACAACTCAGCTCTTGGCCCTTATAAAGGTGGCATCCGCTTTCACCCTAGTGTCTGCGGTAGTGTGATTAAATTCTTAGGTTTTGAGCAGATCTTTAAAAATGCCTTAACTGGTCTATCACTTGGTGGCGCCAAGGGTGGATCTGACTTTGACCCTAAAGACAAATCACCAGGCGAGATTATGCGTTTTACTCAAGCCTTTATGACAGAGCTTTATCGCCACATTGGTGACACCATTGACGTGCCTGCTGGTGATATTGGCGTAGGTGCACGCGAGATTGGTTATATGTTTGGCCAATATAAGCGTATCACTGGTGTTTACGAGGGTGTCATTACAGGCAAGCGCCCATTATGGGGTGGCTCCTTGGCACGCACCGAGGCTACTGGCTACGGTTGCGTCTATTTTGCTAAGCATATGCTTAAAGCACAACACAAAGACCTTGAGGGCCGCATCTGTACCGTCTCTGGTGCGGGTAATGTCGCCATTTACACCATCGAAAAGCTTCATCAACTCGGTGCTATTCCTGTTACTTGTAGCGACTCTAGAGGCTTTATCTATCACAAACACGGTATTAATCTTAATACCTTACAGCGCCTCAAAGAAGGTGCCAACGAGAGTTTAGAGCGTTATTTAGAGCATCACCCAGATGCTGTTTATACCCCTGTGAGTGAGTATAAAGAGGGGCAAAATGCAGTGTGGTCAATACCATGTGAGCTAGCTTTCCCATGTGCTACTCAAAATGAACTCAATGAAAGTGACGCAGATACTCTATTAGCTAATGGCTGTATTCTGGTTTCCGAAGGCGCTAATATGCCGTGTACCCCAGGTGCAGTAGAGAAATTCTTAAGCGCTAACATTCTCTATGGCCCAGGCAAAGCAGCCAATGCTGGCGGTGTGGCTACTAGTCAATTAGAAATGGCTCAAAACGCTAGTATGCAACAATGGACTTTTGAGCAGGTAGATGCACGTCTTAAATTCATTATGGAAAACATCTACCGTCAATGCGCAAATACTGCCGAGGAGTTTGGTGAACCGCACAACTTAGTGTTGGGCGCTAATATTGCTGGTTTCCGCAGAGTGGCCGATGCAATGATTGACCAAGGTGTTTATTAATTAAATTTGCAACACTATTTAGAGGTACAAAAGCCGAGACTCATAAGAATCTCGGCTTTTGCATGTTTGGTTGACTGAATAATAAATTTATTCTATTCGCTAACAGCCTGCGCAGATTTATGCGTTAATAAAGCAATTAAATGAGCTACTGTTTGGCGTAACTCATTGCGATGAACCACCATATCAAGCGCACCTTTTTCTAAAAGGAACTCAGCGCGCTGGAAACCCTCAGGTAGCTGCTCACGTACTGTTTGCTCAATCACGCGTGGGCCAGCAAAACCGACCAAAGCATTTGGTTCAGCAATTACCACATCACCCATGAAGGCAAAACTTGCTGATACACCACCCATGGTTGGGTCTGTCAAAATACTAATAAATGGTAGGCCCGCATCAGATAAACGGGTTAGCATCGCGTTAGTTTTGGCCATTTGCATAAGAGAGAATAAGCTCTCTTGCATGCGCGCACCACCTGATGCACTAACACAGATAAAAGCAGTTCGGTTATCAATGGCATGTTGCACACCACGACTAAAGAGCTCACCAACCACCGAACCCATTGAACCGCCCATAAAACCAAACTCAAAACAGGCTAAAGTCGCAGGTACGTGCATGATGGTACCGCCCATAACAACCATTGCGTCATTTTCTTTGGTACCTTTAACCGCCTCAGATAAACGCTCTGGATATCGACGTGAGTCTTTAAACTTTAAAGGGTCAGCCGAATGCAAATGAGTGCCAATCTCTACCCTACCCTCAGGGTCTAATAAAGAGTCGATGCGGGCGCGTGCATTTAAACGCATATGGTGCCCACAATTAGGACAAACATTTAAAGCCTTTTTAAGCTCATCGCTATAAAGGGCTGAATCACAGCTCGGGCACTTAACCCAAACACCCTCTGGTACGCGTTTGGTATTCTTATCTTCGCGATTAATTCGCGGGGGTAAAATCTTATTTAACCAACTCATGATTATTACTCTTTTGAAACTGTTTCGAGGCCTTTACGAATAGAAGCTAACCACTCACCTGCACTCGCTCCGGCCAACTCAGCATGACGCGTTTCATCTTGACCCTCAATGGCTTCTTGCATAACGGTAATTAACTTACTACCGATGACAACGGCATCAGCTACTGAAGCAATAGCGCAAGCGCTTTCTACATCGCGAATACCAAAGCCAACACCCACGGGGATATCAACGAAACGCTTGATGTTTTGTACTTTCTTTTTAACATCTTCAGTATCTAAAGCTGCTGAACCGGTCACACCTTTTAGTGATACATAGTATACATAACCTTTGGCAATTTCACCGACCTTTTTAATACGCTCATCTGTCGAAGTCGGCGCAATTAAAAAAATCGGTGCCAGATCGGCGGCCTCAAAATAAGGTGCTACCGCGTCAAATTCCTCGGGTGGATAATCAACAATTAAAGCCCCATCAACGCCTGCCTCAGCGGCCTCTTTAGTGAATTTTTCCCAACCCATTGCCTCAATAGGATTAGCATAACCCATAAATACGACTGGCGTTACTTGGTCATCTTCGCGGAATTTACGAACCACCTCAATCACACCACTAAGGGTCATACCATTAGCAATGGCACGCTCAGTAGCAAGTTGAATTACCTTACCGTCGGCCATCGGGTCTGAGAAAGGCACACCTAACTCAATAACATCAACACCACCTTTGACCATTTCGTGCATGATCTTTAAGGTAGCCTCAGCGCTAGGATCGCCACATGTAATATAAGGCACTAAGGCAGCGCGTTTACCAGCACGTGCAAAGGCATCATCAATACGTTTAATAGACATCTATAGACCCTACTACAACTTAATATTGCCGTACTCGGCAACGGTGTGAATATCCTTGTCGCCACGACCGGATAAGTTAACTAAGATAATTTGATCTTTAGCCATTTGCGGTGCTACGCGCGCAGCATAAGCTAGAGCATGTGAAGACTCAAGCGCAGGGATAATACCCTCATAGGCACAGCAATCGTGGAAGGCCTTAATCGCTTCATCGTCGTTTACTATTTCGTAGCTAGCTAATTGTAATTCTTGGAGTAAGGCGTGCTCAGGGCCAACACCTGGATAATCTAAACCAGCTGAAACGGAATGGGTACCCTGTACCTGACCATGCTCATCTTGAATCACCATGGTGCGGTTACCATGTAACACGCCAACCTTACCAGTATTAAGAGAGGCAGAGTGTTTGCCTGTTTTAACACCTTTACCACCGGCCTCAACACCCACTAATTTAATCTCTTTGCCATCTTTACGCTGATACGATAGGTAAGGATGGAAAATACCGATGGCATTAGAGCCACCACCCACTGAAGCTGCAATTAAATCGGGCTGACAACCTGCAGCTTCATCCATTTGAACGATGGCTTCACGACCAATAACACACTGGAAGTCACGCACCATCTCTGGATAAGGCACAGGGCCTGCAACGGTACCGATGATGTAGAATGTATCATCGACATTGGTTACCCAATCACGCATCGCCTCGTTTAAGGCGTCTTTAAGGGTTTTAGAGCCGCTCTCAACGGGGACAACGGTAGCACCTAGAAGCTTCATGCGATAGACATTAAGGGCTTGACGACGAACGTCCTCGGCACCCATATAGACCACACACTCTAAGCCGTAACGTGCCGCCACGGTTGCGGTAGCTACACCGTGCTGACCGGCACCGGTCTCAGCAATAATACGTGTTTTGCCCATACGACGGGCTAGTAAAATCTGACCGATACAGTTATTAATTTTATGAGCACCGGTATGGTTTAAGTCCTCGCGCTTAAACCAGATCTGCGCGCCACCTAGAATCTCTGACCAACGCTTGGCATGGTAAACAGGACTAGGACGACCGACAAAATGCTTTAGCTCGTAATCATATTCGGCTAAAAAATCAGGATCATTCTTGTATTTTAAATAAGCCTCGTTAAGCTCATCAAGGGCATGAACCAAGGTCTCGGCCACAAAACGACCACCGAAACGCCCGAAATGTCCTGATGCATCAGGATAATTGTACTCTTTCAAGAGACCTCCGCTGATTTTCAAGTATCAAGTAAATTCTTGATTTTACCCTAAATCGTTACTTCATATTTCATACTAGGAGCGATTCACCGAATGCACCTCAGGCATTTCAGAAATTGCGCTGATAATTTTACGCACTTGATCGCCATTTTGGATCTCGATAGTAAAGGATAAATTCGCCGTACCTTGACGACTCTGTGTATTTAATCCCGCCACATTAATTTTATGCTTTGCAAAAAGCTCAGTAATATCTCTAATCAAACCTGGACGATCAGAAGCACTGACTGTGATGCCCACCGGGTATAAACGATCCTCGGTATCCCCCCAATCAACCTCGATAATACGCTCAGGATGCTTTAGCTTTAAAGCTTTAAGACTTGGACAACCCTCACGGTGAATAGTAACGCCGCGTCCACGGGTAATAAAACCATGAATCTCATCGGGAGGCGCTGGATGACAGCATCGCGCTAATTGGGTTAAGAGCGAATCTACACCCACCACTAAAACACCCGTTTTACTAATGGTTTGTGTCTGACTATGCTGTAAGCGCGCTAAGACCTCTTCATCGGGCTTAACCTCTTCTTGCTCGACAAAGGCTTGAGCAATACCGCGTAAACTAAACTCCTCTTTAGCCACCGAAACATATAAGTCTTCGGCATGACTAAAACCTAATTTATTAGCTAATTGCTCAAGATTGGTAGCTGTTTTGCCGAGTCGTTGTAGCTCTTTTTCTACAAGATCTTGACCCGTTGCTATGCGCTTTTGTAGCTCAACTGCATTAAACCAAAGACGCACTTTGGCTCGAGCTCTTGGACTAGCCAAATAACCTAATTGCGGCGTCAGCCAATCGCGTGACGGACCTCCCGACTTAGCAGTAATAACCTCAACTGTTTGACCCGTTTGTAAAGGGGTATTGAGAGAAACCAACTGCCCATCAACCCTAGCCCCACGACAGCGGTGACCTAAGTCTGTATGCAAGCGATACGCAAAATCGACAGGCGTACTGCCCTCGGGCAACTCAATGACTCGAGCTTGTGGTGTTAAGACATAAATGCGCGATGGTGCAGACTCTGCACCTGAATCAGGCTTTTCTGGTTTAGGTTTTTTAGGCGCTGCACCTTTTTTAGCGGCAACACCTTTATCTGTTGGTGATGTGCCAGTAGAGGAGCTCAAATCATGTAGTGCATCTGCATCATCACCCTTAGTCGATTTGGAATCAGCCGTAACCACATCAGTCATGATCAGTTGCGGATCCTCAGCTTGTAACACCTGCTCCTGTAATTTAGAGGCCTCATGTTCCGAAATGCCTTCTTCGCGACGCCAAGACAATAACTGCCTCATCCAAGAGATTTGTCTATCGTATAAACTTGAGGCAGAAGTAGCGCCCCCTTTAGGACCAGATTCTTTATAGCGCCAATGTGCTGCCATACCATATTCGGCAAACTCATGCATTTCTTGAGTGCGGATTTGCACCTCAAAATTACGCCCACCCTCATCTTGTACTACTGTGTGCAAGGAACGATAACCATTTGGTTTAGGTCTTGCGATATAGTCATCAAACTCATCCATGACTGGCGTCCACAATGAGTGCGTCAACGATAAAACGGTATAACAATCACGCTCAGTCTCAGTAATAATGCGGATCGCTAATAAATCATAGATCTCTTCAAATGAGAGATTTTTGTTGCGCATTTTGTTGTAGATACTATAGATATGTTTAGCGCGACCTGATACCTCAGATTTAATATTAAGTTGCTCAAGATTTTTATTTAATTTATCAATAAAGTCTTGAACAAACTGCTCGCGTTCAACACGACGAACCTCTAATTTATTAGCAATATCTCGATAAATCTCAGGCTCTAAGAAACGCAACGAAAGGTCTTCGAGCTCCCATTTAATTTGCCAAATGCCCAAACGATTGGCAAGCGGCGCATAAATATCACGAGTCTGTTGTGCCAAAATAATCGGACACTGACGTTTTGACTCGCTATACCAGCGCAAGCTTTGTAGACGAGATGCTAAACGCAAAATCACAATACGCAAATCACTCGCCAAAGCCAGCAGCATTTTACGGAGCATCTCTTGTTGATCTTTGGCTTGGCCACTATCAGTACTTTCGGCTAAGGCTGCTTGTGCGCCAATACGAACTAAGGTGCGTGTACCTTGGACTAGATTAAGCACCTCAAGACCAAATAAATCAAGAATTTCTTGACGAATTTCATGCCCCTCTTGGGGGTCTTCACTTTCAGGTAATGCGGCTAAAATCCCCGCTACCATGGACGTGACGTCCATTTGTAGCAACGATAAAGAATGCAATACGCCTTTGGCATGCCGTATACAAGGTTCTGCAGTAAACATCACCTTGCCAGCAAGACGCCTTTCTGCCCACTCAACGGCCAGACGCAATTTGGCGACCTCATCCTGGCTTAGGTCCTGATAAATAGGACGCATCCAAGACTCACTGAATTGGTGATCATCCTCACCGGCAAGCACTTTTTGAATCATTTGAACTACTTGTAAGAAAACTGGTAAATTATATAAAATTAGCTTGGGGCTAAAAAGCTCTAATCAAGAGCCCTAATAACTAATCTTAACACCGAATAATGATCATTTATTTTTAAGTGGTGACATGATGAGCTCAAATACAAAAAGGTTATTAGTAATATGGCATAGTCGCACCTCATCAGCGGAGCAAGCAGCAAAAGCAGCAAGCATGGCAGCCCAATCAACGATAAAAGAATTAATAGCGCTTAATGATGACAAGATGCCAGCAACAGAGCGACACGAGGTGTTATTAAGAAAGGCATCGGAGGTGACCTTAGAGGAATTACTCAGTGCACAAGCTTATCTATTTTGTGCCCCTGAAAATCTGGCTAGCTTAAGTGGGCAAATGAAAGAGTTTTTTGACCAAAATTATTACCCCTTATTGGGCAAAATCGAGGGCCGTTATTACAGCGCCATTATTACCGCTGGTAGTGATGGTAGTGGCGCACTGAAGCAATTAGAACGAATTTGTACAGGATGGCGCCTAAACCAAGTGGTGCCAGCCATTATTTTAAATACAGCGAGCCAAACAGAAGAGGAAATTCTCGCCCAAAAACAGCTCAGCCCTGAGCAAATCGCTAGGGCTGAGGAAATTGGCGCTACTTTAATTGCCTTACTTTCTAATTAGGGAGTCAGATTATTAATATCGCTATGTGGCGTTGGCATATTAAATACGTGACGTAGATAAGCAAGATAAGCCGGATCATCACACATCGTTTTACTTGGCTCATCAGAAATTTTCGCCACGGGTTGGCCATTACAGCGGACCATTTTCATCACAATTTGTAGAGCTGGCGCGCCCATGTCATTTGTTAAATTGGTACCAATACCAAAAGAAGCCTTACAGCGACCCTTAAAACGCTCTGCGATTTTCATCGCTAAAGGGATATTTAAACTATCAGAGAAAATCAATGATTTAGTCTTAGGGTCAACACGGTGCTTATTGTAATGCTCGATCATACGCTCACCCCAATCAAAAGGGTCACCTGAGTCATGACGAGCACCGTCAAAAAGCTTACAGAAATATAGATCAAAGTCGCGCAAAAAAGCATCTAGGCCATAGACATCAGACAACGCAATACCTAAGTCACCACGATACTCACGCGCCCAGCGCTCAAAAGCAAAGACCTGAGAGTCACGCAAGCGAGGACCTAAGGCCTGACAAGCCTGCAGATACTCATGCGCCATAGTACCTAAAGGCAAAATATCATATTCACGTGCCATAAAAACGTTACTAGTACCGACAAAACAAGCACCCATTTGCTCTCTTAACGTTTTTACAACCTCAAAGTGCCATTTACGCGAAAATCGACGACGAGTGCCGTACTCGGCTAGTCTAAAGAAACTAGCATCTGGGTCAAAGTCACGCACCATAGTGATTTTATCTTGTAAGCGCTTACGACCCTCGTCGAAACTCATGTCAGGATAGGTATTACGGAAATACACCTCATTGACAATCGCAAGAATCGGAATCTCAAATAAAATAGTGTGTAACCAAGGACCCTTTGCCTCAATCGAGATTTCATGAGGCGCATCGCCCACATCGATGTGGATATTGCGCTCCGATAGTTGGAACAACTCTAAAAAATCAACAAAGTCAGATTTTATAAAGCGTAGACTACGAAGATAATTTAATTCATCTTGCTTAAAACGTAGACTACATAAATGCGCTACCTCAGCTCTAATCTCATCAATATATGGACGTAAATTTACATCTTCGTTGCGACATTTGAAACGATACTCGACATGTGCAGCTGGAAATTGATGCAAAACCACCTGCATCATGCTGAACTTATATAAATCTGTATCCAGTAATGAGTTAATAATCATTTTTTATCCGGTAAATTGCGCAATTAATCAATACATTACCATAGTAAGGGGTTTTCAACACTTAAGAGCCCAGGATTGGTTAAAATATGCGTGTATATGTAGGTTACGTATTTTGTAGCCGTATTTTCTTTGGAGTTGTCTTAATCATGACACATGTAGTAACTGAAAACTGTATCAAATGTAAATACACCGATTGTGTTGATGTCTGTCCTGTTGACTGTTTTTTAGAAGGTCCTAACTTCTTAGTGATTGACCCTGATGAGTGTATTGACTGTGCGGTCTGTATTCCAGAGTGTCCAGCCAATGCCATTTTCGCTGAAGAAGATGTACCTGAGGATCAGGTTCATTTCATCGAGTTAAACGCTGAGTTAACTCCACAATTTACTCCTATTACACGCACACGTGAGCCTTTGCCTGACGCTGAGGAGTGGAATGGTGTCGAGGGCAAATTACAATATTTAGAAAAGTAGTAATTAAAAATAATGACTGAAATTTTAGATTTACCATATACCATCCAAACCATTGTTGAGAAAAAAGTCTGGGTTCCCGGTAAGCTTTTTTCCATCAAAACAACTCGTGATCCAGAGTTTAGTTTTAAACCAGGTCAATATGCACGCCTAGGTTTACCACTTGGACTCGACGAGGACGAGAAGACTCCGCCTGCCTCAGATATGACATGGCGCGCTTTCTCCATGGTAAATCAACCCGATGATGAGCACCTTGAGTTTTTTGCGACCCTCGTTGCCGATGGTCTATTTAGCCCAAGTCTCTATGATTTGGAAGCCGGTGATACGATTTATATTGATAAGTCTGTTTTCGGATTCCTTACGATTGACCAATTTCCACAAGGTGGCACCCTTTGGTTACTCTCAACAGGTACTGGTTTATCTGCCTTTTTACCGATGCTAAATGATCCTAAAACGTGGGAGTTATTTGATCGCGTAATTTTATGTCATGGTACACGCTACATAAACGAATTCGCTTATACTGACATGATACAAAGTGTAAAAGAGCGTTACGGTGATCGTTTTGTCTATTTAGCCATCTCTACACGTGAGGCGCATAAAGATCTCCCTCAAAAGCGTCTAACTGACCTTATTGTTAGCGGCGAATTGGCGGAGCTTGCTGGTCACCCAATGGATCCCGAAGAGGCTCGTTTTATGCTTTGTGGTAATCCAGGCATGACGACCGAAGCGCGCAAACTCTTAGGTGAGCGCGGCTTTAAATCTGGGCGTCGTGGTAATCTGGGTAATTTAGCGGTTGAAAAGTATTGGTAATTTTAATGGCTTTTCAACAGGCTTTAGCCTGCATAATTAATACAAGCGCATCATTATGGAGAGACAATAAAGATGTTATATAACTTACACGAAATGAATCGCATGATGTTTGCGCCAATAACATACGCATCATCATTAGTGACAGAAGCTTTCACTAATCCATTTAGCCCATATTCATATATAGTGGGTTCTCGTCGTTTTGCGGCTCGTTTTGATATTCTCAATCGTCTTGGCAAAGAGTACAAAAAGCCCGAATGGCGAATTAATGAGGTCGAGATTGATGGCGAATTAGCAGAGGTCAATGTGGAAACGGTTATGACTAAGCCGTTTTGTAACCTGCTACATTTCAAGCGTAGCCGTTCAAAAAACCCTGAGGGTGACCCTGCAGTACTCATTGTTGCTCCCTACTCTGGTCACCATGCGACCTTATTACGCGATACCGTGAGACGCATGCTGACAGACTTCGATGTCTACATTACCGACTGGTTAGATGCCCGTCTTGTCCCTGTTAACCAAGGGGCATTTGACCTTGATGAGTACGTTTACTATTTAATCTCGTTTTTACACGCCTTAAATAAGCGTGTTCACGTGATGGCTGTATGTCAACCATCAGTGCCTGTTATGGGTGCAGTCTCTTTGATGTCTAAACACAAAGACCCTCTAGTGCCTTTAAGCATGACACTAATGGGTGGTCCAATTGATACAAGACAATCACCAACTGTAGTTAACAACTTAGCTGACCGTCACTCACTATCTTGGTTTGAAACCCAAATGATTCAGCGTGTTCCACCACGCTACCCTGGTGCTGGTCGCTTAGTTTATCCTGGCTTCATGCAGCTAATGGGCTTTATTGCGATGAACCCTCGCTCACATATGAAGTCTTATCAAGAATACTATCGAGACCTAATGGTCGGTAATGAGCCTGATGCTGAAAAACACCGTGCTTTCTACGACGAATACAATGCGGTCTGTGACTTACCTGCAGAGTTCTATTTACAAACGGTAAAAGTAGTTTTCCAAGACCATGCTTTAACTAATGGTACGTGGAAAGTCGGTAGCCACTTAATTGATCCAAGCCTAATTGAATCTACTGCCCTCCTAACTGTTGAGGGTGAGTTAGACGATATTACAGGTGTTGGTCAAACTAGCGCTGCCCTTGACTTAACCCCTAATATCCCTGCTGATAAGAAAAAATCCTTTATTGCAGAGGGTAGTGGTCACTACGGTATTTTCTCTGGTAGCCGTTGGCGTGATCACATCTTCCCTGTCGTTGCTGATTTCATTAATTCAGCACAAATTGACGAAGAAGAGCAATTACTCGCTCGTCTCAGAGCTGAGGTAGAAGAAGCTATTCGCAAAGAAAACGAAGCTAAAGCTCGCATTGAAGCACGCAAAAAAGCACGTGATGATGCAAAAGCTGCCAAAGAAGCTGAAAAGGCCAAAATTAAAGCTCGCGAAGAGGCTCTAGAAAAAGCCAAGCTAGAAGCTGCCGAAGCTGCCGCAGCTGAGGCTAAACTTCTAGAAGCCGCTGAGGCTGCAAAAAAAGCTGAAGAAGAGGCAAAAGCTAAGGCTGCTGCCGAAGCCAANNGAAGAAGAAGCTAAAGCTAAGGCCGCTGCCGAAGCTAAGGCCAAAGCTGAAGAAGAAGCTAAAGCTAAGGCCGCTGCCGAAGCCAAGGCTAAAGCCGAAGAAGAAGCTAAAGCAAAAGCTGCTGCCGAAGCAAAAGCCGAGGCCGAAGTAGAAACAAAAGCTGTAGCTAAAAAAACTGTCGCTACAGCCGCTAAAAAGTCTACTACTGCACGAGCTAGAAAAGCATCTCGCAAAAGAACTAGACGCTAGAGCATACGTTTACAAAACAATGAATCCTTTAGTAGAAAAAATTCATTCTGTTTTGCCGCAAACGCAGTGCACTAAATGCGGTTATGATGGTTGCCTTCCCTACGCGCAAGCGATAGCCGATGGTGAACAGATTAACCGCTGCCCTCCTGGCGGCGATAAGGGGATAGCCACGCTTGCTAAACTCTTAAATCGCCCCACCCTACCTCTTAATACCGAAGACTGTGGTGAACATACGCCCTTACAGCTCGCTATTATTGAAGAGCGTCACTGCATAGGCTGTACACTTTGCATACAAGCCTGTCCAGTTGACGCTATTATGGGCGCTAATAAATTTATGCACACCATCATTGCCGACCGCTGCACAGGCTGTGAACTCTGCATAGCACCTTGCCCAGTCGACTGCATAGAAATGATTCCGGCTAATCGTGAATGGCTTGATAGCGATGCTGATAAAGCATGGAAAAACTATCAAGCGCGTGAAGCTCGTTTACAAAAGCAAAAAGAAAAGGAGTTGCAACGTTTAGCAACAGCTGCCGAACGCACCCTCAATAAAAATCAAGTAGACACCACAGAAAAAATCGATGCTACAGCAACACAAGATCCAAAACAAATGGCTATTGCTGCGGCACTTGCCAAAGCACGAGCCCGTCGCAAAACTGTAGCACCAACCAATGAACAGGACTAATGAATAAGCTAAAACGTCAAGAAATTTTTGAGCGTTTCCGTGCTGCTAACCCTAAACCGACCACCGAATTAGAATTCAGCAATAATTTTCAATTATTAATTGCGGTGCTTTTATCCGCTCAAGCAACCGATGTTTCAGTAAATAAAGCGATGGGGCCAGTATTTACCACGGTAAAAACACCTCAAGATTTACTCGATATGGGTTTAGATCGCTTTACTGAAGCCATCAAAAGCATTGGACTTTATAAAACTAAAGCTAAAAACGCTCTAGCCACTGCCAAAATACTCGTTGAACAATATAATAGCGAGGTTCCTAATAAGCGAGCAGCCCTAGAGTCTTTACCTGGTGTTGGTCGTAAAACTGCTAACGTCGTATTAAATACAGCCTTTGGTGAAATTGCCATGGCAGTCGATACGCATATTTTTCGCGTATCAAACCGTACTGCTATTGCTAAGGGTAAAAACGTCTTAGAGGTTGAAAAAAGACTTTTAAGATTAGTACCTAAAGAGTTCTTACTTGATGCCCATCATTGGTTAATATTGCATGGGCGTTATGTCTGTACAGCCCGTTCGCCTAAATGTTGGCAATGCGGCATTAGTGATCTTTGCGAATACAAAGAAAAAACCCCACACCCACGTTCTAAAAAGGCAGTTAGTGTAAAAAAAGCAACTAAAAAAGCAGCAAAAAAGGCCACTAAACGAGTTTCCAAAAAAGTAGCCAAGAAAGTTTAAAGGAGTCCCTGTGTTTATCCACCTTGTTGGTCTACTCATTTTTATTTATATTTATGCACGCTTAATACGTAGTTTGCCATTGAGTTGGTGGTTCAAACTTACTTATGCAGGCATTGCCTTGCTTGCCGCGCAAGTACATTTAATACAACGATTCCTTGTAGGTGGTTTAGCTGCTCCAGAGCTTCCTGGATGGTTAGTAATGACGATGGGTTGGTCCTATGCCTCCATGTTGCTTTTGGCCTGCTCTCTACTCTTACGAGACTTATTAATACTACTTAGCTACACCTTTAGCAAAGGTGAGCGTCTTCGTAATATAGTTTTGTCTCCCTTAAACAGCAGCTTTATGTTGATGTTTTCTACCTTTATTTGTGCTGTTGGCGTGTGGCGAGCCGTTAGTTTTCCAACAGTGACTCATATTGATATTGAGATTGATAACTTACCGCCAGCCTTTGAGGGATATCGTATTGTGCATCTCTCTGATTTACATACTAGCCGTCTACTACCTGAATCTTGGCTCGATGAGGTACTTGAAACATCGATTTCATTAAGGCCCGATCTGATTCTGATCACAGGTGACATCATTGATGGTACGCCAGAACATCGTCATCGTGATATTCGCGCCTTTAAAGTACTTGAGGCCAAAGACGGTGTTTGGGCCTCTTTAGGTAATCACGAATATTACTCAGGTCTTGATGATTGGTTAGAGGCCTTTAAAAGAATCAACTTACCTATATTGATTAATGAGCATATTCGCATTAAACGCGGTAGCGATGAAATCGTCTTGGCAGCTGTGACTGATCCTGTTGCTGCACGTTATAACCAAGAAACACCCGATATCGAAAAAGCACTAATTGGTACCAACGCAGACGATACAATTATTTTGATGAGTCATCGACCTATAGATACGCAAAAACATGCCAGTAAAGGGGTTGCGCTACAACTATCTGGCCATACTCATGGCGGTCAAATTATAGGCTTAAATATCCTTACTCAATTAGCCAATCATGGTTATATCATGGGACTTTATAAGGTTGATAAAATGTATTTGTACCTTAACCGTGGCGCTGGTTTATGGGGTGGTTTACCAGTACGTATTGGGGTGGAGTCAGAAATCGCAGAAATCACCCTGCGCTCTAAAATCAAAAGGGCAGAATCACCTCATGCTCCCACCCCTAAAATTGACAGCGAAGATAGCAATTAATAAGTTTATTTACTCAGCATAAATAAACTTACCCTCTTTGACCTGACCCATAATAGCGGCACGTTGGTCAAAACCTTGGTGATCTTGAGGGGTTACATTTAATACGCCCGTTGGCACAATTAAATCCTTAGTGCTTTCTAGTTGCTTACGTAAAGCTTCACGGAACGCTTGAGTGCCAGGTTTATGCCCCTCAGCCAAGGTACGCTCTACAGCGGAATCAGCCAAGATCCAAGCACCCCAGGCATCACTTGAGAACTGAGTAGCTGTCCCTTCACCATAGGTACCTTCGTAAGTCTCAGTAAACTCTAAAGCTTTTTGCTTTGCAGGATGCTCCTTAGGTAAGGTTCTAGCTACTACGCTAGGCCCTGTAGGAAATAAGGTGCCCTCAACCACAGCGCCCCCCACCTGCAAAAACTCAGGCGTGGCAATGCCGTGCGTTTGATAAATCATGCCCTTATAGCCGCGCTCATGCAAGGTCTTTTGTGGTAATACTGCTGGTGTACCAGATCCTGCTACTAAAATCGCATCTGGGTTAGCACTCATTAATTTGAGTACTTGTCCCATGGTGCTATTGTCAGTGCGTTGGAACGACTCACGCGCTACGATTTCGAGCTTGTCTTTAGCAGCTTCAGAAAACTCACGCCACCAACTATCACCATAGGCATCAGCAAAGCCGATGAAACCGATTTTTTTATAGTCACGTTTAAGCATATCTTCAACGACGGCCTGCGCCATTAAATTATCATTTTGCGACATTTTATAGGCCCACTCACGACCACCCTCACCGACTGGTTGCACCACACTGCCTGAACCCACCAAAGAAATCATTGGTGTTTTAGTTTCTTTAAGCACATCTAAAATAGCCAAGGCTGAAGCCGTGATGTTAGGTCCGACTAATAAGTCGATATTATCCTCAGATGTTAGTTTGCGGACATTACGCACCGCCTTACTTACATCAGTCGCATCGTCAAGCACAATGTAGCGCGCAGGCTCGCCACCGAGGGTTTTGGGCCATAGATTAATAGCATTTTGTGATTGAATACCAATGGCTGCCGCAGGGCCAGTACTAGATACAGTCACACCCACAACAACCTCTGCAAGAGCCGCACTTGGCAATGCTAGGACTAACAAAGTACTAAAGAGTAGTTTTTTCATGCTTAAAAAATAAAAATAATTAATTAACACTATAGAGATTGTACCGAAATCTCAGTCATTTTTAGAAATAAAAAAACCTAGCTACCTGTGATTAAACAAGTAGCTAGGTTATAGCAATCAAAATTAATTGACCACCTCAGCCTTTTTTTTCTTTTTAGGTCTGGGCTCATCAAAGGCGAGGGTGACGTTATCATCAGAGTCGATATCGATGCTTACATAGCCACCATTTTCCAAATGACCAAAGAGTAACTCATCAGCCAAAGCACGACGAATTTTATCTTGAATCAATCGATGCATCGGACGCGCACCCATGAGCGGATCAAAGCCATGTTCTGCCAAATAGGCACGCAATTTGTCACTGAACACCACCTCAACCTCTTTGGTACGTAGCTGTTGCTCAAGTTCAATTAAGAACTTATCAACCACACGCAAGATAATATCGCGATCAAGCGGCGCAAAGGAGATAATGGCATCGAGACGGTTGCGGAACTCAGGCGTAAAGGTGCGATTAATTTCGACCATTTCATCACCCTGTTGAGAGCTTTGAGTAAAGCCAATACTACCCTTGCTGAGGCTTTGCGCACCCGCGTTAGTAGTCATGATAATAACTACATTGCGGAAATCAGCTTTGCGACCATTGGTATCGGTTAAGGTACCATGGTCCATTACCTGCAAGAGAATATTGTAAATAGCAGGATGCGCTTTTTCGATTTCATCGAGTAACAGCACACAATGTGGATGCTTATTAATCTGTTCGGTTAATAAACCCCCATCATCGTAGCCCACATAGCCCGGTGGCGCACCAATTAAGCGAGATACTGCATGAGCTTCCATATACTCTGACATATCAAAGCGCAATAACTCGATACCTAAGGCAGCGGCTAATTGCTTAGACACCTCGGTTTTACCGACACCCGTAGGACCGCTGAATAGGAATGAGCCAATTGGTTTATCCTCGCGACCCAAGCCTGAATGCGCCATTTTCATAGCTGATACTAAGGCAATAATTGCCTCATCTTGACCAAAAATAGTTGCTTTTAACTCGGACTCTAAGTCTTGTAGCTTACTACGCTCATCACTAGAAACAGAGGCCACTGGGATACGTGCCATTTTAGCAATAGTTTCCTCGATCTCAGTCTTGCCTAATAACTTTCTTTGACGAGACTTAGGCAATAAACGCTGAGCTGCGCCCGCTTCATCAATAACATCAATGGCTTTATCAGGTAAAAATCTATCGCTCAGATAACGTACTGATAGCTCAACCGCAGACTCAATCGCTGCTTGGGTATAACGAATATCGTGATACTTTTCAAAATGCGATTTTAAGCCCTTAAGAATCTCTACAGTTTCATCTTGTGTGGGCTCCACGACATCGACTTTTTGGAAACGACGAGATAAGGCATGATCTTTTTCAAAAATGCCACGGTACTCTTTGTACGTAGTCGCACCCATGCAGCGCAACTTACCTGAAGATAGAGCAGGTTTTAATAAATTACTCGCATCCATGGTACTACCCGAAGTAGAACCTGCACCAATCATGGTGTGAATTTCATCAATAAATAAGATGGAATTTTCAATGCCTTCGAGTTGCTTAAGTAAAGACTTAATACGTTGCTCAAAATCACCGCGATATTTAGTGCCCGCTAATAAAGAACCCATATCTAGGGAATAAATCTGAGCCGTTTTTAACACGTCGGGTACCTTACCGCTTTCAATGCGCTGGGCTAAACCCTCGGCAATCGCTGTTTTACCAACGCCCGCCTCACCAACCAATAAAGGGTTGTTTTTACGACGACGACACAAGACCTGAACAACACGATCAAGTTCGTGTTCACGACCAACCACTGGATCTAATTTGCCCTGTTGGGCTAATTCATTGAGATTAACCGCCCATTGTTGTAATGGCGTCGATTGCTCTTCTTCGACCGCTTCTACGGTGTTGTTAGGAAGGGCTTTCTGCTCTGGCTCTTTATCGACCTTGTCTTTGGTTACACCATGCGATAGGTATTCAATAATGTCGATACGGTTGATTTCTTGTTCTTGTAAAAAATAAACGGCATGCGCATCTTTTTCAGAGAATAAAGACACTAAAATATGCGCACCTGTCACCTCGCGCTTTGACTTATCAGAGCTCGCCGAGCCATGAGTAGCGTTAACATGCATCACAGCGCGTTGGATCACTCGTTGAAAGCCTAATGTTGGCTTTGCATCGCTTTCATCGTCTTCGCTCACAGTGGGCGTATTATCCTCAATAAAAGTGGATAGTTGTTTTTGTAATAATGGGATATTGGCGTGACAAGCCTGCAAGACCTCCGTGGCCTCGCTATTATCCAATAGGGCTAGTAGCAAATGCTCGACTGTCACATACTCATGGCGTCGTGAACGTGCCGAAACAAACGCTAAGTGGATCGTCACCTCGAGAGCTTGGGAAATCATATACGTACCTCATTAAAGTCAGTTGAGTCAGTCGAAGTAGAACTTCACAACTAACTACTTACTCGTAAATACATTTAAACTGGTTCACAACTACAACGCAAGGGATATTCGTGTTGTCTAGCATAATCCCTAACCAAATCCACCTTAGTCATTGCAATATCGCGAGTATAAACACCACAAACCGCCTGCCCCTCGTGATGAACCTTAAGCATCAAAGCCACCGCACGCTCAACATCAAAAGAAAAAAAGCGTTGCAAAACGTCAACCACAAAATCAGTCGTGGTGAAATCATCGTTGTGCATCAAAACTTGGTAAAAAGGAGGCGGTTTAACCGCACTCTTCTGCTTCTTTTGGACCTTAGAAATATCAGTATTGGTAGACATTCTTCAAAGAAATAAAATGAATAGTGAAACAGTAAAATTAATTAAAGGAGTGACTCTAGCTTAACTGATGATGTTGAATATTGCTTATATCTGAGTCCGATCACAAACAATTCAAGCCGATCCTTTAAAATCAATAGTACTTTATAAATTATTGATACCCCAAGCACAGCAATGAGATACCTTCTTCAATTACTAATTAGCCTTAGTATAGTTAATTTTATAAGCCCTAGTACCGTAGAGGCTCAAGTCATTCGCCAAGATCAAGCGCAAAGCTTAAAGCAAATACCCTTGCGCATTGGCAATGCTTCGCTAATTGCAGAGGTTGCTGATACCTATCATAGCCGTCAAATCGGTTTAATGAATCGCCATTTTATGCCAGATAATCATGGCATGCTTTTTGTTTTTGCGAATCCTCAACCATTATGTTTTTGGATGCGCAATACACATATTCCACTCAGTATTGCCTATCTCGATGAGCATGCTAAAGTGATTGATATATTTGATATGCAGCCCTTAGATGAAAACAGTATCTGCTCAACTAAGCCCGCACAGTTTGCTCTAGAGGTTAATCAGGGCTGGTTTAAACGACATCAAATTAAACAAGGCGATGCAATACAACGTATTGAGTGGAGCGATATACCAAAGGCTCAATAGCAACAATTTATTTACAATTAAAACACTACCTTGGAATCTTTATGAAAAAACGTTTATTTTTTGGTCTTTGTATAGCGGCTAGTATGACACTCAGTGCTTGCGGCTCCTTTGGTACTCAACAAGTAGGCGATGAGACCTACCTTAGAGTCTTCGACCAACCCACCGATAAATTACCTAGAAATCTAGCCGAATGTCTTAATGAAAAACTCAAGGGCTACCAAGAAAGCGCCTATATACGACCCAAGACGACAGAAATATGGGTAGGTGCCGTACCGAGTGGTGATAGCAATCAGCCCCAGGCGACCATTGAGATTAATTTACCACCTAGTCAGATCCACGCCGCAATTAAAGTCTTTCAACGTCAACCCGTGGTTGAAGAAATTAATGATCTGATTAAAGAGTGCCTCTAACTTTTCGCAGAAACCACTGATTTAATCAAAAACGATAAAACCCCTTAGTTTTAGGCTAAGGGGTTATGTTCATGCTGTGCTTAACTACTTTAAACTACAAAAGCGCGTGTTAAACACTCAATAGCGTGATACTAGGCGAAGTTTTCTTCTACAAACTTCCAGTTAACTAAAGCCCAGAAATTTTTTAAGTACTCTGGACGAGAGTTGCGAGTATCGATGTAGTAAGCGTGCTCCCATACGTCACAGGTTAACAAAGGCTTATCCTCTGTTGTGAGTGGAGTAGCAGCATTGCTTGTGTTCACAATATCAACTGAACCATCGGCTTTTTTAACTAACCATGTCCAACCAGAACCGAAGTTACCAGCAGCTGAAGCGTTGAATTTTTCAACGAAAGTCTCGAAGTTACCCCACTTAGCGTTAATTGCGTCTAGTAAAGCACCACTTGGCTGACCGCCAGCGTTAGGAGCTAAACAGTTCCAGTAGAAAGTATGGTTCCAAACTTGAGCAGCGTTGTTAAATACGCCACCCTCTGAAGTTTTTACGATTTCTTCGAGAGACTTACCCTCAAACTCAGTACCAGGAACTAAGTTATTTAAGTTAGTAACGTAAGTCTGATGGTGCTTACCGTAGTGGTACTCAAGAGTTTCCTTAGAAATGTGTGGCTCTAAAGCGTCCATTTCGTAAGGCAATGCAGGTAAAGTAAATTGGCTCATAAATCATTGCTCCTTTAAATTTAATGATTTTACATGTACTGTAGCACGTCCGCT
>LSQX01286212.1_pt1 | contig 22622 bp, 20 predicted proteins | sample 654561 | NCBI WGS metagenome assembly LSQX01 (sample SAMN04489861, study PRJNA283612) | anaerobic digester metagenome | isolation source: 4 biogas reactors fed with cattle manure at either 37C or 55C with and... | place: Denmark: Kongens Lyngby | collected 2014
GGTCGTGGGTTCAAGTCCCATCACTCACCCCAGCGGAAGACCCCGCACAGCGGGGTCTTCCTTATGTTGCTTTTGACCTACGAGGATGGGATCTCCTAACCGTTGACAGCCCACTATCATATGGCTAGAATGATAGCGACGATGACTCCGGAAGGCCGTAGACACGCATGCAATCCCCATTGAGCCGTGCGAGAGTGGCGGAACAGGTATACGCGCACGCCTTAGGAGCGTGTGCCTTCGGGCATGGGGGTTCGATTCCCCCCTCTCGCACCATCCGTTCCACATTCTCCCCACGATTCTGTCTTTTTCTCTTTCTGGAAGGAGTTTGTACATAGTGAAAGCGACCGTAGAGAGGCTGGAGAACGACCGTGTCAAACTGGAGATCGAGGTCGATCGGGAGCGCGTCGAGACTGCCCTCGAGCGAGCTTACCGAAAAGTCGTCCGTAATGTGACGGTCCCGGGCTTCCGCAAAGGCAAGGTGCCCCGCCCCATACTCGAGCGCATGTTCGGCACCGAGGTGCTGTACGAGGATGCCCTCGACGAGCTCATACCGGAGGCGTACACGGCCGCGATCGAAGAAAACGGCTTGGAGCCGATTGACCAACCCGAAATCGACGTCATCGAGCTGGCGGCCGGCAAACCATTTCGGTTCAGCGCCCTCGTGCAGCTGAAGCCCGAGGTCAAGCTCGGCGAGTACAAAGGCGTTCCGGTGACGCGCAAGGTGCGCGTCGTCACGGACGACATGATCGACGATGTGCTCGAGCAGTATCGCCAGCGGCAGGCACAACTGGTGGAAGCCGGGCGCGACGTGGTCGAAAAAGGAGACTTCGTGCGCATCGACTTCGAGGGTTTCAAGGACGGCGTGCCCTTCCAAGGAGGCGCGGCCAAAGACTTTGTGCTTGAGGTCGGCTCGGGCCAAATGGTCGCCGGTTTTGAGGAGCAGCTTATCGGGGCTAAGGTGGGCGATCAGGTAGACGTCCGCATCACCTTTCCGGCCGACTACCATAACAAGGAGCTTGCAGGTCAAGACGCCGTTTTCCAGGTTACGGTACACGACATCAAAGTCCGGGAACTGCCCGACCTAGACGATGAGTTCGCCAAGAGCGTGAGCGACAAAGAGACTTTGGCGGAATTGCGGGACGAAATTCGGGAGACGCTGGAGAAGGAGTTCGCGCGGCGAGCCGACCTCGATTTGCGCGAGGATCTTATTAAGGCGGTTACGGAGCGCTGTGAGGTCCACGTCCCGCACGTGCTGATCCACCGTCACAGCCACCAGCTCGCTCACGAGTTTCTGGAAGGGCTGCTCATGCAAGGGGTCGATCCGCGCCAGTACCTGGAACGGACCGGTCTCACCTTTGAGGACGTGGAGAAGCGGTTCGAATCCGAGGCCGAGGAGCGGGCGAAGTCGATGCTGGTGCTGGAAGCCATCGGTGCGGCTGAGGGCATCGTCGTCACGGATGAGGAGATCGATGCCCGGATCGACGAACTGGTCGGCGAAGACGGCAGCGACGCCTACCGCGAGCGGTTGAACCAGGCCGAGTCTCGCGAACGCATCGCCTCGACGCTGCAGATCGACAAGATCCTCGATTTTCTCGTCGAGCACGCACAGGTGTCGGAGGAGGTCGTCGGCGATCAGAGTGAAGGGGACGAGCCTGACGCCGGGTCCCCGGGCGAGGAGCAGACCGACGCGTAAGGGGCCGATACGGGGAGCGTTCACTTCACCTTTTGCCTTCCCGAGCTGCGCATACCGATGAAGAAGGGAAGAGAGACTATGGGTACGCTCATTCCGATGGTGGTCGAACAGACGAGTAGGGGCGAACGGGCCTACGACATCTACTCCAGGTTGCTGAAAGAGCGTATCATCTTCCTGGGCGGGCCCATCGACGATGACGTCGCGAACCTCGTCATCGCTCAGCTTCTGTACTTGGAGGCAGAAGACCCGGAAAAGGACATCACCCTGTACATCAACAGCCCCGGCGGCGTGGTCTACTCCGGCCTGGCAATTTACGACACCATGCAGTATATTCGTCCCGACGTGGCCACATACTGCGTGGGGATGGCCGCGAGCATGGCGGCAATCCTTCTCGCGGCCGGAGCGCCGGGTAAACGGTATACGCTCCCGACCTCGCGCATCATGATTCACCAACCCCTGGGCGGGGCCCGAGGTCAGGCCACCGATGTCGAGATTGAGGCGCGTGAGATCTTGCGTCTGAAATCTATTGCCAATGAGATACTGGCCCGGCACACGGGTCAACCGTTAGAGAGGGTCGAGAAGGATACGGACCGCAACTTTTATATGTCTGCCGACGAGGCAGTTGCATACGGTGTGGTCGATAAGATCCTGTCGTCAGCCCGAGATCGAGAGAAGGCCTGATGGCGCCCTCGTCCAATGAGGTGATCTAACCGAATGTCACGTTTCGCCGATGAGAAGGGTCAGCTGAAATGCTCTTTCTGCGGCAAAGAGCAGGAGCAAGTAAAGAAGCTGATTGCGGGTCCGGGCGTCTACATTTGCGACGAATGCATCGAGCTGTGCAACGAGATTATCGAGGAAGAATTCAACGAAGATGTGGACGTAGAGCTGAGCAACATCCCGCGTCCACGGGAGATAACCGAGATCCTCGATCAACACGTTATCGGGCAGGATCGGGCCAAGCGCGCGCTGGCCGTCGCCGTGTACAACCACTATAAGCGCATCAACGCAAATATGAAGAACGACGACGTCGAGCTGCAAAAGAGCAACATTTTGCTGCTCGGCCCGACGGGTTCCGGCAAGACGCTTCTTGCTCAGACCCTGGCCAGGATTCTTAACGTTCCGTTTGCCATCGCCGACGCCACGGCGCTCACTGAAGCCGGCTACGTGGGCGAGGACGTCGAGAACATCCTGCTCAAACTGATTCAGNNNNCAAGAGCGAGAACCCGTCGATCACGAGGGATGTCTCGGGCGAAGGCGTACAGCAGGCTCTGCTGAAGATCCTGGAGGGAACCGTAGCCAGCGTTCCGCCCCAGGGCGGGCGCAAACATCCCCACCAGGAGTTTATTCAGATCGATACGACGAACATACTGTTCATTTGCGGCGGCGCCTTCGACGGCATCGAAAAGATCATCGAACGGCGTACGCGCAGCAGGAGCATGGGCTTCGGCGCCGACGTCAAGCCGCGGGAGGAGAAGGCCATAGGCGATCTGCTGCGCCAGGTTATGCCCGAGGACTTGCTCAAGTACGGGCTCATTCCCGAGTTCGTCGGCCGGCTACCGGTCGTCGTGACGCTCGACGCGCTGACCGAGCAGGATCTTGTGCGCATTTTGACCGAACCGAAAAATGCGTTGGTCAAACAATTCAAGAAGCTCTTCGAGCTCGACGGGGTGGAGCTCGAGTTCACGGAGGATGCCCTGCTGGCCATCGCGCGGAAGGCGATGGACCTGAACACGGGTGCCCGTGGCCTGCGGGCGATTATGGAAGATACCATGCTCGACATTATGTACGAACTGCCGTCGCAGGATGACGTGAAGAAGTGCGTCATCACGGCCGCGGTCATCGGAGGCAGTGAACCGCCCCGTCTGCTGCGCAACCGCAAAGAAAAGAAGGAAGAGACCGCGTAACGCACGTGTGCCCGTACCGTGACGCAAAAAGCCCGGAGGACCGCATCCTCCGGGCTTTCTTGTGCCCTCGGTGCACCCTGTGCTTCGGGCGGCGCTCCGGCGGGGTCCCCGGCGCGCCTGCTCGGCTTTTCTGCACTCCCTACCCGCCGCAGGCGGTTAACGCTGTGGCCGCGAGGCCATACTAGGCGCGTAGCTACAGGGAGGGAGTCGCATGAGCTTGGGCCATGCCTTTGTGCTGATTAACCTGTTTTTCGCGATCGTCATCGGGCTGTACTTTTGGAACTTGCTGCGGCAGCAACAGTCGAACAAGTCGGCGGTGGACCGGGAGTCGCGCAAGGAGATGGAAAAGCTTCACCGGATGCAGCGGGTCGCGCTGACGGAGCCCTTGGCCGAGAAGACGCGCCCGGCCTCCTTCGACGAGATCGTCGGCCAAAACGACGGTTTGAAGGCACTCCGGGCGGCCCTCTGCGGCCCCAATCCGCAACATGTGATCATCTACGGGCCGCCCGGTGTGGGAAAGACGGCGGCTGCTCGCCTCGTTCTCGAAGAGGCGAAGCGCAATCCGCTGTCTCCCTTTACGGAAAGCGCAGCGTTTGTCGAGGTGGACGCCACGACGGCCCGGTTTGACGACCGGGGCATCGCCGACCCGCTCATGGGCTCCGTCCACGATCCCATCTATCAAGGCGCCGGACCCTTGGGAATCGCCGGTATACCGCAGCCGAAGCCGGGCGCGGTGACTAAGGCACACGGCGGGGTTCTCTTCATCGACGAAATCGGCGAGCTTCACCCGATCCAGATGAACAAGCTGCTCAAAGTGTTGGAAGACAGGCGGGTGTTCCTCGAGAGCGCCTACTACAGCTCGGAGGATAAAAATATACCGGCCCACATTCACGAGATCTTTCAAAAGGGCTTGCCGGCGGACTTCCGGCTGGTGGGAGCCACGACCCGCATGCCGAGCGAGCTGCCCCCCGCCCTCCGCTCGCGCTGCCTCGAGGTATTTTTCCGGCAGTTGCACCCGGACGAGGTTGCCCTCATCGCCAAGAACGCGGCGCGCAAAGTAGAGTTTGCAATCGAAGACGAAGCCGTGGATGTCGTGAAGCGGTATGCGACCAACGGGCGCGAAGCCGTCAACATGGTCCAGATCGCCGCGGGTATCGTGCAATCAGAAGGGCGGCAGACGATCACCAAGGCCGACATCGAATGGGTGGTCAACTCGGGCCACTACAGCCCCCGTCCGGAAAAGACCGTGCCGGCGGAACCCCAAGTCGGCTTCGTCAACGGCCTCGCCGTCTACGGACCGAATATGGCGACGCTCATCGAAGTGGAAGCGTCCGCGATTCCAACCGACGCGGGCAAGGGCCGGTTGACTGTGACCGGTATCATGGACGAGGAGGAGATGGGCGGTCCGGGTGTGACCCTGCGGCGGCGCAGCATGGCCCGCAGCTCCCTGGACAACGTGCTGACCGTGCTCCGTCGTGATCTCGCGCTGCGGCCCCAAGATTTCGACATCCACGTCAACTTTCCCGGAGGAGTTCCCATCGACGGCCCTTCCGCGGGTATTACCATGGTCACGGCCATCTACTCCGCTGTTACGGGTTTTCCCGTTGACAACAGAGTCGCGATGACGGGAGAAGTGTCGATCCGCGGTCTCGTGAAGCCCGTCGGTGGAATTGTCGCCAAAGTGGAGGCGGCACGGCTGGCCGGTGCGCGCAAAGTCATTATACCGAAGGAGAATTGGCAAGACGCGTTCGGCGCACTGACGGAAGAGGGCGTCGAAGTGGTACCCGTGACCCACATACAAGAAGTAATCGCCCAAGCCGTCGTCGGAAGCGGAGAGACTCCGGCGGCCGCAGCTGCGAGGGCGCATCGCGTGCCCGCCCCATTGCTCTCGGGCGGCTCTACCGGCCTTACCGTCTGAAGCCGGTCGTCGGCTGAGGGGCAGAAGTTCCGGCAGGATTCCCTCGCGAGCCACAAGAATAGCATAGGTGAGAGATCGGTCAACTCGGAACGGCGCGGGTGCGTGCCGTTCTTGCCATATTCTATGCTTTCCTTGGTGGTGACGTGATGAGTGAGACCCTGCCCGGACGGCTGAGCGGCCTGCCGCTGCTGCCCCTGCGGGGAATTGTGCTGTTTCCGCACGCCTCGACGCCGCTGGATGTCGGCCGCGAACGGTCTGTGCGCGCAGTGGAGCAAGCCTTGGCCAGCGGGGGTCAATTGGTGCTCGCGACGCAGAAGGACGCCGCACAGGAGACGCCGTCGTTCGAGCAGATTTACCATGTGGGCGTGTTGGCCGTCGTGAAGCACTCCGTTCGGCTTCCTAGCGGCCAGTTGAAAGTGATCGTCGAGGCGGTGGCCAGGGTGCGGATCGTGGATCTGGTGAGCACCGATCCCCATTATACCGTAGATGCGACCGTGCTGACACCGGCCGTCGATCCCGCATCCGCAGAGCGGCTCGACACCCTCGTCCAAGCCCTCTTGCGCCAGTTCGAAAGGTATGTCGTGGTCGGAAGGCGGCTTCCGGGAGCGGTCCTTCCGGGCGTATCGAGCATCGACGATCCCGACCGCCTAGCTGACGTCATCGCGGCGCAGCTGCCCACGGGCCTGGAAAAACGTCAGCAGCTGTTAGAAGAGGTCGAGATTGCGCGGCGCATTGAGACGCTCATCGCCGTCCTCGCCGAGGAGCTGGAAATTATCGAACTCGAAAACCGCATCCAGGGCCGGGTGCGGGAGCAGATCGAGAAGAACCAAAAGGAGTATATGTTGAGGGAGCAGTTGAAGGCCATCCGCAAAGAGCTCGGCGAAGACGACGAACGGACGGCCGAGATGGATGAATACCGCGAGCGGCTGAAGACTGTCAAACTGCCCAAGGCGGCCCGGGACAGGGTGGAGGAGGAACTGCGACGCCTGGAACGGATGCCGCCCGCCAGCGCCGAGGCCGTGGTGGTCCGTACGTACCTCGACTGGATGCTCGCACTGCCGTGGAAGAAGCGGACGAAAAAGGCAGTACACATCGACGAGGCGCGCCGCATCCTCGACGCTGATCACTACGGCTTAGAAAAGGTAAAGGAGCGCATTTTGGAGTTTCTGGCCGTGCAGCGCATGGCCGACAAGGTGCGGGGTCCAATCCTCTGCCTCGCCGGGCCTCCCGGGGTGGGAAAGACCTCCCTGGCGAAATCGGTCGCCAAGGCACTCGGCCGGCGGTTTGTGCGCATCTCGCTCGGCGGCGTGCGCGACGAGGCGGAGGTGCGCGGCCACAGGCGCACCTATGTCGGGGCGATGCCCGGAAAAATCATCCAGGCGCTAAAGCAGGCGGGGACAGCCAATCCCGTTATGCTGCTGGACGAAGTCGACAAGATGGCTTCCGACTTTCGGGGCGATCCGGCCGCCGCCCTCTTGGAAGTGCTCGATCCGGAGCAGAACAGCAGCTTTGCCGATCATTACATCGAAGTGCCGTTCGACCTTTCCGACGTCTTCTTCATCACTACCGCAAACGTATTGGCCGGGATCCCCGCGCCGCTGCGCGATCGCATGGAAATCATCCAGCTCGCTGGCTACACGGAAGAGGAAAAGCTCGGTATCGCCAGGCACCATCTGGTACCAAAGCAAATGGAGATGCACGGCCTGGCCGACGAGCACCTGGCTTTCTCAGACAACGCCCTGCGGCAGATGATCGCCAGGTACACGCGGGAGGCCGGAGTCAGGCAGCTCGAGCGGACCATCGCCGCCGTTTGTCGCAAAGTTGCCCTGGAAGTTGTGGAGGGCAGGGAAGGGCAGGCTCGGGTCACGGCACGCAACGTAGAGAAATACCTGGGGCCTCCTCACTTCCGTCGCAACGAGGCCGAGGCCCAGGACCAGGTGGGCGTCGCCACGGGCCTGGCCTACACTCAAGTCGGAGGAGACATCCTCGCCATCGAAGTATCGGTCTTGAAGGGAAAGGGCAATCTGCTTCTCACGGGGAAACTGGGCGAAGTGATGCGCGAGTCGGCTCAGACGGCGTTTTCGTACGTACGCTCCCGCCACGGCCAGCTCGGTCTGCTCCCCCATTTCCACGAAACCGCGGATGTGCACGTCCACGTACCGGAAGGGGCTGTGCCTAAGGACGGACCGTCCGCGGGCGTCGCGATCGCGGTGGCCCTCGCCTCGGCTTTGACGGGACGGCCCGTTTCCCACGAAGTAGCGATGACGGGCGAAGTGACGCTCCGCGGCCGCGTGCTGCCGATCGGGGGCGTCAAAGAAAAAGTGCTGGCAGCCCACCGCGCGGGCATTCGCCGCGTGATCTTGCCCGCAGAAAACAGACACGACCTGGAGGAAGTGCCGGTTCAGGTGCGGCGAAGCCTCGACATTCGGCTTGTTCGGCACATGGACGAAGTGTTGCGCCTTGCTCTCGTCCAGCAGGTCGACGAAGCGGAGCGCGAGACCGCCGCCGCATTGGAGGGCAGTCCCCTTTTGCCGCCGGCGGAGCGTCAGCCCGCCCCGTGGCTTGAGCAGAGGGAACAGAACGTGTAAGGGTGGGCGACGGAGAATGGAAACGGTGCGCTTTGTCAAGAGTGCGGTCCGGCCGGACCAGTATCCGGTCCATCCCGAACCGGAAGTGGCTTTGGTGGGGCGGTCCAACGTAGGAAAATCGTCGCTCATCAACGCGCTAGCGGGGCGGCGGAACGTGGCGAAAGTAAGCGGACAGCCCGGGAGAACCCAGACCATCAATTTTTACAGCACGCCCGAAGGAGTCTGGCTCGTCGACCTGCCCGGTTACGGGTATGCGGCCGTTCCGAAGCGGGTGCAAAGCCGGTTCGGACCCATGATCGAGACGTACCTCGAAGGGCGTGAGCAGCTCATCGCCGTGCTGCTTATTCTCGACGCCCGTCACGGGCCGACGGCTTTGGACTTGGACATGAAGGAATGGCTCGTGCACATGGGCTTACCCTCGGTGGCTGTGGCCACGAAATGGGACAAACTGAAGCGGTCCGAACAGGCGCGCCGGCGCAAAGAGATGGAGAGCGCTCTGGGCTGGCAGGTAATTCCTTTTTCGGCGACGAAAGGATTGGGCCGAAACGACCTGCGGGCTTTGCTGCGCGGTTGGGCCCGCGACGCGGACAGGAGAGCGTAATCCGCTCGCCGAAGCTGGTCACGTTCCCGGGACCGGACGGTCCGGCGGACCGGCGGTCCCGGCTTTGTTCACAAATTGCGAAGAATAGAAGGGGAGAAGACCCGTGGGACCCGATTATCTAGCCGCCCATCCCGTGCTCGCATCCTTGCAAGGGCGCGACTTTCTCACTTTGCGCGATTTCTCTCCCGAAGAGATTCAGGCACTTGTTGACCTCGCGTGCGAGCTGAAGAGGCTGCAGAAGGAAGGAAAGCCGCACCGGCTGCTTCCGGGTAAGACTTTGGCGATGCTTTTTTACAAGTCATCGACCCGGACCCGGATCTCGTTTGAAGTGGGCATTTATCAACTGGGCGGCCACGCGGTAGTCCTGAACGCGAACGAACTGCAGCTCGGCCGCGGCGAGACGATAGAAGATACCGCCCGCGTGCTCAGCCGCTTTGTCGACGGGTTAATGATCCGCACTTTTGCCCAAAGGGACGTCGAGCTCTTGGCAGAGTACGCGGACATTCCCATCATCAACGGGCTGACGGATCTGTACCACCCGTGTCAGGTGCTGGCCGACTTGCAAACGATTTACGAGCGGTTCGGCGCGCTGAAAGGGTTGAAGGTAACGTACATCGGCGACGGAAACAACATGGCCCACTCGCTCGCGATCGGTTGTGTGAAAATGGGGATGGAAACGGTCATTTGCACGCCGCCCGACTACAAGCCCTTGCCCGAAGTGATCGCATACGTCGAACGGCTGGCCGCCGAGACCGGGGGTAGCATCGCCTTGCAGGATGACCCCCTCGAGGCCGCGGCAGGTGCCCACGTGCTCTACACCGACGTGTGGGTCTCGATGGGCCAGGAGGAGGAGGCTGCCCGGCGCCGTGCGGCGTTCGCCGGATTCCAGATTAATGGGGAGACCTTGGCCCGGGCCGACCGCTCGGCCATTGTGCTGCACTGTTTGCCGGCTCACCGCGGCGAGGAGATCACCGACGAGGTGATGGACGGCCCGCAATCAGCCGTCTTCGATGAGGCGGAAAACCGCCTGCATGCGCAGAAAGCCCTGATGGCGGCGCTGATGCGCTAGTCCGCTTCACTCACCGCCGGAAGGTGGGCTCTCCGCCCCAGGCGACGCAGGCTCGTCGCGCTTCATGCCCCTCCCCCAGCCGGCGATGCGCTTCCACACGCTTCCTGGTGGAGGGCCGGCAGCAGGTCCCGGGGCGCCTTCGGCCGCCTCTCCCGCAAGGCGGTCGAAGGCTTCGGCAGCCACGATGACCGCATCTTCTCCGAATGACCGGACAAGAGTGCCGGGAATCGTGCCCGGGAGGCGTCCCCGGAGCTTTGCGCCTCGCCTGAGGTACAGCGTCTCGATCACGCCGTCGGGCGAACACGTGAAAGCGGCGACTTTGCCGAGGTCCCGTCCTGTGACGGTGAGCACCTGCATGCCGCGCAGGTCCAATCCCCGACGCCATAAGGATCTGAGCTCGGATTCCTCCTCCATGCCGATGATCGCTTCCTCGTCGGCGATCGTCACGGCCTGCTCTCCTACGGCGTACACCCGTTCCATGGGAAGCAGGCCGCGTTTTCTCCAGCCTCCCAGCGCGATCAGCATTCCCGCGGCACGTCGCCCTTTCGGATCGAGGATCAGGCTTTGCACGGTGCCGAAGCGTTTTCCCAGATCGATATGGATCACAGGCAGGCCGATCAAGCTTTCGCTGTGCATGGATAGTCCCCTCTGCGAGCAAGTTTCGGTCGCGGTCAACCGCCGTAGCTCACCTCACGTATATGCGAGAAAGGGCAGAAATTGTACTGAACTTGTCCGCACCGGTCCGCGGTCAACCTGCCGCGTGTCGCCAAGGCCCTTGGGGCAGCCGGCTGGCCACGGCTTCAATGAGGAGGAGGTTGGCCGTTTCGTTCAGTCGCGCCGCTCGCACACACTCCGGACGGAAACGATCCGCGGGGGAGCAGGAATATTCTCCGCAAATGTCGACGCCTATGATCCGGCGTCTGCGGGCGACCTCGTCGATGAAGGCGATCAATTCTTGTAGGGCGAGCTGGCCTTGTCCCCAGTCGGTCAGTGCGTCCCGGGGCGAGAGGACGTCTTTGTCGATACTGATGTAAACGGCTTCGGTCGGGATCTCCCGTCGGATGATGTCGCGGGCCGGTGTGGAGGCGAGTCGCCGGTACGTGAACGAGGCTACTTTGTGCTGCAGAATGCTTGGCACGAGGCGTGCCCCTTCGTCGCTCACGCCGAGCAGCACCACGCGCCGTAAGTGGGGAATGCGCTTGACTGCCGCGCGGGCCCACGATCCGCAGCTGATCAAATTGTGCGCCGGTGCCTGCATCATATCCGAATGGCGATCGAACAGGATGAGGGTGAAGGGCTGCCGGATTTCCCCTAGCAGCAGCAGGCTGACGTAATGGTATTGGCCGCTGCCCAAGAGCGTGACCTCGCGGGCGCGGCGCCTTTTGAGCCGCTCCTTGATGCGAGCGAGCGATTGGACCGTGCAATATCCCCGTACGCCTTCCAGATCGAGCAGATGAATCCACTCGTAGCCGGCACGCTGCAGACGCAGCTGGAGGCGATAGGTCCCGTCGAAATCAAGTACGGACACACCGCCAGCCATCGGTTTCGCCCTCCTTCTTTGCTGCCAGGATGTGGTGCACCGTCCTGTTTTTATGTTAGCATACAAGGAGTAGGAGGGACGTGAGCCGCACGAGCCGGGTACCGGAAGAACGCCGGCAGACCGCAGATGCCCGCTATTTTAGGGCACCCTAAAGGTTGGCTTAAGCTTTGACAATCAATTTCTTTATGGGTACCATGTTTTTTGTCAGAAGGGTCTCCTCTTACCGGCGGCGCTGTGCTATACTTTTTAGCGGGTTTAAAATTTCCGAGCCGGCCGGCTTAGAAGATTACTGAGCGCCTATGCAGGTGCGCTGAAGGAGTGTCTTGAAATGGCTGAGGGCAGCAAGCTGGTTATTGAGGATCTACACGTAAGTGTCGAGGGAAACGAGATCATTAAGGGACTCAGCCTCGAAGTGAAGACGGGCGAGGTGCACGCCATCATGGGGCCAAACGGCTCGGGCAAGAGCACCTTAGCCTACACGCTCATGGGCCATCCCCGCTACGACGTGACGGAAGGCAGTGTCACCCTCGACGGCGAGGACCTGCTCGACATGGAACCCGACGAGCGGGCGCGGGCGGGGCTGTTCTTGGCCTTCCAGTATCCCACGGAAATCGAGGGCGTGACGGTCGCCAACTTCCTGCGCACGGCGATCAACGCGCGCCGTGGACCGGGTAACGAGATCAGCGTCTCCGAGTTTGCCAAGAAGCTGCGCGAAAAGATGGAGCTCCTCGATATGGATCCCTCCTTCGCACAGCGCTACTTGAACGACGGCTTCTCGGGAGGCGAGAAGAAGCGAAACGAAATCTTGCAGATGGCCATGTTGGAGCCTACTTTCGCCATCATGGACGAGACGGATTCCGGACTCGACATCGATGCACTGCAGATCGTGTCGAACGGAGTCAACCAGCTGAAGGGCCCCCACATGGGCGTCATCGTCATTACGCACTATCAGCGCATCCTCCGGTACCTGGAGCCCGACTTCGTGCATGTTCTGGTCGACGGCCGCATCGTCCGTTCGGGCGGTAAGGAACTCGCCGAGGAGCTCGAGGAGAAGGGTTACGACTGGATCAGGCAAGAGGTCGAATCCGGTCGGATGTAAAGGAGGATACGTCGATGAGCGTTGACATTACTGCCGCCTTCGGAGAGGCCGCCGTCACCGAGCTTTCCCAGAAAAAGGCCGAACCGAAGTGGCTGGAGGAGCTGCGTTTGTCCGCACTGCGGGCTTACGGCGCACTGCCGGTACCCGACTGGCGCCGCACGAAGGTAGGGCAGGTCGATATAAACGGGATCCAGCTCTACAAGGAGAGCTCCGTCGCCACGGGCGACGCCGCGGCGCTGCCGGAGAAAGTCCGCTCCTTGGTAACCGAGGCCGACGGCGCCATCGTGCTCCAGATCGACTCCACGTTGGCCTACCGGCACTTGCCTGCCGAATTGGCCGGGAAAGGGATCATCTTCACTTCCCTGGACCAAGCGGTCAAGGAGCACGAGGCGCTGGTGAGGGAACACTTGTTTACTTCCGTTGCGACGGACGCGCACCGGCTGATCGCACTCCACGCTTCGTTGCATTCCGGCGGAGCGTTTATCTACGTGCCCAAGAACGTCCGCGTCGAAATACCCCTCCAGTTCGTCGTCTGGAGCGAGGCGGACGGGTTAGGGCTTTTCCCGCACCTTTTGGTCGTCGCGGATGAAGGAGCCGAGGTCACCGTGCTCGAACGGTATGTTTCGGGCGCAGGCCGGCTCATAGTCAGCCAAGTGACCGAAGTGATCGCGAAAGCCAACGCCGAGGTCACCGTGGCGTCCATTCAAAGTTGGGGCGAGGGCACGACCAGCCTGGTGGAGCGCCGGGGCGTCGTGGACCGCGACGCCACCTTGAATTGGGTTTTGGGCGAGCTCGGCAGCGCGCAGAACCGGACGTTGACCCACACCCGCCTCGAAGGGGACGGCAGCCAGTCCGCGGCCAGCATGGTCATTTTCGCGGATCAGACGCAAGAGGTCGACGCCGGTCTCGTCATGAACCATGTTGGCCATTACACGAGTTCGGACATGGTGACGAAGACCGTGTTGAAGGACAAGGCCTACGCGGTCTACCGGGCCCTCACGGATATCGAGGACGGAGCGATCAACACGAGCGGCTTTCAGGTCGAGAACGCACTGATCCTGAACAAGGGTGCGCGCCTCGATGCCATTCCGGAACTGGAGATCGAAGAGACCGAAGTCCAAGCCGGCCACGCGGCAACGGTGGGTCAAGTCGATGAAACGCTGCTCTTCTATATGATGAGCCGTGGCGTACCGCGGGCCGAAGCCATCCGCCTTATCGTGGAAGGCTTCCTTGATCCGCTGCTCAGCCGCATTCCGCTTGAGAGCGTACGCGGGGAGCTCGAGAAGCTGATCGACAGGAAGATGAATCGATGAACCTAAGCCGGTTGCGGGAGGACTTTCCAGCCTTGCACCAAAGGGTGCACGGAAAGCTCCTCGTCTACTTGGACAACGCAGCGACGTCGCAGAAGCCGAAAGCCGTCATCGACGCGATCAGCCGATACTACGCGTACGATAACGCCAACGTACACCGGGGGATCCACGCCTTGGCGGAGCGAGCGACCGTCGCCTATGAAGGCGCGCGAGCGCGCATCGCCCGTTTCATCGGAGCGCCCGCGCCGGAGACCGTCGTGTTCACCAAGAATGCAAGCGAAGCCATTAATATGGTGGCTTACGCTTGGGGCGGGGTCCATGTGCGCGAGGGCGACGTGATTGTCACGACGCCGATGGAGCATCACAGCAACTTGATTCCGTGGCAGCAGCTGGCTCGGCGCACCCGAGCCACGCTGCGTTACTTCGGGCTTACGCCCGATGGCCGCTTAGACCTTTCGAACCTCGACCAGCTCATCGACGAACGCACGCGAATCGTAGCGGTGACGCACGTTTCGAACGTCCTCGGCACGGTGAACCCGGTGCGGCGCATCGCGCAAAGAGCGCGCGAAGTAGGCGCTGTCTGCCTTGTAGACGGAGCGCAGAGCGTGCCTCATATGCCGGTGAACGTGCAAGAGCTTGATTGCGACTTCCTGGCGTTTTCGGGCCATAAGATGTGCGGCCCGATGGGCGTCGGCGTATTGTACGGAAGACCGGAACTGTTGGCCCAGATGGAGCCCTTCCTATTCGGCGGGGAAATGATATCGAAGGTGACCTTGGAAGAGGCCACCTGGAAGGACGCCCCGCATCGCTTTGAGGCCGGGACGCCGAACGTGGGCGGCGTGATCGGCTTGGGCGCGGCCGTAGAGTATCTCGAGGCCATCGGGATGGAAAACATTTGGCGCCACGAGGTAGAGTTGTCCCGCTATTGCATCGAGAGGATGCGGGAGGCTATTCCCGAAGTGATAATCTATGGCCCGGAGGGAGAGCGGGCGGGGCTGGTCTGCTTCAACGTCCCCGGAGTGCATCCCCACGATTTGGCGCAGGTGCTCGACCGCGACGGCGTGGCCATTCGGGCCGGCCACCACTGCGCGCAGCCTCTGATGCGGTTGTTAGGGACTCCGGCGACGGCTCGGGCTAGCACGTATCTGTACAACACGAAAGAGGAGATCGACATTTTCGTCTCGGCGTTGATCCGAGCCAAGGAGTTCTTTGCCTGATGTTAGAGGACCTCTACCGAGAATTGATCATGGATCATTACCGTCATCCGCAAAACCGCGGCCGCCTGGAAAACCCGACGGTCCAAGTGGAGCTGCACAACCCCCTGTGCGGCGATGAGCTGGAACTGCAGCTCATCGTGAAAGACGACACGGTGGAAGACGTGCGCTGGACCGGCCAGGGCTGTTCCATCAGCCAGTCGTCGGCGTCGATGATGAGCCAAGCGCTGAAAGGGATGGCCCGTGACCGCGCCCTGAAGCTCGTGGCGAACTTCCAGGCGATGATGCACGGGGAGGACTTCCCCTATCCCGAAGTCGAGCTGGGCGACTTGGAGGCCCTATCTGGCGTGGCCAAGTTTCCCGTCAGGATCAAATGCGCTCTGCTCGCCTGGGAGGCCTTGAGCAAAGCCCTCAACCAGTCCGAATCGTAACCTGCTCTCGATCCCTACGGAAAAAAGGAGCCCCGCCCCGTCGGCACAGGGCTCCTTTTGTCATGGCTACCGGAAGCTGCCGCGGAAGGCTGGACGGCTTTCGGCAGGAGGATTGTCCTAAAATAGGAAGAAAGTACCTTCCAATTGGATTGATAGGTTCACAGAGATTGGAGCGATGACGACTATGGCTGCAAAGCGACCGATCACCGTCGCGAAAGGCGACGGCATTGGCCCGGAGATTATGGATGCGACCCTTCACATCCTTTTTGAGGCCGGTGCCGCCATCGAGCCCGAATTCATAGAGATCGGCGAGAAGGTGTACCTGGCAGGCCACTCCGCCGGCATCACCGAGGAGGCTTGGGAGTCCCTGCGCCGCACGAAGGTCTTTCTAAAGGCGCCCATTACCACGCCTCAGGGTGGCGGGTACAAAAGCCTGAACGTCACGACGCGTAAGACGTTGGGTCTTTACGCGAACGTGCGGCCTGCGGTCTCATACCATCCGTTCATTCCCAGCAAGCACCCGAACATGAACGTGGTCATCGTCCGCGAGAACGAGGAGGACCTGTACGCCGGCATCGAGTACCAGCAAACTCCCGACGTTGTACAGGCCATCAAGCTCATCTCGCGCCCGGGCTCCGAACGCATCATCCGTTACGCCTTCGAGTACGCCCGCACATACGGCCGGAAGAAGGTCACCTGCTTCACCAAGGACAACATCATGAAGTTGAGCGACGGCCTTTTCCACCGCGTCTTTGACGAAATCGCCGCGGAGTATCCCGACATCGAGGCGGAGCACTGGATCGTCGACATCGGGATGGCGAAGATGGCCGACACGCCCGAGCAGTTCGACGTCATCGTGATGCCGAACTTGTACGGCGACATCGCATCGGACATTGTCGCGCAGATTGCCGGCAGCGTCGGGCTTGCGGGTTCGGCCAACATCGGCGAGCAGTGCGCCATGTTCGAGGCGATCCACGGCAGCGCGCCGCGCCGGGCGGGACAAGGCATTGCCAACCCCTCGGGGCTTCTCCACGGCGCCATCATGATGCTCGTGCACATCGGGCAGTACGACGTCGCGACCCGGGTGCACAATGCCTGGCTGCGGACCATCGAGGACGGCATCTTCACTTACGACATTGCCAAGGACCGGCCGTCTGTCGGTACCATGGAGTTCGCTCGAGCCGTAGTGGAGCGTTTGGGGAAGAAGCCCGAGCAGCTGCAACCCGTCGACTACACCGGGGCCGAAAAACGTGAGGTTCGTGCCGAGGCGCCCGCACGTCCCGTGGAAGTCGTCTCGTCCCGCGAACTGGTCGGTGTCGACGTCTTTCTCTACAATGCGGAGCTGTCCGCCGCCGACCTCGGGGCAAAGGTGGAGGCTCTGGGCACCGATGAACTGTCCCTCGTCATGGTCGACAACCGGGGCGTCAAAGTGTACCCGGACGGTTTCCCGGAAACTTTCTGCAGCGATCAGTGGCGCTGCCGGTTCGAGGCGCCCGATGGCCGTTCCGTAACGCCCGGCGCGGTGCGCGACCTGCTGAGCCGCATCGAAGACGCGGGATTCGAATGGGTGAAGGTGGAAAATCTTTACCGGTTCGACGGTAAGCCGGTTTATTCGCTGGGCCAAGGACAGTAAACCGCCTAGGAACCATGCTGGGAGGCCGTGGGAGAGCGCGGGGAGGGAGCCGTAGTGCGTGGCCTCGGAAGACTCGCTGCAGCGGCGGCGGTCGGTCTTCTGTGCATCGCGTCGTCGTTCGGGGTCGGTGCGACGATCGTCGTGGGGGTGGAGGCCGACCTCATCAGTCCCGATCCCGCCCTTTCCCAGCGGCACCCCGTGACCCAGATGATCTATTCTTTGCTCTATGCACCCCTTTTCCGCCTCGAACCGGAATCGGGCCGGCAGGCGGTTTTTCAGTCGGTCCAGCCTGAGGGTCCGGCGTTGTGGCAACTGGTTATCGACCCAAACAGCGGCCTGTCTGCGGCCGAAGTAGCCGCCGCTTTGCGCAGGGCGTATACGGAGTCGGGGCTGGCGGGCTACACGGCGCCGAGTCGCGACCGGCTTCCCTGGATCGTCGACGTTTGGGTGGCCGACCACACCAGCGTGTACTTGCAGCTGAGCCGCAGCGTGCCGTCGCTGCCGTTGCATTTGGCACAGGAGTACCTCGCTCTGCCGGGTGCGGGAGGCGAGCCCGTCGGCACCGGTCCGTATCGACTGGCCCAGTGGAGCCCGGGCAACAGCATCACTCTCATCAAGAAGGAGCCCGGCGGCGAGCCGCACGATCGCTTGGTGTTCGACGTGATTCCGAGCCTTTCCCAGCGTGTCCAAGCGTTTGTAGCCGGTGCCATCGACGTCCTGCCCTACGTGCCCCTGGCGTATGTCGACGGACTGCTGGCCGTGGAAGGGACCGAGATTCAGGCGCGTCCGGGCACCCGCAGCCGGTTCATCGAGCTGAACACGACCAAACCACCCTTCGATGATGCGCGGGTGCGAAAGGCGCTGAATCTGGCGATCGACGTGCCGGCCATGCTGCATGATGTGTACGGCGGCTTCGGATATCCGCTGGCGACGATCGTGCCGCCCACAACGGTGGGCTACGACACGTCGCTGGAGCCGTATCCGTTCGATCTGCAGGCAGCCCGGGAGCTCTTGGTGGAAGCCGGCTATCCCGAGGGCTTCGATTTTGAGCTGGACGTGCTGGCGGAGCGTTACGAAGAGGCTCTATATTTCGCCAGGATGTGGGAGGCCGTGGGGGTGCGAGCATCCCTGCGCGTGTGGCCCGACTGGCACAGTTTGAAGGACGCCGTACTGGAAGGGAACCGCCTGGCCTGGACCGCGGAGTGGAACAACACGTCCCGCGATCCGTCGTCGGTCCTCGGAGCCAAGGTCCGCACCGGCGGATCCGCGAACTACGGAGGTTACTCCCACGCCGAGGTCGATCGTCTGCTGCGTTCGGCCCAAGGCTGCCAGAGCGTGCTGACCTGCGCCCCGCTGTTCGCCCAGGTGCAGCGCACTTTGTGGTCCGATGCAGCGATGGTATTCGGTTACGTCGAGGCCGAGCTGCTGGCGACGCGTGCGCCGGTCGGTTGGGAGCTCTGGCCGTAGACCCGCCGGTAACTGCCGGCATAGGAGGGATCGAGCGTGCCTGTGCACATTGTCGTGATGGAAGGCGATCAAACGGGGCAGGAGCTGCTCGAGGAGGCCATGCGGGTCCTTTCGCCGTCCGTCATTCGCTTCGAGTACACGCCTCTGTATTTTGATCTGAGCCTGGAAAATCGCCGGGACACGCAAAATCAGGTCGTGGTCGAGGCGGCCGAGGCGCTGCGCACCCACGGATTCGGACTCAAGGCGGCGACCATTACTCCCGAAGGACAAGGCGATGTGGGAAGTCCGAACGCGATGCTCCGCGAGCTTACGGGAGGTCGCGTCATCGTGCGAACGGGAAGGCGGTTGCCCGGAATCCGGCCGCTTGTGGGCATCCACGGGCCGATCTCCGTGGTGCGCATGGCGGTCGACGACGCCTACGGTGCCGAAGAGTGGCGAGAGCAGCGAGGTGACGACGAAATCGCTTACCGCACCGAAAAGATCAGCCGTGCCACTTGCCGCATCGTGGCTGAATTCTCGTTTCGCCTGGCGAAGCGCATGGGCGCGAAGGTGTTCGGCGGGCCGAAGTTTACCGTCAGCCCCGTTTACGAAGGCATGTTCAAGGAGGAGATGGACGCGGCGGCCCGGCGGCATCCGGACGTGCCCTACGAACCCCAGCTCATCGACGCGACCTATGCGCTGCTTTTGGGCACGACTGGGGAATCTCTGGTCATTCCCTCGCTCAATCGGGACGGCGACTGCTTGAGCGATCTCGTGATGCAGCTTTTCGGGACCATTGCCGGGGCGGAATCCCTTATGCTCGCGATCGACAACGACATGGAGGTGCGAGCTGTCATGGCCGAAGCGCCGCACGGTACGGCGCCTGCGCTGCAAGGAAAGAACATCGCAAATCCTTTGGCGATGATTCTAGCCGGAGCAGCGCTCTTGAGTTACGTCGACGACCCGGCGGCAAAAAAGGCGTCCCGGGCTATCTACGAGGCGGCTCTAGGCACGGTGCGGGCCGGCGTGCGCACTCCGGATCTGGGCGGCTCGGCGACGACGACGGAGTTTACGGACGAGGTCATCCGGCGGGTAGAAGAGCGGCTCGACGTGTGGGAAGCGCTGCCTGCGATCTGATCCACGGCTTAGGCGGTTCGTCGGGGCGTGCATAATCGACGGACGTGGCGACACCTTATTACTGCGCTCCGGCCCCTTCGTTGTACCGGGCTGGAGGCAAGGGAGGTGAAGCCGTTGGCCGACCGCAAAAAGGAGATCGAGCGCATCTTGGAGTTCGTGCGCGCGCACCGGAATTCCTATGCCAGCCTCGCTGTGTGCCGCCGGGCCCTCGATCAAGGACTTAGCGAAGTGACGGAACCGGTCATCGCGCAGCTTGAAGACTACTTGGCCCAGGCGCCTGATGAGGAAATAGCGGCTTACTATACGATCGTGATGTAAACGCGTGAGGCGCCCGGGCGGCTGTGGGAGGCGTTCTTTATGGCCGTCGGTTTGATTATCGGAACGGGCGTAGATGCGCGTGCCTTTGTCGAGGAACCTCGCTTCGGCCCCGTGCGCACCCCTTGGGGCGAGGCGGAGGTTGCCCGCGCCCAGGCAGAAGGCTGCGACGTGGTGATGGTCCGGCGGCACGGAGCGGGCCATTCCATTCCGCCGCACCGGATCAACTACCGGGCCAATATCGCGGCGCTGAAGGAACTCGGCGTCACCCATGTGCTCGCGACGTCGGCGGTAGGCTCGGTGAACCGCAACATGGCGCCGGGCGATTTTTGCGTGCTCAGCGACTTTCTCGACTTTACCCGAACGAGGCCCTTCACGTTTTTCGAGGGAGAAGACGGCCGCGTCATCCACACCGATATGTCCCGTGCATATTGTTCCGGCCTGCGGGAGGTGCTTCTCGACGTCGCCCGCGGACAAGGCTTGAGGGTGCACGCGGAAGCCTGCTATGCTTGTGTTGAAGGACCCCGTTACGAAACTCCTGCGGAGGTAAAGGCCCTCGCGATGCTCGGCGCCGACGTCGTCGGCATGACCAACGCGACGGAGGCGCTCCTGTGCCGTGAAGCGGGCCTTTGCTTCGGCACCTTGGCCCTTGTGACGAATTGGGGAGCCGGTATCGGTCCGGAGCGCCTCGATCATGAGCAGGTGACGCAGGAGGTATTGAAGAATACTAACAGGCTGGTAAGCACGCTGCGGGAAACGTTGAGGCGGCTATGCGAAAGGCCTGTCCGGTGCGATTGCGGCGTGACGGGAGTATAAGGTAGGAGACGATTCTATATGAAACCAGTTCGTGTCCGTTTTGCGCCGAGCCCGACCGGGCACTTGCATGTGGGCGGCGCGCGTACGGCTCTCTTTAACTATTTGTTTGCTCGCCATCATGACGGCACGTTCGTGCTCCGTATCGAGGACACCGATACCGAGCGCAACACCGAGGAGTCGCTGCAGGGCATTTTGGAAGGCCTCGCTTGGCTGGGGCTGACGTGGGACGAGGGCCCGTACCATCAGAGTCAGCGTCTGGATGTGTACCGCGAGCATTTGCAGCGGCTGCTCGAGGCGGGCCGGGCGTATCCCTGCTTCTGCACCCCCGAGGAGCTCGACGCCATGCGTGCTGAGCAGCGGGCCCGCGGGGAGGCGACGGGCTATAACGGTCGCTGTTTCCACCTGAGCGAGGAGGAGAGGCAGGCCAAGCTCGACGCCGGTATCCCCAGGGCCTACCGGTTCCGGGTGGAGCGGGAAGGCGAGACGGTCATCGACGATTTGATCCGGGGCAAGGTCGTCTTCCATAACTCAGTCTTGGACGATTTTGTCATTGTGAAGTCGGACGGAATGCCCACGTACCAGTTCGCCGTAGTGGTCGACGATGCCCTCATGGGGATTACGCACGTCATCCGCGGCGAGGAGCACTTGTCCAATACGCCGAAGCAGATGCAGCTATATGACGCGCTCGGGTACGAGCCGCCTCAGTTTGCCCACATTCCGCTTATCCTCGCGCCCGACCGCAGCAAGCTGAGCAAGCGACACGGCGCCGTGTGGGTAGGCCAGTTCCGCGACCAGGGGTACCTGCCGGAGGCGTTCATCAATTACTTGGCGCTGCTCGGCTGGGCGTACGACGATAAGACCGAGATCTTCAGCCGCGACGAGCTCATCCGCTACTTCGAGCTCGAGAAGGTGAGCAGGAACGGGGCGGTCTTTGACTACAAGAAGCTGCAGTGGATGAACGGCGTGTACCTGCGTGAGCTGTCCCTCGAAGAGTTCGTCGAGCGGTCGCTCCCGTACTTGCGCGGCATCGTTCCGGACGAGATGAGTGAGCAGGAGCGGGAGCGGCTGGCCAGGATTTTGAGCTTGCTTCAGACCCGGGTGAGCACGTTGGGTGAGTTGCCGGCCCAGGTGGAGTACTTCTACTCCGACGAGGTCACGTTCGACCCGAAGGCGGTGCGCAAGTTCTTCACCCGCGACTACGTACCGGCTCTGTTCGATAAACTGCTGGCGGAGTTCGTCAGTCTGGCGCCCTTTACCGAGGAGCGGATTGAGCCTATCTTCCATCGGCTGCGCGATGAGTTCGAGCTGAAGCTTGGCGATGTGATTCAGCCGGTGCGGGTGGCGGTAACCGGTTCTACGGTGAGTCCGCCGATGTATGAGACGTTGGCGCTCCTGGGCCGGGCAAAAACGTGCGAGCGGCTGCGGCGTGCGGCGGCGTACATTAAGCAGATGCCGGCCGAATCGGCGCAGTGAGCCCATCGCCTTATTAGCCGGCCTTGTTAGCCGGCGGGTAGGGGTCACGGAACGGCGTGGAATAGGGCCCGCGAACCGGGTTCCGAGGCCTCCAGCTGGGTAAAGGGAACCGCCGCGGCAAAAAAAGTTGCCGCGGCGGCTTGCCAACCGCGGAGAGTGGTGCTATAATAACAGATGCGTTGACCCGTTGGGGGATGGGGTAACGGTAGCCCGATTGGCTCTGGACCAATTAGTTCAGGTTCGAATCCTGGTCCCCCAGCCAGCTGGCGGATCGGCCGGTCGGGTTCGGTCGATCCGCCACCACTCTGCAGCGGTTCGCTATGGGTTGACATGCGCGAGCGGCGTATGGTAAAATGCAAAACGGTGTGACCCCATCGTCTAGCGGCCTAGGACGTCGCCCTTTCACGGCGGTAGCACGGGTTCGAATCCCGTTGG
>LSQX01202061.1_pt2 | contig 22621 bp, 35 predicted proteins | sample 654561 | NCBI WGS metagenome assembly LSQX01 (sample SAMN04489861, study PRJNA283612) | anaerobic digester metagenome | isolation source: 4 biogas reactors fed with cattle manure at either 37C or 55C with and... | place: Denmark: Kongens Lyngby | collected 2014
ATAAAAAGGTTGCAGGATATTGACACTAAACCTTTACTAGCAAAGAATCTATTTATTAATAAAAAACCCTAAAAGAATGAAGTACACTAAAACTAGGCTTGTTACGGACCCCCAAAGGGCTAATCCAGGTGATGCTGGAATTGATTTTTATATTCCACAGTTTACTAAACCCTTTATTAGTGCCTTAATGGATAGAAATAAAGGGAATGCTGTTTACCTATTTTATGAGGTTGATTGGGCTAAGTATTTTGATGTAGACCTTCATGAAATGGTTCCCTTTAAGGAATTGACTATAGTATTAATGCCACATCATAGGATTCTTATTCCCTCAGGCATTCACGTTAAACTGGAGCCGGGTACGATGATGGATGCCAAGAACAAATCAGGAGTGGCTCATAAAATGGGGTTGGATATTATGGCCCAACTGGTGGATGAGAGTTATCAAGGTGAAGTCCACCTAAGTATTAATAACACCTCTGCTCACCCAGTTATTTTAAAACAGGGGATGAAACTCGTACAATTTGTAATCTCCAAATATGAGAACTCAGAATTAATGGGAGTTTCGGATTTGGGGAAATTATATGGTGAATTAAAAACAGAAAGAGGAGCTGGAGGTTTTGGATCTTCAAACATTTAAGTTATGGGATTAATTGATATGACCATTAAAAGAGCCAAGGAAGACCTAAATATGAATGGTATAGTTAGGCCTTCTAAAAAATGGCAAGGGGTTGAGGCTCCATATAAATTATTGGAGATATTCAATCGCTATCTACAATTCGACATTCCGGAAAGTAAAAGGGAATTGGCTGCATTAAGTAAAGCTAACCTCCCTTGGGCTGAGGATCATTTCCAGGAAAGAATTGCTGGTGAACCTTTGAACCCAGGTAATCAATGGTATAACTGGCCTTTTTATAAAGGACTCGACAATGATAAACTTTTCAGGGGAGAGGGTTCTGGTGAACAATTCTCACATACCTACATGGAAAGGTTTTGGCCTCCCAAGATTAATGGTATCCGTTATCCAATGGGAGATTTTAAGGACATAATTGAAAGGATAAAAAATGACCCCCATGGAAGGCAAAATTATTTCGCTATCTGGCATCCAGAGGACCAATCGCCTGGTGACCGACGTTTACCCTGTACATTGGGTTACCACTTTCAAATCATCAAAGGAGTCTTGGATTGTACATACCATATACGTTCCTGCGACATCTTCCGTCATTTCCACAATGATATCTACATGACGGGTAGGTTAATGCAATATGTAGTTGAAGAATTAAGAGAACAACTCCCATTCATAACTACTGGTATTATGTATATGTGGATCGGTAGTTTACACTGTTTTGAACCTGAAAGAGGGTTATTAGTTAATTAAGTTAAAAAAGGGTTGCAGGGGTGTAATCCTTTTTTTATATTTGCATATATTTAATTTAACACCATACATCATGAATAATTCTGATACCCCGGATACACAAAAAGGAGGCAACCAAAATGACTAGAATAACAAGAGCAGAATTGTTCATGAGAGTGGCATATTTATTCTCAGAAAGATCCACTTGCCTTAGGGGACAGGTTGGAGCAGTTGCGGTAATAGACAAAAGGATAATAGCAACGGGTTATAATGGTGCACCAGAAGGGTTTCCTCATTGCACATCCGAAACATGTAATGCAGAAAAACCATGTGAAAACACCATTCATGCCGAAGCCAATCTAATTGCATTTGCAGCAAGGGCTGGAATTAAACTTGAAGGTGCTACTTTATATTGCACTCATGCCCCTTGTAAAAAATGTGCTCAACTAATCCTACAAAGTGGAATATCATCACTTTATTTTAGTCAAGCCTATCATGATGACTCAGGATTAAAGGTATTATGGGAAGGGGAAAGGAAGGTCACCATTAAACAATACACAATATCATGAGTAAAGTAAAAGAAAAGAAAGAGTACGACAAACTAGCAAAGTTTGCCATTAAAAGCAAGAATAATTATTCTTGCCCTAAATGTGGAGCTTGGTGTGTAAAACCAACAATGGTTGCTATGACAGAGCCTGATTTCTTTGGTGATACTTCATATACCTGGCAGGAATTACATAAATGTCCAAAATGTGAAACTCTTTATACAATTGAAAATGGCACTTAGTAGAAGAGTAATAGTTAAGAACAAGGATTCACTGGATAGGTTAATTTCTTACTGTATAAAAACGGGATATTGTAGTTTTGACTTTGAAACTACATCCGTTGAATATTACAGAGAAGGTGAATATCCTACGGTATTGGCCGTATGTTTTCAACCAGGTATTTCCTACATCATTCCATTGGGACATAGTGCTAGCCCCTTTAAAAATAATTATGTGGAAATACTGCAATACTTTGGTAAAAAGGTACTAGAAAATCCCCAGGTAGTTAAAGTAGCTTGGAATTTACAGTTTGAATTGAATTGGTGCAGAACATACTCCATTTATCCAAAAGGCAGGTTGTTCGATGCAATGATTGCCAAGTACCTATTGGATGAAACCCGTCCAAATGACCTTAAATCAATGGTTGCAAGGTTCATACCTGAATTTGCTGGTTATGATGATGAGGTTGATTTATTGGCTCGTAAACATGGTTGGGCTAATATTCCATTTGAACCTTTAACAAAATATGCCGGAATTGATGCGGATATGGAATTAAGGTTGTGGCTTAAATTTGAACCTCTTCTGATTCAAAAAGGGTTGTATAAATTATTCCGCAACCTAATGATGCCGGCATTACAGGTATTATCGGAATCCGCATTTAATGGAGTTAATATAAATGAGGAAAGGTTATTGGAATTACGAGGTATATATGAGAAGGAAACAGAAGATATTATATTTAAACTTACCCATAACCCAAAATTTGTGAAATATGATAAAGCTCGTAAAAAGAATGCTTTAAAGTATTACATAGCCGAATTGCAAAATGAAATATCTGAATTAAGGGATCAGGCTAGGTCAGACGGGGGTGCAGCAAGGAAAATAGCAAACAGAGAAGCAAAAATCCAAAACATAACTTTGGGCCAAAACCTAACCAAAAAAGAAGAGAAGTTATTTGAACCCTTTAATTTTGGTAGCCAAACTCAATTAAAGGATTTGCTATTTCTCAATCCAAAAGGATTTAGGTTTAAAATAGTGAAATATACACTGGACCAATATAAAAATAGTACCGGTAACCCATCAACGGATGAAGAGGTATTGGAGAAATTAAAACTAAAGGATGATTCTGGGTTTATTGAATTAATGCTTAAACACCGAGAAATACTTCATATCCGCTCAAACTTTATTGAGAGCTACCTTGAAAAACTTTACAAAGGTAAACTACATCCCAGTTTTCTGTTACATGGTACCGTTTGTATTTCCGAAGATACCCCCTTAATGACAAATAGGGGTAGGATTATAATTGGTGATTTAATACCTAAAGAAATAGGTGTAAAAGATATATCCGATTTGGGTTTAGAAACCATAACGCATAGGAGGAGATTTAAAAAAATAACCAAAGCTGTAAACAAGGGTTATCATGATATGGTAAAAATAACTACACAAATGGGTAATACCCTGAAGTGTACTCCACACCATAAAATTTACACCCCCAAAGGTTGGAAGTCTGTTAATGATTGTTTTAATGAGAGTTTAGAAATATGGGGTTATAATTTACCCATATTAAAAGAAATGCCTAAAACACAAAAACCTAAAGAGGAAATTATTAAGCCCATAGAAGGTTTTATGGGATATTTTATTTCCAATTTGGGTAATGTTTTTACCAATAAAATACCTGGGACTCGAGGGGTTATTGGTGTGGAATCCAATAAAATGGTTTCTCGAGTAACCAAAAAATATAATAGAGTAGGCCTAAGAAATAATTTGAGTAAGAAATTTAATTTTAAAGTATCCAGATTGGTTTACCAAGCCTTTAAGGGAGATATACCAAGTGGTTATCAAGTAGATCATATTGATTGTAACCCTTTAAATGATAACATTAATAATTTAAGGGTGGTTAAATATAAGGAAAACCTGAGTAGGGCTTTTGATTTTAATATAAAAGCCCATTCTAGAATGTTAACCCATAATCAAATCTTCTACTCGGATAAAATTATATCAATGGATTATTTGGGTAAACAGTTAGTTTGTGATATTACGGTAGAAGGTGATCATAGTTATGTAGCGAATAACATTATTCACCATAACAGTGGAAGGTTAAGTAGTAGGAATCCAAATGCACAACAAGTACCAAGGGTTACAACTAACCCCCATATCAAACCACTATTCATTCCTTCTCCTGGAAAGTTAATTATGCAAATGGACTACTCTCAAGCGGAGTTAAGGGTCTTGGCATCAATGGCTCAGGAAAAGGAAATGATCAGGTGGTTTGCTGAAGGTAGGGATATCCACTTATCATCAGCCTGTAAAAAATACAAGGTAGATTATAACACCATTAAACCTATATTAAAGGATGAAAATCATCCTGAACATACTACCTGGGTTATTCGAAGGAAACAAGCAAAACAGATTAACTTCGGAATTGTATATGGGCAAGGTGCAAAAATGTTAGCTGGCTCACTATCTTCCATTGGAGTAGAGGTAACAGAAGAACAGGCTCAAAAATTTCTCGATGACTTCTTTAAAGAGTTTCCACAAATCAGGAAATTCATTAAGATGCAACATAGGAAGGCTTTGAAATATGGGTTTGTTACTTCCCCCTTTGGCAGAAAACGTAGGTTACCAGAAATTAACTCTCTAAACTGGGGAGTAAAGGCAGAAGCTCAACGACAATCAGTTAATGCTCCAATCCAGGGCACAGCTTCTGATTATACTCTTTTTGCCTCGGTATTAATATGGGAAAAGATTAAATCTGGGTTGTTACCATTAGGTATGAAGCAGTTAATAACTGTTCATGACTCACTCATATTTGAATTGTATCCCGAAGATATTCATGAAGTGATCAGGATTATCAAACCACTATGTGAATACCCCGAAACCAAAGAATGGTTTGACTTTGAATTAAAGGGTATTACAATGGCAGTAGACTTTGAAATTGGAACTACGTGGGGGGATCTAAAGGATTACGATGAGAGCATAGATTATACTACATGGGTATAACTTTTAAATGCTCAGGATACTATTATTAATAAATACTCGACAATGAAGAAGCTCATAAAATATAGTGAAAAATCTAATCTCATGAACATCCGTATAAAGATGGGACCTGAGATTTTTAGGTTTAACCTTTTCGAAGAGTTAAAGGTTAATGAAAATTTTATCAATGATGAGATAGCCTCTCAACCCACTATTCAGGGTTTTTTGGGTACTCTGTTTGTTAAACTCGATCGAATTAAATCGGATAAAGAAGCCGAGGTTGAAAAGGTTTATGCCGAATTATTCGTGAAATACAAAGGTGAAGTAGATAAGGAAATAGGAAGATTTCCATCTGATGATATGGCCAAACAAAAGGTGCTTAAATCTGAAAGGTATCAAAAGGCTTTGGCAGCTCATATTGAGGCAAAGGAAAACGCTCAGCTAATTAAAAATTGTTTGGAAACGTTTGAGCAACGTGCTTTCTTAATCCAAACACTTAGTGCTAATATCCGTAAAAGTAGTTAAACATGGCAAAAACAAAAACGCCTTTAAGAGACAGGCTGAAAAAAAAGAAGAAGGAATTAAAAGAACGGACTTCCGGTAAGAGTCACATTATCTTTCAAAAAGAAGGTGACTTAAGGGTCAGACTCTTGCCAACCGGTGATGACAATGACTTCGTGTTCGAGGTCACTAGCTTTTATCTTGGTCCCAATATTAAAGGGATATTCTCTCCAGTTACATTTGGAGAACCTTGTGCAATCATGGAAAAATATGAAGAGCTCAAGGAATCCGACGACCCGGAAGACAATGAATTGGCAAAGAAATTTGTACCCAAGAAAAGGTACCTTGCCCCAGTAGTTGTTTACCAGGATACTAAAGGTAAAAAGGTTGATGAAGAAAACTCAGGCAAACTGGTTCAACTCTCCAACAACCAATACCAAGAAATTATCGACCTCTACCTCGACAATGATGAATGGGGGGATATGACTCAGGTTGACGAAAATGGTTATGACATTAAGTTGTCAAGGATCGGTACTGGTCAATATGACACAGAATACAGCATCCTCCCATTTAAAAATACTCCTTGCCCGGCTAAGTATGCCAAGCCTATTGACCTGGAAGGAATGGTAAGAGGGGTAGTTGCAACCTACGAGGAAACCCTTGCAGCGATTAATGAATTTTTAAACATGGGTGACGAGGACGATGAGGATGAAAAACCCAAGAAAACAGTCAAGAAAAAAATCATTAAGAAAAAATCCAAAAAAGCTTAAGGATGGCTAAGAAAAAAACCGGAATTAAAATTCCAACTCTAAGCTCTATCCGCAAGTCCTATGATTCGGGGTTAGCCAGCGATATCTGTTTGCCTCCAGATAAGCAATTATGGCTGCCATCTAGGAGTCTCCTTCTCAACTATTCGTTGGGAGGGGGCATTCCTTATGGCAAGATAATGGAAATATTTGGAGCCGAATCCTCGGGTAAATCCCTTATTGCTATGGACTTCGGTTATGTTGCTCAAAGTTGTGGAGGGGTTGTATTACTAAATGATGCAGAGCAATCCTTTTCTCGTCATTGGGCAGAGCAAAACAAGTTGGATATAAGCAAAATCGAAATCTGCAATGAGGTTGCCGTTGAACGAGTATCCGATTGGTTATTGGACACTGTATTATATTACAGAAGTAAACTAACCAATAATGAACCCATAGTATTTATTCAGGATTCTCTTGCTGCTTTGGATTGTATGGATAACATTAACTCCAAGCAAACCGATGCTAAGGCAGAAATGGGTAACCGGGCAAAGGCTATCTATAAAATGATCCGGATTAGGAATAAAATGTTAACCGAATTGGGAGTTGTATCAATTTTCATTAATCAAATCCGACATAAGGTTGGAGCTGGTCAATTTGAGGATCCCTCTACAACCCCTGGTGGGAATGCAATGAAATTCTATGCAGCTCAACGAGTTGGTATTTATGCCGGTAAACAAGAAAAAGCCAAGCTCAGGAATAGTGACCAACGTGTTGGAGTTAACGTTTCAATTCGTTTAATTAAAAATAAGGTTGCTCCTCCACGACCCACTTTTAAAAGTATCATTTATTTCAATGCCGATTATAAAAAGCCTCTTGGAATAGATAGGTATATTGGTTTACCAGAGGTATTCCTTTACGAGGGAGTGGTTACTAAAAAAGGACACGGCTTTTATTTTGAAGGAAATCGTGTTGCCACTAGCCAGGATGACTTCTTAAATGTTATCGAAAAGGATAAGGCTTTGAGGGGTAAATTAATATCCGGGGCTAATTTAAACACTGTAAGTAAATTAAAATCCCAATTGAAAACGGAGACTATTAATTTATACCCAGTAAAAGAAGAGAATCATGAAAGGCAATCCGAAACAGAAGAATAAGCCAATATTGCTGATAGACGGCAACAATCTTTTGTACAGGTGTTACTACAAATTTTCGGGGATGGTTTCCAAAAAAGGGAAGCCGTCCTCGATGGTATTTGGGTACCCTTACACATTACGTTCACTATTAAATAGGTTTGAACCGAAAGAGGTTTATAATGTATTCGATGGTGGCAGGGACCGTAAAAGAATGGAAATACTTCCCACTTACAAGGAGAGGGAGCAAAAACTTGGTTTTGATATTGACGATTTCCGTGAACAAAAACAGGTTGTAATGGACCTGTTAACCAATATGAATTTAAGGGTTATCTGGGAAAGGTATAAGGAAGCTGATGACCTTATTTATATTTTGGTAAGGAAATTGTCAAAGAATAATAAGGTTATAATTGTCTCTTCAGATAAGGATTTTAATCAATTGGTAAATGAGAGTGTTACAATATTCAACCCTCACCAGGGGGTTATTGTAACACATAAAAATATGCTTCGTAGGTTTGGTTATACTCCAGAAGAATGTGTGGATTATTTAATCCTTGATGGAGATAAATCGGATAACATTCCTGGGTATAAGGGGATGGGGCCTAAAAGAATTCGGGATTTTTTAAACAAGCATTCTAGTATAAAGAATTATCTAAAAGTAGGTGCAACTTATAAAAATATAAATAATGCACTACTGGTAGATCTGGTGAAGTTAAACAAACACCTAATAGACTTAGCATACTTCTTTAGAAAGAATCATCGGAAATATAAGCTTCCCAACTATGGCCCCGAGCCTAAGTTTAACAAGGACCATATTTATAACGTGTCCTCAAAATATGATATTAACACTTTCATAAAACCCGATTTTCAAAAACCTTTTAAAGCTATTAGATGAAACCTAAAGTATTAATAACAGGACCCTCGGGGATGGGTAAAACAACATTGGCTAAATACCTAGCCGAAAGGTTTAATGTCCCTTTCATAAATGTGGGGATGGTGAGTAATATTTGCAAATGTCATGGATTAAAAACTCACAAAGAAGTGATTGAATATTCTAAAGAAAACCCAAATATGGGTGGACAATTGCAAATAGAATTAATGGCTTCAAGAAGCACAATGTTCTTTAAACATCAAGCCAGTGGTTTTGTTACTGACCGAGGTCCTATCGATTCTCTTGTTTATTCAGAACTACAGGTAGCTCAACATATGCCTGAAGGAAACCATAGGTTTATGGAATTCATGATTAAACAAGCCACCAGTGATATCAGAGCCTTTACTCACGTAATCCTTATACCTTGGATTGATGGTTGGGAAATAGAAAATGACGGTGTAAGAGTAGTGGACCCAGAATTTCAAAAGCAATGCTCAGAAATATACCTACATTATATTTCAAAGTTTTCACAATCCGGTATAACCGCTTTAAAGGCTGCCACTAATATATTTATTACAAAATCATACTATCCTCATTTTATGGTTTTAAAAGAATACAATTTCAAGGAACGTCAAAAAGCATGTCAAACCTTTTTTCAAATAACCAATGTCGAAAATAATTTCAGTTATATTCAGTGATCTCCACATTCATAACTATAACCAATTCAACGAAAACAATCGTAGGTTATTGTTAAAATTTGAGATAATGAGGCAATTGTTAAAATACAAGGTGCCCCTATTATTTGGTGGAGATATGTTTCATGAGGATCAACAAATAACCAATACAGTAATGCACCACTGTAGTCGAGAGTTACCCAAGATATTTAAACCAGAATACCCTTTAGTGGGAATATCGGGCAACCATGATATGAGTGAAGCCAGCTATATAGGAAATGAAACACCTTCCTTGTTTAACTCATTTTGTAACCTAGTGCCAGGAATGATTAGCATTGATTTCTCTCACTATAGGTTAACTGATAAGGTTACTGTTTGGGGTTTACCTTATATAAGTTATAACAGGGGGTTCAGAGAATACATAAATGAACTACCCAAAATGCCTTTGTTTACTCAATCCAAACGTAATATCCTATTAGTCCATACTGATTTACATGGAGCAAGGGATACAGATGGAAGGAAAATTGGTTCAGTGGAAAACATTGATATCGATATGGGTAAGTTCTTTAATAAGTTCGACCTGGTATTCTCTGGCCACATTCATAAACCCCAAAGGTTAACTAAAAGGGTTATCATGATAGGTGCACCCGACCAACAAAGGAAAAGTGATATGGGTGGTAAATTCGGTTATTGGCTGCTTTATGATGATATGAAATATGAACACCATTCACTGAATATGCCAGAGTTTAGAGAGTATGATCCCGCTAAAGATGAGATTGACGATTATCATTACTGGGTCCCAATTAACTCAGAAAAAGAAGAGGACCTGGCATACGAGGAAAAGAAATTTACCAATAATGTATCTCGAACCCTGCTAGCCAAGCGTTATTGCAAGGAAAAGGGTATTAAGGATAAAAAGAAAATTGAAGCACTAAAGGAGGCACTCAATGATTAAGTTTATTAAAACAGAAATAATCGGATTTGGTTCTATCTTGGAACCATTGGAGTTTTATTTTAAGCCTGGTCTGAATATAATAAAGGGAGATAATGGTGAAGGTAAAACAACCGTGTTTAATGCTTGGTATTGGTGTTTAACGGGGGACACACTTAAACCCAGGTGTACTGTTAATACTTGGAACCATTTGCAACCGGCGGAATACCTGGGAACAAAGGTTACCAATACCTTTGCCATTGGTAAGGATAAATATGAAATAATAAGGTGTAACAATTACCTGGGTAAGGTTGAAGGAGCAAAAGGTGGTAACAGGTTAATCCTTAAGAAAAATGGTCAATTGGAAAACCATAAAGGAATAAGAATAACCCAAGAAGCCATAAATAAAATCATTGGTTATTCTCCGGAATTGTTAAAAAATACATTAATATTTGGGCAGAAATTAAAGAGGTTGATTGATGAATCCGGTACTAACAAAAAAGAGGTATTGGAAGAAGCCTTTGATATGCTCTTTATCAGTGATGCTCAGGAAAAGGCCAAGAAAATAAGGGATAGGCTTACAAAGGATTACTACCCCGTAAAAAATAAACTGGATAGGTTGGAAGAAGAACTAAAGGGTAAAAGGGAATTATTGGAACAGGCAATAGAGAATGAGGAAACCTTTGAGTCAACCAAAGCCGAATCCATTGCCAAATTAAAAAAGGAATTATCCGATGAGAGAAGGTCTTTGGATTTAAAAAGAGAACTGAATACAGAAGCCGATCTAAAGGAAATAAGAAGAAAGAAATTTGAACAGGAAAGGGAGCTTAAAAAACTTAAACCTCAAGAGGATAAATATTATGAGGTAATGACTCAAGTTGCCCGAGAGTCAACCCAGCAGGAGAATACCCAAACCAATCTAGATAAAAAAAGGAAAGAACTTAAAAAGGCAAGTGATAACCAAAAAACCAAACCCGAAAAATGCTATGCCTGTGGCACTATATTAAATAAGGCTTCGGGAAAAGAATTGGAAAAACATTATAAGGCAGAGTATGACAAGGTCAATAAGGAATTTGGAAAGTTAGAACTTCTTAATGAGCAGCAAAAAGTGAGTTTAATGGGGTCAAAACGGCAACTTGCTAGTTTAAAAGAAGTTATGACAAGTATTGCTACTATAAAAACTAAAATTGAAAAACTAGCAAAAGAGGAGTCGGCTGCTAGCCTCGCACTCTCGGACATTAATCAGCATGAATTGGTTGTCGAAAAACTTATTAACCGTATCGCTGAAGAGGAGAATAAAAAGCAAAAAAAGAAAAGCCCCAGAATTAAACTCAAAATCAAGAAATTAAAGGCAGATATTAAGCCTATAAATAAGGAATTAAGAGCAATTAATAAAGAGATAGCCGTAAACGAATGGTTAATCAAGGACCCCCTATCTAATTCAGGGCTTAAGGCTTTTATATTCCGGGATATGATTTATAGGTTAAATGAAAGAATGGCTCACTACTCTAAATATTTCGGATTCCGAGTTGAGTTTGAAGTAAATATGGATTCCTCAAGAAAAGATATAGAGGCATTCATTATTCAAGGTAGTGATAATGTTATACCATACCAGGATTTATCAGGGGGTCAATCACAATTCGTGGCAGTGATTATGGCATTTGCATTACATGACATTGTTGCTATAGGAAGTAAAGCTACTAATATACTTTTAATGGATGAGATATTTGAGAATTTAAGTAGAACCAATATTGAAAAGGTAGCTGACATAATCAACTCAAAACTAGGTAGTTTATCCATAAACCTAATTACTCACCGCAATGAGTTTAACCCATATAACTCAAGGGTGATTAAAGTTTTATCAAAAGGTGGGTTAACTTATTTCCAAGAATCCTCATAGGTTTACTAGTATTGTACTATTTAAAATAAAAACCTCATGGCCATAAATTCAAAAAAGAAGGGCAACCGAAACGAGCGAAAGCTTACGAAATTATGGGAAACTTGGACTGGGTGGGAATTCCAAAGGGTCCCAGCTTCGGGCGGTTTAAGGTGGAAGAAAACTGATGACATTACAGGAGATATTATTTGCACCGAGCCAGGAATAACAGGTTTTAAATTCTCAGTAGAAACTAAAAGCCATAAAACCATAGATTTTGCTCACCTGTTAAATGGAAATAAAAGGTGTAGCATAATGGATTTCTGGAACCAAACCTTAGCCGATTCGGAAAGGGCAAAGAGAATTCCAATATTATTCATGAGAAGCAATGGAATGAAACAGAATATGTATTTTGTTGCTATTGATATGATTACCTATAACAAGGTAAGAAAGCTTCTCAAAAATAAATTTGGAAGGTTAAGGTTTAATAATCAATTTGTTATATTAAACTCCATAGACCTCTTTAATTCTAATTTCTCCTCCATCTACCAACTACTATGAAATGGTGTATAGCCCTAATCGACTTCAAAAAATTAAATACGATTGACCCAGGCCTTAAAGGTATGGGATTAAAGTATGAATTGGGAATACCGACTGTGGTGGTTTTAAGGAAAAGGTTTAAAAACAAAGAGTTTTTCGAACGCGTCCCATTAATGTTTAACTACGGGTTTATTAAACTACCCAATAAGGTGGCTAAGAACCGAGATAGGTTAATTAAAATAAAAGACCGAATCCCAGGTATATTTTCATGGATGTTTAAATCCGGGTATAATGATTATGCCGTTGAACATGTACCTGAATCAGTAGTCATAAGGCTAATGAGGCTGGGGGATAATCTATCCATATTTTCCAAGGGAGATTTAGAAAGGGTTAAAAAAGGAGACCTGATTACTTTAAAAGGTTATCCATTTGATGGTTTGCCGGCAGAGATAGTAAATATAGACTACAAGGCTAGGAAAGTTCGAGTTAACCTATTTATAATGGAGGCTTTTAGAGAAGTCACTGTTAGTTTCGATAACGTATTCTATTCAATTTACAAGGACTTTGATGAAGCCCTTAGTAACAATTCCATTGATGGTATAGAAGCCAAATACAAAAACGCCCTAGATAAATTCCAATTCAAAAACCTAAGCAATGACAAGAAAAGATAAAGCCTGGAATATCCTATCAAGCGATGAACAAACGGCTATTACTCTTTCTCTTTCTCACGGAAAATCCTCTTGGGAAGTAGGAGAGATAATGGGAAAATCCCATTACAAATACCTTGAAATAGCCGCAAGGTCAAAACGGTTTTTTAAATTATTCTCTGAATATTTTACCGAACATGAAGACCTATTCCCGGATGGTTTGAGAGTTGATGATGAATTCCAAAGTTTCATAGAAAATGCCATAATTAAAAGGTTGCCCTTTAAAACTATCATAAACCTGGCAGAGGATAAAAGGTATAAGATTTTTAAGAAAAGAAACCAGGTAATAGAGGAACAAATGGCACTAGTCAAGTCTCAGTCAAAAGGAAAAGACCTTTATGATTTAATACTTGAATTTGACAGGTGGAACAATTTCCGAATTTTACCACCTTCTCTGCAAGAACCTTCGGCATTTAAAAGGCGAAACAAAACTCGAGATAAAAATAGGTTAAAATTAATTAGCAGTTTGCCTAGATTGACTATCCATTTATTAATGAAAAAGTATGAATATAATGGAAACCTAGTAAAGGTTTGGTTACCCATAATAGATAAGGAAGAGGCTAAAGGATATCATATTATACCAGTTAAAAAACATACAACTCAAATAAGTGCCCTAACATTTTTAGGATTACCATTATTTGAAGATAAAAAGGTAGCGGATGAATACATAAATTTAGTTTATGAGTTTACTCAAAGCACAAGTGTATCCTGTAAAAAGGGGCTATACTTTTGGCCTCAATTCAGAGTTTTATCAGCAAAGGCTATTAACTTCCTAAAGATAGAAAATATAAAGGTAAATCGGAAGTACTTCGAGAAAGAAGTAGGGATGGACGATGTCAAATGGGTAAGAAAAATGAAAAAGAAAAGTACTATTAATATTAAAGGGGAAAAAACAGTTGAGGAAGAGGTCTTTTGGGATAAATAAGATACAAAACTGTTTCCTATTGATTATAAAGATATTAAATTTGCATATTAAAATAATTTAATAAAAACCTTAATATGTCTAAAAAGAAGCAAAGGGCGATCAAGAATCAGAAACTCTCCACGGTTAGGGTAGAAACTTATATGAAGGACATGAAATTAAAGGACCTTCAAAGAGAGTGCATTTTACGAGGAATGGGTTTTGAAGAAATGGCAGTGGCTTCAATTTTGCAATTGAGCTCCTGGTTAATTGATAACTTCGAAAGACCTCGTAAAAGGGATAGGTTAAAAGAATTCGATGATTGGATGAATGAAAGGCTGGAGAAAAATGGTAAACACGACCTAATTCATCCAATGCTGGATTTGAGTTATTCACGGGATGAAAAGACCGGTAAGAAGAAACAAAAAAGGATAAAAGGCTTACGTAGGGAAATAGTTAAGAAGGAAAGAACCGAAGATGGTATTTTCAGCGGGACTAAGAAAGCCCTTACCTATAAATTAACCAAAGAGGGAAAGACTAAGCAGGAAGTTATTGAATTGGTGATAGAGCAATTTCCAGAGGCAAAGGAAAAATCCATTGGGATATGGTACAACAAAGCCAAAAAACTATTAAAATAAAGGTCAGGGATAACCATTGGTATTTCGTAGATCTTATTAACCCCCTAGAGCCTAAAGTTTTAAAGGATTCCTATGACACTAAAATGGATAGGGATAGTTGCTTTGAGAAACACCTTCAACTTCAAAAAAGGTATTTCTCCATTAAGGGCAAGGAACTCAAACAATTTAAAGGGGATTATACTTGGATTAAACCACCCTATCTTAAAGTGATTAGGCACAACCGAAGGACACTACCCATATTTGAGGTTGATACTCTCAAACAAAGAAGGGCTATGGTGAGAAGGAGAATAAAAGTTGCCAAGGCAAGGGCATTAAAAATATACACCGGGGATTGGGAATGGGGTAAATATGATTATCCCGAAGATTGTGTTACAAGGAGACAAAGGAAAACCTTTAGAGAGTTACAACGGAGGAAGTGTTGGGAGAAGCTTAAGTCCAACTATTAGGGTATATACCTGAATAACTAGTACTATTAATAATAAACACCTGATATGGAAAAAATATTAATTGTTCACCGAGACGGAGATGGTAACACTCTTAATGAAGAGGATGTTACTAATCGTGTAATGGAGGACCCTGAAAAAATTGCTCAAGTTATTAATGTTATTTCGAATGAAATCGCCGACTATAATAATAGGCAGGTATCATTTCAGGAGAAAGGATTAATAGATAAACCCAAAGTTAAAATCCTAATTACTAATTAAAAACGAGAAGTCATGCAAGCGAAAAACTTGAAAGGAAGAAAAATTGTTGCAGTGGAAATCCTGGCCACTGGTTATGTTAAACTCACCTTGGATGATGGCACCTTTGTCATTGTAGGAATCGCTTTCTTTGGAAAAATCTCCGATTCTAAGGCAGTTGCTGCTGAGGAAGACGAGGATGATGAGGACGAAGAAGAGGACGATGATGATGAGGAAGAGGACGAGGACTGGGACGACCTCGAGGACGAAGAGGACGACTCGTTCTAGGCCGACCTTCTGGTAGTAGCGNNAGGAAGACGAGGAAGACGAGGAAGAGGAGGAAGAGGATGACGATGATGAGGAAGAGGAAGACGAGGATGACGAGGAAGAGGATGACGAGGAAGAGGATGAGGACGATGATGAGGACGAAGAACTCACCTGGGAAGACCTCGTTGAAATGGATGAAGAAGAGCTCGTCGAACTCAACGAAGAAGAAAGCCTCCGAGTCAAGGTTAAGAATTACAAAACCGAAGATGACTTGAGAAAGGCTGTTGCTACTGCTCTGGGAATTACCATACCCAAGAAAAAGAAGAAGTAGTATCCTAATTAACCAAAACAAAAAGGGGGAGGGAGTATACCCTTCCCCTTTTTTAATCGGAACCACATGAACCCTAACTATTACGGAGAATATCAAATAACCCTTACAACTTGGTTGAGGCAATACAATAAAAAGGCAATTCTAAACCCACACGATGCCTTAACTGATTTTACTGTGTTTACTTACGAATGTCGAAATATCCCAAGGAAATATTTAAGGACTATAGGATTGATGGCAAAGCTTCTGGATACAATTGTTCACTTATCCATTGCCAAACACCCAAGAGGGGGTACCTTTACTGTGTTAGTGGTTTATGGGTATAGTTCTGATGTGAACAACTACTCAAGGCTTATTAAAAGGTTAATTGATAATGAGAAGCCTTATAAACTTCACATGAAAAAGGAGTTTAAGAAATGGAAAAGGAAAATGATTCGGAATAGGCCAAGCTTGGATGGGTTTTTCCCTCACGCTACTCGGTATCTAGAGGAAATCGTTTTAATAGAAGTTAAAAGTCTTAATGAGCATATAAATCAATTGCTAGACAAGAAAAGAATGCTACCTAATTATAAACATTCAAACCAAAAGCGAAGCAAAATAAGAAAGTTCATCAAGGATATGCGGTTTAAGACCCTTCCTCTAAGCATAGTGAATTATTCATACTTAAACAGTAACAATTATGGGCAATTTGAACCTTATTTTAAAAAGGGTTGAGGAAATTGAGGGTCAAATAAGACTCATAAACCAGGACTATGCTTTTAGGGGTTTGCCCAAAGGAAGAGCTTTTGCTAAAAAAATGGGCAACCTAAATAATGCCATGTCACGAGCCATGCACTCATTGGAGGTTTACGGTACCGGAACTTTAACTGAATTATCTCTTTTAAACCTGGAAACAGGTGAAAGTGGTTTCCTAATCCTATCAATAAACCCCGAGGAAATTAACAATTTCATCGAAACAATGTACCCAGGTTGGAGCATACTAAGTAAAAAACACATCCCATTGAACAAATTGGGTCGTGAAAGGATAATTAGGTAAAAAAAACGTTGCATACTGGAAACAAGGATATTAAATTTGCATATTATTATTTTAATGCATAAAATTTAATTCACTGCCTATGGGCTCAACATCAAATAATCAAGTTTTAATGCAAACTAGGGTACAGTTTAATACTGGAACCACTATTTTCAATAAAACCCTTTTAATTTTTCAAACCCTAAATTTTAAGTATCATGAGTACAGAAAACAAAGAACTCGAAGCGAAAAAGCAAGAGAAAATCGACCTCACCAACGAGTTGAAAGATGCTCGTAAGGCATTGGTTAAATTCCGCAAGGAAAACGAACTAAAGGCTGGTGAAGAACCGGAGGATGCCAAGTTGCAGAAAACCTTCAAAAAATTGAATCAGGCAATCGCCAATAAGGAATCCGAGCTTGAGAAAGTGAAGGAAGAACTTAAGGAATTGCGCCCCAAAAAGGGATTCACCGCAAAGTACACCTACCCAACCGTGAAGGATGAAGATTCCGGGGAGGAAAGGGAGATGACCAAGGCTGAGAAGAAAAAATTCCGTGCCAAAGCAAGGTCAGAGAAGAAAAGGGCAGAAAAGGGAGAAGACACCCCGAAGAAAGCCAAGGCTTCCAAGAAGGAAGAAAAAACCGAAAAGGTAAAAACCAAGAAGAAAAAAGCCGTTCAGGCTGACGAAGAAGAGGATGAAGATTAATTCCCTGCCCTGGTTTCTGAGGAATAGCCCCACGATTATTAATTAATTCAGGGGCTATTCCCGTTTTTAATCACCTTAAAAGCCTTAGAAATATGAAGATTAAAAAGAAAATCCGTATTCAAGGTTTTGATATCGAGGGTAACCAATTGCTTGACCGTTTAGTTGAACAGGAAATAGAGTTTAATACAGGTCCCAAAGAACCTCACAATGGCCCATTAAGGATTGAGGTTAATCTTTGGGAGCAAGGGGATATAGATAGGTTTATCGAATATCTCAAAAAACTCACCGGACAACTTCCAATCACAGTTGGTGAACCAAAAGTTAAAACCCTAAAAGCAGGTAAAGTTTCACTAGCCCCCGAGCAACGTGAGGAAATCATTAAGCAAGTTACCGCTCTCGAATCCCAAGATGCCTGTATAAAGCAATTAAGGGATTTGGGATTTGAATTCCTTACCTTTGACTACATTAGTTCTCTCGGATTAAACACCGGTATAGAGGATATACACAAAGAGAAATACCAATGGATGATGAAAATTGTGAAGAAGGCTAAGAACCCTCTGAATAATAAATATGATCCGATGTTGGTATTTGGGTTTAAGCTCATCGGTAAAAAGATCAGGACCTTTGTAATCTACCTGTATCAAAAGAAACACAAAGTTGTTAAAAAGGAATGGGTAGATAAACAAAAGGTATCATTTAAAAATACCGAAATGGTTAAATTCCCAACCTATATGATCCAGGAAGAACGGGATAAATTCAGGGTTGAATTGTATGCCTTGAGATTGAATGCCGAAAAGAAGCCTACTAAATTCTTTATCCGGTGGGCAAAGGACGTAGAATTTAAGGATAGGGAAACACTACTAAAACGAGCGAATGAAGACTAACATAGATTTTTCACAAGGACAGTTGAATATTATCCAGGATATAGTGGATATCTATAACAAGGTTATGTTAAAAACGTTGGACTCATTTCACAAAAGAGATTTTAGTGAAAATGAGAAAAACGTAATCGAAGTGGCTGAAGAATTAGGCACTCCTCTTCAAGCAATCATTGAAAAGGCAGAGGATGATTATTTCAAACACCATGACCTTAAGCACAACCCTTATTTGATTGAGGACTTCACGATAAATGATATTGTCATATTAACATTTATCCTGAGGGAATGGTCTAATGAAAGGGATTGGAATGATTTGGAGGTTGCAAACCTTCACTTGAAATTGGGAATTTTAATTGATTGTAAAACCGAAATAAACCTATCATGAGCAAAAAGAAAAACTCCCCACAATGGATGTTCATAGAATCATCCAACCTAGATGCAGTGGCCTATGATGATGATAATGGGTCGTTGCTGGTTCAGTTTAAAAATGGAGCCGAATACGAATATAAAGGTGTACCCCGAAAGGAGTTCAACAATATGTTGGTTGCAGACTCTCACGGTGAATATTTCCACCGCAATATTAAACCAGCATACGAAGGTGTGCGAATTAATTAATTTGGACATCCAATTTGCATTCTAGTTTCTTTATTAATGGAAACACTTACTTCTATTAATTATTGAAACTAGAATGCATTAAAATAACCCATTATGAGTTTTAGACGGATGCTCTCAAATAATGAACCGAAAGAGGTGACCCTATTATTAGGGATTATATTCATCTTCCTGATCGCAATATCAATCCTAATGGAAGACAGTGGATTCACCGACCCCTCAATGGATACTCCAACTCACTTCTATAATACTCCTCGACCTGATCCCAGTAGAGAGATTGATTATTTTGATCACTCAACTCAGACATTTAAGTATAAGGATGAGAGAAGAGTTGAACCAGCTCGCCAGCACGAGCCACGCACTATTTATCGAAGAACAAAGCAGCAACGGTTAATGGATGACTGGGTGGATGCTTTGAAGGATGATATAATGGATGAAGTAGAGATGGATATTGATGATTAGAAACAAATTTAACCCCAACCGCAAATTGGGGTTATTTTTTCGTTGCATATTGTTTTTAAGGATATTAAATTTGCATATAATAAAATAATGCAAAAATCCTAAATCCTAAAAACATGACAAACACAGAACTGGTAACCGAATTCATGGAGTTTGGTTCTCCTCTAAACCAGGCATTCGTTATGGAAGCCATAATTCGATATGCCAATCTGGTAATCGAACAACAGGATGAATTAAGAGAAAGTATGATTAACCATATGATTCATCCGGATCCTTGGATCAGGTGTGCAGAAGATTTTAAGGAACTCTATGATAAGGAGAGAAAATAATGGGAAAAACTTTAACACTAACATCAAATATAAAGTTATCAGTTACCTATGTGGAGGATGACTTTGAAAACAAAAAGGAATTTAATAAATTCCTGAAAAGAGTTAAATCTGACAAATCCTATATGTTTGAGGTATTCCTAGAAAGTTGGGATAGCGAACTTTTGATTAGTGAATTAGAAGCTCAAATTGATGATATGGATATTAAAGCTGAATTTGATAATGAACCCTAAAAACCAAAAAAAATGGCAGAACAAGAAAAACCCGTCCTTGAAATAATAGGACATGATGGCAATGCATTTGCCATTCTCGGAAAAGCTATGAAAGTAGCAAAGAAACACGGCCTTGACTGGGATAAAATCAAGTCAGAGGCAACTGCTGGTGATTATGACCACTTGCTGGGAGTAATGATGAAGTATTTTGAAGTAGAGTGAAATGACAAACACCTTCGAAATACTGGATACCGCTGCTCAATTCTGCTCCACTGCTCATGAGGCAGCAAACATAGAATGGAATGACAATCAACAACTAGTTGACTATTTATTAACAGACCACATACCCAAGAAGTATCACAAACTCTTCATTTCTCAAACCCTTAAATTCGTGAAAGATGTACAAAGAATTTGAACAAATCTTTATGCCGGTTAAAAAGGTCCCGGTTAATGACCTTTTGCCAGGGTACAAATATCCCACAGGCAAAACCCACTTCATAGTGGTTGACACTCCAAATGGCCCTAAAATTGCGAATATGTGCAGTGATGACTATGGGCTTATTCCTAACAAGGAAATTTTCCTGCCTCTGGCTGAAAGCCTTGACAAGGCTGGATTAAAATTCCACACTCAGGTAAGGCATATCGGACATACTAAGTTTTTCGTGGATTTTATCTTCGATAAATTTGCCCTGGACCTGGGCACAGGGGGTAAACCTGACTTGGTAATGCCTAAAATAAGGACTCTCAACTCCTATGACCTTTCCATTAAATATGGAATAAATGCTGGCATTTGGAGGGAAATATGCATTAATGGTATGATGGCACCGGATCAGGAGTCATTCAAATCATTGAAAAAGCTGCATACCACTAGCTTTTCGGAGATATCACTTTCGGAGACGATTGAATTGATCACCGATTTTCTCAATGAGGCAGAATTAATTATTGAGCCTTTCGAAATTCTCAAGGACCGTATTTTCAGTGAAAATAAACTGGAAGAATTCGTTGAGGATGTAATGGACATGACTAAATTTCCTAAGAAACAAAAGGAAGAGGTATTGGAAAGGATTCAATTTGAAAAATTAGCCACGGGCAGATTATCAGGTTGGGAGGTATACAATGGGTTTAACTTCCAGTTAAATCACAACGATGCAATCACTATGCCTCTGCATAAAAGGCAAACACTCGATCAGGAGTTAATCGAGTTTATCTCCTATGGCTAATCTTATTGCACTCTACAGGAAATAACCCAATTAAGTGAATTGGGTTATTTTTTTGTTGCATATTGTTTTAAAGGATATTAAATTTGCATATAATAAAATAATGCAATAAACCTTAAAACCTTAAGTCATGGAATTAATCACAATTTTCATCTTCGCAGTATGGGTAGCACAATTCATTTGGATTGTCCTCGATGCCAAAAACCAAACCAATTCAAATAGGGTTTGGAAGTTAAAGGAAAACCATTGGTCTTATGAATATCGGAGGTAAAGATCATGACAACAGAAAAACACCTTATGTCCACTATGGATTTATTCCTTGAAAAACATTGGTATAAAATCCTAGAGACTTATGAAAAACATTGGCCTTGGGATGTTGATGGGTTTAATTGTGGCCAGAATAATGATGAAAACATTTTGGCCTTAGACCTTGTATTACCTTCTGGGAAAATATGGGTTTGTCCAATAGCCTATGCCGTAGAAGAAATGGTATATTGGTTGGATTTTAAAAATATCCCAAAAGAGGTTGCAGAAGAGTTTAACACTTTTGATAGAGAGGTTGAAGAATAAGGAGGTAATTATGAAATATTACATGGTCCCAGTTGCCTATGTGGTTGACGATGATTTATTCGTTAAACCAGAGGTAAGGGTGATTAAAGCAAAGGACCCTTATGAAGCTCTTGAAACCTGTAAAAGGTTTATCCAGGAAGATAATAAATTTGAAGACCCAGAATTAGAGGTTAGTGTTTGGCATTATCAAAGTGAGGATAGTGATGAGGAGGGTTATGTATTGGGTGATCCAGTTGAATTACCTATTCCGATTAATCAGGGTTAATTAAGTTAAAAAAACGTTGCATATTGTTTTAAAGGATATTAAATTTGCATATAATAAAAAATGCAATAAAAAACCTTAAAACCCTACTGCTATGATTAAACTAATGATCCTCTTACTCTTAATCTTCGCAATCAAAACCCTTTGGATTATAAGAGAGGTAAAAAAGACAACCCAGCCCGGCTTGGTATGGGAATTAAAAGGGAATACATGGAACATTAAAACTAAGTAATATGAAAACAAAAGAAGAAATTATCAGAGAAAAAATATACGGGGCAACATTCCTCGATGTGGTTACTCGCATCGAGGAAGCAATGGAAGAATATGCCAACCAGTTCAAAATGGAACCCAAACAACCCAAACTCCCGAAGCGGTGGGAGGATTTGGAATACATAAAAGGGTACTATATGAGTTTAACATCTGGTGTTTCATTTTTGGATAAAGAAGAAGATGAGGAATTGGAAGCTGCTGACAAGAATGTTTTTGCCACC
>LSQX01260122.1_pt4 | contig 22619 bp, 23 predicted proteins | sample 654561 | NCBI WGS metagenome assembly LSQX01 (sample SAMN04489861, study PRJNA283612) | anaerobic digester metagenome | isolation source: 4 biogas reactors fed with cattle manure at either 37C or 55C with and... | place: Denmark: Kongens Lyngby | collected 2014
TCAGTTTTTGCAAAAAAATTCCCCGAGCGCTTTTTTAATGTGGGCATAGCGGAACAAAACCTGATGGGCACTGCGGCGGGTTTTGCAACCTGCGGGAAGATACCCTTTGCAAGCACCTTTGCCGTTTTTGCTACAGGAAGGGCTTTTGAACAGGTCAGGAACTCAATTTGTTATCCCAAATTAAATGTAAAAATAGCCGCCACCCATGCGGGACTTACCGTGGGTGAAGACGGTGCCACACATCAGTCAGTGGAAGACTTATCGCTAATGCGGGCACTTCCCAATATGACGGTCATAAGCCCGGCTGACGCAGTTGAAACCAAGAAGGCCGTTAGAGCTGCGGCTTTTCATCAAGGTCCAGTTTACATTAGGTTGGGCCGTATGGCGGTGGAAACTATCTTCGATGAAGATTACGAGTTTGAGATAGGGAAAGGTAAGGTGCTGAGAGAAGGCAGCGATGTTGCAATTATCGCCACCGGAATCATGGTCGCAGAAGCCTTGAGAGCCGCTGAAATATTGGAAAAAGAGGGCATAAATGCCATGGTTGTAAATATACACACCCTAAAGCCCATCGATGAAGATATAATACTAAAGGCTGCCGATTGCGGCGCTATCGTAACCGCTGAAGAGCATACGGTAATAGGCGGTCTTGGCAGTGCAGTGGCTGAAGTCTTGGCCGAGAAAAAGCCTACTCCCATGCGGAGAATAGGCATAAAAGACAGATTTGGCTTGTCAGGCAAGCCCAATGAATTATTAAAACTCTACAATTTGACAGCAGAAGACATAGCAGATGCTGCAAGAGAAGTGAAGAGATAACTAATAGGCCCCAGAACATTGGGGCTTTTTAGTTGAAAAAGTCTTAACAATCAGGCTTTTGAATAAGGGGGTGGAATTTGAAAATGTCATATAATATAGCCATCGTGGCCCCTTACATTGAATTGTCAAAGATTGCAGAGCAGGTGTGTGATGAACTAGAGGTAAAAGCTATGATTGCAGTGGGCGATTTAGGAGAAGGCGTTGAAGCTGCAAAAGAACTCATAGAAAAAGGCGCCGAAGTCATTATTAGCCGAGGAGGGACTGCAACGGCCATATCAAGACAGTTGGATGAGCCGGTGGTTGAGATTATCGTAAGTCCATATGATATTATTCGTGCGGTGGCAAATGCTAAGAAATACGGTAATCACATAGGAGTGGTGGGCTTTAGAAATGTCATATACGGCAGTAAAAGTTTAGAAGAAGTATTGGATGTAAAGATCGATGAACTTGAAATAAAAGATGAAAAAGATGCACCATATGTTATTGAGAAAGCCAAGGAAGACGGAGTAGATGTAATAGTGGGGGATGCGGTATCGGTCAGGTACAGTAAAAAACTGGGTCTGCAGGCGATGCTCGTCACCTCAGGTAAGGAGTCTATAAGCACTGCCCTTCGAGAGGCTCAAGAACTGGTTGCAGTGCGCCGCAGGGAAAAAGCCAGAGCGGAGCAATTTAAGGCAATACTGGATTTCACCTATGAGGGAATTATTGCCACAGATGCTGATGGTAAGATTTCATTAGTAAATCCTGCGGCCGAAAAATGTGGAGGCTGCAAAAGCCGAGGAAAATAACATTGAAGAGCTTTCCAAACTTATGACTGTAGAAAAAGAACCTGATCTCGAGGCGTTTAGGGCAAAAGCTATAGGCGCTTATGAGGTATTTACAGAAAAGTATGGTACTGATTATATTGACCGTATCAATGAGCAGTTAGGTAGATAGTAATAAAAAGGAGAGTCGAAAAATGCCAGTAATTGATTTGACATTGCCTATTATTCCGCATTGGCGTTATCCTTTTGAACAGTTTCCAGGAAAAAGCATTGATAAAGGTGACGGATTAAATACAACAATTTATAAAATGGGAAGCCATAACTATACACATATTGATGCACCCCGACACTTTCTCAAGGATGGTAAGACATTAAATGAGTACCCCCTTGATTTATTGATTGGTGAAGCACTTATCTTTGATGTATCGCATGTAGGTCCTAATGAAGAGATTACGGCAGAAACTCTTGAAAAATCCATTCAAGGTCTTCCGATGAGAGATTTTGTCATTATTAAAACAACATGGGATAAAAAATGTTCCTGGGAAACATATGAGTATTGGGATAATGCTCCCTATATTAGCGAAGAAGGAGCAAAATACCTCAAAAGCCTTGATATTAAGGTTATAGGTTATGATTTTCCCCAAGATTACGATATCAGAAAGCTGAGATTTGTTTCGGAACATGAGACTTATCAGCCAACTCATGAACATCTGCTAAAAAATGGTGTTTTAATGATAGAGTACTTATGCAACCTTGATAAAATTAACACCAATATAGTAAAAATTGCAGCACTTCCGCTCAATCTTCAAAATGCTGACGGCGCACAAATAAGGGTAGTTGCAATTTTGGATTGATTACAGCTTAATGGGTATGGAGGCTTTTATGAATAAGAGTATTAAAGAAAAGTCGGAGGAATTACTAACATATGTCATTGGTGGAGCGGCTCTACTAACAATTTTTGTTGCAAATTCAGGGGTCTTATCTAGGTTCCTGAAATTCCCATTACCTGCAACAGACGAACTTTTAAGATATATGTTTGTATGGATCATAGCAATATGTGCAGCTTTCTTATTTAAAGAGGATGGGTTTATTAGTATCACTTTAATTGAAGAAATATTTAAAAACAAAAATCAAATAATTCCCTATAAAATATTAAAAGTTATCAGTTGTCTATCGACATTGTTTTTTGCCGCAATATGCTTATATTACTCTACAGTAATATGTGTAAATGAGTGGCAAAGCCAGAAAATTTCTCCTGTAATGGAACTTCCAATGTTTTACGTTACACTTGGTATGACAATAGGTTGCCTATTATGGGTAATATTTGCAGCTATAAAACTAGTAAAATTGATTAGAGCTAAGAGTTTTAGCGACGCTTAATCAGATTAGAAGCTATTTTAACAAGTATGTGTATATCATTTAGATTTGGACAATATATATAATATAGAAATAGACAGTCAAAAGGGCAGCCGAAACTATAATTGCTATGTTTTGGCTGCATTCTTTAATTGTATTAGTAACCTTTTAATAATATTAATCAACCTAAAAAAGTGATGTGGAGTGTTGGTAGTCCTGGGAATAGAGTACTGTTTTTATCAACAATTATTCTTTGGTGTTTAGCAATTTAATGAATCTGAATTTAAAAGAGGGCTAACATCTTATATGGATAAAAAAACAGCACTATAGCGAATTTTGCTACAGTGCTGTTTCCATTTTATTTACACCATCGGTGTTAATATCCAGGCCAGTGCAAAGGCGCTGAATACACGAATTACCAAACCGACAAGAGCTGCCTGCATCGCTTCACCTGTTGAGAGGTCAGAAGCCTGGGCCCAAACAGCCGGAATTTGGGCAAAGGGTATCTGCAGAGGCAAGCCAGATGATGCTAGGATGAAGGAACCTATAGCAAAGCGTGTTTCCATCGTGCCGATGGTTTGGGTTAATGTATTCATGGCAAGCGTCGGTGCTACTAAGATTGATTGCATACCGGTTTCTGGGTCAATTGATATAGCAGTTAAGAAAGAGCTCATTGCTGCTTGAATTGAAGGCCAAACACCAATATATGTCAGTAAACCAATAATAGCATATACAACTACTACAGCTGGGATTAATAATAAGAACATTAGCTCTGCACCTTCACGAGCACCGTTAAAAATCGTGGGCATTATTGGTGTGTCTGGAGTGAATCTGGGCATATCGGCGATATCTTTATATTTGACATCCCTATATATGGTTTTGCTGAGGATGAAAGGAACTATTATAACGGGAAGGAGCACACCAATTACTACTATTGGGAAAGCCCATATTCCGCCATTGGCAAAGGCTACTAAGCCAAGCATAAAAGTTGAGAATGATTGCTGTGATTGGAACATAGTTGCAATGGCGATTTTTTGTTCATCTTTTGTAGCGCCTGCTTTTTTGAGAGATGGTCCGGTGATCCTGCCTGCAGCATTTATGTCACCCAATATGTTGTAAATAGCTGGAACAATGATAAGAGGAGTTATTTTCATTATTCTCGCAATTGGAGTAAAAATACGTACCAAAGCATCGGTAAAACCAAGCCTTTCCAGGATTCTGCCGGTCATAACACTTAAAATGACAGCAGTGCCCAGGGTACCCGTAAGATAAACATTGACAACAGGTGATACAGCACTCTGCAGCATTGCATCAAAACTACCGCCTATGACTTCAGGTTTGACAAATAATAGGATTAGTGAGGTGACGATCAGACCAATACCTACGTATTCGATAGTGGTAATTTCACGCTTTCCGGTGGGTACACCGTTTTCCTTAACAGCCATTAACAAAACCTCCTTTGAATTTTAAGCTAATAATTTGATTAATGGTGAATGTTATAATTAGTTTAAACTATGCTGAAAGCAAACACCCCCTTGTAATTTCTTCGTTATATAACAATTGTTATATAACTAATTTTTATCAATTTCAACAACACCGTCTTTTATTACCATGACCACGGAATCGGTGTCGGTGAAGTCAAACACGGGAATGCCTTTGCAGAGAATGATATCTGCCTTTTTCAGCCGTGAAATCACGCCGATTTCAGCGTCCAAATCCATAACTTTTGCCGCATTTGTCGTAATCATTTTTAAGCAGTCAACTTTGGATACGCCCCGCTCATGTAAATACTCAAAGGTTGGTTTGCAGACCTTGAACAGGTCTTTTGGACCTACCAATTCAATGCCTTCCATACCTACTGCTTCCGGATGTACCGGCAGGTAGGAATCGGAACTAATAGCTACTGTAACTCCCGCCTTTAGTGCCTGGTAGATTTCCTCGGGAGAATTTGGAGGGCTGCTTGTCCCACCGTGGGGCGTTGCCACAAGAGGGACATTTTTTCCCGCCATTTCATGGTACTGTAGGGGCTCTGCTCCGTGACCGTGATGTATCACATCGCCATTGGCATCCAAGAACATTTTGATATTTTCGGCACCCTCTATGTGTGCGCCTATTTTTTTGCCCAGCGAATGAAATATTTTGACGATTTTGTTTATGTCATCACTGTCAAAAATGCGCTTGCCGCCGTTTGGCACCAGGTGAACGGGCAAATTGGCTACCGTGGCAGTAATGAAGATGTTTTCCCCGGGAAAATCGCTGGCAGCAGCGAGGCCGCCGTAATGTGCATCGTCAAAATCATCCTGCGTTAAGCTGCTTCCCGGTCTGATGGCAGAGGTATAGGATAGGGGTTCAGTTCCCACACAGCAGGTGCCGGTGGCAAATTTTACGGTCAGTGCCGTTTGACTGGCAGTTTCCTTTAATTCCTCTATAGTTGTTGATAGAACCGGGTGCCCCAAAATATGCTCACCTAATGTAGTAATGCCGCTTTTTAAGCAGTCAAGAAAATTAGATACTGCAGCCATTTTTTGTGATTTGCCGACAGTTTGATGAACTCCCTGGGTGGCATATTCGCACAAGTGTGTATGGCAATCTACAATGCCCGGCATAACTACAAGACCTTCGGCATCTACGACTCTACAAGCATCTAGCTTTTCGGCAATGCTGTTTTCAACGATATCAGCGATAAGCCCATCCTTAATCAGTAAGGATTTATTCAGCTCTTTGGAAGAATCCATAGTCAGTATACGGCCGTTTTTGATAATCAAATCCCACAAAAGAATCACTCCGATTATAATTATTTCTTATTTATCAAATAGTTTTCAGTGATATATTTGGCGTATTCTTTAATATTGGGCGAACCAAAATCCTTCAAGGGTATAGAGCAGATTCTCTCTCTAAACAGGACGATTTCTATATCTTCAGGCAGGTAATGTCTTAAAGCATATGCTAAAGGTAGTCCATTTTCAAAGATCTCCAGTGCATGGGAATTGCCGCAAATGAAGTTCAGCCCCATTTCCTCGGCCTTTTTAACCAGATCGCTGTCTTTCTTTACCCGGCTAATGGTCGCCAAAACGGTATCTATTTCAGGATGTTCTTCCTTAACTTTCACGAGATGGTCAGGCGTAAATCCGGTATGCGGGAAGATATGGAGTATGGTGTTTACCGGGCTTTCCGGCGTTCCTAAGAGAATTTCGCCTTGAAGTGCTGTTGCCGAATCTTTCATATCGCAGCAATCAAAATGAGTTCTTTCTACTTCCATTACTTTCTGCTCTTTTTCCATGTCCATCATTTTGTTGAGTCGTTCCAATATATCGCCAAGGGTTTTAATCTCGTCTAGAGCTTTGCCTACATATACGATGTTTCCGGGGATGCCGCCGTACCTTATATCCACTCTGAAGGGTTTGTGGCCGTGAATGTAGGAAATGCCGGGATGCAGACCGTGGAATGCTTCGTGAAGTTCAAAAACTGCTATGTTATATAGATTCAAATAATAACTTAAGGTTACTCCACCTGAATTAGCAGCATCGGCTATGGGGTGATGGGCTATAATAGCATTGACTCCTGTGGCCCCTGCCAGTTCGATATTGCCTTCGGTTAAGGTCATGGTTACGGCAACTTTTTTAACCTCAGCTTCCGGGTCACCGTAGACGAGGCCGGGGGTTTCCATGACTGATTTTCCGGGAATGTTTGAAGACTTAATTACGACAAAAGGATTTTTGCCCGTAAAAATATCACTTATGTCTTTGACAACCCTCCCTCCTGTAATATCGTCAAGTACCTTGATTAAATCTTTTACCTTCATAAAAGGCTCCTCCTTTTTTAGGATATTTGTGAAAAGCAAAAGGCCTGATTACATATAGTTTTATCCTTGAAACAATTATATATGTTGAGGGGCGGCGTTAATTTGAGTACCTGCGCTCCTCCTCATCAATGATGAGCTATTTAAATAACACTTCGACACAAAAATCGAAAATCCTTCCATTATTTTGATAAGTTGTAAAATTTTTTTACTGCATATAATACTGTGCATTATAAATATTTTTATAGTTGTACAAATAAATAGAGGCCGCCAAATAAATACCTCATCAAGAGAAAATTACGCTACCATTCTCAATACTTTAAGAAAATAGCATAACAGTTCTCTTTAAGGTATTTATTTGACGGCCTCGAACTATCCTTGTGGATCTTTCTTATCCAGTCAAGTATTAAGTTTTTTACAATACTTAATATTAAAATACATTATTTATGAATGCTTGTCAAGGGTTTTTAAAAAATCTTCTACAGGTTGCACAGTTATTATTATTGTGCCCGCTAGCTGGTTGACCGGATCGTAATCTTTTAGGATGGTTCGAATTTTTAATTGAAACTTATCTTCAAACTGCTTTTTAAATCTGACCTTAAACTCATTTAGCAATGCCAGGTCCATCAATCTGGCAGTAAAAGCATCTTTTTCATCAACATGTTTTAGTATTGAAATTCTGCGATTTAATGCTAAAATGATAATTTTGTCGCCGATAATGTCAATTTTCTGCCAATCAAGACCTCTCCCGTACATTTCCTCGTTGACCCTGTTGTTAATCTTAATGATTTCCTGTTTAAAATCTCCGACATTCTTCAAGGCATCAACTCCTTCGCACATACTACTATAAATATATAATGATTTCACTGTTAATATTCTACAAAATCGGGATTTGTCCTGCATAACAAGTGTAAAATCAATGTAACAAGAAGACCGGCCTGTGAATATGATGAAATGAACGGGTAATTTTATTGGGAGGTTGATCATCTATGCAGGTGGGAATCGAGCTTTATGCGCAAAGGGCAGTTTACATCATGGATAACCATTTTATGCGACTTAGGGTTACAAACAACGGCAAGCTAATAGAAGACAGCTGTTCGGAAGATGTATTTAGATTTTTTGGAAGCATCATTCCTGGAAGAAGATTAGCTGGAGTGGGGAGAAAGAGTATTTATGAGCCAAGTTTTTTACTCGGCAGGATATTCGAGGCGGATCCTTCATCACCCATCGATTTTTTGTTTATCGATCCGAAAGATGACATCAAATTGATCATTGAAAATAATATTTGGCTGGATCCTGGTGTAATGCTTCAAGAAGTCATGTTAAAGGTCTTTTCGGATAAAAAGACCCTGGAAATTCCCCTAAGCAGACCTGACATCAAAATTGATTGGTCTGGTCGAGGTAACTTTGCAATTGATATCGGTGGATTTATTAGGGAGCTGAATGCTGCGAGGATAAGAGTATGAGATTTTGCCCTGGCAACACAGGGCATTTTTTGTGCCAAAATCGAGGATGGATAATATAGGGATAAATTAGCAATAATATTAATGTATGTGGCAAAGTGTTTCAAAAATAATAATTATGTAAGGAGTGTTCAAATGAATATTGCTATATTATCCACCTACTACCCCCGTGAATGTGGGATAGCTTCATTTTCAAGGGATCTAAGAGATAACCTTATGTTATGGGGAGAGCAGGTTTTAATTTTTGCAATCAGCGATAAAAGCGGTTTGTACAGTTATCCGGAAGAAGTGGTTTTTGAACTTGAGGAGGAAAACCGGGATCACTACACCATTGCAGCGGAACTTGCCAATTCTTCGGATATAGACCTGGTCTTTGTCGAGCATGAGTATGGGATATTCGGCGGTGATGACGGCGGATACGTGCTGGACTTTGTGGAAAGCCTCAAGAAGCCTTTTATATTGAATACGCATACTGTGCTGCCGGAACCGGATTTTCACAAGCGTAGGATATTGTCAAAACTAGGCCAAAAAGCAACGGCAGTCATATGTATGACACATAGATCGGCCGAACTATTAAATAAAGTGTACAACATTCCCCACAAAAAGCTTTTCATGGTCCATCACGGGGTGCCCGAGTTTGAGGAAAAACCCGGTGAAGTTATCAAAAAAGCATATGGCATAGAAAACAGGCCTCTAGTAGTAACCTTTGGCTTTTTAGGTCCCGGCAAGGGGATTGAACTGGGTATAAAGGCCATATCTTATTTAAAAGATAAATACCCCGACATTATTTACCTGGTAGCAGGGGAAACTCACCCCAATTTAAAGAAGAAAATGGGGGAAGCTTACAGGGAGTCCCTGGTCGAGCTTATACAAACCCTGGGAGTTGATGACAACATAAAGTTCATAAATAAATACCTGAGCCTGGAAGAACTAGGTGAAGTCCTTTACATGGCGGATGTTTATCTCACTCCGTACCCCCATCGCCATCAGGCAGTAAGCGGGACACTATCTTATGCCATCGGTTGCGGCAGGGCCATCGTTTCCACCCCCTATGACTACGCTTTGGAGGTCCTGGCAGAGGGCAGGGGCCTTGTAGCTTCAGATGCTGATCCTGAAGAGTTGGCACAGCTTATAGACAAGATTTTTTCTAATCCCAAGCTTAAGGAAAGGTTGGAGCAAAGGGCTGGCAAATTGGGTAAGACCATGTCATGGCCACAAGTTGGAAAAAGATATGTAGATATAATAGGGAATATCATGCAGCTACATGCCAAGAGTGAGGTGTTTTAAGGTGTACGGCCATTTCAAGCGCATGACGGATTCCACCGGAATTATCCAGTTTAGCGATAAATCAAGACCCCTTGTTGAAAGTGGCTATACGGTGGATGACAATGCCCGGGCGCTGATCGTTGCAATGGGCATGGAAGAACGAGAGCGGGAGAGACTGATTAAGACATATACCAGCTTTTTGCAGGAAGCTCAAAATCAGGATGGGACCTGGCAAAACCTGAAGGTCCATGACAAGTACTATACTGTAATCAATTCGGAGGACAGCATCGGCAGAGGTGTGCTTGCAGCAAGCTTTGCTGCTAGTTGCAGCATCGCAGAAATTCAAAAGATTGCAAGGAAGATGTTAAGGCGGGTAATGCCAAGAGCCGTGCAGGTCAACTCCCCAAGAGCCATAGCCTATGTGCTGATGGGGGTAGTAAAAATGATAGCATCCTTAAAATGCAAATATATGATTCCGCAAGCCAAATATCTTGCCTATAAGCTTTTAAATCTTTATGAACTGAATAGGAGCACAAGCTGGCACTGGTTTGAAGACAGAATGACCTACTGCAATGCGGTGCTCCCTCATGCACTGTTTGGTTTTTATGCTGTAAGTGAAGATGGGAAGGTACTGACAGCTGCAAAAAACACCTTGAATTTTCTTGCCAATTCCCTTTTTCAAAAGGGATATCTTAATATTGTGGGCAATCGAGGATGGTGGCTTAAAAAAAACCAGATACCTCCGTACGACCAGCAGCCGGTAGATGCTGCATCAGTTGTCCTCGCCTGCCTGCAGGCATATGCGGTAACAGCTGAGAGGGAGTATATAGAAACTGCAAAGCTCGCATATGACTGGTATTGGGGGAAAAATATAAATAATGTCCCCCTATACAACGAAAAAACCGAAGGTTGCCATGACGCATTGGTTCCCAATGGGGTAAACCTAAATCAAGGTGCAGAAGCTGTAATCTCCTTTTTGATGGCCCACCAGGTTTTGCACGATATTGAAGCAAAAAGAGATGAATTATTGATTCCCGCAGTATAGGAGGGACCATTATTGGGTCATAATGATATGCTTTTTGAAGAGACCATAAAACGGGTAAAAAAAGACCTGAGCACAATAAATGATGTTGATGTAGTGATAGGTATCCCCTTTTACAATGAAGGGGATACCTTAAAAGAGGTTATATCCGTTGCAAAGGAAAGTCTCGAGTCAAAAAAACGCAAACTTATCGCATGCGTAGGCGACCCGGCAGGCAAAGAGGCTCTAAGACTTATAAGGCAACACTTCACTGATGAGCTAGTTAGTTTTTTGATGCCGCCAGGTGCTAACGGGCGGGGTAACAGTATTAGGGCCATTTTAGAACTGGCCCGTTTTTTCCAATCTGATGTCGTCCTTTTAGAAGCAGACCTGGTGAGTCAGGGCAACTGTGGAATAAAGCCTGACTGGATTGACCGGATGGCAAAACCAGTATTCGAAGACTATGACATGTCAATTGCAAGTTTCGTGCGGCATCCCTTTGAAGATACTATCGGCAAGATTCTGGTTGCACCTCTAATTGCAGCCCTGTATGAAATGAAATTTAGCGACCCTTTGAGCGGCGTTTTTGCAATTAGCCGCGATGCAGTGGAAGAATTTTGCTCCGAGTTTGACCAAAACAGGGAATATCTTGGCGGTTATGGCGTCAATTCCTGGCTTATTACTACTGCGCTAAAACTGAACAAAAAAATATGTGAGGTTGAGCTCGGTGCAAAACTATCACCGGTTTCGCTAGGCAAAAAATATATTGTCTACAAGGAAATGCTGAAGGCTCTGTTTGAATGCATTAAGAGAGATGAGGATTTCTGGCTCAGGGACTCTGAGACTATAAGAGCTCCGGATATTTTTACAAGGGGACAGGAGGATGAAGCCCTTGAAGTTTGCTGCAATTACAAGGAACATCTGGATTCGTTTTTAGAGGGGACTTACCACTACGAAAATCTTTTACAAAAGATATTAAGTACAGAGGAGAAACGATGTATTGAAGATATGACGAGGGCCTACGCTACGCCAGGATACTCACCGGATTTCTGGGCAAAAATAGCTTACAAATTTTTGCTGACCGACAATTTTTGCCCTGAAATCTCGCAGGAGGATCTGCTGGAGCTCTTTCTGGCCATATATAACGGCATGGTTGCACTGCTGATAATGGAAGATGAAAAGATAAAAAAGAGCCTCAAAGCTGCCGACATTGATATAGATAAAATAGCATTATCTCAACTTGAAGGAATCTATAACGATACTATCAGGGCGTTTGCGAAAAATAAAGGACACTTTGTAAAAGCTTGGCGCGAAAGGGTAGATGCCACAAGCCCGGCTCTAACACTCCTGGATTACCTGGAATTTATACCCGGCGTTCCCATTGTTTTGCCCAAAAAGCTCTACGGCAGGGGTAAGCGGGAAGTCATTACCAACCAGGTTTTTAAGAGGCTCCAAAGAAAATATAACTCTGCCTTTATGTCCTTTCTTGACAGCATTAATCTTGATGAAAAGGCCTCCTCCCAGGAAATCGGCCTATGCCTGACCCGGGTCATGGAAGAGCTGGAGCGTACCGTAGACAGCCTTTGTCCCGGGGATTTGTACAGCGTTAAGGGCACCCGTGAAGTGGTAAATCACATTTTTGAAATCTTTCCCCACAACAAGGTTTTTGCCGTGAAATGGCAGGTTCTCAGGAAGCTCTTACATGAATATCCTCCGGGAAATTTGATTCTGAGGATGGGCTTTAGGAGCTTGCCTGAGCTCCTTGACAATATGGATGAACGAGAGATACTTACATTGGCAACTTTCACCGAAGACAAGGATTACTTTGACAGGATTTTCTACTGGCTAAAGGACAACCTAAGGGCTGACAGCTTTGAAGAAGTTGAAATTTTGCCTATGATAGTTGACAGGACAAATTTTCATGGCTTCAGGGAACTTCGGGAGATTTCGGATTTAAACAGGTTAACTGCCCGCATCCCCGTCATGAACTTGGGCAAGGGGATGGGTGGCAAGTACCCCAAGCTCAGATATTTTACCCGTATTTCCAAAAGTATAGTTGAAGCGGAACATTTTTCGGGCCTTTGGAAGAATTACGCCAGGGAACGGAAGGAAGTAGGCCGCAAATTTGTCAATTCCATTTTAGGCCATTACGGTAAGGCCATGTTCTCAGCACATCACATCTTTGAAAATTGGCACCATCGGGTGTTAGTATCAAGGCTCAAATCCGTTTCTGACAAGCTTCGCGAGCTGGGCAGGGAAAGGGATGCACAAAATATCGATACCATGATAGAGGGCTACGGCCTCAGCTTAGTTTTAAATGATGGCACCTTTATGCCTTGTTCCGCCTGGACTTGGGCCAGTTTTAGCTTTAAAGGGGGAGAGGGAATACCGACGGCTCTCTTCCTCCATGTGGAGCGGGATTGGTTTAACCATGATTTGCTTGAAGAAATCTATAAGGAAATGGGATACAATCCTGATGAAATTCTAAACCAGGTATTTCTGTATATCAGCCGTGGCTGTGAAAGTATAGATTTGGCCCAGGTTTTATTGGGAGTAAAACCATATCGGGAGGAAGTGGTAATTCAAGAGCTGGATTACTGGCCGAAAGCCAAAGAGCTCAAACGCTACAGTGAGACTCCGATACTTTTGCCCATACAGGAGCACTACTGGGAAAGCAGGTTTGTTTTAAACACGGCGGCACTTAGAATAAAAGATAAGGTATATCTCCTATATAGAGCCTTTGGCGATGATGGAATTTCACGGATTGGGCTCGCGATATCCGATGGCTACAGGATTATAGAAAGACTAACAGAACCCGTGTTTGGGCCAGAAATCAAGGAAGAAAAAAAGGGCTGCGAAGACCCCCGGACAGTTATAATAGATGATGAGATTTTTATGCTCTACACTGCTTACGACGGAGTGGTAGCGCAGATTGCCTCGGCATCCATTTCGGTAGAGGACTTCCTAAACAGGAAGTTTGATCGTTGGAAAAGGCGGGGCCTTGCCTTTCCGGGCTTATGGGATAAGGATGCCATACTGTTTCCCGAAAAGATTGACGGCAAATATGTCATATACCACCGCATAGAACCCAGCATATGGATAGCATATTCGGACGAATTGACATTTCCATGGCCCAAAAATGGCCACAAAATAATCATGGGCCCCCGTTCGGGGATGATGTGGGACTCCCTGAAAATAGGGGCCGGTGCACAGCCCATAAAAACCCGCTACGGCTGGCTGCTGATATACCACGGAGTAGACCAGGATATGGTATACCGCCTGGGCGTGATGCTGGCAGATTTAAAGGATCCCGGACGCCTGCTGTACCGCTCGCCCAATCCTACATTATCTCCCGAGACGGAGTTTGAGATAGGCAAAAAAGGCGAATACTGGGTGCCTAATGTGGTCTTTACCTGCGGTGCCGTTCCCGCAGAAGACAAGGATATCCTCGACATCGATGACGAAATCTTGGTATACTACGGTGCCTCCGATACCTATATCTGCCTTGCCACCGGCACCGTAGGCGACATGATCCCCCAACAAGTTCGTGAGAGAATCCTAAGCCGCCGCTAATATTCAAAACAATCGACAAGCCTGCACATTAGATTGAAGCTAATTCAATCTTTGATGACCTGCCAAGGGGACGNNGAAACGTCCCCTTGGCAGGTCATCCTGTATATTAGCTGAAGATTTGCCGTTATGTGGCAAGGCTATTATTTTTTGCGAAAAAGTATAATATTGTCCGCGTATAACTTTTTATGTTTTTTAAGCTTTGCTAGAAATGATATTCAAATGTTGAGAATAAGATATATTTGATGATATATTTAAAATGCCGACGAAGTATGAGAAATTGCTGATTTAAAACTAATTTCTTGAAGGATTTTCAGTATAGACGTCGAAGTAAAAAATATACCTGGCGTTTGGAGTGATTGTGTTGATTGAAATGTATGGGGTTACGAAAGTGTATCCGGGCGGTCAGATCGCCCTTAAAGATATCAATTTGAAAATATGTAAAGGCGAGTTTGTCTTTATTGTAGGCCCTAGCGGTGCAGGTAAGTCTACACTGATTAAGCTCATATTTCGAGAAGAAGTGCCTACAAAAGGACAAATTTTTTTCGCCGGAAAAAACATTACCCGACTAAGGCATAGAGAAGTTCCGCATCTTAGGCGCCGTATAGGCATAGTATTTCAGGATTTTAGGCTCTTGCCGGAGAAGACCGTATACGAAAATGTAGCCTTTGCAATGGAAGTTGTCGAGGCGCATACGAGAGAGATTAGAAAAAGAGTTCCCCTTGTCCTGGAGAGAGTTGGTTTACTGCATAAAGCCAAGGCTAAACCTTCAGAGCTTTCTGGGGGTGAACAACAGAGGGTCGCATTGGCCAGGGCCTTGGTCAACAACCCTGACATCCTGGTGGCCGATGAACCCACCGGCAATCTGGATCCGGAAACTGCATGGGACATAATGGGCCTCTTGGATGATATTAATAAACGGGGAACCACAATAATTGTTGCTTCCCATGCTAAGGAACTGGTGGATTCCATGAAAAAAAGAGTAATACAGTTGGAAAACGGCAGCTTGGTCAGGGACGAGGAGAGAGGGGTATATAACTGTGAGAGTAAGGACTTTTAAATATTTTTTCAAGGAATCCTTTACCAGTCTCATTAGAAACAGATGGATGAGCCTTGCATCCATCGGAGCTGTAGCATCTGCCCTTATCGTTTTTGGGTCTTTCCTACTTCTTTCCGTAAATTTTGACTACATATTAAAAGATGTGGAGTCACAGGTGGAGATAACGGCATACCTGGAAGATTCGGTAGAGCAGGAGAGTATAGCCAAGCTAAATAGGGATATTGCAGCAATAAGCGAGGTTAAGGAGATAAAGTTTATTTCAAAAGAAGAGGCTATCGAAGAATTTAAAGAGCAAGTGGGTAAAGAGCTGTTGGAAGGCATTGAAAACCCCCTTCCCAACTCATTTAGGATAAAGGTTAACGACCCCCATGAAGTGGCAGCAGTTGCTGAAAAAATTGAGAGATTTGCCGGAATTGAAGAAGTAAAATACGGCAAGGGTATCGTCGAAAAACTCTTTAACATCATTTATTGGCTCAGGATGATCGGCTTAGCAATAATGATAGTCTTTGCCTGTGTTTCAATATTCATCATTTCAAATACGATACGACTCACGGTATTTGCCCGTAGACGCGAGATCAGTATCATGAAGTACATCGGTGCCACGGATTGGTTCGTGCGCTGGCCCTTCTTAATAGAGGGGATGATATTGGGCTTGATCGGCTCCTTGGTGGCTATAGGCGTATTAGCCCTTGCTTATAAATACCTGTACATTACGGTCAAGCTCAACATTCCAATGATTTCTCTGCTGCCTATTGAAGGATTTTATGAGTATGCCCTAGGCTTTTTGGGCATCGGCATGTTGATTGGAGCTTTTGGCAGTAGCTTTTCAATAAAGCGGTTCTTAAATGTCTAAAGCCTTGGAGGAGGAGAAACATGAACCGGAAAAGATATAGATTAGTCGCCGGCTTTTTGCTGTTGGTATTGTTGACAATCTCCGTGCCTGCTATTGCCAGTGATATCGATGAGCTGCGCAAGCAGCAAAACATGCTCAACTCTCAACTGGAAAACCTGAAAAACAGCATAAAACAGGTGGACAAGGAAAAGAAAAATGTTGCTGAAGAGATCGCAGAGTTGGAACAGAAATTGAGCGAAGCACAAAAAGAACTGGCTGCCACCGAAGCCAAACTCAAGGAAACCCAAGCGAAGCTTGAAAGCACCATGAAAGAACTGAAGCAGGCAGAAGAACGGGTGGAAGAACAGAAGGACGATTTAAACACACGAATGAGGACCATGTACAAGACAGGACCCGTTGACTATATTGAAGTAATATTGGGTGCTTCCAGTTTTTCCGATTTTTTGACAAGACTTGACATGGTTGAGCGGATTATAGAAGCTGACAAGAGCTTGCTCGCCGAATTCAGGGCAAGAAAGGAAGAGGTGGCCCAGAAAAAGTCCGAGCTTGAAGAACAGCAAAGATTAATAGAAGCCCAACGTAACAGCATCAATGAGAGACGGGCACAAATAGTCGCCTATCGCGGAGATCGTCAGAGGTTGATGGCCAAGCTTGAAGAACAAAAGAGGGAGTACGAGCGTCAACAGGACCAACTTGAGAGGGATGCAGAAAACCTTCGCCGTAAAATACTGGCCTGGGAAATGCAAAACAAAAAGGGCTTTTTCGGAACGGGAGAATTCCGCTGGCCAGTGCCCAGCTCCTCATATGTTACTTCGGACTTTGGATGGAGAATCCACCCGATTTATAAAACGCGGAGATTCCATGACGGGATAGATATCGCAGCAGCAATGGGTGCTGATGTGCTGGCGGCAGACGACGGCGAAGTAATCTTTGCCGGCTCATACGGCGGCTACGGCAACACCATCATCGTCAGCCACGGCGGCGGTATTTCAACCCAATACTCCCATCTTTCCAAAATACTGGTAGGCGTGGGTAAGCAGGTGATAAAAGGCGACAAAATAGGCTTGGTGGGCAGCACCGGATTGTCCACAGGACCCCACCTTCATTTTTCAGTAATTAAAGATGGCCAAGCTGTTAGCCCTTGGAATTGGTTAAAATAGATGTTATAATGGTAAAGACTAAATACTTTACCGGGTGGGAATACATATGAGCAATTACAAGGCCAGACCTTTACTAAAAGTAGCGATATTGTGTGTTGCAGTATCGCTGCTTTCGTTTTTTGCCGGAGCCAATTTTGGAAAATCTTCTCCTAAGATCTCTGAAGAAGATATCAATAATCTGGTTGCTGCTGCAATCAGTGAGCAACACGAGATGGAGCCTTTAAAGCCAATTTTAGATGTGTTAAAAATTATAGAGAACAAATACTTTAGAGATGTTGACACAGAAAAGCTCATAGAGGGGGCCATCAGGGGAATGGTAGCTTCCCTCGAGGATCCCTATTCTGTTTTTATGAACGAATCGGAATTTCGAGATTTTATTACAGCTTTAAACGGCGCCTTCGGTGGCGTAGGGATAGTTGTCGGAGCTGACGAAAACACGGGTGAAATCATCGTACTTGCTCCCATTGAGGGAACTCCTGCTTACAAGGCAGGCATCCTTCCCAGGGATGTTATAGTTAAGGTAAATGATGTGGATTTGGCCGGAAAAAGCCTGGATGATGCCGTAAGGCTTTTAAGAGGGGAACCGGGTACCCAGGTGACGGTATATGTAAAAAGAGCCGATGAGCATGAGCCTTTGAAATATCAATTGACTCGGGATGACATCAGGCTGAGCACCGTCAGCCATGAAGTTTTTGAAGATGATATAGGATATATAAGAATTAGCACTTTTGATGCCAGGACCTACAGCGAGTTCAAGAGCACCCTTGAGGACCTGGAGAATAAAGGAATAAAGGCTTTGATTTTAGACCTCAGGAACAATCCGGGCGGTTCGATTTACGATTCGGTGCTTATAGCAGATGAATTATTGGGAGAAGGCCTAATTGTCTACACAGAGGATAGGCACGGAAACCGATTGGAGGAGTTTATTTCCGATGAGGATAAGATTTCAGTGCCCCTTGTCGTGCTGATAAACGAAAACAGTGCCAGTGCTGCCGAGATCGTAGCAGGTGCAGTACAAGATCACAAGGCAGGGCTGTTGGTAGGTACAAAAACCTTCGGCAAAGGGTCCGTACAGGAAGTCCATCCCTTCGAGAATAAGAGCGGAATGAAATTGACAATTGCCAGCTATTACATGCCCAGCGGCCGCTGCATTGACGGCATAGGGGTAGAACCTGACGCGGAAGTAGAGCTGGATGAAGGCACTAACCTATATAATGTACCAAGGGACAAAGATTATCAGCTAATAAAAGCGCTAGAAATCCTCAAATCTCACCCCTGAGGGGGTTTACGGGAGCGATGAAGGTGTTTCCCTTTGGAAGAATACTGTTTCTGATATTACAGGGCTTACCCAGTTCTTTTTTCAATCCCTTTTTTTGGCTTGTTATTTTCATCGTGTGGAGCCAATACCGGAGAACTGCTGAAATAGAGAGGAATTTGTTTGGAAGGGAAAAAATAAGTCCGAGGGACAAAATCCTTTATGCCGTGCTGTACGGCATATGCGGCGGCGTCCTGGGCAGCTTGCTGGTCATGGTCTTGGGTATAAGCATAACGGAAGCTGGCCTTATGTTCGTGTGGCCTTTGGCATTGCTCCTGGCCATTATTGATCCGCACCTGATGTGTTTTTCCTACGCCGGAGGCATCGTCTCGCTGTTTTCCCTGTTGACGGGTTTAATAAGGATTGACGTGGCAGGGCTCATGGGCCTCGTAGCGGTGCTTCATTTTGTGGAAAGCATTTTGATATATTTTGCAGGCCACATAAATGCAACCCCTGTGTATGTCAAGGACAAAAGGTACGGCGTCATTGGAGGCTTTTCTCTACAGGAGTTTTGGCCGGTCCCCATTATGCTGCTGACCATAATTACGGGGGATTTTCCACCGATAGATGTAGTTCAAATGCCTGACTGGTGGCCGATTATAAAGCCTCCCGCCCACATATTACAGGGCGATCAGGCCATATACTTGATGCTGCCCGTTGTGGCTGCACTGGGCTATGGTGAAGTAGCCCTGAGCCGGACTCCGAAAAATCGCTGCAGGTCCACTTCGTTAAACCTCCTGCTGTTTAGCACATCACTGCTTTTACTTGCCGTACTGGCCTCGCGGTACAGGCCCTTCGCCTATGTTGCTGCCATTTTTGCCCCGGCAGCCCATGAACTGTTGATAATGACTACAAAAAAATCGGAGCGGGCACATAGGCCCTTATTTATCCCCCCCGAGAAGGGAGAGATGATATTAGACCTGGTGAAAAATTCCCCTGCGGAAAAAAGCGGTTTAAGAACAGGGGATATTATCCTTTCAATAAACGGAAGGGAGCTGGATGAGGCCGGAAAGTATCAAGAGGTATTGTCGGAATACCCGGCATACATTTGGATGAGGGTAGCCACACCGGAAGGAAAAATAAAAGAGGTGGAGATAAAGGCATTCCCGAAGGGAATAAACGACATTGGAGCAATTCTGGTCCCGAGATATTCCTCCGGATCCTACGTAGTATTTGAGAACACAAGTTTTATAGATAGGTTGAAAGCTTTGTTCAAAAAGGGAAAGCCTTAAGCTTGACAAGACTTTGTTAAGAGCCTTAACATCTCATCTGCCGGATCGATTATGGGGATGCTGAGCCCTTTGGATAGCTCCCGCTGAAGATAGGGCAGGTGGGTGCAGCCAAGAATAAGACATTCGGCGTCAAAACACTCCAATCCCAGCGATACCAGGTCAAATTTTTCAACGATGGCTTTCGGAGCTTCCCCGCTCTCGATAGCCTTTATGACCGGTAGCATGGATACACCCATAATGTCGATGGATGGCTTTTGTTCATAAAATATGTGCTCGATTGCCGAAAGGCATTGACCGTTTGCAGCCCAAAGGGCAATTTTTTTGTACTTCAACGCCAGGTTTCTGTAAACGTCAAGAGGAGTTACAACAGTAGACTTCGGCCGTGCCCTTCGTATGTGCTCGATATCTATTGCAGCCGACAGCGAATTGCAGTAAAACATGGTGCCGAATATCTTCTGACTTTCAAAATCCCCGATGATATCCAAAACTTTTTGTGTGAGGAACTCAGGCTCTAAAAACTGAAGGCGGTTTTGCTCTTCGGGACTTGAGGCGGTTGCATGGCCAAGGGCTTCGAAACCCTGTCTTTTCACTAAGTCAACACCCATCTGTGTGTCAACAGGCGTCCCGGCAATGACGCCAATTTTTATTGTACAAGTCATAAAATCACCTGAATCTATTTGCTAATATTTATTATATCGCAAGTGTTAATAAATAGGTGAAGGCGAAAGAATAGTCTTTTCACCTTCACCTATAAGCTAATGCCCGCAGTGACTTTATTAAAAAGCCGGTATTACGGCACCCTGATACTCGTCTTCAATGAATTTCTTAACTTCCGGAGAGTTTAAGGCCTCGGAAAGTTTTACTATTTCAGGCCTGTTTTCATCGCCCTTGCGGATGGCTAAAATATTCACATAAGGGTTATCCTGCGGCGATTCGAGAACCAAGGCGTCTTTTGTTGGGACGAATTTGGCTTCCAGTGCATAATTGGAGTTGATGACGGCAGCAGCCACATCCCCCAAGACTCTTGGCAGGGTGGCAGCTTCAAGTTCGGTAATCTTTAGGTTTTTGGGGTTCTCTACGATGTCGTAAACTGTAGCAGTTATGCCCACGCCCTCTTTGATTTTTAAGAGTCCGGCCTGCTCCAGCAGAATGAGTGCCCTTCCGCCGTTTGTGGGGTCATTTGGTATTGCAATCTCCGCACCATCTTCGAGCTCGCTGATGTCATTAATCTTTTCAGAATATATGCCCATGGGCTCTATGTGCACCTTTGCGGTATAAGTCAGGTCTAAATTGTGGTCCTTAGAAAAGCTCTCTAAATAAGGAATGTGCTGGAAGTAGTTGGCATCCAAGTCCTTATCTGCAAGCCTTAAATTAGGCTGATTGTAGTCGGCAAATTCCACTATCTGCAGCTCAATTCCTTCTGCTTCCAAAAGGGGCTTTACAACATTTAAGATTTCTGCATGGGGGACAGGGGATGCCCCTACTTTCAGGACAATAGGCTGACCGTCTTCGGAATTTTCAGCTTGAGGTTGTGAATTCTGAGCAGAACCGCAGCTCACAACAAGCAAGGCAACTAATATCAATGAAACAATGGAAATTATTTTTCTTGTCATCTGATTTCCTCCTTAAGTTTTCAAAGTGATTTTTAATTAGCGGTTTTTGGATAGATGCTTAACAACAGCATCTCCAGCCATCTGTATGAGCTGGACCATTACCACGAGGATGGCCACGGTGTAAAGCATGATGTCGGGGCGGAACCGGTTGTATCCAAATCTCACGGCCACATCCCCGAGACCACCCCCTCCGATTACACCCGCCATGGCGGAGTAGCCAATTAAATTTATGGTAGTTATGGTAATTCCTGAAGCTATGGAAGGTAGACTTTCAGGAAGCAAGACCTTCGAAATTATTTGAAGGGGAGATGCTCCCATCGATTGGGCAGCTTCTATGACACCTTTAGGTACCTCCCTCAAAGCCGTCTCCGTCAGCCTGCCTACTAGGGGTATTGCTGCAATTGATAGGGGCACGATGGCTGCGGTGGTTCCTATGGCCTTACCTACTATTAGTTTAGTAAAGGGCAGCAGGAGAATCAGCAGTATGACAAAGGGAATGGACCTGATAATGTTTACTATCCAGGACAAAACTTGATTTATAAGGTCATTTTTCAAAATCTGCTGCTTATCGGTTACAAACAGCAAAACTCCCAGCGGTATGCCGAAGAAAGTGGCTATGGCCACGGAACTAAATACCATATATAGAGATTCCCATGTAGAAACGAGCAGTAATCTCAGTATGTCAGACATTTTCAATCACCTCTACTTTAAGCCCAAGACCTTTAAGATAATCTAATGCTTCATTTGCCCTGCCGTTTTGCCCGTTTAGCTCCACTATCAGGACACCGTATGGGTCATCCTGTATATAATCGATGTTTCCAAAGAGGATGTTGGCATTGATGCCAAATTTCTTGACCATCGTGGCAATTATGGGCTGTGTAGTTATTTCACCGAAAAAGCCGATTTTTACGATTTTGCCATCCAAGTTAGTCTGTTCCAGATGCCTGATTCGCTCCTTTAGCTCATCGGGCAGTTCCGACAAGGTTATATCCTTTAAGAAATTCTTGGCCGTTTCCGTTTTTGGATTTGAAAAGACTTCCAGCACCGGGCCCTGTTCAACAACTCTGCTCTTCTCTATGACGGCTACCGAATGACAAATCTGTTTGATGACATTCATTTCGTGAGTTATTAGGACGATGGTAAGGCCAAACTTTGCGTTTATGTCTTTTAACAGATTGAGGATAGAAAGGGTAGTTTGAGGGTCTAAAGCAGAGGTAGCCTCATCGCAAAGGAGAACCTTGGGGTCGTTGGCCAAAGCCCTGGCTATACCCACACGCTGTTTTTGACCTCCCGAAAGTTGGGATGGATAGCTGTTGGCCTTGTCGGTTAAG
>LSQX01178876.1_pt2 | contig 22618 bp, 25 predicted proteins | sample 654561 | NCBI WGS metagenome assembly LSQX01 (sample SAMN04489861, study PRJNA283612) | anaerobic digester metagenome | isolation source: 4 biogas reactors fed with cattle manure at either 37C or 55C with and... | place: Denmark: Kongens Lyngby | collected 2014
CTGGCAATGTATCCGTACTTGTTTCCCTCTACAGGCGCCGCCCATCCGTGAACCCCATGGAACAGAAGAATCACCGGGCTCTGTGTTACGGCGGATCCGCTGAAATAATACAGGTTCACACGGCGGTCACCAAAACTCCCGCAGGCTGTCTCTGTTCGCAACTCCACTTCGGCTCCCCCTTTCATTTTTCCCCGTCGTCAGCATTATCTCTTTTTTATGGCCGGGTTTCAATTCTGTATTCAAATTTTTTCCTTTCCGGACTAAAATGTCGCCCTGCAGGTTGACACCATCCGAAGAAAAGAGTAAGGTATTGATCGACAGCAACTGGGGGAGTCGGTATATACCGGCTGAGAGGAAGCTTTTGAGCTTCGACCCCTGGAACCTGATCCGGGTCATGCCGGCGAAGGGAAGTGCGTTTTTCAGGAAATTGCCCGCTGCTTCCGAAAACTCCCGGCTGCCCATACCGGGAGCTTTTTTTATGATTGAGATCAAGAATTTCACGAAAAGCTTCCACAACCGTCTTGTTATAGGAGATTTCTCCCTGTTTGCACGGGAAGGGACACTGACTGCGCTCCTCGGTCCGTCAGGGTGCGGAAAGAGCACATTTTTCGATCTTCTCATGGGAAACATTTCCCGGGACGGGGGAAAACTTTTCCTCTCCGGAAAGGAGATACCTCATCTCAAAGGAACCGCAGCCTACATGTCCCAGAAGGATCTTCTTCTCCCCTGGCTTACTCTCCGCGAAAACGCCCTTTTACCGATAGCGGTGAAAAAGACTCCGTCAGCATCAGATATCAGGGAAGCAGAGGAACTGTTTGAACTCCTGGGACTGAGTGGATCCGGAGACCTTTATCCGCGCCATGTTTCAGGAGGGATGGCACAGAGATGCACCCTTGCACGAACAATCCTCTTCAGGACACCAATCGTCCTCCTGGACGAACCCTTTTCAGCGGTGGACGCCATCACGAGGCAAACCCTCAGGAGCCTGCTCCTCCTGCTCCGGTCAAGGTTCAGGAAAACACTGCTCATGATTACCCACGACGTGGAGGATGCCCTTCTCCTCGCCGATTCAATAATTATTCTTTCTTCAGCCCCCATGACCGCAAGGGAAAAACTTGCGATCCCCACGCCGAAAGAAAATCGGCAGGGTGATCCTTCCCTTCAGGAAAAAAAGGAAAGGATCCTCGCCATGCTCCAGGAGAAGGTTTCATGAAAAGCCGCGTGCTGTCCCTTGTGTTTTTCGGGGCCTTCCTCCTTTCCTGGGAGTTCTTCTGCCATGCTGCGGAAATTCAGCCCTTCATTCTTCCTGCCCCATCAAGAATACTCCGCATCATAGCCGAAGAAGCGCCTCTTCTCCTCAGGCACGGGGCAGCAACAGCGATCGAGATCCTTTTAGGGACGGCGCTGTCCGTCACCGCAGCTGTTATCCTGGCCGCTGCCATGTTTATTTTCCCTGCCGCAGAAAAGGCATTGGCCCCGCTTCTCGTTGCATCCCAGGCAATCCCGGTGTTTGCCCTGGCCCCGCTGCTTGTGGCATGGCTCGGGTATGGCATGGGGAGCAAGATACTCATGGCGGCGGTCATCATCTTTTTTCCCGTCACAGTCTCTCTTCTCCAGGGATTCAAGAGCTGCGACGCAGACCTGGCACGACTTTTTTCCGCCATGGGAGCAGGTACCTGGAAGACATTCAGACTTCTCTACTGGCCGTGGGCCATGCCCTATTTTTTCGCGGGTCTTCGCGTAGCCGTTTCTGTAGCGGCTATAGGGGCTGTCATCGGTGAGTGGGTCGGAAGCATGCGCGGTCTCGGTTTTCTCATGATGCAGGCAAATGCACGGCTGAGAACAGATCTTGTTTTTGCCTCCATTGCCGTTTTATCTGCCCTGAGCATTTTTCTCTGGAAAATAGTCTGTTTCTTCGAAAAAAAGTGTGTTCACTGGAGCGATACTACAAACAGCCTGTAAAAAACAGGCAAAGGGGGAAGTATGATGAAAAAGCAGGTTTTCACCATTGTTCTTTTGAGTGTTCTCTTTTCCGGCCTGCGGGGACATGCAGCCGAAAAGTTGACCCTGATGCTGGACTGGTTCCCGAACGTGGATCATGTACCCGTCTATGCGGCAATGCAGAAAGGATTTTTCGGGGAAAAAGGTCTTTCCATTGAAATACTCAGCCCGTCGGACAGCGCCGATCCTCTGAAACTGGCAGCCGCAGGTCATGTGGATCTGGCCCTTTCCTATCAGCCACAGGCGATCATCGCCGCATCCGCCGGAATCGAGCTCAGGGCAGTGGGACGTCTCGTTGGGACTCCTCTTACTACAATGCTTTTTTTAAAAGGGTCGGGCATCTCTGCCCCGGCCGACCTTACGGGGAAAATAATCGGGTATACAGTGCCCGGGATGATGGATCGCCTGGCCGATGCTTTCGCTTTTATCAACGGAATCGGCGATTACAGGCTTGTGAACGTGGGGTTCACTATCCTGCAGGCACTGGTCTCCGGAGAAGTGGATGCCGTAATGGGGCCATTTAAAAATTACGAGCCTGCGGCAATGGAGATGGAAGGGTATCAGGCCGGCTTTTTTGAGATCGAACACTACGGTATTCCCCCGTACGACGAACTCGTGTTCATAACCGGCGCCCGCGGTTTGGAAAAAAGAAGGGCTGAAATCGGTCGTTTTCTCGAGGCCCTGGAAGAGGGGATAGTTTTCACTCTTGAACATCCGGAAGAGGCACTGGAGATATATTTCAGAGCTGTCCCCGAGGCTCCCCGTGAAATGGAGCGAAAAGCATTCATGGCAACATATCCCCTCTTCGGACCGGACACAAAGCTTGACGTGAACCGCTGGAAAGCCTTCGCAGATTTTGCCCTGAAATACGGTCTGATTGAGAGGGAGGTAAACGTCGATGAACTGCTCGTTCGCCCATGAGAGGAGATCAAAGACCCGCAAGCTTGCAGCGGCAGGACTTTTGGCGGCTGCGGCCATACTGCTGTCAGGGGTACATTTTCCCCTCGGCCCGACGAGGTGTTTTCCCTTCCAGCACACAATAAACGTACTCGCCGGGGCTATTCTCGGCCCATGGTGGGCATCCGGTGCGGCATTCGCCACGAGCCTTGTACGAAATATGACCGGAACGGGAACACTCTTCGCTTTTCCAGGAAGCATTCCCGGAGCCTTTCTGGCAGGATTCGCATACCGCATTTTCAGGAGACGCTGGGCCGGCCTTGCGGAACCTGTGGGAACGGGTTTTATCGGGGCTCCACTTTCCGCGTGGATCCTTGGACCCGCAATGGGGGGATCACCGGGACTTTCCGCCCTTCAGGCAGGTTTTCTTCTGAGCAGCATTCCGGGAGCGCTTATCGGGATTGCCGCGCTCCATTTTCTGAAGAAGTCACCGTTGAGCACTATTCTTTCAGAAATGAAATGAAAGCGGAGGCGCGGGGTACAAAAGATTCCTGCACCCCACGCCTCCGCCCATTTTCAGCGCCCCATATTCGCAGAAAGCCTGCGAACAGCTCCGGCGATATCTATGCACGATACCACGGAACTTATTACAGCTACGCCATCAACTCCTGCTGCCATAACCTGCGACACATTCCCCTCACCAATTCCTCCAATGGCTACCGCAGGAATGGACAGGACCGAGACCACTTTTCTCACACCCTCCACTCCTATTACTCCCGTATTTTTTTTCGCCCCGGAAGGAAACGCGGCTCCTATGCCCACATAGTCCGCTCCTGCCGCTTCCGCCGCTGTTCCTTCCTCTGCCGAATGGGCGGTCGCTCCCACGATAAACCCCTTCGGCACACGTCTCCTGGCAGCCTCCACCGGAAGGTCTTCTCTTCCGAGATGAACTCCGTCAGCTGCTGCTGCGAGGGCCACATCAAGTCGGTCATTGACTATGAAAAAAGCGCCTCTCTTTCTGCAGGCCGGGATGATCCTTATGGCCGTTTCATACAGTTCTCTGCCGTTCATTTCCTTGCACCGCAGCTGGATCATTGTAGCCCCTCCCTGAAGTGCCCTATCGGCCTGTTCTTCAAGGGTTAAGGGGGCTCCCGCTTTTCTGTCGGGAATGACACAGATCCGCAAAGCGTTTCTCAGGTCCATTCTTCTTTACCTCTCCATTCTTTGACTGTCATGCGATTCCGCTCTTCAAGCAGATCCTCCGGGGATATCCGGAATATGGCATCAAGAAGCGCAGACCGGAACGAACCGGGACCCGAAGCTTTCCTGTCCGCTATTTCCGCCGCACGGCGCAGCAGAACGATTGCACACGATGCGCCCGCAGCGGGATCGTTCCCCGCTCCCGCAGAAAGTGCAGCCATAAGGGATCCCATAATACATCCGCTTCCCGTCACCAGGGGCATATAGGGGCTTCCCCCCGAAAAGATGAGTTCAATTTTTCCGTCACCAAGATAGTCAGTTTCTCCCGTGGCACATACCAGTGAACCTGTCTTCCGGGAGAGTCTGCTGACGGCCTCCGCAGCCGGTGAGGCGGTAAGAAGGGCATCGACTCCTGTCATTGATCCTTTTTCACCGGCCAGAAGGGCAATTTCAGTAGCATTGCCCTTGATCAGAGAGAAAGGGAATTCCGAAATAAGCGAGTCGATCAGCTTTTTTCTGTACGAAGAGGCTCCATACCCTACAGGGTCAAGAAGAATACACTTCCCTTCCCCCGCCCCGGAAAGAGCGCCCCGAATCGCCTCCACGCTTTCCTCTGTTGGAGTTCCCGTATTGATAACAAGCGCATCGGCACCTGCGGCAATCTCTCTCGACTCCGCAGGATTCCTCGACATGACAGGCCTTGCTCCCAGGGCAAGTGTGGCATTCGCCTGGAATGAGGCAGCAACAAAATTCGTAACGGAGTACACCAGCGGGCGCTTCCGCCGGGTCTCCCGCAACGTCTCCGCCCACATTTCGGCGGAGAGTCCTTTCAGGCCTTCTCTTCCACCCATGGCGGCATCACCGCATGTCCGAGAGGCCCCCATCCGGCCCCCGGACGAAAACCAGCCTTAAGGCCCATTCTGAGATACTGTCTTCCCCTTCTCACAGCCTCCGGAAGGGGGATCCCGGCAGAAAGCTCCGCCGCTATAGCTGCACTCAATGTGCATCCGGTCCCATGTGTATTTTCCGTAACAATCCGTCCGTCCGTGAACCTCGATACCTCACCCTCCCGGAAAAAAACATCGGTCACCGTATCCGGCTGCATTCTGTGCCCTCCCTTGACGAGGACGGACTTCGGGCCGGATTTCGCTATCTCCGCTGCTGCCCGCTCCATATCTTCGATCGATTCGATGGCAATTCCTGATAACCTCTCGGCCTCAGGGATATTGGGAGTAACAATAAGCGCAAGAGGCAGGAGTTCTTCCCTGAGAACTGCAACAGCATCGTCATCTATGAGGGCAGCGCCGCTCTGCGCTATCATTACAGGATCAACGACAAGCTTGTCCACTTTCCATCTGCGAATCCCTGAGGCAACAGCACGAATCGTATCGGCCGCGCCGAGCATTCCCGTTTTTGCCGCACCAACTGGAAAATCCGACCAGAGCGCATCTACCTGGGCAGATATCATACCGGCAGGGACATTCCACACGGCGCTGACCTCCCTGCTGTTCTGAGCGGTCAGCGCCGTTATCACAGTCATACCGAAAACCTTCAGTGCGGCACAAGTCTTTAAATCCGCCTGTATTCCCGCTCCTCCGCCGGAATCACTTCCGGCGATCGATACTGCAATTCCCCTGTAAAGTGCCACTGATACCACCTCCGGAATTTAAAAAGCCCGCGGTGAAAACCGCGGGCTTTTGTCTCTTATCTCCCTGAAAAAACAGGAAAAATACACTCCCTACGTCGGCATTACCCGGATCAGGTAAGGGGTCGAGGGCAAATACAGCCCTCCTCTCAGCCCGCAAAAGCTCCCCCGGTATGATTTTTTAAGGTTCAAACGTTTTTTTCCGCTATATCTTCATCCCTGTCAGGCCTGGAAAGCCACTTCTCCCAGTCAAAACCCACCAGTCCGCTCACAATGTAGACAGACATCACCGCAAGGGGAGCCCCCGCCTTGAGCGAAAAAACGGATGCAGCCACAATACATGCGATAAACAGGAATTTTCTCCTGTCTCCCTGCTCTTTTCGAAGTCCCTTAAGGCTTCCGTACGGAACGCTCGAGATCATGAGGGCGCCTGTTGCCAGGCAGAAAAAAGCCGCCGCGAGAGGGTGAAGCGGTACTCCTGCAAGTACGACTGAGGCAAGAAAGAGACCTCCGGCCGGAATGGGAAGCCCCTGGAAAGGGCCGGGCATGTGGACTACGTTGAACCGAGCGAGACGAAGTGCTCCGCAGAGAGCGAAGAAAGATGCCGCCAGAACCCCGGCAACACCGAGAGTACTTGCGTACTCCGTGTACATGATCATTGCGGGGACAACGCCGAAACTCACCACATCCGCCAGGCTGTCGAACTCAAGCCCGAACTGGCTTCCTCCGCCCAGCCTGCGTGCGATCCTTCCGTCCATAAAGTCAAAGAAAACGGCGATGAATACAAGCCATGAGGCCGGCCCGGGACGGCCGTGAAAGAGAAGGATAAGCCCCATCATGCCGCACAGCAGATTTCCGCTTGTTATCATATTCGGGGCGATCTTCCGGAACGGGAGCCGCTCCTTTTTCCTATGCTTCGTCACCAGGCATTCCTCCCAGAACTGTTCTTCCCGCATAGACCTTTTCCCCTTCCGTTACAGCCAACTGTACACCTGCCGGAAGATAGACGTCAACTTTGGAGCCCAGTTTGATCATTCCGAAACGCTCTCCACGGTCCAGTTCGTCCCCTTTCTTCAGCCTGCATACAATGCGCCTGGCGAGAAAGCCGGCGATCTGGACAAGTAATACAGGACCGAAGTCAGTTCCGAGCCCCACATACATCCGTTCATTCACTTCCGAGGCCTTCGGGGCAAAAGCCATCCATTTCTTTCCCGGGACATACTCCAGGTATTCAATCCTCCCGCTGCAGGGAAGGCGGTTCACGTGAACATCAAGGGGGTTCATGAAGATACCGATCTTTACCGCTCTTCCGGTAAAGGGGTGTTCCGCCTCCTCGATCTCGACTATTTTTCCGTCAGCCGGCGAAAGAAAACCATCCCCCAGGGGGATTCTTTCGGGATCCCTGAAAAACCATATAACCAGCCCGAGAACAGGAGCAAGTATGAAACCCGCCGCAGGTGAAAAGAACAGGCTTCCGAAAAGCATAAATGCCGTAAACGCGATCACCGGCCATCCGTCCCGGGCTATTTTCATAGTATATTATTCCTCCACCACGCATTCCTCGCAGGACACAACACTCACGTCGGCAACGGAATCACCTTCGTCGAGCCTTACTGTAATGGTCCCCATGGCGGTCCGGCTCAGCTTCGGGATTTCAGAAACCGCGACACGGATCATCCGTCCTTTCGCAGTGATCACAATGATTTCATCATCCTCGGCAACAGCCCAGCTTCCCACGAGCTGTCCCGTCTTTTTTCCCAGGTTCATGGCCTTGACCCCACGGCCCCCCCTGTGATGGAGGGTAAACTCGTCGAAACAGGTCCGTTTTGCCACACCCTTTTCGCTTACCACAAGGGCAAGTTTTTCAGGCGTCACGACCTCACAGCTGATAACAGCGTCTCCTTCGACGAGTCGTATACCCCTCACTCCCCGGGCGGTCCTTCCCATTGGCCTGAATTCTTCTTCAGATACCCGAAGCCCCTGGCCGCTTGCCGTCATGAAGAGCAGTTCGTCTTTCCCGGAGGTAAGCCTGACCTGAGCGATCTCATCGCCTTCATCAAGGCTGAGGACCCGCTTCCCTGCCCTGTTCAGCCTGGAAATTTCCGAAAGGGGAAGGCGTTTCGATACGCCTTTCCTGGTGGCGAAAAAGATAAAGCTTCTTCCTTCGAGACTGCGCCCGTACATTGAAACGACGGATTCCCCTTCGTCGAGAGGTACGAGCTTGCTGATCATCTTGCCCTTGCCCGTACGGGATTCAGGGATCATGTGTCCGCGGATGGCCAGCGCCCTTCCTGACGTTGTGAAAAGATAGATGTCCTTATGGGTGTTCGTGACAGCCACAAGGGCGATCTCATCCTCACCCTGGAGTCCGCCGCCTTTTCTTCCCTTGCCCCCTCTTGCCTGGGGGGCATATTCATCGAGGCTCTTTCTGCGAAGATATCCGTCCTTTGAAAGAACGACGACAATGTCGTTTTCCGGGATGAGGTCCTCGATGGAGACCTCCTCGTAGTTGTCTATTATCTCAGTCCTTCGCGGTCCTCCGAACTTTTTCTTCAGCTCGAGCAGTTCTTCCCGGATCACCCCGTCGAGAGCATACCTGTTGCCGAGGATCGTACGGTAGCGTTCAATGTCGGCAAAGAGCGATGCGAGCTCTGTTTCAAGCTTTTCCCGTTCCAGGCCCGTGAGACGCTGAAGGCGCATGTCAAGTATGGCCTGCGCCTGGGTTTCTGAAAACCCGAGCTGTGAGACAAGCCCTTCTTTTGCCTCCTGAGCGGTCTGTGCGGCACGAATCAGGGCAATGACACGGTCGATCATGTCAAGAGCTTTTACGAGTCCCTCAACGATGTGTGCCCGTGCAAGGGCCTTGTCAAGGCGGAACTGGGTCCTCCTCCGGACCACATTGCGCCTGTGGTCGAGGAAATGGGACAGCATATCGGCTATGGGGAGCTCCACAGGATGGTTGTTGACCAGGGCAAGGTTGATGACGCCGAAGGTGGTCTGGAGCTGAGTCCTGCGGTAAAGCTGGCGAAGTACGAGTTCCTCGTCTCCTTCCCGCTGGAGTTCCAGTACTATCCGCAGACCGTCCCGGTCGGATTCATCCCGTATATCGGCCACTCCGTCGATGTGCTTGTCCTGAACACAGGATACGATGGTCTCTATGAGAGACGTCTTGTTTACCATGAAGGGAATTTCCGTTATAACGACAGTTTTTTTGCCCCGTTTCCCTTCTTCTGTACTGGTCCTGCCCCTGAGGGTTATTTTTCCCCTGCCGGTGCGGTAGGCATCTATTATGCCGTCCCTGCCGAGTATTATCCCGCCCGTAGGGAAATCCGGGCCCGGAAGGCGCGAATAGATTTCACCGAACTCCCACTGACCGTCTGAATCTATCAGATACGTCAGGGCATCCACCACTTCTGAAAGGTTGTGGGGAGGAATGTTGGTAGCCATTCCCACTGCGATCCCCGAACTGCCGTTTAACAGAAGGTTCGGCACGAGGGACGGGAGGTACAGGGGTTCCTTGAGAGACTCGTCGAAATTGGGACCCCACTCCACAGTATTCTCGTCGATATCGGTGAGCATAAGCTCGCCCATCTCGCAGAGTTTGGCCTCGGTGTACCTCATGGCAGCCGCAGAGTCACCGTCAATGGAACCGAAGTTGCCCTGGCCGTCCACGAGGGGATATCGCATGCTGAAATTCTGGGCCATCCGGACCATGGTCTCATAAATTGCGGAATCTCCGTGGGGGTGGTACTTACCCATTGTCTCGCCGACGACCCTGGCTGACTTTTTGTACGACGAGCCTGATTTCAGCCCCAGCTCCATCATTGCATACAATATCCGGCGCTGCACCGGTTTCAGGCCGTCCCTTACATCGGGAAGCGCTCTTCCGACGATGACGCTCATGGCGTAATCCAGATAGCTGTGTTTAATCTCTTCCACAAGAGGAAGAGGGATCACTTTGCCGAAAAGAAGTTCTCCTTTTTTTTCATCCATATGTCTTCTTCAACCTCCAGAACCGATTCGCCTGCGAAAGGACGAAATGTACAGCACAACCGTATTATTGTAACACGATCCAATGAAAAAGCGGCCGGATTTCCTCCGGCCGCTTCCAAAACTGAGAAAAATCACCACCGGTTGAAATGAAGCTTTTCCTCCTGAATCCCGCCATGGGGATCTTTTTCTTCCAATCCCCTGCCGAGTGCGGCGATACCCACGATTTCAACCGAACCGGGAACACCGAGCACAGGGCGGATTTTTTCATTTCTGGGATGGCGGTCCATTACCTTGAGCCAAACCCCTTCAAGGCCTACCGACCGGGCAGCCAGGAGTATGTTCTCCAGCGCCGCCGCACAGTCTTCGATCCAGGCACGGTCTCCTTCCGGATAACCTGCTGTTTCCGCACATACAGCTATGGCAAGGGGCGCCTGGCGGAGCATTTTGCCCGAATCGTGCGCTTCAGCCAGGGCGTCCAGTACAGCCCTGTCTTCAATCACGATAAACTCGCACGGCCTCCTGTTGTGGGCGGAAGGGGCCGCGAAGGCGCATTCAAGCAGCAGGTCCCTTGTTTCCGGGGCCACCGGGTCAGAGGCGAATTTCCGAATGCTTCTTCTGCCGAGTATCGTTTGTGTCACTTCATTTTTTCGGTTTGTCATTTTTTCCCCGCCTTTTCCATAGATATGTTTTATAATAAACTGAATCTGAAAAATATACAAAGCTTTTTTCAGTGAAGAAAGGAGAATAGGGCATATGGCGAAAAAAACTGCATCACCCAAAAAAGTGGCGGTCCTTGTTGAGGAAAACGTCCACGATCTGGAATTCTGGTACCCCTACCACAGGCTGGCAGAGGCAGGGTTTACCCCGGTTATCATGGGTCCGGAATCAGGGAAGAAATACACCGGAAAGATGGGCTCAGTTATAGAAGCCGCAGTTTCTGCTGCAGACATGGATCCGAAGGATACAGCAGGCGTAGTGATACCTGGAGGCTGGGCGCCTGACCGTCTCCGCACCCACAAGTCAATCGTCGACTTCGTCAGGAATGTCTACGAGGCGGGGGGTGTTGTGGCGGCGATATGCCATGGGGGGAGCGTCCTCGTATCAGCGGGGATCGTCAAGGGAGAACGGGTCACTTCATACGTCAGCATAAAGGACGATCTCGTGCTGGCCGGAGCGGAATGGATCGACGAAGCGGTGGTAGTTTCGGGCAGGCTGGTAACCAGCAGGACTCCCGCTGATCTTGCCGTTTTCGGCAAAGAACTCGTCACGTCCCTTTCCTCGAAAAAGTAGCCCGGATTCAGTCAGTAGCGTCTTCAGCCCCGTCATCCGGACGGGGCTTTTTTGATTCAAAGAAGAGCCTCACCATAAGGTAGATCGTGTTTTCCAGTCTTTCCCAGGTCTCCTCCCTGTGAAGGTCCAGTCCCAGGTATCGGCTCGAAACATCTCTCCTGAGCAGAAGGAATGTGAAACCCGCCGAAAGGAGAGCGGCCATTTCGGTCAATCCTTCGCCGGCACTTCCCCGGAGAAGATCGAGGAGTTCCATTCCCTGCCTGTATCTCTCCTCGGCAGTTTCAGCAGAAACATCCTCTCTGCCGGCAATCTCCCCGCGAAGAACCTGCCGTGCGGCATCCGACTTCTTCAATTCACGGAGATACCCCCGGAGAATTGCGTACGCCCTGGCAGCAGGGTCAGCTCCATGATCGCCTGCCGTCCGGATGATGTCATCCGTGGAAGGCCAGTATTTTCTGCTTGAAAAATAGGCCCTGAGAAGCTTCTGCAGTCCCCCGAAATAGCGGTAGATCAGCACCTTGTCGACACCGGCCTCACGGGCAATGCCGTTTATCCCGAGGTGACTGAACCCCTTCCTGGAAAGAATGGAACCGACAGCGTCAAGAATGCGAGCCTCGGTGTTCTCTCTTTCTCCCATTTTCGGCATTCCCCCTGGAGGCGAAAGGGGCCCTTTGACCGGGCCCCTCCGCTCATTGCGGTCCTATTTCCGGAACACGGCTCCCATGGAACCCGAAGTGACAAACGTTCTGTAACGGCGAAGGAACATGCTGTCTACGTCGCTTTCAAAAGGCTTCCACTCTTTTCTGCGCCTTTCGAGCTCTTCGTCGGAGACCGCCAGGGAAAGCCTGCGGGCAGGTATATCTATCTCGACCGTGTCCCCTTCCTTCACGAGAGCGATGACTCCTCCCGCTGCGGCTTCGGGAGAAACATGCCCTATGGACGCTCCCCTGGATGCGCCTGAGAAACGGCCGTCGGTAATAAGGGCGACAGTCTTGTCCATTCCCATGCCGGCGAGAGCAGAGGTGGGGCCGAGCATCTCCCTCATGCCGGGTCCTCCCTTGGGTCCTTCATAGCGGATCACGACGACATCCCCGTGGTTGATTTTTCGTGCGAGTATGGCTTCACTGGCCGCTTCCTCGCTGTCGAAAACCCTTGCAGGACCTGAATGCTTCAGCATTTCCGGGTCGACTGCAGACTGCTTCACAACGCTTCCTTCAGGGGCAATGTTTCCCTTTAGGATCGCCAGTCCTCCCTGGGCGTGATAGGGGTTCTCAATGGGACGGATAACGTTGCTGTCCTTCACGGTAACACCTGCCAGGTTCTCCTTCACGGAAGCGCCTGTTACGGTGAGAACAGATCCGTCGATGAGGCCGCCGTCTAAAAGTCTGGCCATGACTGCCTGGACTCCTCCCGCCGCGTAAAGATCCTGTATGTGGTGAGAGCCTCCGGGACTCATGCTGCAGATGTGGGGGATTTTCCTGCTGATTTCTTCAAAATCGTCCAAAGTCAGTGAAACTCCCGCCGCATGTGCCAGTGCAGGAAGGTGAAGGGCCGTATTCGTCGACCCGCCGAGTGCCATGTCCACGGCTACCGCATTGAGAAATGCCTTCTCCGTGAGAATATCGCTGGGCCGGATATTTTTCTCGACGAGCATCATGATGTGTCTGCCGGCCTCCTTCGCGAGCCGGTCCCTCGCAGAGTAAACGGCAGGGATGGTTCCGTTGCCCGGAAGGGCAAAGCCGAGGGCCTCTATCATGCAGTTCATTGTGTTCGCGGTGAACATCCCTGCGCAGGAACCGCACGTGGGACACGTGATATCCTCAATTTCCTTCAGGTCGTCATCAGTGATGAGGTCAGCTGCCCTTTTCCCCACTGCCTCGAATATATTGCTCAGGTCCACGTCCTTTCCCGCGCTCACACCGGCAAGCATGGGGCCTCCGCTGATCATGACCGTGGGTATGTTCAGTGAAAGAGCCGCCATGGCCATCCCCGGTATGATCTTGTCGCAGTTCGTTACCAAAACCAGCGCGTCAAGGGCGTGAGCCTTTGTCATAACCTCGATGGAATCCATTATCAGTTCCCGGCTGGGCAGAGAATACTTCATTCCCTCATGGTTCATGGCTATACCGTCACATACGCCGATCACCGGGAACTCCAGGGGAAATCCCCCGAAGGCATAGACTGCGGATTTAACGGCCTCGGTGATCCTGTTGAGGTGGACGTGGCCGGGAATAATGGCGTTGTAGGGATTGACCACACCCACCCATGGCCGGCTTATTTCCCAGTCTGTATATCCCGAGGCTTTAAGAAGAGACCTGTGAGGAGCACGCTCCGGCCCTTTTTTCGCTCTGTCGCTTCGCATGAACTCATTACCTCCTGTCAATAATGTAAAAATCTTCAGATGCCCGCCGGTCCCCAGATGAAAAGGGGAAGGGAAAGTATGATTGAAGGAACATAGGTGACGAGCAGCAGGACTGCTATGAGCACCAGCACCATGGGAATAATGGGGCGGCTGATCTTCTCTATGGGGAGCCCCGTTATGGCGCTGGCAACGTAAATATCTATGGCAACCGGCGGTGTAGCCATACCGATGGCAAGGCCTATTGTGATGAGCACTCCGAAATGTACCAGGTTGACCCCCATCTGCGTAACGGTGGGGAGAAAAATGGGAGTCAGTATTATCAGCGCGGAAGCTGTTTCCATAAACATTCCTGCCAGAAGTATAATCACCATGATCATCAATAGAATGAGAGAAGCGTTGTCTCCCACCACACCCAGCATGAACCTGGCAACGGCCTCCGGTATCTCGTAAAAGGCAAGCCCCCATCCGAAAAGTTTCGAAGTGGCTATGATGAACATGATGAGGGAGGATGTAACACCCGCTCCAACCACCAGCCTGTAGAATTTTCTGAAATCCATTGACTTGTAGACGAAAAACGCAACGATCAGTGAATAATCCACAGCCACCGCAGCGGCTTCCGAAGGGGTGAAGTATCCGGAAAATATTCCGCCGAGGATAATAACGGGGGTCAAAAGTCCCCAGGAAGCCTGCAGGAACAGCCTCCATTTTTCTGCGCCGGAGGTACGCCCGGCTGCAGGATATCCCCGTTTTCGCGCAACATATATCGAGTATGCGATAAGCCCGAGCCCCATAAGGAATCCGGGGACAAAACCCGCCATGAACAGTTTCGCGACAGAGATTCCCGCGATTACTGCGTAGAGGACCATCGGGACGCTCGGCGGAATAACAACGCCGATAGTCCCTGAAGCAGCAATGAGCGCTGCGGAAAAGTCCACGTCATACCCCTTTTCTTTCAGTTCGGGCAGAAGAGCCGAGCCTACGGCAGCCGTTGTGGCGGCACCTGACCCGGATATGGCAGCGATAAACATGGAAGCGACAGTGGACACGATGGACAGTCCTCCCCGGAACCTGCCGAGGGTCGCCTGTGCAAAAGCCACTATGCGCTCCGATATTCCCCCCTTTGCGAGGATATCCCCGGCGAGGACGAAAAAGGGCACAGCCACAAGGGCAAAGGATTCATTGCCGGAAAACATGGTCTGGGGGATCATTGCAAGGGGAAAATCGCTCAGGATAACAACGAGAAGCCCCGAACAGCCGATGGCCAGACCAACGGGCACCCCTACGATAAGGAAAAGAATAAAACTGCCTGCAAGAACCAGTCCCATTATGAGCGCCTCCCCATTATCTCGCCGAAACCTGCAATCAGGTGAACGAGGGTTATCCCGCCTATGACGGGGTACATGAGGTAGATCCATGTCATGGAGATGCCCATGGCGGGAGTGGTCTGCATGGCCTCGCTTTTCATAAGCTCAGCCCCGTAAAAGGCAACTACCGCAAAAAACACAACGGCCAGGGTCTGAACAAGAAGTGCTGTCGCCTTTCTGAGAGGGGGGGGGAGTCTGTCAGCAAGAAACGTGACGGCAATGTGGGCTCCTCTTTTGAATCCAACGGCAGCCCCGAGAAGAGATGCCGCCACGAGGAGATATGTTGTGAGCTCTTCGGACCATATGAGGGCATCGAAGAAAATCCTGCATATCACCTGAAGCGTCGTCACGGCGATCATGCCCGTCATCATGACGAAAAGTACTGCCTCGCTGACCATGTTCAGGCTGTCACTCAATCGGAGAAGAGGCGAGCGCTTCGTCTCGCCTCTTTCATCGGTACTTTTCTGTTCCATGCCTGTTCCTTTTCTACTTCACTGCAAGTATGGCTTCGACAAGCTCTTTTCCGAACTGTGCCTCGTATTTTTCGTAAACGGGCTTCACAGCCTCTCTGAAAAGAGCCGTATCCGGCATCGTGACTTCCATTCCCTTGTCTTTGAGAAGCTGGAGCCACTCTCCCTCTTTCTCGTTGTCATAGGCCCTGTTGTGCTCCGCTGCGGCCTGGGCGGACTCCTGTACAAGCTTCTGCTGCTCGGGGGAGAGTTTCTGCCATGTCTTTTTGCTCATGATGATTACGTTCGGCGCATAGGCATGCCTTGTGATCGCAAGATGTTTCTGGGATTCGAAGAGGTTGAAGGAAACGATGACGTTCAGAGGATTCTCCTGTCCGTCGATGGTACCCTGCTGGAGTGCGGTAAGGGCTTCAGTCCATGCCATGGGAACAGCATTGGCGCCAAGAGCCCTGAATGAGTCAACGTACACCGGATTCTGCATAAGGCGTATCTTGAGTCCCTTCATATCTTCAGGCACAACGACCGGCTTCTTGCTGTTGGTAAGGTTCCTGAATCCCCTTTCACCGTATGCGAGCCCTTTCCAGCCGAGGTTATCCATGTCTTCGAGCATCTGCCTGCCTATTTCACCGTCAAGCACCTTGTACGCATGCTCCGGGGTACTGAAAAGGAACGGGAGGTCAAAAACGCCGAACTTCGGCATGAAATTGATTATCGGGCCGCCGGTGACGATGGACGAATCAACAACGCCCATACGCATGCTCTCCAGGAGGTTGCGCTCGTCTCCAAGCTTCGCGTTGGGATAGATCGTGACTGTAAGCTCACCATTGCTTCCTGCTTCTACGAGTTCCTTGAACTTGAGCGCACACACGTGAAACGCGTCATTTTCGTTTACTACGTGGGCGAGCTTGATATCCATGACTGCGGAAGCCGGGACAACGGCAAAAACAGTGAAAAGGAAACATACCGATAAAAACGCTGCGAATTTCTTCATGTTCGATTCCTCCAGTATCTCTTCAGGATTGGGGGCTTGACGCTCCGCTTTGATAAAGCATTATATTCAAAGGGAAAAGAAATGCAAGGCGCTTCTTTTCCTTGTTTTCTGGACACCGGGAATACGCGGTGGTAGTATTTCCAGGATAATGTCCCGCAAGGACACAGAATTCACCACAGGGAGAGTGAAACTATGTCATCCAAAAATCCATACGCAGGAAAGATCGCAGATATTCCCGCAGCAACCGATGTACCGCAGCCCGAGGGTATTGAAAGACGGATCGTGTTTGCCCCGGGAAAATTCTGGAACGATTACGTGGCACGTCACTTCACGGTGAAAAAGGGATCAAACACTCCGTTCCACGCACACAGCTGGCCTCATTACATTCTGGTTCTCGAGGGAAACTGCGATGCAAAAATAGACGGTACGGTATATCCGCTTGAAAGAGGATGCTGGGCGCACGTGCCGCCGGATGTTGAACATAACCTGACCAACACCGGGGAAGGGCCTCTTGCCTTTATCTGCATCGTTCCCCCTGAGGGAGATCCTGCCGGTTCACCCAGCCAGTGAAACGATGGCTGTCCCCGTTCCTTTCCTACCCGATGGAAATTTTCATTAGAGGTGGAAACCAGGGATACACCGTGGCAAGAAAATAGGGATTCAATGCGAACATGACGAAGAATCCCATGGCCATGGCTGTATGAATGACTGAAAAAAAGCCCCTGTAGGTCTCTCTTTTCGCAACAATCCCGAGGACCCCCTCGCATATAAGAAAGGCCGTGGGATAATACAGCCAGCCGCTCGCATCAGGATGCTGCATGAAAGACATGGTCCGCAGGACGCAATAAGCGGACCATGCTCCGAGGACGTACGCCTGGGAGACGGTCATTATGATTTTCAGTATGAAAGACAGCGCCCCCGGTACTGACTGTCTGCTTTCTTTCATTGCGTCGATCGTTGAATAAACTGATGAAATCAGCGGCAGGATATACCTGACGTATGCCCCGGAGAGAATCCAGCCCCAAAGGAGCATGAAAAACGCGTAGATAAAAAACTGCACAGGAAATCACGCCTTCCTGAAAGATTTTTTGTGTGGGGTCAAACAGATCTCCTTTTCGGATAAAGCCGTTCCGCGGGAGGGAAACGATCGCGTCAACCGCTTTCCTCCCCCGCTTTTTTGCCATGTCACTCCTGGTCCACTATCGGCTTCGCGTAGGCCGTCTCAGCATCCCACGGGAAGAGGATCCACGTATCCTGGCTGACTTCCGTTATGAAGGTGTCTACGTACGCCCGTCCCTCGGGCTTGGCGTAGACTGCTGCAAAATGGGCTTTGGGAAGCATTTTCCTTACGACCTTCGCTGTTTTCCCTGTATCTACAAGATCGTCGATAATAAGGCATCCTTCCCCGTCACCTGAAATTTCCTTGAGTATTGAGATTTCGCCCTGGGTACGGATTGTGTAGCTTGAAACACAGACCGTATCCACAAGCCTGATGCTCAGTTCCCGTGCAATAATCGCAGCCGGAATCAGCCCTCCCCTCGCAATCCCCACGATCCTCTTCCATTTGCCGATTCCCACAAGCCGCCATGCGAGGGCTTTGCAGTCCCTGTGAATCTGCTCCCACGAGATCGGGTATGTTTTCTGGTATCTTTCGCCGCCCAATTCTCCCATTCCTCCTGTCCCGTAAAGAAATGACGCTTGATATTGTAGCACGACAAAATGAGTACTCTGTTTATAAATTACTTTCTTCACGCTATAATGTCCGAAGGTTTTCAAAACCTATTATCCAGGGAGGGTATACCGTGAAAAAGATCACAGCAATTCTTGCAGCCGCGTTTGTCTTCATGTTCTGCGGTACTGTATTTGCAGCGTTTCCGCCTGTTCCGGCAGAAGAAATCAATCCGGGTTTCGTTTACATAGGCCCCGTAGGCGACGGCGGGTATACTTTCATGCATGACAAGGGGCGCCTTTTCATGGAAGCGGAAGTTCCCGGCGTAAAGTCACGATTCGTGGAATCCGTTCCTGAAGGGCCTGATGCTACCCGTGTCATGGAGACACTCGTACGAAACGGCTCAAAGGTTATTTTCGCCAACTCTTTCGGCCACATGGATTTTGTCCTCGAAACGGCAAAGAAATTTCCCGAAGTGATTTTCATGCACTGCTCCGGTTACAAGGTCGCCGAGAACGTGGGAACCTATTTCGGCAGGATGTACCAGGCGCGGTATCTTTCCGGACTGGTCGCCGGATCAATGACAAAGAAGAACATCATCGGCTACGTGGGAGCCTATCCGATTCCCGAGGTCGTACGGGGAATCAACGCTTTTACGCGGGGAGTCAGAAAGGTGAACCCCGATGCGGAAGTACGGGTCATTTGGATCTTCTCATGGCTTGACCCCGGGAAAGAGAAAGAGGCTGCGAAAGCACTCATCGATGCCGGGGCAGATGTAATCGGCATGCACGCCGACACGGGCGCAGCGCCCCAGGCCGCGGAAGAGGCCGGGGTGTACGTCGTGGGATACAACAACGACATGAGCAATTACGCCCCGACGAAACACCTTACAGCCCCCATCTGGAACTGGGGCATCGTCTACAGGGACACCATGAAACAGGTGATCGCCGGAACGTGGAAATCTGAGCAGATCTGGCCCGGGCTGAAGGAGGGGATGGTTGATCTCGCACCCTTCGGAAAAGACGTCCCCGATCCGGTGAAAAAGATCGTGGAGGAAGAGAAGGCGAAGATCATCTCCGGCAGCTGGGATGTTTTCACAGGACCTGTAAAGGACCAGCAGGGCGTTGTGAAAGTTCCGGAAGGGACAACCATGACCGACGGGGAAATGCTTTCCATGAGCTGGTTTGTTGAAGGTGTAAAGGGAGATATACCCAAATAAAAGATTATTTTGTATCATAAGGACCGGGAATTCAGAAAGGGCGCGAATTCCGCGCCCTTTTTTTCTGCCTCTGGAATTGCGGGCAAGGGGGAAGCCGAATGAATACTGAACAGCCGCTGGTGCACATGGAAGGGATCACCAAGAGGTTTGCAGGAGTCACCGCAAACTTCGGAATCAACTTCGAGGTTCGCCGGGGGGAAGTCCACGCACTTCTCGGAGAAAACGGCGCCGGCAAATCAACGCTGATGAACATTCTGTACGGCCTGTACAGGCCGGACGGCGGTAAAATTTTCATCAGCGGAAAGGAGATATCCTTTTCGTCTCCCGGTGATGCCCGCAAGGCAGGGATCGGAATGGTACACCAGCATTTCATGCTTATCCGGAGCCAGACGGTGTGGGAGAACATGATACTTGGACTCGACGGACTGCCCCTTGTTCTCCCCCGGCGGGAGATCAAGGAGCGTATCCTTGGCATTTCCGAACAATACGGACTCCAGGTCGATCCCGATGCTTACATCTGGCAGCTCTCCATCGGCGAGCAGCAGCGGGTTGCAATATTGCAGATGCTCTTCCGCCAGGCAAACATTCTCATTCTGGATGAACCCACCGCGGTCCTTACTCCCCAGGAATGCGAACACCTGTTTGAAACAGTCCGGCAGATGACCGCTGAAGGGCACGGCATCGTATTCATCTCCCACAAGCTGGACGAAGTCATGGGGCTTTCATCGAGGGTAACCATACTCCGGAGAGGGAAACTCGCCGGTACATTGGATACATCATCGACGACAAAAGAACGGCTGGCCGAGCTGATGGTGGGGAAAAAGATGGTCTTTTCAATTGACAAGAAAGAACTTGCCAGGGGAAGGCCAGTGCTTGAATGCTCCTCTCTTCACGCACTGGGCGACAGGGGGTTTCCCGCTGTAAGCGGTGCATCCATATCGGTCCACGAACATGAGATCCTGGGCATTGCAGGAGTTGCAGGCAACGGCCAGCAGGAGCTGTGCGAAGCGATGGTCGGCCTGAGAAAAGCTGAATCAGGCTCAGTCAGGGTGAAGGGTGAAGATATGACAAACAGGGCGCCCAAGGATTTCATAGACCGGGGAGTGCATTACATCCCCGCTGACAGAAAGGGAACCGGCCTTGTCCCGAACATGAAGGTCAGCGAAAACTCAATTCTCAAGCGCTACTGGAAACGGCCTGTTTCCAAAGGTTTTTTCATTAAATGGAGTGAAGTGGCAGCCTTCGCGATCAAACTCGTGTCGCAGTTCAGCGTAAGTACTCCATCAGTGGAGACGCCCGTGAGAAACCTTTCGGGAGGGAACCTCCAGAAACTCATGCTCGGACGGGAACTCAGCGATGACCCGGCCGTGGTTCTCGCGGTCCACCCTACCTGGGGACTGGACGTAGCGGCAACCTGCTTCGTCCGGGAACAGCTGCTTTCCCACCGGGAACGCGGAGGTGCGGTGCTCCTGGTATCCGAGGACCTTGATGAACTTATTTCAATGAGCGACAGGCTGGCAGTCATGTGCAAGGGAGAGATAATGGGAGTTCTCGAGCGACCCGCGGACGTACCCGTCGAATCCATCGGGCTTATGATGGCAGGGACGGTAATCCGTGACGAAGCCTTCGGCAGGGAGGGATCACAGGAATGAAGCTTACAATAGAACCGAGGCTATCCTCCTCGTGGAGGCTTGCAGTCTTCATTCCCGTGTTTTCACTTGCGGCGGCCCTTTTTTCCGGCGGCGTCTTCCTGTATTTCATGGGTGTTTCTCCCTTTCAGGCATACAGGGCAATTCTCACGGCATCCCTGGGAGACGCATACGGTCTCAGCGAAACCGTAGTAAAGGCGATCCCCCTTACAATGACGGGAATCGCCGTCATGCTGTCATTCACCATGCTCATCTGGAACATCGGAGCGGAAGGACAGATATTCGTCGGTGCGATTGCGGCCACGGCCGTTGTACGTTTTTTTTATACGGACAGCAGGCCTGTCATGCTCATCATGATGTTTCTCGCCGCCGGGGCGGCCGGTGGGATATGGGCGGCCATAGCCGGCTTCATGAGGGCAAAATGGAGCGTCAACGAGATCATTACCACGCTCATGCTGAACTATATTGCCATGAACCTGCTCAACTACTTTGTATTCGGTCCATGGAGGGATCCTTCCAGTCTCGGCTTCCCCATGACTCCTCCGTTTCCTGATACTGCAAGGCTTCCGGTGTTCTGGGGGACCAGAATCCACGGAGGGCTCATACTGGCCATAATCCTTCCCCTTCTCTTCTGGTTCGTTCTGAAATTTACCCGGTGGGGATACGAGATCAGGGTAATGGGAGAAAACCCAAGGGCAGCAGGATTCGCCGGCATGAACTACCTCCGGAACGTCGTGCTGGTGATGTTTATTTCAGGCGCCATCGCAGGAATAGCGGGAATGTGCGAACTCTCAGGCCTGCAGGGAAGGCTGCAGCACGGTTTTTCGGGAGGGTACGGATTCACGGCGATCATCGTTGCCTGGCTTGCCCGCCTTCATCCCTTCGCCATCGTCCTGGTGTCCTTCCTTATGGGGATCCTCCTGGTGGGGGGAGAGACGCTCCAGATAGTCATGCGCCTGCCGCTCTCGAGCATCATGGTCCTTCAGGGAATGATACTTTTCTTCGTACTGGGAGGCGAATTTTTCAGAAAGTACAGGATCCGGTCAGTCAAGGACGATGACGCTGTTCCTCTTCAGGCGGCACCGTCCGGAGAGGAGAAATAACATGGAAATCATCATTCCGATCCTGACGGCTGCGGTCAGAAGCGGAACCCCGATACTCTACGCAACTCTGGGTGAAATCATCACTGAAAAGGCTGGGATACTCAATCTCGGGCTCGAAGGCATAATGCTTGTGGGAGCCTACACAGGCTTTTCAGTTGCCTATAGCTCGGGAAGCGCGTGGCTCGGCGTCGGGGCGGCGTTCCTTGTGGGAACCCTTATGGGCCTTATCCATGCGTTCATATGCGTGACGCTCAAGGGAAACCAGGTTGTAAGCGGACTGGCCATAACCATGTTCGGAACCGGGGCAAGTTCGCTTCTCGGCAGGGAATTCGTAGGGTTTACCATCCCGGGGCTCTCCCGCATTCCGCTTCCGGTGCTTTCGGATATTCCGGTCATAGGCCCTGTTTTCTTCAATCATGACGCACTGATTTATTCTTCATATATCCTTGTTCTCTTTTTCTGCTGGTTCTTCACCTCGACACGGCCCGGCCTTAATCTCCGCGCAGTGGGAGACAATCCCCGGGCAGCTGACGCCATGGGCATTTCCGTGACCGGAACCCGGTACTTCTACACGCTTTTAGGTGCCGGGATCGTGGCGGTGGGCGGCGCCTACATGTCTCTCGCCTATACGAAAATGTGGGGTGAACTCATGACAGCAGGCAGGGGATGGATTGCTGTCGCGCTGGTCATATTTGCGATCTGGAACCCGGCAAGGGCCGCCTTCGGGGCTTATCTCTTCGGGGGCGTTGAGGCATTCCAGCTTCG
>LSQX01336820.1_pt1 | contig 22613 bp, 23 predicted proteins | sample 654561 | NCBI WGS metagenome assembly LSQX01 (sample SAMN04489861, study PRJNA283612) | anaerobic digester metagenome | isolation source: 4 biogas reactors fed with cattle manure at either 37C or 55C with and... | place: Denmark: Kongens Lyngby | collected 2014
TGCTTGCTATTTCTCCCCACCCCCCAGTTCCTTCAGTCACCCCTTGTGACTTCAGGATGACAGCTAGCTAAATGTCACGCTGAGTTCGAAGTCCCGATAAAAGGGGATTCGTAACGACAATTAGGGCAGTTTTATGGATAGAGCAAGACCTGTTCCTCCACTTTGGAAAAGGGGAGCCAGAGGGGATTTAATAAGATTATCATCTGATTAACCTGTAATATGCAGGATTATCCATATAATCAGGAGGTAGAGATTGCCGCATCGTCCCTTTCTGATTTATATGAGATTCTTCGTCTTCGCCTCAGAAAGACAATATAGAGGGACTCCTTGCAATTGTAGGCAGTTTTATTTCTGGCAATTGGGGCAAAAATAGGTGCCGCGCTGATGTACTCTGATGCGTTGTAAGGGAGTCCGGCAGACAGGGCAGGGTTTATCCTTGCAGTGGGCAACCTTGAACTGTTTTTGGGCGGCACCGGAATCCCCGTCGGGTCTGAAGTAATTGCTGACACTGGCACCTTTGTTTTTGATACCCGACCATAAAACGTCCCGTATCGCTTTGTGCAGGGCTATCTTTTCCCCTTCAGTGAGCGAGGCAGCCGGTCTTTCGGGGTGAATCTTCGAAGCAAAGAGGGCTTCGTCTGCGTACATATTGCCGATACCGGCAATCAGGCACTGATTTAATAAAATCCCTTTAATCGCAGTCTTTCGATTATCAAGTAGCCTGGCAAATGCCTTAACCGTAAACTCATCGCTTAACGGTTCTACTCCCAGTTTCCCCAGCACGCACTCACAGTCTTTTACAAGCTGCATCTTGCCAAATTTGCGCGGGTCGTTGAAGTGGATTTCAGTGCCGTCGTCCAGATGAATAACGGCCCGGGTATGAGGCGGGGGGTTGCCCTTTCCCAGCATCAGCGAACCGCTCATTCTCATATGCATAATCAGGTTGTAACCGCTTTCAAGTTTGAAAATCAGGTATTTGCCGCGTCGGTCCATACCGATTATCTTCTGATTTTTAATGACGCGTTCGAATTCATCTTTGGAAGGCTGCAGCAGCATTCGCTCCCAGAGCAGCGTTACGCTCTTTATAGTGCATCCGGTTACATTCGGTTCTAGGTCGTTTTTTATGGTTTCGACTTCAGGAAGCTCAGGCATTCTATTTCTCTTTTCATCAGGTACTTATATAAAATTATAGCAGGAACAATCACCAGTGTTGCTATTATCAGGCTGGCCAAGACATCGCTTAACCAGTGATACTGCAGATAAATTCGTGAAAATCCCATTAAGATTATATATAACACCGCAAATATTTGAACTGCATTACACCAGGTCTTATTTTTTATGACCTGCGGGATAAAATAAATTATCAATCCAAGCAGAATTGAGGTATATATAGTGTGTCCGCTGGGGAAGCTGTTTTGCAGAGAATCCTCGAAAGGTCTCGGTCTTTCAATAAGAAACTTTAAAATATAACTGATGGATACGCCGATATAGGGGACGATTACTATAAACAGCGATTCGATTCTCCTCTTAAACAGCCAGAATGCCAATCCTGCAAGCAGGCTGGCAATTATACAGTAGGGGAATGCCCCGAGATAAGATACAACCGGCATCAATGCGTCAAAGAACGGGGATTGAATATTGTTTATCCATTCGCTGACAGACGTATCGCCGGGGAAACTCATACCGGTAACAACGGCAATTGTGATAAAGACCAGCAGTACAAGCAGCATTAGATAGGCGATGCGGTAAATACTCAAAGGCTACTCCATCTGCCCCCAGTTCTTACCGGCCTTGGTTTCAACTTTTAAGGGGATGCTGAGCTCGATGGCTTCCGACATCACTTTTACCGCCAGCTTTTGCATCCTGTCCATCTCATCATCGGGGACTTCGAAAATAAGCTCATCATGCACCTGCAGTAACATCGAGCTTTTCAGCTTAAGCCTCTTCATTTCTTTATCCAGTTTTATCATAGCCACTTTTATGATATCGGCGGAGGTCCCTTGCACCGGCATATTGATTGCCATACGTTCGGCTGCTTCGCGCATGTTGCGGTTTGACGAATTGACCTCCGGTATCAGTCTTTTCCTGCCCAGAATGGTTTTAACATATCCCAGTTCGCGTGCCTGTTTTTTGGTTTCTTCCATATATTCCTTAACGCGCGGGTATTTCTCGAAATAGGCGCTGATGAACTTTTCCGCTTCTTCGCGGTTAAATTCGGTAGCCTGTTCCAGCCCGTAGCCGCTCATACCGTAAATGACACCGAAGTTTACAGTCTTTGCCAGACGCCGCATATCGGCAGTAACCTTATCTTTTTCCACTCCGAACAGCCTGATAGCGGTATCGGTATGGATATCTCCATCGCCGGTAAAAGTTTCTAAAAGCTCGGGGTCGCCCGAAAGGTGTGCCAGAGCTCTTAAATCAATCTGCGAATAGTCGGCAGAAAGTAATTGATGCCCCGGCGGGGCGATGAACGCCTGACGGATTTCTCTGCCCAGCTCGCCGCGTACCGGAATGTTTTGCAGGTTGGGGTCGCTCGATGAAAGCCTGCCTGTGGTGGTTTTGGTCTGATTGAAACTGGTATGCAGTCGTTTGGTTTTTGCGTTAACCAGCTGTGGCAGGGCATCGACATAGGTCGATTTGAGCTTGGTTAACTGTCGGTATTCGATAATAAGCTCAATAATCGGGTGCTTTCCCCTTAATTCTTCCAAAACCGAGGCGTCAGTGGAGAATCCGCTCTTGGTCTTGCGCGCCGACGGCAATTTGAGTTCCTGAAAGAGTATCGGGCTTAATTGCTGCGTCGAATTGACGTTAAAACGCCGACCGGCTTGCTCGTAGATATCCTCTTCCAGTTCGACAAGCCTTTTGCCAAGTCTAACAGACATTTCCTCAAGCAGCCCGGTATCCAGCGCAATTCCCTTTAGCTCCATACTAATTAAAATCGGCACCAGCGGCATTTCAACATCGGTATAGAGCTTCCATAGCTCCTGTTCTTTCAGTTCTGACGTGAAGAGTTTATCCAGCCTGCCGGTATTGTCGGCATCTGCGCAGGCATATTTACCGGCAACGGAGACCTCAACCTGTGACATATTGATTTGTTTTTTACCGGAGCCGATAAGCTCGGTAATATCCGTCATCTCGATATCCAGACGGTTAAAAGCCAGCGCTTTTAAACCCAGCGATTTCTCTCCCAAAAGGTATGCGGCGACCATAGTGTCGGAAACCAGGTTATTAACGCTTATGCTGTATTGTGCCACAATCTCCATATCGAACTTGGCGTTATGGGCAATCTTTTTTATCTTTTCATCTGCAAAAACAGGTTTTAGCTTTTCGATAACCTGCTCGACCGGCAATTGCTGCACCTGTTCCCAGCCGATATGACCTACGGGAATATAATATGCCTCTCCGGGTTCGGGCGAGATGGAAATGCCTACCAGTTGTGAGTTTAAGGTATCCAGCCCGGTGGTCTCGGTATCGAAAGCAAACGAGCCTTTTTCTTTAAGTCTTTTTACCAGTTCATCCAACTCTTCGGTTGTGCAGATAATACTGTGTTGAATTTCGATTTTTTCATTCATATCGAAGCTGAGCTGAGAGCAGCCTGCTTTTTCGGTGTGTGTATTTTCCGCTCCCGGAAGCCGCGACAGCAGCTTTGTAAACTCCAGCTCATGGAAGAAAGCCACGGCTTTATTACGGTCGAAATTAGAGGTATCGGATACATTAAGGTCAAGCTCAATAGGCATATCACGGGCGATGGTCGCAAGTACCTTGCATTTGCGTGCAATCTCCTCGTTTTGCTGTAATTTCTCGCGCAGTTTGACGGGGGTTACTTCATCTATATGCTCATAGATATCTTCCACTCCGCCAAAGGTTTGAATCAGTTTAACGGCGGTCTTATCGCCGATGCCTCTTACTCCGGGTATGTTATCGGATTTATCACCCACCAGCGCTTTCAAATCGGCGATATGTTCGGGGGGCACACCGTATCTGTCGTTTACAGTCTGCGCTTCATACAGAATGGTATCTCCGAAAGAGCTTTGCGGTTTGGGATAGAGCACTTTTACGTTATCCGATACCAGCTGCATTGCGTCGGCATCTCCGGTGACGATAATGCTTTCGATTCCCTGTTCCGTGGCTTTTTTGGCAAGCGTGCCGATTACATCGTCCGCCTCGTATCCGTCCATTTCGAAAATGGGGATATTGAAAGCTGCCGCCAGTTCCCGGGCTCTTGCCAGCTGGATTACCAAATCGTCGGGAGTCGCCGGTCTGTTCTTTTTATAATCATCGAACATTTCCTTGCGGAAGGTGGGTGCCTTGCGGTCGAAGGCAACGGCATAATAATCCGGCTTAAGTTCGTTTAATATTCTAATCAGCATGTTGGTAAAGCCGTAAACAGCCTGTATCGGCTCACCGGTCTTTTTAACAGTCAGGGGCGGCATGGCATGATAGGCGCGATGAACTAATGCATTGCCGTCGATAAGCAGTATCTTTTTCATAGCCTTATTATAACAGAGTGGGGGAGGGGAGTGTGCAGTCCGATGTGATAATACAGAAAATGTTATATTCTAGGTCGAAAAAATTTCGGGAAAAATCCATTTACATCCATCAAAAAAGTGCTATTATTATCGAAGTAATATCTCCTGTTGGAGGGAATTATGGAAAAGGGTTCTTCGGGGCCGGCTCTGGGCGGGGCAATCTGGTTTATCGGATGGCTGTTCACTATCGGTTATGCACATCTGGTATGGTGGAAAATTATTTTGGGCATCTTTGTCTGGCCGCTATTTTTGGGGCAGTATCTGGGGTAAGTCAACGGCATCTATTATTTTGCTATAAATAAGAATTCGGAGCCGCTTAGTTCGACAAGCTCACTACGAACGGGGTTCGACAAGCTCACTACGAACGGGATTCGACAGACTTCCTTCGAGAGCCTCAGGACAGGCTCCACGAGTGGCTAAAGACTCACTCTTCCGTTCGCCCTGAGCCTGTCGAAGGGTTTAAGAACAGAAGAAGAAAACATCAACCATCAGGAATTAAAGGTATTAAATAATCAGGTTACTACCGGGTATCCGGCGCTTGTCCATGCATTGATCCCGCCCCGCATATTGTAAACTCCAGTAAACTCCAGCCTCTGCATAATATTCATCACAGAGGCGGTACGGTTGGCGGTACGGCAATAAATCAGGTAGGTTTTGTTCTTGTCATAGGTATCCAGTGTTATTTCAAAATCGTCTTCGTAGTAGTCTAAATTGACGGCATTTTCTATATAGCCGGAAGCGTATTCGGAGGGCGTGCGTACATCCAAAATAATAAAATCGGGGTTTTCTTGGTTTTCCTGAATAAGGGTGTAACACTCCTCGACACTTATATCTTCAAAGCCTGCGCTGCGCGAAATACTGCATGACATAACGGGTATTAAAAGTGCAATCACCAGTAAAACAGACATCAGCCTAAGCATCTACATCCTCGTCTTTATGCACGGTGTAATCATTGGTACGGATAGTATCCTCGTTCATTTTCTCGACTTCGATGGTGCATTCGGTTATCAGGGCGGCAAAAGCGCCGATGGCTGCCAGAAGGGGTGCTGCCAGAATACCGATTGCCGCCGCGGGAGCGCCGATGGACAGGGGAATGTCGATAATGGTCTTGTTGTCGTGAATAATCCGTACTTTTCTGATGTTTCCTTCGTGAATAAGTTGTTTGACTTTCGTCAGTAACTCATCACCGGATACGGTAAATCTTTCGCTGCTCATTGCTTGTTCCCCTTTATAGCGAGCCTTTTTTATCATAGTAATTTAATCGCTTCGAGGTGTCAACAGCTTATATATGAGAATTATCTTATTCGGATAAAAGTCATTGTTTGCGAAACGTCATTCGTGATATACTTTGAGCATATTGACAGTGAAAGGTGTTTATTGAAAGGTAAAGATTTATTATCGGCAACAGATTTAAGCAGGGAAGACATCCAATTGTTGCTTTCGGATACCGAGGAGCTTAAATTAAGGGGTGGTAATACATCTCTTAGCGGTAAAGTGTTGGCACTGTTATTTGAAAAGCCCTCACTGAGGACACGTGTCAGCCTGGAAGTTGCCATGAATCAACTGGGCGGCAAGGCAATTTATTTATCTCCTGCCGAAGTAGGATTGGGCAAACGCGAATCCGTTAAAGATGTCGCTCTGGTTCTTTCCCGTTTTGCCGATATTATTGCGGCTCGAACCTTCAGCCATAAGACCGTTGAAGAACTTGCGGATTATGCAACGGTGCCGGTAATAAATGTGCTTTCCGATTTCGAGCATCCTTGCCAGGCTCTTGCAGATGTGTTTACCCTGTATGAAAAGAAGAGTGAGATAAACGATTTAACCGTAGCCTATATCGGAGACGGCAATAATGTCGCCAATAGCCTGATGCTGGTATCTGCTATATGCGGAATCAATTTCAGAATTGCTTCTCCTAAAGGCTATAAAGTAGAAGAAGCCGTTTTGCAGCTGGCACAGACATATGCTTCGGAAAGCGGAGCTGAAGTGCTTTGCCTGGATGACCCTAAAATTGCTGTTAATGGTGTCGATGCGGTATATACCGATACCTGGATTAGTATGGGACAGGAAGATGAGGCTGATAGAAAACGAAAAGTGTTTAAGGGATATCAGGTAAACAGTGAACTGATGTCGCTGGCAAAAAAAGACGCCGTATTTATGCACTGCCTGCCGGCGCATCGAGGCGAAGAAGTTACCGATGAAGTAATGGACAGCCCGGCCTCGGTTGTATATGACCAGGCGGAGAATCGCATGCACGTTGCTAAAGCAATACTGCTGTATCTGCTGGGCGGTCTGGAGATACAGCTGGGTTATCGATAAGAGGGGGGTTACTAAAATGTTTATAACCATGCTCTCACGCGGTTGGCCTTTAATTGTTATTGCCGGTCTTGCAATTGCAGGTGTTCTGTTGCAGTGGCCTATTGAAGTTATGGCGGTAATAATGGGTGTTATCCTGATTGTCGGGTTGGCGATTATAGGCGTGGACGCCCGTGAAAAAGAGGTAGAGCGCAATTCGCAGAAATTGAAAGAGCTTACAGGATATTTTGTGCGCCGCTTTATGCTGGATTCATCTTTATCAATCTTCGTCATTATAGATACTATCTTCAAAGTGGATAACCCGAAACTGTGGGAGTGGGCGCGTGCCTGTGATATGTCATCGCGTGTTTTTAATGCCTGGGTGAATGGGCTTATTTCCCGTCTCGAATCCGATAACAAGACCGGCAGATTCAGCATCTATCTGAGGGCTTATACCAATGAATTGTGGTCAATAAATAATCTCTATTACGAATACATCGAGCAGTTTTGCGAGGTGGTTGAAAAAATCGAAGTTCCCGAAGAAACAAAGGAACAATACGGTAAATTCGTGGTCGAATATAATACATTCGTTACCCAGTTCCGTGAGCTGATATCAGAAATGAGGAGAGTTGCACGTACGGAAATCGAGCCTCCCAGCATTAAAACAGCCAGGGAAGTGGCTCCGGTTACAGTGCAATATTCTTCATTAAAAAATAAATAATTCTTACCTTATAATAGGTTTTTATCAGGTATAGGGGAAGTTTGGAGGGGCTTTTGACAAGGCCGATTGTAGCTATTGTCGGCAGACAGAACGTAGGGAAATCAACCCTGTTGAATCGTCTGGCAGGCAAGCAGCTTTCTATAGTAAGCGATGTGCCCGGCACCACGCGTGACCGTGTTACCGCTAATATTCCCTGGCAGACAAGGGAGTTTACGGTTGTGGATACCGGCGGTCTGGAACTCGGAGCCGGGTCTGATATGTCTAAGTCCGTTAACCGGCAGGTTATCACGGCGATGGATGGGGCGGACCTGATCATCTTCTTAGTGGATGTAAAGGACGGCGTAATTCCCTCAGATTACGAGATAACCGAGCTACTGCGTAATTCCAAGAAGCCGGTTTTGCTGGTTGCCAACAAAGCAGATAACGATAAAGTGGTTTCCAATGCGGTCGATTTCTATCAACTGGGATTGGGAGAACCGATGATTATCAGCGCTTATCATGGTATCGGGATAGCGGATTTGCTGGATAAAGTCATCTCGCTGCTCCCGGATGCTCCCGTGGTCGATGTATGCGAAGATATACTTAAAATCGCTATTGTCGGCAGACCGAATGCCGGAAAGTCCATGCTCTTAAATGCTCTGCTGGGGGAAGACAGGGCTATTGTCAGCGATATACCCGGCACCACTCGTGATGCTATAGACACATCTCTTGACTTTAATGGTCAAAATGTGTTAATTATTGATACAGCAGGTATACGGCGCAGGGGCCGTATCGACCGGGGTGTTGAACAGTACAGTGTGTTGCGCTCTTTTCGGGCAGTCGATAGGGCGGATGTTGTTTTGCTTGTTTTGGATGCTACCGAGTTAATTGCAGCGCAGGATATGCATATTGCCGGTTATGTTCAACAGGAAGCCAAGGGCATTATACTGATCGTTAATAAGTGGGATTTAGCAATGGAATTAACCGCTGCTGATTGTGATAAATTTATACGGGGGAAGGTGAAATTTTTACCTTATGCCCCCATTATTCAGATATCGGCTAAATTAAAACAGGGAACAGATAAAATAATTCCGCTGGCGGCGCGCATTCATACAGAAAGACACAAGCGTATATCTACCGGTGAATTGAACAGTGTCGTTCAGCGAATTGTGGCTTCACATGCGCCACCCAGAAGCGGCACCAGGCAATTGAATCTGTATTATGCCACTCAGGCTGAAACTAATCCTCCGACATTCGTCTTCTTCGTTAATGATGCCAAGCTGGTTCATTTTACATACAAGCGCTTTCTGGAAAACCATTTGCGTGAAGCTTTCGGTTTTGACGGCACACCCATACAACTTATTTTTAGACCGAGGGGTGAGCAATGATAACGTTGTTAATAGCCAAGTTCATACTGGTCGCTTTTATCGGCTATCTGTTGGGCTCAATACCTTTCGGTATCATTGTCAGCAAACGCAAGGCAAAAATAGATATTCGTAATTACGGAAGCGGTAAAACCGGCGGTACCAATGTCTTAAGAACACTTGGCAGGAAGGCTTTTATTCTGGTCGCATCCCTCGATATAGCCAAGGGTGCGCTGGCAGTAGTTATTGCCGGTTTCGTCATAGGAAAGGATTCCATGGCAATCGGCGAATACGGTTATCTCGGAGTAGTTTTTGGCCAGGCATTAGCCGGCTTGGCGGCGGTGGTCGGTCATATCTGGCCTATTTTTGCCAAGTTTAAGGGGGGGAGGGGTGTTGCAACTTTCTTCGGAGGTCTTATTGCCCTGTCTCCTTATGCCGGCCTGTTTGGAGGAGAGGCGCTTATTATTGCTGCCGGTATCACCGGCTTTGTTTCGCTGGGTTCTATAATAGGAGTAGTTGGGGCTTATACCATTCTTGTGCCGCTTGTCATAATGTATAATGAGCCGCTGGAATATTTAGCTTATACGCTGGTGGGTACGCTTCTCATTATTATTGTGCATCGTGATAATATCAAGAGATTACTTTCAGGAAAGGAACGAAGACTGGGGCAAAAGGCAGACAAGTGCGAGCCTAAAAACCTCAGTAACTCACTGACGGATATTTAATCGTCACTTAGTAGTTTATTATGCCGAAAGTTGCGATAGTAGGAACGACAGCCTGGGGAATAACCCTGGGGATGGTATTAGCCAGTAAAGATATCGATGTCAGGCTGTGGGCAAGGACTGAGGAAGAGGCTGACAGGCTGATTAAAAAAGGTCCCGACTCAAGACAACTCCCCAATGTTGTATTTCCACCGCAGATAAGCATTACCGCTTCGCCCGAAGACGCTTTATCCAATGTCACCGCGGTATTACTGGTGGTTCCATCTCAAACAATGCGTCAGAACCTGCTTGTAATAAAAAGGCATTTCAGTGAGTCTATGCTGGTTATAAATGCTTCCAAGGGTTTGGAATACGGCTCTAATAAGCGTATGTCGCAGGTAATTGCAGAAGAGATTCCTTCGGCTTGTCATCATAATATCTGCGTTCTTTCAGGGCCTAATTTGCATAAAGAAGTACTGGCAGGGCTTCCTGCTTCAGCAGTTGTAGCCGCAAAGAATCTAACTATTGCCAGAAAAGCACAGAAGCTGCTTGCCGCTCCCAACTTTTCTATTTATACCAACAATGATGTGGTCGGAGTAGAGCTTGGCGGTGCACTTAAAAACGTTATTGCGCTGGGTGCCGGAATGGTGGACGGGCTGGGCTACGGCGATAACGCCAAAGCGGCATTTATTACCAGGGGATTGACCGAGATGGCGGCGCTCAGCCTTGCGCTGGGGGCAAATCCCTTAACGCTTTCCGGTTTATCGGGTTTGGGAGACCTGATAGCCACATGTGCCAGTCCCTTAAGCCGTAATCACTACGTCGGTGCTGAATTGACCAAGGGGCGCAAGCTGCAGGATATCACATCTACTATGGCAGGAGTTGCGGAGGGCGTAGCCACAACGGCTGCCGTTAATGATATGGCTAAAAAACTGAAAATCGAAATGCCGATTGCGAAAAAGATGTATCAGGTGATGTATAACGGCGCCGATGCCAAACAGGTGATTGGCGAGCTTTTGGGTGCCGAAGGACGGCACGAGCTTTCAGGAAGACGCTGGAACTTGAAGAGTTTCCTCAGACGCCCCGGAAAAAAATAACCATTCAAACGGCAAATAATCATAAAATCCGCTTTATAATCTACCCTTATATCAGTTAAGGAAACTTTTTCAATCAATCCGATCAGAAATTATGTCCAGTTATAGAGGCTGCAGCTTTGCCTGAGCCCTTGACTCCGGTATAGCAACAAATCCAATCGTCGTCGTGTATCAGAATTATGGTAATCCCACTCGCCTAAGCCCAGATGTATCAGGAAAGGGTCAAACGAACAGGATTTAATTATAGTCAATTTAATCTTCGCCGTTATGGTTCGACAGGCTTCCTTCGACAAGCTCAGGACAGGCTCTACAAACGGCTTTGGTTGGCTGGCAAACTATGAAAGGCTTTTCTGACATCCGTGCATTCTGATTCCATTTAAGGGCAAGGGTGGCTTTGATCTAGTATTATCCCGTATGGCAGAGTTTTATAAAAGAGGGAGTCTATCTATCTCGATATAATCAAAATGATGAATTGGGTTAGCAATTATTAGATATCTACCGCTGATTTAATTCTTATCACCTTTGGCAAAGCTCTTTTCGAGATCTTCGAATAATTTACGCTGTTCTTTGGTAAGCTTTTCCGGTGTAGCCACAATCAATCTGACCAGCTGGTCCCCCTTGGCATTGCGGCGCAGGTGTGGTATGCCTTTGCCCTTAAGCGTAAATATTTTCCCTGATTGACTGCCTGCCGGCACTTTCAGCTTCTCGTTTCCGTAAAGCGTCGGAACGTCTACTTCCGTACCGAGGGCGGCTTGCGCAAAATTAACCGAGAGGTCATAAATGACGTTGGTATCATCTCTTTTGAAGAACTTGTGCGGTTTTACTTCTATGGCAACGTAAAGGTCTCCGGGAGGGGCTCCTTTGTCGCCGATATCGCCCTGTCCGTTTAACTTCAGATTAGTGCCGTTATCGATTCCGGCCGGCACTTTCAGTTTCATATTGTGTTCTTTTCTTTCTTTACCGGAGCCCTTGCATTTCGGGCAGGGGTCGGTAATGATGTTTCCTTCGCCGTTACACTTAGGGCAGGAAGTAATGTTGGTAAACTGCCCGAATATGCTCTGCTGGACGCGTTTTACCTTTCCGCTTCCATTACAATCGCTACAGCGGCTGGTCTGGCTACCCGGTTTGGACCCGCTGCCGCTGCAGTTGGAGCACTGCTCCATACGGCTTATCCTGATATCGGCATTGCAACCGAGAGCCGCCTCTTCAAATGTAATGCTGATTTTTTGCTGCAGGTCAGCTCCGCGTCTGGAACTTCTGCGTCCTCCGCCTCCGCCAAAGGCATCGAAAAAGTCTTCGAAAATACTGCCGAATCCGCCGCCAAAACCGAAATCTCCGAATCCCTGCCCGAATCCCTGTCCGAATGTGCCGTCAACACCGGCATGCCCGAAACGGTCGTAGGCAGATCGCTTTTCGTCGTCCGAAAGAACACTGTAAGCTTCATTTATTTCTTTAAATTTGGCTTCGGAGTCCTCTCCCTGGTTATGGTCGGGGTGACATTGGAAAGCAAGTTTGCGAAAAGCCTTTTTTATTTCATCGGCGTTGGCATTTTTGTTAACGCCGAGAACTTCATAATAGTCCCTTTTTGATGCCATATTTTATCAGTTTCCGTCCTCTTATTAGGTTAGATATTATCCACTATAAAAAAGGGGCAGCGCCCCTTTTTTAGTCAACCTTACCATTATATATCATTAAGCTTTAATTACTCCAGCAAACGTTTTTCCGGTTCGCTGAAAAAGGGGAGTGAAATGCCTGATAAAACAGATTATTCCACTCCCCTTGAATTGGAGAGCTATTATACCTCTCGGAACTCCCCTTCTACGGTACCTTCATCGTCTTTTTTGGGTTCTTCTTCTGTTTGCTCGGACTGGGCATCAGGTTCAGCCTGTCCGCCCTGTTGTCCGTAAACCGAAGCGCCGGCTTTCTGCATCAGCTCCGAAAGCTCCTGAGACTTTGCCTTGATATCCTCTACATCGGAACCCTGGAGCGCAGTGCGCAACACTCCTATTTTATCTTCGATTTCCTTCCTTGTTTCTTCAGGAATCTTGTCTTTATTGTCGTTAAGCATCTTTTCGGCGCTATAAGCCATGTTGTCAGCGTTATTCTTTGTTTCTACTTCTTCTTTCCTCTTGGTATCTTCTGCGGCATGAGCTTCCGCTTCGTGCTGCATCTTTTCGATGTCTTCTTTGCTGAGACCGCTGGAGGCGGTTATTGTAATCTTCTGCTCCTTGCCGGTACCCTTATCCTTGGCTTTAACGCTTAAGATACCATTGGCATCGATATCGAAACTGACCTCGACTTGGGGCACGCCTCTGGGAGCGGGCAGTATACCATCCAGTATAAAGCGTCCCAGCGTTCTGTTGTCGGCTGCCATGGGACGTTCGCCCTGCAGTACGTGAATTTCAACACTGGGCTGATTATCCGCGGCAGTGCTGAAGACCTGCGTTTTTGAGGTCGGTATGGTGGTATTGCGGTTAATTAACGGTGTGGCAACTCCACCCAGTGTCTCGATACCGAGGGTAAGGGGGGTAACATCCAGAAGCAGTACATCTTTAACCTCTCCCTTTAATACACCAGCCTGTATAGCAGCTCCGATTGCCACAACTTCATCGGGATTGACCCCTTTATTTGGTTCTTTGCCGAAGAACTGTTTCACTTTTTCCTGTACCAGCGGCATTCTTGTCTGTCCGCCGACCAGTACCACTTCATCTATCTGTGAAGCTTTTCTATCAGCATCGGCAAGAGCCTGCTTGCAGGGCTCCATTGTTTTTTCTACCAGGTCCATTACCAGTTGTTCCAATTTAGCCCTGGTCAATGTTATATTCAGATGTTTGGGGCCGCTGGAATCAGCAGTGATAAAGGGAAGATTGACCTCCGCTTTTTGAACGCTGGAAAGCTCGATTTTTACTTTTTCCGCTGCTTCTTTCAAGCGCTGCAGGGCGGTTTTGTCGCCGGAGAGGTCAATGCCCTGGTCTTTCTTGAACTCTTCGATTAACCAGTCCATTATTCTCTGGTCGAAGTCATCGCCGCCGAGGTGAGTATCTCCGTTGGTGGACTTAACCTGGAAGGTGCCGTCTCCGATTTCCAGTATCGAAACATCGAAAGTGCCGCCGCCAAGGTCATAGACAGCGATGGTTTCATCCTTTTTCTTGTCCAAACCGTATGCCAGCGAAGCGGCTGTCGGCTCGTTGATAATCCTCAGTACATTTAAGCCAGCAATTTTTCCGGCGTCCTTGGTTGCCTGTCTCTGGGCATCGTTGAAATAAGCCGGCACGGTAATGACGGCATCGGTTACTTTTTCCCCCAGGTAAGCCTCGGCATCCGCCTTCAGTTTTTGCAGTATCATAGCAGAGATTTCCGGCGGGGTGTATTCCTGACCGCCCATTGCTACTTTTACTTCGTTATTCGGTCCTTTAACGACCTTGTATGTTTTTCTCTTGGCATCTTCTTCTATCGGAAGTTCGCGTCCTGCCGGTTCGCCCCATTTGCGCCCCATAAAACGCTTGATGCTGTAAATGGTGTTTTCCGGGTTGATAATAGCCTGGCGTTTGGCAATCTGACCAACCAGTCTCTCGCCGCTTTTGCTGATTGCCACGAAAGAGGGGACAGTGTTTCCGCCTTCCGATGAAGGAATGACCACCGGTTCTCCGCCCTGCATCACCGCTACTTCACTGAAAGTAGTGCCTAAATCGATTCCTATAGCTTTTGCCATATTTGTAATACTCCTCCTTAAATAAAATTAAAATTGATTTTCTAAACTATTTATTGCCGTTACCGACCGCTACTACAGCCGGACGTATCACCCTGTCATATAATTTATATCCCTTTTGTAACTCTTCTACTATCATTCCGTCATCACCGTCTACGTGTAATGCTGCTTCGTGCACGTTCGGGTCGAAGGCTTCTCCCTCGGTTTTAATTAATTTGACTCCCTGTGTTTCCAGACTGCTTGAGAATTTGCGCTCTATTAATCTGATGCCTTCTACCCAGGGTAAATCTTTTAAATCTTCCGGAACGGAGTCAAGCGCTCTTTGCAGGTCGTCAAGTATTGGTAGTAATGCAAGCAGTAACATCGAATTGCCGAACTTTACCGTTTCCTCTTTTTCCTGCTCTGTGCGTTTCTTATAATTTACAAAGTCTGCCTGAGTCCTTCTCCAGTTATCCAGATATTTCTCGGCTTCACTTTTTTCTTCCGGTTGAGCTTTGCCGGTATCCGCAGAGTCTTCCGGCTCCTTCTGTTTTCTCTTTAATTCTTTATCTTCTGAATCTTCAGGCCACTTTTCTTTTTTCATAATTCATTACTCTCCGCAATGTTAATTGTTTTGCATCTTTTCTATATTATTCTGTTCGTTCCTGCCGTAGAGGTCGCATATCAACTTGCTCATCATCGATGACATAAAGCTGATGGTAGAGATTGCCCTTCCATAATGCATGCGGGTAGGTCCCACTATTCCGATAGTGCCGATTGCCTCATCGGGTATACCGTAGCGGCTCATAACGACACTTAAGTTCTGAATGGACTGCGCCCGGTTCTCTTTACCGATAATTACCTGAACTCCGCATTCATCGAATTGATTTTCCATCATGGCTTCTATCAGTTTTCTTTGCTCCATAAGTCCAATCAGGCTGACTATTCGATTCCCCGTATTGAATTCGGGCTGATTCATCAAATAATGCAATCCGTCTATATATGAATCTTCATTACTGCGCTGGTCCTCAGTTTTCATCAAGTTAATTATGCAATCGGTAACTTTCTGCTCGTTAGCGGATAGCACCGTTTTTCTCTTCAATATTTGCGATGCGGATAATCCGGCGTAATTTCTTACTGTTTTATCCGCTATACTTCTCAATTCTTCCTGAGTGACCGGATGTTCGAAGTTCACAAGTTGCTGACGAACAACTGCTCCTCCCAGCACCAGTACTGTCAACGCCAGATGCTCCTGTAAGGAAACAAGTTCCATATGCTTAAAGCGGCACGACGGCGGTTTGGGTGATGTCATTATCGCTATATTCTGAACCCGCTGCGCCAGCAAAGATACCGCCAGCGCCAGCCATTGCTCGATATTCTCCTCTACCTGATGAAACATATGGCTTATGAGGCGTTGTTCCTCGAGCGGTAAATCGACGTAGTTCATATTTTCAACAAAAAAGCGATAACCCTTATCGGAGGGAATACTGCCTGCGGCATGATGCGGGCGTATTATATACCCGGCATCCTCCAGAGCGACCATTTCATTGCGTATGGTTGCCGAGCTGATATCCAGCCCGCAATCGGCAACGACGCTTGCCGAAGATACCGGCGCCGCCCGGGATATGTATTGCCTGGTTATGGAACTGAGTATTGCTGATGTTCTATCGTTCAATTCTCCAACTCCCGTTAGCAATCAACCTCTTAGATTGCTAAAGTAATCATAATTTATCATTTTATAAGGTTGTTTGTCAAGGGACTTTAATAAATTATTATAAACTATTGAATGATTGATACTATTGTTATAAAGCTAAAAGTACTTGAGTTTATTGACATCACATACTTAGTCGGCATACTATCATATTGAAAAATGTAGGATTTGTTTTAAGGAGGCAAAAAATGAGCGCTCCTAAAATTATCGGGGCTGTACTTCTCAGCTTAATTCTTTTTATCTCCCTCTGTGTTTTCGGTGTCGCTTTGTCGGTAAAAACAACGGCATTGAACGTTTCTTACGTGCAATCTCTGGTTGACGATATTCCGCTTACGGAAATTTTGGAAGAGGCACAGAAACAGGAGAATACAGCCGATTCCGAGCAGTTAGAGATTATTCAGGGATTGGTTGAAGATAACGAGGCAGATATAAAACAGCAGATAACCATATTCATTGCCGAAATATATGATTATCTGAATTCGAAAAGCGACAGTATTAATCTCAATCAATTGATACAAGATATATTTTTGGATGACGAATTTATCGCTACTATGGTTGAAAATGCGGATTTGAAGCCGGCGCTTGAAGAATTTGTGGAAGGCGTCATTGCCGATGCCGGTGTGCCTAAAGGACTGGCATATGAAGAATACCTGGATGATATTGCGGCTGATATCGAAGTATGGGTAAAGGAACAATCGGACGACATCATTCCGCCCATAATCGATTATTACCTCGGAAATAGCGATACGCTCGATGTAACCGTATCCATTGAGGGATTAAATGATGCTCTGAAAGATAATCTGAAGCAATCTTTCTTATCATCACCTCCGCAGGAGTTTCAGGGCTTGACACAAACGGAACTGGGGCAGATGTTCAACACTCTTTTTGAACAGGCGTCTGCGGATATCCCCTCGTCGATAACCATAGACGAAGAATTTTTTGACTCCGGAAACGGAGAATCAATGGTGATTGATTTGTCGGAATACGAGCAGGCTTTGCATGAAACAAGAGACGGAATCAGAATATTCAACATCGCATTTATATTGTTGATTGTATTGATACTGCTACTTGTAGCCGGAATAATTTTGATTCACCGCAGTCTTAAATGGTCTGCCCTCAATCTGGGAGTGGTCTCATTTGTATATGGTGCCGGTTTGATGGTTTTCTATTTAAGCTCGATATGGATAATCAGAAATGCAGTGGCACAGCAGGAAATTGCTATTAATCCTGTTATCCGGGATTGGCTGGCACAGATGTCTGTCGGCGCATTGTTTCCGTTGCTGATACTGTTTATTGTTTTTATTATAATCGGGATTGCGTTACTGGCAACTTACTTTATTTATAGCAGGCGGCAACCACTGGATACGGCACCAGTATACAGCGATGAAGTCGAATACAGAGCAGATGATATTAATAAGCCCTTCGAGTAAAAGAGTGCAGTTTTAGCTTGGGTCTCCGGTAAGTATGCATTAATATAACAGCCGGCTTATTTAACCTTTTCAATCTAATATGCTATGCTATATGAATTATGAAAGCTGATTTTAATACGGAGAACGAATGAAACTCGGACTTTTGGAAATAGGTATAATACTTGCTGTAATTCTGGTTGTCTTCGGACTGACTCGCTTATCCAAAATGGGCAAAGAAGAAAAAGAGCAGCAATATGTTAAGTATACCCCCGAAGAAGAGGCTGTCATAAGAGAGAAACGGCTGGCTCTGATTGCGGCTCAGGATGCCGAAGATGAGCGGATACGGCAAAAACGGCGCGCCAGCGGAAGGATGCTGGGCTACATTCTTATCGGGCTTGGTATTTTAGCCATATTCTATCTTCTTTTTATCATCAAATGGGTTGCTACCAGCCCACTGTGGATATGGGGTGTTGCTGTTGTCGTTCTGGGTATTGTAATTGTATACTTAACACGCGGAAAGTAGGCTGTATATCCATTGACAGGCAACCGCTACGATGTTACACTTCTTTTTCACTCTAAAATGCGGCGTTTCTTTAGTAAAAGGTCTAAGTAGATGAAAAATTTCGGAATTGTTTATCATCCTTTGAACGAAGGAGCCTCGGCATTAGCCGTCGAGATAGAGTCATTTTTGTTGTCTCGCGGTCTTTCCGCTTGGCTATGTTCGGCGTGGGAAGGTGATACCTTACAGGAAAATCTTCCGCTTATGGACTGTGCTATCACAGTCGGAGGAGACGGCACGATACTCAGAACCGCCCAGGCGATTGCTCCTCATGCCGTCCCGATCATCGGAATCAATCTCGGTAAAGTCGGTTATTTAACGGAAATAGAGCCGGATGTGGCGATAGAGAAACTGACTTTAGTACTTGATGGAGGCGGCTGGGACGATGAACGGGCGATGCTGGAAGCCGTATTGTTCGATGATGATAACAATGAAATTCGTTCCTTTAACGTGCTTAACGATATCGTGATTGCACGCGGAGAAATTGCCCGCATCATAAATATAACGGCTGCCGTAAACGGGGAAGTGCTTACCACCTACAAATCCGACGGAGTTATTTGCGCTACCGCTACAGGCAGCACCGGATACTCGATGGCTGCCGGCGGACCGATATTACATCCTCAATCTCCGGATTACGTATTATCACCGATAGTGGCGCATATGAGCTTCGATAAAATACTCATTATATCACCCGAATCGGTAGTACGCTTGCAGGTATCCGCAATTCATAAAGCCGTTTTGAGCATCGACGGACACATCAGTCTGCCTGTAAACGGAGGATGGTCGATTGAAGTCAGACACAGTGATGTAAAAACCTGCTTCCGGAGGGTCAATCCGAAGGGATTCTATGCAACTTTAGAACAGAAATTAAAGAGGTAGATAAATGGAATACAGTATTGAGAAGGCGCGTATAAACGATGCCGGCCAGATACATAAAATGGTAAATCACTTTGCCGCCAACGGCAAGATGCTGCCGCGCTCGCTTTCCGAAATATACGAAAATATCAGGGATTATTTCGTTATTCGCGAGAACGATAAAGTGGTTGCCTGTGTCGCTTTGCATATCAGTTGGGATGACCTGGCTGAAGTAAAATCCCTTGCTGTGACAGAAGAATACCAAAAACACGGGGTAGGTGAAAATATGGTGGTTGCCTGTCTTTATGAAGCAAGAGAACTCGGCATCCCCAATGTTTTTTGTTTGACCTATGTGCCGAATTTCTTTGCAAAATGCGGATTTGAAATGGTGGATAAAAGGGAATTGCCGCACAAGGTCTGGGGTGAATGTTACCGTTGCCCTAAATTTCCTGATTGCGATGAGTCGGCGCTTATTTACCATATAGGAAAGCAGGAATAAAATGGAAGAAGAAACCTTATCCAGTAAAATAGCTTTTAACGGGGAAATACTAAATGTGCGTGTGGATGAAATCCGTCTGCCGGGCGGTCGCAAAAGCACCCGTGAAATCATTGAGCACAGCGATGCGGTAGCTGTAGTGCCTATCGACAGAAACGGCAATATGATTTTAGTTAAGCAATATCGCCGGGGAGCCGGCAAAGACTTATTAGAAATACCGGCAGGGTGCGTAGAGCCGGGGGAGAATCCGGAAGAAACGGTCAAGCGTGAGCTTCAGGAGGAAATCGGCTATCTCCCCAATAAAATAACAAGTATGGGCGGTTTTTATGCCTCGCCCGGTTATAATACCGAGTATCTGTACTTATATTTAGCTACCGAACTTGCACCCGCCAAACTGCATGCCGAGGATACCGATAGCATAGAAGTAGTGCCGGTTCCTATAAAATCGATAACCGACTATATAAAATCGGGTAAAATCTGCGATGCCAAGAGTGTTGCCGGTATTCTATACTATATGTTTATGAGGTAACAATAATAATTCCATTGTCATAATCCGGGTTGGGGCTTGACAAAGCCGCTCGTGTCCTTCGACAAGCTCAGGATGCTCGGATTTCGTCGAAACCGAAGTCCCCTTTAGGGTGATAACGGCGCCATTTCATGCCGAATTTCCATTTGTTTGACCCTTCGATGAACTCGGGGCGAGCGGAATTTCTATTCTTTGTATAAAATAAGGTTAATGTAATTAGTAATTCGAGGCAAAGAGATTGCCGCGTCGTCTCTCTCTGATTTATATGAGATTCATTCGTCTTCGCCTCAGAATGACAGTGTAGAGGGACTCCTCGAAAAGACAGTATTATTCCTTAGTCGAAATCGCCCGACATCTGTCTGCCGCCAAGAATGTGCATATGCAGATGGAAGACTATCTGTCCGGCGTGCTTGCCGCTGTTGATAACCAGCCTGTAACCGCTTTCGGATATGCCCTGTTCCTTTGCCACTTTGTTTGCGACCGCAATCATATTGCCCATCAGTGCATTATCCGTAGGTGTCAGGTCTGTCAGCGCGGAGATGTGTTTTACCGGTATTACCAGCAGATGGGTGGGAGTGAGGGGATGAATATCTTTAAAAACGACGATTTCATCGTCGCGATAGACAATATCACCGGGAACCTTTCCCTCTATTATCTTGCAAAAGATGCAATCTTCCATAATTCTAAACCTCCGTTTTTTGATATGCAGCCCTGCCTGTTTCGTACAAATCATTATCGTATATATCGTTGGCAACAATGGCGGGCAAATCCTCTACTTCCAATCTCATCACGGCTTCCGCGGCAAGCTCGGGATATGCGATAACCTCCGCTTTTTTGATGCATTTGGATATTAACGCACCGGCTCCGCCGAAAGTAACCAGATATACAGCGTTGTATTCTTTGAGAGCCTGTATTACCTCTGATGAGCGGTTTCCCTTGCCGATTATGGCTCTTAAGCCCTTAGACAATAACTGTGGGGTGTAACCGTCCATCCTGCCGGAGGTGGTTGGGCCTGCCGAGCCGATAGTCTGTCCGGGGCGGGCAGGGGAGGGTCCCATATAGTAAATGGTCTGCCCTCTGATGTCGAAAGGCAGTTCCTCGCCCTTCTCCAGCGCCTGCACCATTTTCAGGTGTGCCGCATCGCGTGCGCTGTAGATAGTACCGGTGATGAGGACTTTCGTTCCCGTTTTCAGGTCTTTAATCAGGTTTTCATCGATTGGCGATTTGATTTTCAGTGTTTCCATTTTTTACTCTCTCGAATACCACCTCTTATTGGTTTTTATTGTAGGTCAAGAGATACAAATATTCAAATGATAAATAGTTTATTGTCATTCTGGAATGACAGTTGAGGGTTTGTCATGCTGGAAGCCACAATGGGTGGCTGAAGCATCTGGGGAGGGGATTAACGAGAGCCGTTTGCCTCCTTTGAAAAGCTCAGAATGGGCGGATTTCGTCGAACCGGAATTACCCTATAAGGTAATAGCGGCGGCGAGTTAATATTGTCTTTGCGAAATTCCGATTTATCGGAATGAAGCAATCTCTGCCGTTGGATAAGAATATGCTATCGTAATTATTAATTCGAGGCAAAGGGATTGCCGCGTCGTTCCTCTTTGATTTATATGAGATTCATTCGTCTTCGACTCAGAATGACATTGTATAGGAACTCCTCGCAATGACAGTTGGGGGGTAATTGTCATACTGAATTCGTGCATTAGCTACGTTAAGTATAAATGAGGGACGAATGAAGTATCCGGGGAGGGGATAAATATAAGCGAAAAATAGTTTCTCCTAAACCACCGTCTCTCTATGCCTGACACTGTGGCACTGGATATTTACGGCGACCGGGAGGCTGGCGATGTGGGTGGGCATTGTTTCGGCGTGCACTGCCAGGGCGGTGGTGTTGCCTCCGAATCCCAAAGGACCGATGCCCAGCTCGTTTACTCTTTCCAGCACATCTTGTTCCAGTTTGGCGATTTCGGGGTCGTGGTTGGGTTTGCCCGTTTCCCTAAATAAGGCTTCCTTTGCCATTAAAGCGGCTTTTTCAAGAGTGCCGCCGATTCCCAGTCCTATGACAATAGGTGGGCAGGGGCTGCCTCCGGCTTCCTCGATTGTCTTCAAAACCGTTTTGATAATACCTTCGGTTCCTTCGCCGGGTTTGAGCATAGCTACAGTGCTCTTGTTCTCGGCGCCGCTTCCTTTTGACATAACGCTGATTTTAACTCCGTCTCCGGTTACAATCTTTGTATGGATAACGGCCGGGGTATTGTCGCCGGTATTTTTTCTATCCGAAAAAGGGTTTTCAACAATCGATTTACGCAGGTATCCGCCTTTGTATCCTTGCCTTACTCCCTCGTTAACGGCATCATTCAAGTTGCCGTCCGTGATGTGTACGTCCTGTCCGATTTCGAGGAATACAATGGCAGTGCCGCAATCCTGGCAGAGTGGAATGTTATCTTTTTCGGCAATCGAGGCGTTTTCAATGATTATATCCAGAGCTTCTTTTCCGAGAGGGGATTTCTCTGTAATTCGGGCATCTTTTAAGGCTGCGAGGGTGTCGTCTCCCAGTTTGTAGTTAGCTTCACAAATCATACGGGAGATGGCTTCGGTGATTTCTGCGCTTTTTATTTCTCGCATAATTATTCCTTAAAATCCGCTGTATAAAATTGTCTTTGCGAGGAGTCCCGAATTA
>LSQX01307558.1_pt1 | contig 22602 bp, 17 predicted proteins | sample 654561 | NCBI WGS metagenome assembly LSQX01 (sample SAMN04489861, study PRJNA283612) | anaerobic digester metagenome | isolation source: 4 biogas reactors fed with cattle manure at either 37C or 55C with and... | place: Denmark: Kongens Lyngby | collected 2014
TTATCTTAAATGGCTGTTTCATAACTTCAGAATTTAAATGGTGATAATGTTTTGGATAATTAATTAACGAAAAAAATCTTTATTTGTATTAATTCTAAATAATATCTACTATTCAAAACACTATTTCTACCCCAATTGTTTATCTTAATCGTTAATAATACTTAAATATATGCTGTTTTTCTCACGGCTGCAGGCTGATTTCACTTGGTTTTAACATATAATGGGATTCTACTCATCCAAATCCACCCTCTTATTTCGTTTATAGGCTTTGATTGATTTTTGAATTTTAGTCCTATTAATTGGCTTGCCATGCGCCTTTATTTCAGCTTCTCGACTTTCCTTGCGAGCTTGTTTGAGAATGTCTTTGATAATATTTTGCTTACGTTTCTTCATTGGAATATCTTTCGGGTGTAGTTACATGCTTGCGGCCATGTTACCGAATTTAAATTTTGGATACAGGAATGCCGTCACTCCCAAATATGGTTACCATTCTAACACCATCTTCCATCTCTTCAATTTCCACGTTAACAGCATTCTCAGGTAATATCTGTTCTATATTTTCAGGCCATTCGATAAAACAATAATTATCACTGTACATATATTCTTCTGCACCCAAATCAAGTGCTTCTTGAATTTTATTTATCCGGTAGCAATCAAAATGGTAAATAATTTCACCTTCAGCGGTTTCATACTCATTCACAATGGAAAAAGTAGGACTATTGACCGTATCTTTCACAGCCAACTCTTCGCAAATCGCTTTAATAAACGTGGTTTTTCCTGCTCCCATTTTTCCATAAAAGCAATATACTTTTTCAGGGTTATTTTTTAGGTGCGTTACGAATTGCTTCGCCGTAAATTTTATAGTGTGCAGGTTTCGGATGGTGAGAATTGTAAGCATGAAATAAAAATTTGTTTGATGTTTGTTAATAATTTTTCTTTAAGCCAATGTTTGAAAAAAACATCGTAAATTTGATAATTTTTTTCGTCAATAGATAAATTTCAAATAAACTAAATTAGTTTATCTAAAATAAATAGTTCAGAATAGTTAAACCAAAATAGTTAATTTTGACTCGATTTCTAACGGATATTCGTGTGCAATCCTACGAATAATTGCAAATATCTTATTCTGACGACGTTAACGAAGGGTTAAAATAATCGTAAATGATTGTGGCTCTGTGAGTTCCAATAACTTTTTCTATGTCTGAAAAATCAGCTGTTCTAATCCGTTTTACACTCTTAAAATGTTTAATGAGGTTGTTTTTTGACTTTTCTCCTATTCCTTTAATATTATCAAGCTCGGAAGCAGTTTGTTTTTTGCTACGTTTATCACGATGAAATTTCAGTGCAAAACGATGAACTTCATCTTGAATATTGGCAAGTAGTCTGAATAATGATTCATTTGGTTTTAGTCCGATTGTTTTTGGCGGAAATCCAAAAAGTAATTCACGGGTTTTATGTTTACTGTCTTTGGGCAATCCGGCAATCGGGATAGTTAATTTCAATTCATCTTCTATCACTTTTCGAATAACTTCCATTTGTCCCATGCCACCATCCGCAATGATTAAATCCGGTAGTGTGGAATTTTCATCAATCATCCGATTATATCTTCTTCGTACCACCTCTTTCATTGAAGCATAATCATCAGGACCTTCTACGGTTTTAATATTGTATTTCCGGTAATCTTTTTTGGAAGGTTTTCCTTTTTTAAAAACAACACACGCTGCAACAGCATCAGATCCTGAGATATTTGAGTTATCAAAAGCTTCGATTGTCATTGGGATTTTCTCAAGCTGTAGTTTATCTTTTATCTCAGTCAATAATCGGATTGATTTTTGATCCGGATTAAGTTTCTCTGCTCGTTTTAATTTCTCAACTTTGTATTGTTTTACATTTTGAATGGATAAGTCAAGCAATTTTCTTCTGTCTCCACGTTGTGGGATGATAAATTTTACGCCCGAAAGTTCGTAATCAATAGGAAAGGGGACAATAATTTCACGTGAATTACTTTCCAATCGTTCGCGTAATTCTACAATTGCCGTTGCCAAAATATCTTCTTTTGTCTCGTCTATTTGTTTCCGATATTCGATAGTGTAACCTTGAATAATAGCCCCTTTGGAAATCCGCAAAATATTCACATACGCCGAATTTTCATCTTCTTCGTACCCGAAAACGTCCGTATTGTTTACCACGGAATTTGCGATAATCGATTTTGATCGATAATTTTCTATCAGTTCATACTTTTGTTTTAGTTCATTAGCTTCTTCAAAACGAAATTCTGAAGCCAATTTTTTCATTTTTTGGAGCAAAAGTTTGCTTATTTCTACCGCGTCACCCTGTATGATTTTCCGAATTTCATCAATGTCGTTTCTGTAATCTTCCCGCGTTTGCAACCCTTCGCACGGACCTTTGCAATTTTTAATGTGGTATTCCAAGCAAAGTTTGAACTTTCCTTCGGCGATTTTTTCTTCCGTGAGCGGAAGTCTACATGTTCGAATTTTATAAAGCTTATGGATAATTTCCAAAATCGCATTGATTGTCCAAACCGAACTGAAGGGTCCAAAGTATTCACCGTATCTTTTGTCGATATTTCGGGTTTTGAAAACACGTGGGAATTCTTCTTTGGTGATACAAATACTCGGATAGGTTTTCCCATCTTTGAGCATTGCATTATACCTTGGCATGTACTCTTTTATTAGATTATTTTCTAAAAGCAGGGCGTCTTCCGGAGTATCTACTACGATAAATCTAAGGTACGAAATATTATTGACCAATACCCGAAGCTTCGCGATTTCATGCGTTTTGGTGAAATAAGACGAAACTCTTTTCTTCAAATTCTTCGCTTTCCCCACATAAATAATTTCATCCTTTTTATTAAAATATTGATACACTCCCGGCTTTTCCGGAAGTAAATCTATTTGGGATTGTAGTGATAGTCCCGTAGCATCCGCAGTAGGATTTTCGTTTATATTTACAGGCTTTATGTCCAAATCGCTTTTTTGTTCCACGTGGAACATGGTGACTGTCTAATTAATAAAATTGTTTCTTAATCTTAGGCAAGAAATCATTTCTTACCGACAATAGTATTCATACGCAATTCATGATGCTAAGAAATATAACTTATAACTTAAAATTAACTTATAGTTTCGTTTTTTTAAGTTCATAGAAGTTTACTTTTCATAATCTGCCATAAGTCGAACAAGCTCACCAATTTTAATTGGGGCATGACGTAAGTTAGTAATCAAAGACTGTAAGTTTTTCCGATGCTAAATTTTAGAGGAAACTTCTACAGCGTCTTACCATATCTTTAAACTTTCACCCCAAGATAAAACTGAAGCTTATTTGCTACGCCGAACGTTGTTTCAATGAATTGTCCTACAGACAATCTTTAGTCGGTCGGTAGTGATAAAAAATGAAAAATCAAAAATATTCGATTGTTTTTGTTCCACGTGGAACAAATAAGAATACTCCATAGAATTTACAGAAAAACTACTATGCATAACCTAAAAAGTCTCCCTTGCGAAAAATTTAGAGGATCTATCTTCCCATCATCACCAACAAAATATTAACATCGCTTGGTGAAATACCCGGAATTCTACTGGCTTGACCGATAGTTTCAGGATTAATTTTCTTGAGTTTTTGTCTTGCCTCAGTAGATAAAGATTGAATTGATTCATAATCCAACTTATCTTTGATTGGTATATTTTCTAATCTGTGGAGCTTTTCGGCTATAAGTTTTTCACGTTCAATATAACCTGAATATTTTAAAATAATTTCTGCTCCCTCTACAATCTCTTCCTTAATATGAGCAATATTTTCTACTTTTTCTTTTAATGAAGGAATTGCACTTGACAAATCATTAATTGTAAGCTGTGGTCGCAAAACCAAATCTGATAACTTACAACCATGTAATAATTCAGATGAATTTTTTGAAGACAAAAACCAATTTATGTCTTTAGGTTTTACGCTTGTATTCTTTAAGAAATGAATCAAAGAGTCAATTTCAGCTTTCTTATTCTTGTACTGGCGGAAGCGATTTGAATCAGCTAAACCAATGTTGAAAGATTTTTCAGTTAATCTTTCGTCAGCATCATCTTGGCGTAGTAAAATACGATATTCGGCACGTGAAGTAAACATACGATAAGGTTCATCTACACCTTTAGTTACCAAATCGTCAATTAATACACCAATATAAGCTTCATTTCTATGAAGAATAAACTCTTCACCTCCATTAACATTGACATGAGCGTTGATTCCGGCAATTAAACCTTGACCTCCTGCTTCTTCATATCCTGTTGTGCCATTAACTTGACCCGCAAAAAACAAATTTTTAATTTTTTTTGTTTCGAGAGTATGCTTTAACTGGGTCGGATCAAAGAAATCATACTCGATAGCGTATCCTGGACGGAAAAGATGAACATTTTCTAACCCCGGAACAGTTTTAATGGCTTTAATTTGAGTTTCCATTGGCAAGGAGGAAGAAAACCCGTTTACATACCACTCTGTAGAATCAACTCCTTCCGGTTCCAAGAAAAGTTGATGTGAATTTTTATCGGCAAATGTGACAATCTTTGTCTCGATACTCGGACAATAACGCGGTCCGATACTTTGAATTTGACCGTTGTACAAAGGAGAAAATTCCAATCCTTGATTTAGAATTTCATGCGTATATTCGTTTGTATAGGTAATCCAACAACTGCGTTGCGGTAATTCACGTTTTATTTCTTGCAGGTAAGAAAACTTGTGAAAATCATCATCGCCGGGCTGTTCAGATAGTTTTGAAAAGTCAATTGAACGTTCATCAATACGCATGGGAGTTCCGGTCTTCATCCTGTCTGTTGTGAAGCCCTTCTCGATTAACTGTTCTGTAATTCCAAAAGAAGCAGGTTCGGAAACTCGACCTCCGGTCACTTGTTTTTCTCCTACATGTATAAGTCCTGTCAAAAATGTTCCCGCCGTTAGTATTACAGCTTTAGCTCTTATCTCTATTCCAAGCGTTGTTTGTACTCCTACTACAGTATTTTTATCAAAAACAAACTGCTTAACCGTATCCTGCCACATATACAAATTATCAGTATTCGATACAATTTTTGTCCATTCTTGAATAAAACGGGTTCGATCGCTTTGCGAACGTGGACTCCACATGGCCGGCCCTTTTGATCGATTGAGCATGCGGAATTGAATCGCGGTTTTGTCTGTTACTATCCCCATTTGCCCGCCCAACGCATCAATCTCGCGCACAATCTGACCTTTTGCAATTCCGCCCACGGCAGGATTGCAGCTCATTTGTGCTATCTTATTCATATCCATGGTGATAAGCAGCGTTTTTGAGCCCAAATTAGCCGCAGCAACGGCAGCTTCACAGCCGGCGTGTCCGGCGCCGATAACGATTATGTCGTAGTTGAAATCCATAAGTTCTTAAATCCATCCTCTCAATAATTTCACTTTATAAAAGTGAGGAACTATTGAAGAGGTAAGTTTTTCGATATAGTCAAGAATATATTTACATAACAATCTGATATGTAATATGTTTAGCTTCATTCTAATTTTGAATAAAGAGGAATGAATCTGCAAATTTACGAAGTTTTATAGGTTTGACAATAAAGGTGTTAAGGGATTAACGTTTGTTTGAAGAGTGAATTAAATAATATAAGACAAATTTATGTCGCTTTATTTTCATTAATCTGTATTTTTAAGAAATGAGTGATCCTAATAATGTTCTTTATTTCAAAATTGAACGACAGTAGTAAAATTTGACTATTGCTGATGCTCGATTAATGCTAAAACCTAACAGGTTTCCAAAATCTTTTAGGTATTTTTTAGAACGAGAATGTTTCCAACCACCTTAAAAAGCGTATTCACCCGATACGCTTTTTTCATTTTTTCGTATCTTTTTAATAGTGTAAAATAACACTATTAACATGTAAAGTAGAAAATAACTATGGATATATCCACTATTATAACTCAAAATCCAACTAAGTATCAATTAGCAATAGCTAATTAGATTTGAAAAGTAATTATTATCTTTGCATTATTCAAAAATAATAATTACTTTTGAATAATTGAAATTCAAGCTAAATATACAAATACCATGAAACCCATAAATCCTTTTATTACAAGCGGATACATTTCACCGAAATATTTTTGTGATCGAGAAATAGAGAGTAAAAAGCTAAAAGCAGAGCTGATAAACGGGAACAATGTGGCGCTTATTTCCACTCGTAGAATGGGAAAAACTGGCTTAATCCGCCATGTTTTTAACGATCAGCAAATTTCAAAGTCGTTTTATACATTTTTCATAGACATTTATGCCACTAAATCGCTTAGGGAGTTTATCTNNGAGCAAGGAAATAGTGGAAGGACTGAAACCGTTTGGTAGAAAGGCATATGAGACTTTTATATCGACTGTAAAATCGATACAAGCCGGAATTTCTTTTGACGTGGCGGGTGTGCCGAGTTTTCATTTGGGTCTGAATGATATTAAAAATGAGCAAGCGACATTGGATGAAATCTTTCAATTTATAGAATTAGCCGGAAAGCCCTGCATGATTGCCATTGATGAGTTTCAGCAAATAGCGTTGTATCCTGAAAAAAATGTGGAAGCCACGCTGCGAACGTTTATTCAACATTGTCGAAATGGACGATTTATCTTTGCCGGTAGCCAGCGTCACGTCATGGGAAATATGTTTTTGAGCGCGTCTCGTCCATTTTATCAGAGCGTCTCGATGATGCAATTGGAAGCGATTTCACGCGATGAATACGCAGCTTTTGCTCAAAAACACTTCGATGAAAACAAAAAAGCCATTCCAAAAGATGTAATTATTGCTATCTACAATCAATTTGAAGGCATAACATGGTACATGCAAAAGGTATTAAATACATTATTTGCAAACACGTCTGCCGGCGAAACCTGCGATGAAGCAATGCTTATCCAAGCCGTTAATCAGGTGGTTAATTCCTACCGCTATGTTTATCAAGAAACAATGTTTCGCCTGCCCGAAAAACAAAAAGAACTATTAATTGCGATTGCAAAAGCCGGAAAAGCAGCAGGTATCAAATCGGCAGAATTCATAAAGAAGTATAGTCTTTCATCGGCAAGTTCTGTTCAAGCGGCTCAGCGTGTGCTTTTGGAAAAAGACTATATAACCAGTGATAACGGCGTTTTTACGGTTTACGACAAGTTTTTTGGATTGTGGATAAGAGAGAATTGGTAAAAATGATAAAGTTGACGGACATCATTCCGTAGATTTGCACTTCATAAACTCAAAAATAAACAATGCGAATCAGGAATTGAATCCGATTCTATAAATGACGTAACTGACTAATAAATAAGGGAATAAGGTCTCTATTAGGAAATATAATCCTTTTTTATTAAGGTTGTTTTGAACAATAAGGTTCTTTTCATGTAAAACCTTATTCTTGAGTCCACACCAAAAAGTGAGAATTAATAAATTCTTTGATTTTGATATTTGCGAATTTAAAATTACGCATTGGAAATCAGCCTATTCCAAAAATGTAATTTGGCGACTTTGCGTCTTTGCGTGAAAAAACAAGGTTTTCGGAGCAGGCTCATTCTTATAAGAATTAAACCTTAATAGAAAATTCAACTCGCTGATATTAAACTTGTTACCTTCAATTTAACCCCAGATTCGCATAATTAAGGAGATACTAAGAATCAAACAATTCATACACCACGATCAATACAACCCTCCTCTCAAAACCTCCTTTACCCATCTATCAATCCCACATCTTTCGCTTTTTGCAGCAAATTCACGGTTTTATTGACGTTAAATTTTTGGAGTAAATTTCGCCGATGGGTATCGACGGTAAGCGGGCTGACAAACATCTTTTCGGCGATTTCCGTGGAGCTTAATCCTTGTGCAAGGTAGCGCAGCACCTCTTTTTCACGACGGGTAACAGGCGGTATCTCTTCCGATACATCGGGCTTTGATGAAGCGAAACTTTTTTGGGCGTGTTCGCCCAAGTAAACACCGCCGTCGTAAATATTGAGAATTGCTTTTACGATTTCCTCCATCGGAGCGCTTTTAAGCACGTAGCCCGAAGCGCCTTCGTTGAGCATACGGAGAATGACGTTACGATCGTCTAAATTGCTTAATCCCAAGATTTGGATATGCGGATAGTTCCGTTTCACTTCACCACACAACTCGATGCCACTTCCGTCGGGCAATTGGATATCGAGCAGCAACACATCCGTTTCGGCTACGGGGAGCAGCTCTCGAAGGGTTTGTGCCGACGCCGCGGCGCCTATCACCTCTATCTGTTCGTGCTCGAACAGGTAGCTCGTCAGTCCTTGGGTAATAACGGGATGGTCGTCGCAAATAACGGTTCGTATCATAGTTTATAGCTGTGTTTCAATCTGAATTTGAGTACCGTCGCCCGGTCGGGAGTCGATTTTTAGAGTGCCGCCAATGGATTTTACGCGTGCTTCCAAGTTGTTCAGTCCCATATTTCGGGTTACGGTACGTGGGTCAAAGCCTTTCCCGTTGTCTTCAATCTCTATTAGCAAAAACCGATTTTCTACTGAACATTGCAACATGATTTGCGTGGCGTCAGCATGACGAACGGCATTTGTAACCAACTCTTGTACAGTGCGATAAACAGAAAGTTGCAAGTTTTTATCCGTTACGTCCGATAGCCCGTTGGCATAAAATAGAATGGCGGTTTCAGGTGATTGAAGCGATTGGCAAAAGCTGCGGATTGCCTCTTCCAAGCCTTGTTTGTTCAGCACGGAAGGTTCCAAATTACGCGCTGTTAGGCGCAGTTCGGCGATTACCGTATCTAATTCAGCCACCACGTCGGGCAATTCGCCTCGGCAGTTATCACGGGAAATACGTTCCACGTTCATTTTCAGACCGGTAACTCGTCCCACCAAGCCGTCGTGCAAGTCGCGTGCCAAGCGTGTACGCTCTTGCTGCTCGCCTTCCATCAAAGCGTTGGAAATGTCAATTTCTCGTTGTTGACGGAGCATCAAGGCGTCTTTTGCAGCCTGCTTTCTACGTGCTCGCCAGGCATACCAAATCCACGCACCCAACAAAACAGCAAAGAAAACCGCGCCAAGAAACAAGGTAAGATGCAGCCGATTTTTACTTTCTAACAGCACGATTTCTTGCTCCTTCTCCGCCGTGCGGTAGCGGGTTTCCATATCGGCAAGCTGCTGCTTGAAATCTGTTGAACCAATGCTGTCGTTCAACGTTTTGTAGCTTTGCATCAGGTCAAACGCTCTGCGAAAATTCCCCAAGCGCGCTTCAATTTCGGACAGCTCGTACATTAGCGCGAGTCGGCTTTTTCCCAATAGATTACTTTGCGGATCTTGCAGCAGTTCGTCCAGCACGTCTTTTGCCGATTGCCAATTACCCAACATCTTGTAAATCTGCGCTTTCTCGTATTTCAACGTAGTATAATCCCATGTGAAATTGTATTCTTGCGCCACCTGCATCCCCTCTTCAATGCTTCGCAATGCTTCTTCCGGATTTCCTTCCAAATTCAATAGTTTGGCTTTGTTTTTATAAAACACACCCGCTAATTTCTTTTCAGGGATACGCGCCAGCAAATCTTCCGCTTTCTGAAGTGTTCGGCGAGCTTTTTCCTTATTATCCGTATAGAAATAAACATCAAACATGTTCAGAAATGTCCATAGCAAACTCTCGGTTTCATGCCGCGTTGAGCGAACCAAAGAGAGGGCTTTTTCATAATATTCCAGCGCTTTGTCGTATTCCTTGTGGTTGTAAAAAATCATGCCCACATTCGTGAAATAGCCCATCAGCAGATCATCATCGCCGGATTTTAGTGCATAGGGAATGCAGCGCGTTAAAGTAATATCCATAAAGGCTTGGTCGTTGTCTGCCTGTTGCTCCAACGCACCGTAATTGTGCCAAAGTCGTGCTCTGTATCGGTATGCTTCGGGCGTTTCAAACTTCTCTAAATACGCATCAGCTTCCATGTAAAACCGTTGACTTTTGGGGTTGTCGTAACCGTAATACACGCCCGCTTCGAAGAAAAGATGGACACCTTGCAGAAAATTATCTCCATCAATCAGTGGCTTGGCTTCACGCAGGGTTTGGATGGCTTTGGCGGTATCGCGATACGACCAGTAATCAGACAGCTTCATCAGCGCGTGAAATTTCTCCACGTTGGTGCGCGAATTTTCCACCCGCTCGGTCAGGTCTTGAATCTCTTGCGCCCCGGCGCTAAAAACGGATACGATAAATAAAGCCAATAGGACGTATATTTTTCGGAGTTTCATATCGGCAAAGTTAGTAAAATACCGTGTATTAACTGCCTATTTTTCCCTGAAAATACCGGAAAACCAGTAGAAATAATTACTCGTTAATGAGTATTGACTTCGGAGTTGCGACAATTTATCTTTGTAAAAAACTTAAGTATCATCCAAAAATTAATGCAATACATAAATTTGTCTAATTGAAAAAATATTTTTAATCTACTTAAAAACAGAAAGTTATGAAAACAAAAAAAGCAATTATTATAGCAATGACAGCAACTTTACTATTCGCTGCTTGTAACCATGAAACCGATATTTCCAAAGGAGAAAATGTAGTGTATGAAGAAAATTTCGATGGAAATTCGGGGTGGATGTACCTAAAAGACGAGGCAAATTATATTGTTTCGGAAGCGGGAGGCAAACTTATTCAAAAAAGAACTGAAAGTGATGGAAATTATTACTACGCTTACGCGAAAAAACAATTCACGGGTAACGAGAAGAAACAAATCTTGGAATTCACGTTCCGACTTACTGCCGGCACCGGTAGTGTAGTTGTCGTTTTAAATGCGGATAAGATCAAAGAAACATCGTTTTATTTGACAGAAAATCATTATTTTAAAATTAACCGATACAACGCGACAACGAATACGTTGAAAGAAATTACCGAATGGACTGAAAGCTCGTTGATTAATATAACTCAGACGTCTATTTTAAGAATTGAATTAGAAAACGGAATTGTTAATTTCATTATGAACGGAAAGAAACTGTATCAATGGAACGATTCAGACATTACGAATTTAGATTACTTCGGATTAGGACTAACGATGTGGGAAAACTCCTCGCCTTCAACGTTAGAGTTAGATAAGGTATGCGCGTTTGAAATAAATAAATAATGATTATCGGCAATCATTCCTAATTCGATACAAATTTGAACTGCCAAACGGCAACTCCGTCTATGGCGGGCAAGCAGCAGATCAAAGTTCACTTGTTACATTATTAAAGTATTAGGCAAAACGGGACATCCCGATAGATATCGTGGACGACTTAAAGCGGTTAGTCCCTATCTAAAGTTTACTATAGGAACAAATGCAGATAACCATATAAATAAATAATAAAAAAATGACAGGAAATGAAAACGATAAAACTTTTTTCACACATTGCACTCGCTCTTTTTGTGAGTTGCACGGCGTGCAGCAATGAACATGTAGATATAAGTGGAAATAAGCAAAAGGTAAAAAATTTGCCGGGAGCCATCTATTTTCAATTTGCGGGTAAATACAGCTATATCCGATTCGGGGAAAACAGATTTGTGGAAGCGTATGCCACGAAAAGTGATTTCGGAAAAATCGATATAGCTCAAAACGGTAAAAATATTTTGCTTGTAACTACAAAGGGAATAAGCGGCACCGACCATCAACGCATTGCTTATAGGGAACTTAGCCCCTCGATTGCGTTTACAACGCTGTCGGACAACAACAACATTTTCAGCTTCACGTATCAGTGGCGAAACATTGGAATTGGCAGTGGCACACAATGTTATATATCGCCTAACGAAAAATTCATTGCCATCAATGCCGAGAGCTCCGGCAATCATCCCATTACTATCGTTCATGCCGGCGAAGATGAAACCGTTGAAAGTTTCAGAGACGCGAATGTGAGTTTAAGGAACCACAAAATTATCGGATGGACAGCCGACAACAGCCTGATTGTGAATGTCGATGGAAGTATTTTCAAAATCAACGAAGCAGGAAATTGGGAGCCAAACGGTTTACTGAAAATCCCGTCCTTGCACGCCACCATCAATCCGCAGGGAACAAAAGTGGTTTTCAGGGCGGAGAAACATCTTTTTATGTGCAACACAGACGGCAGCGACGTACGCCAAATCACCCAAAGCAAAACCATAGAATCACTTACAGAAGACGGTGAAAGGCTTCCGGTTTTCAGTCCCGACGGCAGATACATCGCGTTCAGCACGAAAGCCATCGGCGCCGCGGCAAGTTGGGAAAATCACATCGACGGCTCGGTTGTAGGCACCGGAAGTCATTATGGTTACCTCGCCATCATTCCCGCCGACGGAAAACTTTACGATATGGACAGCAAAGAGAGCGGCGTAATTTTTCCGTTAAACGCGAAAAACAAGCTGATTGCGGTGGATGGAGAGTTGTTTTGGAAATAAAATATCACATCAAAAAAAATGACAACTATGAAAACAATAAAATTTCTTTCTCTCTTAGCACTCGGACTGTGCATTTCGTGTATATCGTGCAGCAAAGATGACATTTCGATGAGCAATAACTCAACGAAAAATCTACCCGGTACTATTTATTGGTATTTTGCAGGCGATGTGGGATATATGGATTTCGCATCGGGAACATCCTCGCTCAAAATAATGAAAATGGGACCCGGTTCCTCGAGATTCGACAGCTACGACATCACGTGGGACAACAAAAACATACTCCTGACGATGGATGTGGAAGGAACGTACAATTTTAACGAAAGGCGATTTGTGTTACGTGGAAAAAATACAAATCTTGAATATAAATCACTCACCGATGGCAACAACATTTTTGATATTACGTATGAATGGGACGATGTAAAATCGACCGATGCTCACATTTCTCCTAACGGGAAATATCTAGCGCTGGAAGCACAGCACTTTTCGGATATGCCCATGACTATCGTAAACACGGCAACCGGACAAGCGGTTTCGCAATGGTACGAGGAAGGAGTAAGCTTTCTAAAATACGGCATTCCCGTTTGGACGGCAGATAACACGCTCTATTTCAGAATCGGAAAATCGGTTTATAAATGCAGCCCGACTGATGGTTACCAATCAGCGTCTCACGTGTTTTCGCTCGAAGGCATTAGTTACGTAACCGTCAATCCGCAAAGAACAAAATTTGTTTTCCGAAAAGACAAGCACCTGTGGATGAGCAATATAGACGGGAGTAATCTGCAACAAATCACAACCAGCTACACGATCGACTTTATAGACCACGACGGCGAACACCGACCCACTTTTTCGCCCGACGGCAAATACATTGCTTTCACCGGCGCCACACGCTCGGGCACACCGTGGAGCGATCACGATTATCCTGACGGCTCGTGGGTTTCCGTTACGGGCGGGAAATTTGGCTACATTATAGTTATTCCGGCAGATGGCAAACTTTATAATTTAGAAGATAAAAACAGCGGCGCTATTTGGCTGCGTAAACCGGGATCAACCACACAAGGTGTTGCTTGTAGCAGCAGTTTGATTTGGAGGTAAATAAAATGTCAGATTTAACGTATGTGGAATAAGCCTAAAAGTTTAAGGAAAAGTCAGGAGGAACTCATTAAATTAATCAAATTATTGAAAAGCAAGAATTACTTTCCTGTAACCTCAACATTCGGTTTTTGTTTCGCAAAAAACAAGTGATAAATTTGCACACAGCACACCGCCACGTTGGAAATGATGATAGGCCATGCCCAGCCTAATAAAATACCGTATCCCACGAAAAACATACAAGCAATCAGATTGACAATCCGTACGGTTTTTATTTGCTTGGGAATGAAGGAAATAACCAATAATGTCATGGCAATATAGCCTATAATATTTGTCCAGATAGATGCATCCATAATTTTCTAATCTCCAATAAAGTTAAATTTCTACTTATGTGTCGCCTTTTAGAAGCGCAAAGTTATGAATTTTAAGCGAATATTTATTAATTATTGAGACAAACTGTTGATGTGTTTATATTAAAAGCAAAAAACAGGATTATGAGTCATCTGCTTATGAAATGCTTTCAACGCATTAACGAGAGACATAGGTTTTCACAACACCCCCTTTCGGTTGAAGCATGGTAACCGAAAAACCTTTCTTTCTCAATAAATCGGCGATGGGAACAGGAGGAAATGGTGTCAATATTTCTATACATTCATCTGTTTTCATGGTGTTTGCCAAATCTAAAATGGCATCTTTCGGATGGTCACCGGCTTCGATAATTGGTCTTGCATCGAAGTGATGTGTAATTTTATCGGGAGTAAACTCCGGAGAATATTCTGAATTTTCGCCCATCTCTATTTCTTCGGATAACGGTGGTTGTCCTACTACAGAACGAAGCTTATCAACCATATCAACAACAGAGACATTTCCCACTTTAGCAGCTTGTTGCAACGATGTTACCTTGGCTACAGTTCGACGAAGCACCGGATTTTTAAGCGCAGAAAATGTGGGAGAAAACTTTATCAACACGGACTCCAACTGAGGATAATTCTTCAGTAATTCACTAATTTTTGTATCGGGAGTGATAGATAATTGCCCCCTTTCCACCTGAAGGGGGAATTCTGTTCGATTTTCAGAGCTGTTTTGCTTCATTCAGGTTCGTGTCAAATAATATGAAGATTTTATTTCTCAAATCATTGTAATTTTACAAAGCTAAATTCTACCCCTTATATACTTCCCGTTTAGGGGATTGAGGGGCTGAGTTATTTACTGTATGAAATAGCCATTTAAGATAAATCTTAAACCTAAGGATATGATTAATGGCGTGTTCCATACGACCTTAATGTAAAAAATAAATTTTAATCGTATGAAAGCAATCGTTGATCACCTTCTAATTTTCGTAATTCAGTTATATCTTGTGTAAATTCTACTACACCAAGGTAATTCCCCTCTTTATCACGAAGAGCGGTATAGTCAATGTAGATAAATCTTCCTTGAAAATTGGACATCCAAAATACAGCTTTATTTTCTTTACCGCTTTTGAAATCATTCAGGATTTGCTCTACAATGTGGACACTTCCCGGTGGGTGACAAAGTCGCACATCACGCCCGAGAACAGAGCGATTTCGCTCGAAAACACGATTGGGACTATGGGAGAAAAACCTTACTTTATCATCTTTATCTACATAGGTAATATCAATCGGTAAATTAACAAACAATGATTCGAGTTCTTCTAAATTAAAATTACCCGATGACAATCTGATAGCATCTCCCGGAACAAAAGCTACTTCCTCTTTTACAATTCCTTCAGGCTTCCACTCTATTTCAGGATCTACCAAGCAGAACCCAAATTCAGGAGTTTCTTGATAAACTTTATACCACTCTTCTTCGGTAAGCGTGTCCATAGACATTGGGAGGAGAATTTCCTCTTCTTTCATAATCATTCCCTCTATTAGCTCTATCACAGGTTTTAAGACCAAATCAACAATTGGGACCATTTCAGCAGCTTCGATATTAGGCGTGTCAAGTGTTTCGTACACATCTTTCAGCAAAGCACGAATTTCATCGTGTTTTCCCCACATTATTTTGGGAGGTCCGGTAATTCCGTGTTGTTCCAAATAGGGGAAAAGTAGGTATTCTTTACGCTTATAATGCTTGTCGATATCCCAAAGAGTATTGAAAACAGTTCTGATTTTGATAATGTAATCTGCTACATTTTCATCTGTTATCTCTTTTACTTTGTTGAATAATACGTGTAGTTTATCTGCTTCTTTTTGAATAGCGATATTCTCTTTTTTGAATGTATCTACCGGATGACCTTCAGGAATAGATTTTGCATCTTCTAAATCAATGCTTCCCTCCAAGACAGCCGTATGTAAATCGCAAAATGCGAGAATTTCCTCCGGAGAAAGGACTCCATCGCTGATAAGTTCTTGTTCCACTTCCACTACTTCGTGGTACGGAATACTGCTCATAGTTTCTACAATTCTATTTCGTAAAACTTCGGCAGGTGCTCCCTCGTGAAGCTGAAGGAGCATATGTTTCAATAAATCTTTTTTGTTATTCATAAAATATTAGCCTTTTATCATTGTTAAAAGCATTTTATAAGGCTTCACAGCATGAAGTGCGTGAGGAATTCCCGCAGGCATAATGATACATTCTCCTTTTTTCACAATGTTTGATTTGCCATCTATAATAATATCAGCCTCACCATCAAGTATATGCACCATAGCATCGAAAGGTGAAGTGTGCTCGGTCAAGCCCTGTCCTTCGTCAAATGAAAATAAAGTCACATTTCCGGCAGGAGATTTCGTGATTTGTTTGCTAATAACGCCTCCTTGAGAATATTCAACTGAATTTTCAAGCGAAAAAACTGTCCCTTTTTCAAATGGATTTACCGGTTTGTCGTAAGAAAGTTTCATAAAAATTACCTTTAATTAATTTAGTTATAATTGAAATTGAGTACAAAAATAAGTCTTAAATAAGTCGCAAAGCGTAACTTGGGTTACACTTTTATAATTGAAGCTTACAACGATTTACTGTTAATTTTGTCCATAACTTACAAGAATTTATTTTCGTTAAAATAATCAACTCAAACTAAAATCTGTTCAGCACTTTTTCCATCATTATATCCTTTCCTTCTTGTTTTGTGTAATTTGAACCATTTATAATATGCACCCAGACATCATCTATCCTGACAATACAATCAGTATGAAAAATGTCGTTGTAGTTTTTCAGTCCTTTGGTTTCTTGTATTCTGATAAGCTTATCGTTGGCAAATTGAATGCTATTTATGTTGTAATTTTTATAAAGGCATAAATAATTGGAGCCGCCGGCATCCAGATAGATGTCTTTTATTTGATAGGGTAAAAAATTGATTTTTAAGTCTTTTAAAACGTCGTATTTAAAAAAACTAAATCCCGGCCAGAGATACCAGCCCTTTATTCTGTCTCGTTTTATTCCATAAAAATCCTGATTTTTGAATTTGTCAGTAATTGAATACTCTCCGGTAAGTAATATGTCATGATCCAAAGTACCGAAAAAACTTGGTTTACGGTAAGATACGATATTATAAAAAGCCCAATTTATAGCGGCACCGTGAGAAATTCCGTGGTTAAATAGGCGAGTTGATATTAATCGATTGATGAATAATGGAACAGGAGCATAGGAAACACCTTTTTGAATACAGATTTCTTTGATATTTTTACGTTTTCCCCTAAATGTTGAATTGTCAATTATGATATGAGTAAATTCTTTTTCTTTTAGATGTGTACGGAGCAGATCTATTTGTTTGTTGATTAAAACTTCTGAATTGAAGGCAACAGTTATCAAGTCTATGTGACCATCTTTTAATTTTTCATTCAAGCTCAAATTCAAAAAAGTATTTGCATTTGCTCTTCTTGTTGATAAAAAAAAGACATATTTTGCGTAATAATTAAAAATGCCAGCTCTAACTTTACGTAATATTTGTTTTATTTCCATATGAGTTTTTTAAATCATGCGAATTAAGAGTTCAATACTTTACAACAAAACATTATATCTAACTGAAAATAAGGTAATAAGGTGAATTTAGTTCAGACTATACATGTTATTAAGGTTAATTTTTAGTCAGATAGATGAGAATTTTCTTGTCAAAAGCACATCTTTTATTGGTTATTTCACAAAAACCTTATTTCGGTTTTATCTTTAACCTTAATAACTATTGCGACTATCAAACTATAACCTTATTAACTTTTTTCGATTTTTTTTATCAACCCTTGATTCGCATAATTTACCAAAACAACGTTACATAAAATGCCCGAATTACATTGAGGTGATCTTGACTTTTTCTCGCAATTGCAAATTGAAAATTCCGATTTATCGGAGCTGACGCTTNNCCGCTGAAAGCGTCAGTGCCCTATTGACTAACAAAATTTTATAAGTCAAGACGACTTCGTTTTAAAAAAACAAAAGACACAAGCTTAAAGTTTACTTGTGCCTTTTTGATTATCTGTTTTGTAAATGAATTTATTTCAAATCGCCTTCTTTAATCAAATACTCTGCAATCTGCACTGCATTCAGTGCAGCGCCTTTTTTGATTTGGTCGCTGACACACCAAAATGTCAACCCGTTCGGATTTGCAATGTCTTTACGCACACGACCTACATACACAGCATCTTCACCTGAAAGGAAAAGCGGCATTGGATATTCTTTTTTATCCGGATTATCCATCAGAATTACACCCTCAGCTTTTGAAAAAGCTTCACGAGCTTCTTCAACGCTTATCGGTCTTTCTGTTTCCACCCAAACACTTTCAGAATGCGCCCGAAGTGTAGGAACACGAACGCATGTTGCACTCACAGCTACATCTGTATCCATTATTTTACGTGTTTCGTGATACATTTTCATCTCTTCTTTGGTGTATCCGTTATCTGTAAATACATCAATATGCGGAATGACGTTGTAAGCCAACTGATAAGCGAATTTATCCACAGTCGGCTCCTCTCCTTCTGTGATTTGTCTATATTGATTCTCCAACTCTTCCATTCCCGCTGCTCCGGCACCACTTGCTGACTGATAAGAAGCCACATGAATACGCTTAATCGGAGAAAGCTCCTGAATGGCTTTCAACGGAACTACCATAATGGCTGTTGTACAATTTGGATTTGCAATAATATTTCGAGGACGATTTTTCGAAACGGCGGCATTCACTTCCGGTACAACCAAGGGAACATCGTCATCCGTGCGAAACGCACTTGAATTATCAATCATCACGGCTCCATGCTTGGTTATATCATCGGCAAATTCGCGAGATATAGATGCTCCGGCCGAAGTAAATACAATGTCAAAACCTTTGAAATCATCGCCGTGTACCAACTCTTTTACAACCAGCTTTTTACCATTAAACTCATACTCTTTTCCGGCACTTCTCGAAGAACCAAACAAAACCAACTCGGTCAACGGAAATTTCCGCTGTGCCAATATCCTTAAAAACTCTTGACCTACGGCGCCGCTCGCGCCAACAATTGCTACTTTCATTTTTATATTATTAAATAAAACTTTCTTTCTTATATATCAACTGATTAACAAAGGATTGTTCAAAATAAATAACTATATTTGTCAGCCTATTGTTCAAAATAAAAAATTTTTGCAAAAATAATTCTTTTTATCATTAAACCTTTCAATTTATGAATAAATCATTGCTTTTTATATTAATTTTTCTCCCGATATGGACTTTTTCTCAAAATTCGATACATTGGACTGAGGATTTCTCGGATCGAGATTTTACTCAAAATCCTGTTTGGAGCGGCATGACAGATAATTTTATCGTAAACTCATCTAATCAGCTTCAATCCAACGCTTCTACAACTTCACGTTCATATCTATCCACACCATCAGAAGTTTTTGAGGATGCTACTTGGGAATTTTGGGTTAGAATAAATTATACTACATCAAGCAACAATTATGCAATGGTTTACATTATTTCCGACCGTGCTGATATTTCTGGCGATTTGAATGGCTACTATGTCCATATCGGGAACACGGCGGATGAAATATCACTTTATCGTCAGCAAGGCAATAACCGGACGAAAATAATTGATGGTGCGGATAAATCGATTGACACTAATCCGGTAATTGTAACTATACGTGTAACACGTTCTAAAGATGGTACTTTTTCACTTTTCAGAAAGCGTCAGTCAGAAAATCCGGACTTCAACGATGCTGATTTTGTACAAGAAAATGCCGTAGCTGTGGACAATCATGTGCAAGGCAGTAAGTATTTCGGGGTGTTGTTTGCTAATACAGGAACGACCGGTAATGCCTATTTTTTTGATAATATTTCAGTATCAGGAGATAAATTTATCGATGAAATTCCACCCGAATGGACCGACTTACAAATCGTAGAACCAAATCAACTGATACTTACTTTTTCTGAAGAAGTAGATCTTTCTACATCTGATTTTCAGGTAGATAATGGAATAGGCAACCCAACTTCCGTTCAACTATCTCAAGGAAATACTATGGCGACGCTCACTTTTTCTCAAAATTTTGCTCGAAGTGTAATTTATACCGTCCAGGCAAATAACGTGAAGGACTTAGCGGGCAATTTGCTGCAGGAAACCGAAAAACAGATTGGGATTTATGAGAAACCCGAAATTGGGGATTTGGTAATCAATGAAATATTATTCGATAATCTTGAAAACTCAGATGAATATTTTGAAATTTATAATAACTCGGCAAAAGCCATTGATTTGAGTAATGTCTTCTTTGGAGTTAGGAATACGGCAGGCAACTTTAACCTCAATAATTTCTTTCCGGCAAATTCCATTGTTCTTCCACATTCGTATTTGGCTCTAACCCGACAACCCGATCTTGTCAGAGAAGCTTACAAAGCACCAAATGAAGCTAATATAATTTTTTCAGAACGATGGAACGCGTTAAATAATACAGGTGCCAACTTTCTGATAGGAAGCTACATAGAAGGCGATACGCTTATTTTGGATGAAGTAGGATATAGTGCAAAATGGCATCATTCACTTATCCGAAATGTAAAAGGTGTTTCTTTGGAACGAATCCACCCTGAATTGAACTCACAAGATCCAAGCAGTTGGCATTCAGCAGCTTCTGAAGTCAACTACGGAACTCCCGGATATAAAAACTCGCAATTCAGAGAAATAGCTGCCGAAACACCGAAAAACACCGAAAATTGGTTTTATCCCGATCCTGAGGCATTCACTCCCGACAACGATAGCAGAGACGATGTTTTATTTATACGTTACAAAACAGATGCTGTAGGATTTACAGCGAATGTTATTATTTTTAATGCAGTTGGAGCAAAGATTACTCAAATAGCTACAAATCAACTACTTGGATCTGATGGATTTATGATATGGGATGGAAAAACGGATCGCGGGCTAAATGTAAATCCCGGAATTTATGTGCTTTACGTGGAATTGGTAAATTCAAGTTCTGGTCAGAAAAAAGTTGAAAAAATGCCGGTCGTAGTATCTGCAAGGTAGAAATTCCATACCAATTCGTCTTGCTTGGTATCATTTTTAATCAGAAAATTCTGAACTAACTCAAGTGTGAGAATTCCTTTTCTTATTAAGTGTAAGGATTAGTTTCCTTAAATTCGTTAAATTCAACCCATTTTGTCATTATTTTTAGTTTTTTTACTCTATCTTTGCACCTAATTTTAAATTTTAAAAGTAAAATGGATAACATAAGTTATGCCTTAGGGTTAAGTTTAGGAAATAATTTATTAAGCAGCGGAGTTTCCGGGCTTAACGTAGCGGAATTAGCCGCGGGCATTCAAGATGTATTAAACAAAAAACAGCCTAAAATAACCTATCAGGAAGCACAGCGACTGATTAATAGCTATTTCGAAGATTTGCAATCAAAAGCGCAGGAGAAAAACATTAGCGAAGGAAAAGCTTTTCTTGAAGAAAACGGAAAACGGGCGGAAGTGAAAACGACATCGAGCGGACTCCAGTACGAAATCATAACAAAAGGAGACGGAAAAACGCCAAAAGCGAGCGATACCGTAAAAGTACATTATCACGGAACTCTGATTGACGGAACGGTGTTTGACAGCTCTGTACAGCGTGGCAAACCGGCAACATTCGGTGTTACGCAAGTAATCCAGGGTTGGGTTGAGGCACTGCAATTGATGCCTGTTGGATCAAAATGGAAACTTTTTATCCCTTCCAATTTAGCTTACGGAGCACAAGGTGCCGGACAGCAAATCGGACCACACACTACATTGGTGTTTGAAGTGGAACTGTTAGGAATAGAATAATTAATTCACCCCTAACCCCTGAAGGGGAACATTGAGTGAGTAAGTCAAATTCATTCAGCATTAGTTAATAAAGAACAATTTTTAATAAAACTAATAAAAACATGACTGCCCTGTATTATCCCCTTTAGGGGTTAGGGGTTGTCTTAAATTTTATGAAAAAAATATATTTTCTCACAATAATAGTATTTTCCATAATCAGCTGTTCGACTTTTAAAAAAGTGCAACCTGAACCAATTCCTGCCGTTCCTATCAACATTTTAACCAACGAAATAGACTCCATGAGTTATGCGCTTGGCGTGAATGTGGGTACAAGTTTTGGAAAAGACTTGGAAAATATCCCCGGAGGAAAATACAACAAAGAATTGGTTATCAAAGGATTTACTCAGGCAATGAAAGGTGACAGTATGGTGTTGATGGACAATGAAACTGCACAAAACTATTTCCGAAGCTACCTGACAAAAGCTCAACAAATAGAAAACGAAGCCAAAAAAGCTGAAGGAGAAAAATTTTTAGCCGAAAATTTACTGAAAGATGGAGTACAATCAACTCCAAGCGGTCTTCAATATTTGGTTTTGCAAGCAGGAACCGGAGCAAAACCGATTGAAACTGACATGGTGAAAGTGCATTACACCGGAACAACAATTGACGGACACGTGTTTGACAGCTCAGTTGAGCGTGGCGAACCGACCGAATTTATGCTCAATCAAGTTATTCCGGGTTGGACAGAAGGACTTCAATTGATGAACACCGGCTCAAAATACAAACTATTTATTCCATACAATTTGGCGTACGGCGAACAAGGAGTTCCGCAAGCGAATATTCCACCGTTTGCTCCGTTGATCTTTGAAGTGGAATTACTTGAGATAGTAAAGTAGCTTGCTG
>LSQX01317146.1_pt1 | contig 22598 bp, 21 predicted proteins | sample 654561 | NCBI WGS metagenome assembly LSQX01 (sample SAMN04489861, study PRJNA283612) | anaerobic digester metagenome | isolation source: 4 biogas reactors fed with cattle manure at either 37C or 55C with and... | place: Denmark: Kongens Lyngby | collected 2014
TTGCCGGCGACACCGGCAAGGGCGAGCACTTCACCCGATCGGACGGAGAAGGACACGTCGCGTACGGCTGCGATATTCTTCTCCAGCATGACGGTCAGGTTTTCCACTTCAAGGATCGGTTCACCGAAAGGCCGGTCTTCTTTCTCTATTTCCAAATCGACCGCCTGGCCGACCATGGTCGCTGCCATTTTTGCCGTGTCCGTCGTCGCCACATCGAAGACATCGATCAGCCGGCCGCGGCGCAACACCGCGCACCGGTCCGCCAGGCGCTTGATTTCATCCAGCTTGTGGGTAATCAAAATGACGGTATTGCCGTGGCGGCGTAATTCATGAATGACCCCGATCAGGTGTTCGATTTCCTGGGGGGCCAGCATGGCGGTCGGTTCGTCCAGGATCAGGATGTCTGCCTTGCGGTAAAGCATCTTCAGAATTTCGACCCGCTGCTGGACTGAGACACTGGCCTGGCCGACTGTAAGTCGCGGATCGACGCTCAGGCCGTAGTGGTCGGAAAGCCGGGCGACTTCCTTGTTTGCCTCTTTTTCATTTACCAGCGGAAAGAGGCCCAGCCATTTTTTGAGCGGCTCTAAGCCCAGAATAATATTTTGGGTGACGGTATAATTCTCGACCAGCCTGAAATGCTGATGTACCATGCCGATTCCCAGCGCTGTCGCATCACGGGGGGAATTGAATTCCACTTCCTGCCCGCGGATCCTGATCTCCCCCCCATCCGGCCGGTAGAGCCCGAAAAGGATGTTCATCAAGGTCGTCTTGCCGGCACCGTTTTCCCCCAGAATGGCAAAGATCTCCCCTTGACGGATTTGAAGGGAAATGTCATCGTTGGCAAGTACACCAGGGAACTGCTTGCGAATCTTTGTAAGCTCCACGACAACCGAGCGGTCAGCGGTTCCCTCCATGCGTCAACCCTCTCTTCCAATAAAGTCAATAGAAGCGGAGTTCCCCTCCAGGGAAGGGGAACTCCTCCTTTGCGAACAAGCTAACGGCGGTTGATTTTTCCGTCCTTTCTACAGGCCGGGGAAATCGTCAACGGTCTGCTCGGTAAAGTTTCCGGGCGGGACAATTGCGCCGGATTTCACTTTGTCGTAGACATCCTTCAGTTTTGCCAGTGTATCATCCGACAGCTGCTGGCGACCGTCTGCGGAAACGTAGCCTGTCGAGTCAGTCTGGACCGTCAGGACTTCGTTTTTGCCGGCAAAGGTGCCATCCAGGATGGCCTGGAGCTGGCGGTCGACGTTGATATGCATGACTTTCAGCGCCGAGGTCAGGATGATGTTGGTTCCGTCGCCCCGGTCGCCGTCATCGTACTGGTCAACGTCGCATCCGATACAATAGACTCCTTCTCTCTCCTTGGCAGCGGTAAAGACCCCATTACCCGAAGCGCCCGCGGCGACAAAGAGAATATCGCATCCCATGTCGTAAAGTTCGCTGCCGATCACTTTGCCGGTCGCTTCGTCCGCAAAGTCGCCGACATAGTTGCTGCCGACATTGGCACCGGTGACGTCAGTACCTGCATAGGATGGCAGGGAAATAATCTCGGCATTGGCTCCCAAATGTTTATTGGCGTACTTGACGCCGGCTTCGAAACCGAACTGATAGTTAACGACAGGCGGGAAGGCCATGCCGTGAACAGAGCCGATCTTGCCAGTTTTTGTTTCGAGTGCGGCGGCCACGCCGGCAAAGAAACCACTTTCCTGTTCAGCGAAAAGCATGCCGTAGACATTGTCGAGTTCGGTGTCGTTGCCTTCTTCATCAGCAGGCGCCGAGTCGACCAGAATCACGCGGATATCCTCATTCTCCTTGGCCAGCACACCAACAGGGGCAAATTGGAATCCCGGTAGGACCAGGACATCGTAGTCGGCGAATATATCCGCGACAGCCTGTACGACCTTGGCATTATCGGGTTCCTTGACCGTGTTAACGGTAGATGACGGATTATTTTCGATGAATTGCAAAATTCCGTTATAGCAGTCCTGGCCGAATGACCCGTCATCGACTCCCGATGTCGTGACAATGGCGATTTTAAGTCCCTTGCTCTCTTCCTTCGGCGCGCAGGCGACACCGGCAACCAAGGTGACTACCAGCATGACGAGCAAGAACTTTTTCAATAGTCTTTTCATAGATTCCTCCTGTTTTCTATTGTCTAAACAATCAAGTCTTTTTGGCGGTACTCTTTTTGAGCCTCCGTCTCCTGATCAAGCGCGATCCCCATGGTCTCAAGCTTGATGTCCGCGACCATCCGGTCGATCGTCTCCGGTACGGTGTGAACGCCGGAGGGGATCGAGCGATGTTGGGTCAGATACTCTGCGCTTAGTGCCTGCAGCGAAAAAGAGATATCCATAATTTCGACAGGATGACCGTCCGCCGCTGCGATATTGACCAGTGCTCCATGCGCAATAACATGGATTTCATGGCCGTCTTTCAATGTATATGCGGTGATGTTTTCCCTCACCGTTTCAACCTTTTCTGCCATAGCCTCCAGCGCAGGTAGGTCGATTTCACGGTTGAAATGACCCGCGTTGCAAAGGATGGCATGGTGTTTCATTTTCGCAAAATGACGGGGGGTGATGACATCAATCGATGCGGTGGCAGTGACAAACAGATCTCCCAAGGCCGCCGCTTCGTCCATTTCCATGACGGTGAAACCATCCATGACCGCCAGCAGAGCAGCGATCGGGTCTATTTCAGTCACAATGACATGCGCGCCCAGTCCGGCAACCATCCGCGCGATGCCGCGGCCGACCCAGCCATAGCCTGCGACAACCACCTTCATCCCGGAGATCATCAGGTTGGTTGCCCTCATGATGGCACCGGCCGTACTCTGGCCCGTCCCGTAGTAGTTGTCAAACCAGGTCTTGCACTTGGCATCATTGACAGCAATCGCAGGAAAGGCGAGCCGGCCTTCTTTTTCCCAGGCGTTGAGTCTTTGAACACCGGAGGTTGTCTCCTCGCAAGCGCCGATGATGTGCCCGGCGAAGTCACTGCATTCCCCCATCAGCAAATTGATCAGGTCGGCACCATCGTCTATGACGATATGAGGCTTAAGACTCAAGGTTTTTTTCCAGAATTCCTTGTATCTTTCAAAGGATGCACCATGGATGGCGTTGACCTCACAACCATCGGCAACCAGAGCTGCACAGATGGCGTCCTGGGTGGAATGCGGGTTGGATCCGGTGACATAAACCTCTGCGCCGCCACGCCGGAAGGCACGGACAAGGCAGGCTGTTTTCGCTTCCAGATGAACGGCCAGGGAAATGCGTATACCCTTGAAAGTTTGTTCCTGTTCAAAACGATGGCGGATTGTCCCGAGAATGGGCATATGGTGCTCAGCCCAATGAATGCGCCGGAGGCCTTCGTCTTTGAGGCCAATATCGAAAATTTCTGACATACCGGGCAAGCTCCTCAATTCGATTGTGATTCAGTCATTACCTTATCGAATCATTTAGATTCTAGCATGGAGGCCGGAGCCATTCAAGGAATAAGACGCGTCGCAGGTCTATTGATTATTTGATTTGCTGCCTTGTTCATGAATCTGAGTGAACAGCCATTTCCTTTTCAGCTGTTTGGCAATTGTGAACAAAACGTCTGCTAACAATGCCAAAACCGATGGCCGGTTCTGGTTCCGTGTGACCAATTGGCGATTTTAAAATTTACTGTCAGTTGAATAAAGACTCGATGTCTTCCACTGTTCGTGGAATCATGCTGCTGAGTATCTCACAGCCCTGGCTTTTAATGACAATTATGTCCTCAATCCGGATACCGAAGCCCCATTCAGGAATGTACAGGGCCGGCTCAATGGTATAGACACAGTTTTCCCGGAAGACATAGTCAGTACAGACATCGTGTACAACGAGCCCCAGTGGGTGGCCGATTCCATGAAGATGATACTGACGGACACCGTCCATATCATCTGCATCCTCCAGCAGGCCGAGCTTTTTCAAACCTTTTCCATAGTGACACATAATCCGTTCTTCAACATCTTTGTGTATGACGCCTGGCTTCGCCATGTCGAAGGCAATACTTTGCGCCTCGAGAACCAGTGAGTAGATGTCTTTTTGCCTTTGCGAAAACCTTCCATTGATTGGAAACACACGTGAAATATCCGCCGCATAGTAATTCCGGTTTTGAGCACCCAAATCCAACTGGAACAGATCGCCCTCCCCGACCCTTCGTGCGGACGGGGCGTGGTGAACGATGCAAGACTTCTCACCACTCGACACGATGGTTGGAAATGCCGTCGTCAGACCGCGTGACAAGAGTACTACCTCAAAGAGAGCGCGAATCTCGTGCTCTGTCATACCAGGTCGGACATGTTCGAGGATATTTTGAATTCCAAGCCAGGTAATGTCGATCGCATCGCGGATTTGGGTCAATTCCCAATCACTTTTTTCATAACGCAACTCATGAAACAGAGGCATCGCGTTGCGAATCCGTAGCGAAGGAAACATAGCACCTAAGCGCTTCGCCTCGCGATACTCCAGTGAATCCCCTTCCCCGGGTGACAGCATACGGAGATCCAGATATATTTGCTCAACGATTCCAGGCCATCCGGCAAAACTGATTGCCACGGCCCGGCGCAACCATAGGTCGATTTCATCCAGGTAGACAATATCCTCAATGCCTGACTGTTCGCTCATCTGCGCGAAGGATGCACCCTCTCCATTATATTGAATCGAGCGCAGATCTCTTCGTGGAATGAACAATTTCTCCACAAAATGAATACCGGATTTCCCTAACAGAAGGATTGCGTCTTCTTCGCGCAAACCAGTCAGGTAGAAAAAATTCCTGTCCGGTTCGAAGGGGTAACTTTGTTGCTGCGGACTGAGTGCAGCGCGGCCCGCATACACAATCACCAGACTGTTGTCATCAACAAGACGTATGATTCTTTCCCGGTTATGGCGAAATATTTGATCTTCCACGTTCCGCTCCTTTACTTCAGCATGACCTCGACGTTGGCCCTGGGAACTGTCACCTGCTCACCGGAATCCAACTTGACTTCCATGACACGAACCTTTGCCCCTGTTTCGATCACGGCCAGCTCGGGAGGGAGAGCCGTGACTGTCGCAAGAAGGCCAAAATATGGTTCCCNNATCAAGCGGACGCGATCTCCAATTTCGATGGTTCCGCTTTTATCCGTTTCCACAGCCGTCTCATCCCCGCTGAGGCCTGGTACAATAATCTCCGGGCGCATCACGCCCGCTCGAATCTGCGTTGCTCCATTGATCGATGCTCTTTGTCCTTCCAGAGATTTAAGCAGCTCAAAAGTCCGTTTCGCCATGGGAATGTGGCCAAAGCCCTCAGTAAGGATAATGGTAAGCGGAATATCTTCGTGGCCTGTAATGGCAACGCCAATATCGAAGCCAAGGAATTCAGTCAAATCTGTATCGACGATTCCTCCTGATACAATTCCGACGGCACCGACATCGGCAGCTTTTTGAACGGCTTCTTTCGTCACGAGTGAACCACCTGCTAAAATAAATCCTTCACACGAGTCATCGATGTGCTCCGCACCAAGAATGAAATCAGTATCCTGGCCCATCATGCGAATGACACCAAGCCGTTCACCGCCAACTCCGAAAATGCCTTGAATGAATGCTCCCCTCGTTTCGATAGTGACCGACTCGTTCGGTTGGACATCGATCACGGTGCCACTGATATAGGCTTGCAACTCGATGGGAGTCGCCGGCTCCCTGATAATCACTTGACCCGTGATCTTGGATATCATTTCCACCACACCCTCAAAGTTGCTGTAGCTATCATTTTTCAACAAGCCAAACAGCGATTTACGGGTGGCGATCAGGTCTCCCTTGTGTACCGTGTCACCCATTTCAATCAGCATGTAATCGTGAATATCTGACGATTCACATCCAAGTTGCGCTGCGACCGGCACGGACTGCGGGTTGCCCGGGATGAGTGCGCGGGCAACGATGGTTTCTGGAAGAACCGAATCACCAGTCGAAACGAAAAGCTCACCTAAGATCGGCAACCGGCGCTGCTTGACAATTTTTGTTGCCGACGAAACCTTCAGACCTGGTGTGTATGCATTTGCCATAATTCTACTCCTGTTTTTCCGACAAGGCTTCAGCCCTGTTTCATATAGGATCCGAGAACATCTGCGTCATAGACATCCATCACTTTGAACCACTCCGCAAGTTTCGCTTTCCGCTCGGTTTCGTTGGCGGGGAGAGTAAACGGGCGGCCACGCGCGTCGATGATAATGCCACACACGCCTCCGCGCACGCGTTTGCGTACGGATTTTCCCCTTCCCGACCCAAGATCGAATGAATGTGCGGGTATAGCTTCAATCTCTGCGAACTCATTTTCTTGAAGTTTGATCGTAGCAATGTTTCCAAAAGGGACGCTCACTTCTTCAACGCTTTCGCCGGTTCGGGTCACCTTCACCGTAATACATTTGTCTCCGTATTTCGCTTCACTGCCCACCGGTACTACTGCGGTCCCAAGGAAAACCAGACAATCACGCTCGAAGACCTGGGCGGCAGCTTTTTCATGGATTTCACTTAATACACCCAATTGCGGTGTCATGAAGATCGAATCAACCGTCAGTTCTGTAATGCCTTCCAGCTGAAAAGAATCCAACATCATCAGAGCGGACTGACTGCGCCGGGGGGCATGGGACAAGGCACCGCCCGAACCCACAATCATCCCCAGATCCATGAGATCAATCACCGTGGTCGCGTCTTCACTTTGTACGAAAGCGTCTGAAATATCGCGTTGCTTTTGAACGCCCTTGAGATCTGTTGCCAAAGATTTGTGATGATTAAAAGAACAACGGAGCGCCTCCCGTGCGCACGCTTGTTCGATGACAAGATCCTCCAGCGTTTGGGGGATCGTTGTCGGACGGATCATCTTATTGCGGATACGGTTTCGCAAGTCGTTCTTGTCGATTTCAAAAGGAATCCAACGCATGATATTTTGAATGCCCGTTTCCAGAAGCACGTTGCATATGGAGTAAGACATACCGAGATTGGCGGACACCGTGCGGTTGAAGTATTCGTGGTCTTTGCCAAAAACACTGTAAACATCCGTGGTGGCCCCGCCTATGTCTACGCCAATGATGTTGATATCGTATTCAGCCGCGCATGTCTGAATGATCTTCCCCACAGCCCCTGGTGTTGGCATGATATCGGCGTCCGTCCACTGCATCAGCTTGTTGTAACCCGGTGCCTGCGCCATGACATGCTCCATGAAAAGATTATGAATTTCTTTTCTAGCAGGTTCCAGGTTTTCTTTTTCCAAACACGGCCGAATGTTATCGACAACCCGAAGGTCACTTTTTTTTGACAGGATCTCCTCAATATGCCCCGAAGCTTTCTTATTGCCGGCAAAAATAATTGGCAATTCGAAACCGATGCCGAGACGTGGTTTTGGTTCTGCGGCAACAATCAACTCCGCCATCTCGACAACATGTGTCACCGTGCCATCGTCCACTCCGCCCGAAAGGAGAATCATGTCGGGGCGCAACTGACGAATGCGTTGGATTTTCTCGTGTGCCGCACGCCCGTCGTCAATGCTGAGAACATCCATCACGATTGCCCCCGCCCCCAGTGCAGCCCGTTCCGCGCTTTCTGCTGTCATGTTCCTGATCACGCCGCCGACCACCATTTGCAGACCCCCTCCCGCAGAGGAAGTGGATAAATAAATATCCACACCGGAGCCATCCCCCCGCATTGGCGCGATTATTCCATCGTCACAGAGGAACCTGCGGTTTGTTAATTCCTCAAGCTCACGCACAGCATTCCTGACCCCCGCTGTCACATCCTCAAACGGTGCCTCTACAGTTGTCGGTGCTTCACCACGACTGATCAGCTGGTACTCGCCATCAATCCTTTCGATTAAAACAGCCTTCGTCGTTGTCGATCCGCAGTCCGTCGCAAGAATCGACCTGATCTCTTGCGGGTAGCATTTGTGTGTTGCAGGCACCATCGCACTTCTCCTTCACAATGTTCGTTTCTTTGTTTATCCTGGCCTGTTTTTTTGCCTTCCGGATTTCTCTCCGCCGGGCCCGGTCCAGTTTTTCCGTTTTCTCCCGGACCTCTTCAAGTTCTTCAATCCGGTCAATCAATAGAGAGATATTCTTGTTGTCCTCCAAAAACAGGACAATATCATTCATGTATTTGTCATTGGCAAATATGCGAATCAGGGGAGTCAGGCCCACGGCCAGGGTACTTGTCATGATCGAGAAGGGGCGGCTGACCTCCAGTAACATGATTGCTGCAGTTCCCATCCCCTTGCTGCTGACTTTTTCGGCAATGTAATCAACCAGAAAGGATCTGCCCTCTTCGGTCAAAGTGTATCGAATACGCTCAGCTTCTCTTTTAGCATCTCTCCTTTCCTTGCAATTTTCACGATACAAGCGAATCTTTTCTCTCAAGCCCTGTTCTTCACTGTTTGCAAGATTCATAATCAAACCTTTCCAATCTCACCCTGATCTGCTTTCAGGAAGGTCTCGATGAAGTATGATTGACATGCTTCTCTCACGCTTCCGGCGCACTGCCGGCATTCCTGTTAACCAGTTCGCGAATAAGCGGCTCTATTTCATCGCGATTGTCATAGTAAACCGGCATACTCCGGTTGATCCTTGCCCTGATACCCTTTCCAAGAAAAAACAGTTCTCCCATCCCGTTGTCAAAATACATGGAACGCACCTTATCCCAGGGTTTGAACGTTTCTGTCGCAAGATTTTTCTGATAAATTCCACGCTCCGTGATCACATATTCGCTCACGGTTAAGTGGTTGGCGGAACCTCCGACCACGAGGAGTGGAAATGCCAAAATAAATAAGCCGAGCTCAGGAGCTGCCCACACAAGAAACACGGTCAACAGGGCGTTAAGAATAAGAAACTGTATCAACTTAGTCTTTTTCGTTTTCCACGGATTCGCCGACCACCGTCGCAAAACCTCACCTTCAATCGCCATGTTACCCAGTTTCGGTTCGGAATCGTCGCTGCTCTTGTTCACCAAATTATCCATCGAAATATGAGCCTTTCTACATCGCCGAAACATTTTTCCATCTTAGCACGACTTGGAAAATTCCACCGGCCAGCAAAACCATGAAAGACGCCAGAATCATTCCGATACGGTAACTGCCGGTTGCATCGTATATCAAACCGTTGTTGAGGGGTGCAATCAACCCGCCAAGATTACTGCACGCCATCAGGAATCCATAAATGGATGGAAAGCTGTATCCCGACAAAGAGCTCTGGACGAGCAGCTGGTAACCAACCGTGCCGAAAGCGGAACCGAACCCGACTCCTACGATGATCATGGCGATGGATAGGGCGGAGCCTGCCACAACCATACCTGACAGCCCTACCAATACGAGAATACAAGAGACAAGAGTCGCTGTCGGTGTTCCCAGTCTGTCAAAGGCATAACCCAGCGCCAACTTTCCACCAATGAGAACACCCATGGAAGCTGAGGCGATGTTAGCGCTGAAGGTACCGGAATAGCCAATATTGTTCAGGTGAGGCGCGATCGTGAAGGTTAGTGTTGACATCGCATAGCTCATCAGTGCGATACTGAACGCCATCAACCAAAACCGTACTGTTTTCCGGGCTTCCTTTAAAGTGCCCGTACCGGCACGGGAAACGACTGGAATGCCACTCTCATCACGGCGACGCAGGGGTTCCAGACCTAAATCGTCCGGTTTGGGATAGACGAAAAGGTAGACAATTGGAATTGTAATGACACACAATACACCGGCAAGTATGCGGTAGGCTGATCGCCATCCGAACAACTCGATCCAATAACCTGTCAGAGCCGTGAAGATCATACTGCCTGCTGCTGTCCCCATAAAAGCAAGCCCGATAGCGAAACCCAGCCGATCTTCAAACCAGTTTGTCAAAATCACTGAGAATGAGATGCTTGTCAATAGTGCGTAGGAGATGCCCACCAACAAAGCGGCAAGATAGAATGTCCACAGCTCAATGGCAAAAGAATAGATAAGAAATCCGCCTGTGATAAGAAAGCAGGCAACCTGCATCAGGCGACGTATTCCGAATGATGAAAACAGTTTCTGTGAAAAAAGTGAAACCATCATGGTGCAGGCCGAAATAATCGTTGCGACAAGAGCTATCTGGCTTCGTGAATAACCCAAATCACTACAAATCGGATTGATAAAAAGGGTCTGGCAGTTGACACTGATACCCATGGTCGTGCCCATCAAGGCGAAACCTGATGCAACGATGTACCACCCGTAGAATACTCTCCCTCGAGCCAGCCTATTTTTCATCCAGGTGATCCTCAATGTAGCAAATGACAAGTGCGTCGAGAATAATGGCACCTTTTTGCATCACAGCAACGGGATTCAGATCAACCTCGGCAATCCCCGGAGTATCGCACGCAAGTTCACTCAGGCGTACCATCAGTTGTGCAAGCGTGTTGAGATCACAGGCCGCTGTCCCCCGCACACCTTCAAGCACGTCGTAAAGCTTCAGCTGTGACAACATGCCGAGCGCTTCTTCATGATTGACTGGACAAAGAGCCGTCTTAATGTCCTTGTACACTTCAGCCAGAATACCGCCCATGCCGACAAGGAGCATCGGCCCTGTCTGCGGGTCGCGCACGATGCCGACGATCAATTCCACTCCACCCTTTACCATCCTGCTAACCAGAACGCCATCCAACCCGGCTTCCGGTACGGCTGACGCCGCGTCGTGAAGAATCTGATGAAAAGCATTCCGCGCACAGTCAATATCGCTAACGTTAAGTCTTACGCCCCCGATATCCGACTTGTGGGCAATATCACCTGAGTTGATCTTCATCGCCCAGGGAAAGGGGATACGGCTTTCCAGTTCATCCAAACCGGTTTCGTCCTTTATTAGTGAAGTTGGTTGAAAATAGTCCGACAAACCATTCAAGCGCAACCTGCTGTCGTATTCCGAAAGATACAGCCGCTCATTGTTGCTCTGCGTGGTGCTTGGTGGAATTGTCAGGTTTCTTTTAGCGACATCATCAGTAATGTAGCGCACATAAGTACCAATAAGGCTGTAAGCAACACTCGCCGACGGCATCAGGATCGCGTTCACGGCGGCGAAACTTTCCCGGTATACTGCATTTCTTGTTCCTTCAAGCGTCGGAACAATCAATATGGGAAGCTCGAGGCCAAGCCTCCTGGCATGAGCGATTGCCTCCAGCAAGGTGTCATTTCTCAAATTCTCTTTCGTCTCAATATTCGAACCTATCACAAGGCAACCGATATTTTCTTGACGCTGGAATGCGAATAGAAGTGATGCCATTTTCTCTTTGACATACAACATTTCTGTTGTGACGTCCATGGGATTTCCGGCAAAGGCGAAACGGGGAAGAACTTCATCGAGAGCTTCCACAGTCAGAGCTTGGAGATCAGGGAGAGGAATGGCATACTTCTCTGCCATGTCGGCAGAGAGAATGTTTTCCCCACCGGAATAATTAATAAAAGCAAATCCATCGGCCCTGGGTCGTTTACTCTCTGTCACCGCCATCAGTTCGGCCATGCTTTTTAACGCCTGGATATTGTCTACTGAAATAACACCGTATTTTTCCATGAGTGCGGCAAAAGCTGTCGCTGATCCGGCCATACTCGCGGTATGGGAGGAAGCTGCTCTTGCGCCGCAGTCACTTGTACCTGCTTTTAGGACAACTACTGGCTTGCTGATTTCTGCGGCCCGTTTTAAAGTACGTCGGAATAACTCCGGTTTTCGCAGACCTTCAATGTACATTGCGACCACTCCGATACGGTCATCGGAAACCATTTTTTCAAAAATATCCTCAAGCGTAACCACGTTCCCGTTGCCTGTCGAAACGGCACATGCAATCGAAGGCATATCCGTAAACTGGGAAATGACAAATCCACTTTGAGCTATCAATCCGATGCCGTTACATGGTGGATTATCGGGCCAGCAGATATTACCGGCCCACATGGAGCTGTGGTCAATGCGCGAATAAATACCCATGCAGTTGGGCCCCAGGAGCGCCATATCGAATTTTTGGGCGATCTCGATCACTTCTGTTTCCAGCGCCATTCCCTCTTCGCTATGCTCTTCAGCAAATCCACTTGAGTAAATCACTGCGGCCTTCACCCCCAGCGTGCCAGCCTGACGGAGAATAACTGGCACTTTGACGGAAGGAACACAAATAACGACGGCATCAACAACCTCGGGAAGATCTGCCAGCGCCGGGTAGCACGGCTTATTGAACAGGGTTTTCCGGCCAGGGTTGATATAGTAAACACTTGCTTTGGAGCGAAGTATGTTGAGTGCTGCTGCCCGCCCGAAACCGCCTTTGTCTGTTGCACCCACGAGGGCAATACTTCGTGGTTTGAATAAATAGCCTAGGTCCATCTGCTATCTCTTTTACAGACTTTGCGCGGCGCTGTATCCCGCATGGAATGCAAGAGTATTGCCATCATGGAAGTTCGATTTACCGCGTTCGTTGAAGTAGCGGCGCATTCCCTCAACGGCTTCCTCTTCTGTCAGGGCGCCGCTGACCCGGCTGGCAGCTGCCAAAGCCAGGATATTGATTGCGCGCAATTGCCCGATACCACTGGCAAGTGTGTCAAACGGAAGCCCAACCACCTTGGCGCCGTTCGATTCAATCGCATCCAGTTCAATGGCATCTGTATTGACTAAAATCACACCATCGGGGTGAACGAAAGGGACAAATTCCAAGGCAACCTTGCTGAGTGCAACCAAGAGACTGATCTCCTCAACATCTGGGTTGGCAACAGGTTCATCGGATATTTTGACGACGCTGTATACCTTGCCCCCCCGCATTTCTGCGCCGTATGCAGGAAGCCAGGTTACATGTTTTCCCTTATGCATCGCTGTTTCGGCCAGGATGGACCCTGCTGTCAGGATACCCTGTCCGCCGGAACCCGCAAATACAAACTCATATTCCATTATTTCGCCCTCCCCTTAAGAACACCCAGCGGGAAATAGGAGACGACAGAATTCTTCATCCACTCAAGGGAATCAGCCAAGCTCATTCCCCAGTTAACAGGGCACTGAGATAAGACATCAATCAGGCAGAAACCCTCACCCGCCAGCTGCGCATCAACACCTTCACGAATGTAGCGCTTCAACATATTGATATTTGCCGCATCATGTGTGGAGGCTCTCGCGACAAATGCAACATCCTTAAAGGAGTGCACGATCATTTCCGGAACTTTCATAGGCAGGCCCGTATCATGCACGTCCCTTCCTTTGCTGCTCGTCGTTGTCTTCTGGCCGTCCAGCGTCGTCCACGACATTTGTCCTCCGGTCATCGCGAAATTGTTGTTATTAACTACAATTATTAAAACATTCGCATTGACGTATGCGAGGTTCAGCGTATCGGAGAGCCCAATAACATAAGCATCACCGTCACCCTGATAACTCATCACAAGCGTATCCGGTATGGCTGTCTTCAAGCCCCTGGCGATACTCGACGCCCTCCCGTGTGCAGCTTGTAGTACATCGCCGCCCCAATACGCACTCATATTGCAGCTGCAACCGACGCCTATGACAACCACATTGCGATCCAGAAGACCCCGTTCTTCCAGTACTTCCGCCATAAGGCGATTCAGAATTCCGTGACCGCAACCCGGACAAAATTTATGCTTCTTTTCGACGAAAACAGGTCTTTCCCTCACGATAGCCACTCAGAACACCTCCTTGTGACAGCCTGCCAGGATATCCTGGTAATAACCGACGATCTCTTTCGTCTTGGCAATCTTCCCGCCAGTGAACATTCCGTATATGGGAACGTTATGCCCGGCCTTCTTTACTGCCAATGCAACATCCTCAACCAATTGTCCCGCATCCGTTGATTCAACAGACAGGAAGCCCTTGACTTTTCCCGAGAAACAAGAAAACCCGTCAAAGGGAAAAGGCCATACATTGATTGGCCTGATTAGACCAACACGGTGGTTTTCCTTGCGCAAACAGTCGACCGCTTTTTTGGCACTCCGTGATGGCAAACCAATTGAAACGAAAATAAATTCGGCATCATCCGTGTAATAGGCTTCCCATTTTTGCTCATTTGCCTTTACGAGCTCTTGATCAAGGCGGTTGGCTACCGTCTGTTCGTTCTGCTGGTAAGATAGTTTGCGATGGTCTTTTTTCGTACCGTCATAGATCCAAGAGGCTTTCGGCGGCGGCTCCTTACAGGGTGGCATGATAGCTGGTTCCATCATTTGTCCGAGCGAGGCCTCCGTCAGGATCTCAACAGGCATGCGATACTTTTCGGCTAATTCGAATGAACCGTACATCATGTCAATCAACTCCTGAACCGAGGCGGGGTATTGGACGATCACACGGTAATCGCCGTTGCCTCCGCCACGTGTATCACGCAGGTAATCCGTTTGCGCCGAATCAAGATTTCCCAGTCCGAATCCCCACCGCTGTACGTTTACGAGCACGGCAGGACAAGAAAGCCGATATAAAAAAGAGATGCCCTCCTGCTTGAGAGAAATACCCGGACCGGAAGAACTTGTCATTGCCCGCATACCACCGGCAGCAGCGCCGAGAACCATGTAAACGGCGCTCATTTCATTTGATGCCTGTATGAATTTTCTTGGTGCCTCCATGCGCGAAGACAAGTACTCCATTACCTCTGTTTGCGGAGTGATGGGGTAACCCGCGTAAAACTCGCAGCCACCCCGAAGAGCTGCTTCTGCTAGAGCCTCGTTTCCCTTCCACATTTTCCTGTCCATCATGCGCCCTCCTCATTTTCGACAAATTCAAACACATTGTCGGGACATACTGTGTAGCAGACGCCGCATCCAATGCATTTGCTTTGATTAAGCGCAACGATGCGATAACCGCCGGCATTCAGTGTATCCACCGATTCCAGCGCTTTTGCAGGGCAGCTGATGACACAGAAAGAACAACCCTTACACCGGGATACATCAAGTATCAGCCTTGACACGAATGTTGCTCCTTTCTCAATGAATCAAGCTCTTCAATCAGCGCATCCATGAAAGCTTGATTTTGGCTCATGGTGCCGACGCTCACCCGCATTTTCCCTTCAATGGGACGAAAAGCGATGCCCCTTCGCAACATACGTTCATAGAGAAGTTGGACATCGACGTCCACTTTTGCCAGAACGAAGTTGGCGCTGCTCGGGTAATAGGGAATCCCAAGTTTCTGAAAAGATTGCTCGATAAAGGCGCGGCCCTGATTGTTATTGTCAATCGTAAGCTTGATAAAATCCCGGTCATCGAGAGCAGCCGCAGCTCCGGCAATGGCGATCCGATTCGCCGAAAATGCTTCGCGCACCATGAAGATCTTTTCAATGATATCCGGGCGGGCAGCCACATAGCCCATGCGCGCGCCCGCCATGCCAAAGAGCTTGCTGAATGTCCGGATCACTGCAACATTTTTTCCCTTACGGACATAGTCAATCGCGCTGTCATATTCAGGATCGTCGATAAATTCAAAGTAGGCTTCGTCGAAAATGATCACCGTGTCCTTCGGAACTCCGTTTACCAGTAACTCAATCTTCTCCTTTTCGAGGATCGTTCCGGTCGGGTTATTGGGATTGCAAACGAAAACGAGCTTCGTTTGTCCGGTCATGGCTTGAAGTATCGCGTCTGTGTCATACTTTCCCTGATCATCGAGCGGTAACTCGATGGGGATTGCATCTTGTTTGATGACACTGGAGCGGTAGACACCAAAAGTCGGCACGCAATAGATCGCCTCTTCCTTTGGATTGAGAAATGTACCGCCTAATAGTGTAATGGCATATTCCCCTCCGTTGGTAATGACAAAATGCTCACGCGACAGGTCATGCAGTTCCGATAACCGATCCCGGAGCATATTGGCTTCCTTCTCGGGGTACAGGTTTACATCGTCCAAGGCACTGATCATCGCTTCCTTTGCCTTCGGCGAGGTACCGTTGGGGTTTTCATTGGAAGCGAGCTTAATCACATCGGTCAGACCGTATTTCTCCTGCACCAGTTCAATCGGTATGCCTGGAACATATTTGGTTAGTTTTCCAACCGTTTTTCTCCAAATTTCATTCAACTTAAATTCCTCCATTTCCCATAATTTTCCGCGTCCGTGACCGCTCCGCCCGGCGAAGAAAGGCAGGAAGCGGAACCAAACACTTTTATGGAAGTAACGATTCGAATGTTGTACGGTCCAATTTCCGTACCATTGCTACAACGAGATCGATCGCATTCTTATAGTCGGCCCAATGGATGATGGATCCCGTCGTGTGCACATAACGCGCCGGTATCGTGACAGGAATGCTCGGCACCCCGATCCCGCTGATATGTACGGTCGAGGAATCGAAACTACCTCCGTCCATGTAGGAAACCTGGTGCGGAATATTCATTTCTTCCGCCAGATCAATTAGCCAATTACGCAATTTGAGGGGAGAGATCATTCCCCTGTCCATCACCACAATACCAGGGCCTTTGGAGAGACCGCGATCCGGACGATTTTTCGGATCCCCCGGTAAATCTCCTGCAGCGCCCGTGTCAAGAGCTATGAAGACGTCCGGCCTGACAAGACGGGCCGCGGTCCGGGCACCCCGGCAACCCACCTCTTCCTGCACCGTCCCCGCTCCGAAAACAATATTGGGGTGATCTGATGTTTTCAGTGCTTTCATTGCCTCGAGCATGACACCAACGCCCGCCCGGCAATCAAATGCTTTCGAAAGCAACATGTCCGGATTGTTCAACCTCGTGAGCTTGCTTTCCGCTGAAACAAAATCACCGACACGCACTCCGTAACTCTCGGCTTCATCGCGTGAAAAAGCTCCGATATCCATATACATTTTGGCCGCATCCAGCGGAGTCTTCCAATCGTCCGATGTCCTGTTCTTGACACAGATAACACCCAGGACTGATCCTTCGTGGCGCGTATGGATCAATACACGCTGGCCGAGCTGTTGACATGGATCCCAGCCGCCGCAACCATGATAATCCAGATAACCATCTTCATGAATGTAATCAATCATATAGCCGACTTCATCCATATGCCCCGCCATCATCACACGCAGATTGTCCCGGGATCCGGAGAGTTCACCGATTACACTGCCCAAGCGGTCTTTTTGCACAGAATCACAGACACGACTCAACTCCTCGAATACCAGATCGCCCACTTTTGTTTCATTGCCGACAACGCCCGGCGTATTGCACAGTGTCTCCAGCAGTTCAAACGTTGCCATTTCTATACATCCCCCAAATCTACATCGTATACTTCACCATACTTTGTTTTGATATAGTCAAGATACTCGGTTGAGTCTAAAACCTTGCCGGTTACAACCTGCATCAGTTCCTGGGGTTTGTAGTATGCCCCGTGAATATACATATTATCTTTCAGCCACTTATACAAGTTCTCATAATGTGCATTCTCAATGTCAATCGCGATCTGCGGATCTGCGCGTTTGGCTGCCTCCATAAATTGCACACCTGCGATGTTGCCGATTGTATATCCTTGGTAGCTCGTCCCGAAGTATTCTGTCCAATGAATATCCTGTATGATGCCATTCACCGGATCCGGCGCGGGTAAGCCAAAATAGGATGCAACACGGCTGTTGTACAGCTCTTCCAATTCGGACACTTTCACGTCTCCGTCCATGACTGCCTTTTCCAGTTCGAAACGCATCATGATGTGGAGGTTGTACGTGACCTCGTCAGCCTCAGTGCGGATATAAGTCGGTTTGACTCTGTTGACCGCGTAATACCATTCATCGATCGAAACATCAAAGAGCTGTTCGTGAAATATCTCCTGATAACGAGGATAGAAGTCGAGCCAGAAATTGCGACTCCTGCCGATCACATTCTCCCAAAGACGGCTTTGAGATTCGTGGATGCCACTCGAAGCGCCATCATATACGGGAGTCCGAAAGTACCTGTCGGGGATACCGAGATTGTACAAACCGTGACCACCTTCGTGCATACACGAAAAAAAACAGCTCAAGGGGTTGCCCGCCGTGACACGGGTTGTCACACGCACATCATCGGGCGAGAACGAAGAACAGAAGGGGTGAACCACTTCGTCGACCCGTCCCCGTGTAAAATCAAAGCCAATCCGCTTCATCCCTTCTTTCGATGACGCAATCTGTTTTTCGTATGGAAAGTCCCGTTCGAGAAAATCCAGTCGGAGCGTTCGGCCTTCCTCTCTTATCTTTTTGACAATTTTCGGCAAGGCCGCGCGCAAGGGTTCAAATACTTTTTCGATTTCTTCTGCACCAAATCCGCCCTCCATCTCGTCGATAAGCGGATCGAGAACATGCTTTTCATATCCCACGATGCCAGCTTGCTTCAAATGGATTTCCACCAATTTTTCCAGGAATGGGACATAGGCCTGAAAACTGTTTGCTTCACGTGCTTTCAACCAACCGAAGTATGCGGCATTAATTACTGATGCTTTCTCCTCAATAAAACTGAGGGGAAGGCGCTTCGCATCATTAAATTTTCTCGCTGCCGTTTTGATAATGCGAGCCTCGCAGCTTTCTCCTGCCTTCATCGCATAGGGGATCAGGGCTTCAAGGAGCCGCCCTGTTTCATCTGATGTAAACCTTTCATGGGCCATGGTGGTCAGGCTTGTCATCTGAACGCTCCGCCATTTGGCACCTTCTTTCGGCATGTAGGTATGCTTATCCCAGCTCAAAACAGATGACGAACGGTTCAGGTCGTCGACCTGTCCGAGCAGGGTCAGCAATTGTTTGTATTTCGAAATGAGATCCTTATCCATCTATTTCCGCCTTTTGTCTAAATAACCAACAGGTCATGGCTGAAATCCGTCAGCTGCTCGCCGCCATGATCTGTTACCAGAACGATATCTTCAACACGAACTCCGACCACGCGTGGTTTGTAGCAGCTCGGTTCAATCGCAAGAGTCATGCCGCTGACAAGAAGAGTATCATCCCTGGGATAGGCATAAGGCATCTCATGCACATCGATTCCGACACCATGGCCAAGACGGTGGATGAACATATCGCCAAGTCCCAGCGACTCCATATGATCATGTGCCAGTTTGTCCAAGGCGGATGCCGTGATCTGGCCTGATTTCATCGCATCAATGGCCAGTTTTTGTGTTTCCATAACGGCATGATGGTATCGCACATGCTCCTTGATCGGATCCCCAACAAAAAGAGTTCTTCCAAAGTCAGATGCATAACCTTTGTAGATACAGCCAAAATCAAAACTGATGACAGCACCGGGCTCAACAACCGTACGCGGGGAACCACCTTCGTAAAATACAGATTGCGTATTACCTGCGCGGACTGACGCCGACGGGTGGAATGACATCCCACTCCCCCCGTTAATCAGACATTGGTGTCGAATCTCTTCCAGTATCTCCAGTTCATTTGTACCAATCCGGATACGCTTAATAACTTCACCGAATACCAGGTCGGTAAGGCGCGCACAGGCGCGCATAAGTTCAATTTCATAATCGTCTTTGACTGAACGCATTTGGGCCAGCACATGACCTGCATCAATAATTTCCATACCAGGGGCAGCTGTTTGAAGGGTAATGGCATTTCTCACCCATCCACGGGCGTTCATCCCCATGACGGATGGGTTGCCAAGTAAACCTAACACCTTCTTCGCGACATCGACCGATGAGTCGTTGTCTGTGAGCAAAATATCATCGGTCAGGACACTCAGACCATCAAGCGGGCTTCCAAATTCACTTGCAATCACAGCAAGCTCAGGAAGCACGAAAATTACTTTATCTTCACTGATGTAAGCACCATACACGTCTTCACCGTGCATATTATTCTCAGTCGGATTGTTTTCACCACGTTCCAGGCCGATGATGTACTGCAAATCCCCCCCTCCCGTTAAACAGATGGCATCCCAGGCATTTTTACGCATATGCTGCCTGAGCGTATTAATTCGTTTCTGATTGTTGTGCATTATGAATACTCCTAAGTTTATCAAGTGACGGACCGCACGGGGTGGAGGCCCCACCCCGTGCAGGTTTTTGGCTCACTTTTATCGGCCAAATGCGGACAAGACCGTTTCCAGCGCTTGCATAAACGAGGTTATTCTGTTCGTTATGATGCTGCCGAATGCAACGCCGAAACCAACCATCATGAAGTAGCGCCCAACCATACTGGTTTTTTTCACGATTTTATTCTCTGCAGATTTGCTGAACAGGAAATAAGTAAAAACCGCCAACACTCCAACCAGAATGATGAAACTGTTAATGGTTTTCACCAGATCAATCCCGCTGTCGCCATAAACAAGCAATGAGTTAATTGTGCTGTCCAGCTGAACAATGAGTTGTCCGTTAACCGCACCAAAGGTTGCGACCGCCGTACCAACTCCGATCACGAAGCCCATTGCAATTCGGCTCACCCACGCATACTTGTTGTTGGGTGCAAATACACGTATGTACAAGAGCAAGCCCATCAGCAACGGTACAACGAGTAAGAACTGCCGGCCCATGAACAAGGGGACAAGGTTCAGATCCCACACTAGAATCAGGCCATTTGCAAGACCGACGCCAGCGTACATTCCCAAGTACAAGCCCTGGACACACCGATAGATTTTGTTTTCCTTAAATATAAATGACCAGATTGCCAGAATCGCCAAAGCGGCAACCCATTTCCAGATTATCATGACATCACCTCCATCTCTTATTTGGCCAGAGCACTTCGCTTCTTCTCAACGAGGAAGCCAATGTTGCCGATCAAAATAAACGCCAGTATCGTAATTATTCCCAGTGACTGCGCATCCATTTTGGCCAACTGTGTTCCGGGCAGGTTGTGCAGGCTCTCATATTCGGCGGCGGAACGCACGCCGGGAAGAACTGCTCTAATCTGACCCGATTCAAGATAGGCCACCACATTTGGCAGCTGTGTTGTGCCAATGGAGGCCAACAACGGCATGTCAGGAACTTGTTTGAGCCACCACTCGTGAGCAATGCTCGTGCCAACGGCGATAACCAGCTCAATATCCTTAATCGACTTGATACGCTGGATAAGCGGTAAAGAGTTGGACTTCGTTCCATAAGCATCATTAGGGAAAGTCCCCGCTGGGTCGCTGGAAAAGGCTTTCCTTCCCTGTTCAGCGCCGACCATATATGGAGAAATGTACAGGTTCGTGCCATACACGTAACCATAGTCTTCTTCAAGGGTGGAGCGGAATTCTTCAGCATAGTTCAAGGCAACTGCTTCGCCGCACAAGAGGTAAATGTCCGCTCCCCGTTCCGCCAAATGTCTGATAAAGGCGCTCGTCTGATAATGGACATCCGAATATCCAATCGCGTCATACGTTAAGTCGAGCAAAACGATGTCATTTTTTTGAACTTTCTCAATTTCACCGTAAAAGGTTTTGACATCGTCGGAAATTTTGATCGGAATACCAATCGGGAAAATCAGCGGCAATAGAACGGCCAGAAAGAATACCGCGTACACGATACGCTTATCCAGCTTATGCAGTTTCCCGAAGAATGATCCTATTTTAGTTGTCATATCTTCTCACCGTCCTTCCTCAACCACGACCGTGCGAAACATCGCCAAGAGCACTTCGCTCAATACCGAGCAGGGTCTTCATGGATGTAGAAATGGCACCAACCGAAGCACATATCAAAAGAGCCCGTGTACTGGCTACGTTGGGAACACTGGTCAGCCAGTCCTTTATCGTGCCAAAACCCGGCCAGACCGCCTCGCCCAGTGGTGACGCTCCAATCATAACCAGGACAGCTGCAAACAGCATGAGGGTGGATTCAACACTCCTTGCCCGGAAAGCACGGTAGGACGCCGAAGCGACATAAAATGCAAGCAGGGCGAATATGGCATTTCCAGCGCTTTGTACGAAATACTCGTAAGTATTGAGATACGAGGTATGCATCCACGAATCCGGCGCAAACCTGTTTCCGAGTGTTAGCCCTGTCATGACTACCATGCCGATGCACAGCAGGAATGCTTCAGGCGCCCTGCTTTTTTCACGCATACCTTTTTTCGCGTTATGCATGAAAATATTAACGGCGGCTAATCCTTCCAGCCACGCAGTTACGATCAATACCCAACTGTTAATCTCTCCCGCAGCGGATTCCAAGGTCACTTTGCCTACACCAAGGGTCGGGAAAAAATAACTTAGCAGCACAATCATGCCAAAAACAAGTAATGTGATGAATGGGAGTTGTTTTTTCATTTTCTATCCTCCATTCTTTCTCAGAACTTAAGAAGTTGGCTGATAAAACCAACACCAAAGGTTTCCAACACCACGCCAATCAACGTTAAGGCGATCAGGCCGATCTTGATCCAGTCCTGCCCGATAATCGTTCCTATCTTGCCCTTGTCCTGCGACAGGTAAGCCCCTGCCGCGAATAGCTCATCGCCAATCAGGACATAGTCGCAAGTCGCAACGAAAAACGGGAGCTGCCCTGATGCTGCGGTACCGGCAACCTGGATGCATCCCGCCGTATTGCCGGCTTCAGCAACCAGAAGTGCCTCCGAAAAGAAGCTGCCCATCATAATATTGGACGCAACACCTTCCTGCATCAGGATGTTGGATGCAGCTGAAGCCCACCCCCATTGGCCAGGATTAAACCGAACCATTTCTTCGGAATAAAGTTCTGGCCTGCCTGCTGTTTCATACTGATGTTTAAGAGTTTCCTGAACCAGCGGATAAGTTTC
>LSQX01133912.1_pt1 | contig 22597 bp, 19 predicted proteins | sample 654561 | NCBI WGS metagenome assembly LSQX01 (sample SAMN04489861, study PRJNA283612) | anaerobic digester metagenome | isolation source: 4 biogas reactors fed with cattle manure at either 37C or 55C with and... | place: Denmark: Kongens Lyngby | collected 2014
GTACTGATCCGCCAATTCATGGGCTGTAGTCTATAGATTTGGAGTGATTTTTCTTTTGGAGAACTACTCTGGAAAATGTCCAAAACAAGGTGTGTTCAAGTAGGTATCAGCAGTCCCATAAACAAATGTACTTGATTTATGGTGCTAAGCACAATATACTTTGATGGCTGCGCCATATCAAAGGGTTCTATCAGCCGGAATAGCGGGGAATCCTCTGGTCTTTCCGCAGCAAAGCATAACTGTGAAATAAGGAGAAAACGATATGTTCGATGGATTAACAATGAGCCCGGGAACGCTTCCTCTGCTATCTAACGCCGTCAGCCGTTCCATCAGTGCGGAAAACCGAACCGGTGCAAAGGGTGCCGGAGGGCGAGCGGAGGCTGATCCCAACGGCCCTGCCCGGGAGTTGGGCACAGGCTGGAAAACCTCTCCCTGCCTGGCCATTGAGGCGGGAGAAACCGTTGTGCTGGCGGAGATAGAGGGATCCGGTGCGATACAGTCCATATGGATGGCAGGCTATACCGGACGGGATCTGATTCTTCGCTTCTACTGGGATCATCAGGAGCAACCCAGTGTGGAATGCCCTGAAACGGATTTCTTTGCCTGCGGATGGGATGACAACTCTTCTGATCCCTTCGGTCCCTTCTCTCAGCTTACCTCGTCCATGGTCTGCGTTAATCCCAACCATGCCTTGAACTGCTTCTGGTGCATGCCTTTCAAGAAGCATTGCCTCATCACCGCCGAAAACCGGAGTAAGGGACTGCATAAGCTGTTTTATCAGGTCAACTACACACTGACCGCCGTTCCCGATGATATTTCATACTTTCATGCGCAATTCCGCCATGCTGATCCTCTTCCGCTCGGGCAGGATTATGTCATTGCGGATGGTATACAGGGCAAGGGCCACTATGTGGGAACAGCGCTTTGTGTGGGTCTGAATGGTTCCGGCAGATGGTGGGGAGAGGGAGAAATCAAATTTTTCCTGGATGATGACAGGGAGTATCCCACCATTTGCGGCACCGGAACGGAGGACTATTTTCTGGGAGCCTTTGACTGGGATGTGGAAAAGAAATACCAGACCTATTGTACCCCCTACGCTGGACTGTACAAGCTGATCGCCCCGGATGGTTTGTACGCCTCCCAGCAACGCTTTGGTCTGTACCGCTGGCATGTGATGGACCCGATCCGTTTTGAAAAGAACCTTCGGGTAACGCTGCAGGATCTGGGCTGGCACAAGGATGGCCGGTATATGCCCCGGCAAGATACCTTTGCCTCAGTGGCCTATTGGTATCAAACGCTGCTAACAGCGCCGTTCCCTGCCTTGCCTGATCCGGATGCACTGGAACTGTGAGAATCAACGAAGCACGGCCGTGAGGTCGTACTTTTTTCTGTAATTCCTACCAGGCGGAAATCATTGATATACCTTATAAAGCAGAGAACCATTCCCAGAAGAAATACTCAAAATTATAAAAAACGACTCAATTCATGTATTTACCTTTGCCAGCGGCAGCTTATAATGATAGATGTTTCAGTTCTTATTGAATCAGGAGGAAACAATATGCAGAAAAGATTGCTGACAAAATACGAAAACAATCCGGTTATGTGCCCGGCCATGATGCCCGAAACCGTGCTGTACACCTTTAATCCCGGTGCAATCATACACAACGGGGAGACCATCCTCGTGATGGATGTAACCACCCTGGATGATATTCACCGTCTCTGGATTGCCCGCAGCAAAGACGGGATACATTTTGTCTCGGATGCTACACCGGCTCCCTGGCCCGCTCCGGATCCGACCCATCCGGAAACCTGCACCTACGATCCCAGAATCACCAAAATCGGGGATGAGTATTATCTGCTGTATGCCAGCGATCTCAGCCAGAACAATGTCCGCATCGGCATTGTGAAAACAAAGGATTTCAACTTCTTTGAGAGGGTATGTACTGCAAGCGAGTTGGGCAACCGTAATGGCTGCCTGTTTCCGGAAAAGTTTGACGGACTGTACTGCCGCTTTGACCGTCCCTTTGGCAATGAGCTTGAGCCCTGCTCCATGTGGGTAAGCTTTTCTCCTGATCTGGTTTTCTGGGGCAAAAGTCGCCCTGTCATGTACAAAGGAAAACCCTGGATGGACGGCTTCAAAATGGGTGCGGGCGCAGTCCCGATCCGTACGGAAAAGGGCTGGCTGGAAATCTACCATACGGTCAGCCAGACCTGCAATGGCTTCATCTATCGCCTGAAGGCCTGCCTGCTGTCCCTGGATGATCCCGGAGAGGTCATCGGCTACACGAAGGATTTCATCCTGTGGCCTGAGCATGAGTACGAAATGAAGGGCCGCGTCACGAATGTAGTATTCACCTGCAATGCGCTGCCTCAGCCTGACGGAACCGTTCGCATATACTATGGCGCTGCCGATACAAATATCGGGCTTGCCACCGGCAGAATTGACGAGCTTGTCGCAGCCTGCCTGCAGGACTGATCATGCATGCTTATGTTCATGCAAACCGTGTTGGAGCAATAAATCAAATGATGTTTGAAAGCTATTCGGTTAACAAAAAGTTTCTGGAAAACGAATTCACTGCCTGCCAATGGGATGCTTCGTCAGGCATGGATCCTGATACCCTGGAAGCGCAAATCAACGCCCTGTGGAAAACCCACGGCAATGATGCCGTAAGCGTTACCAAAGCCAGAATACTGCGGTATCTGGTGCAGAATGCTCAGCTGAATTTGAATGAGAAAAATCTGTTTCCTGCCAAGCTGAACCATGGGATACACTATTCTGATATCGGCATCAATCTTGGGGGCATGTACGAGCGGCTCTTCCGCAGCATACGGGATGAGGTGCTGTCTGCCCAAATGCCGGGAATGTACCAGTGGAAGCAGCTGGCGGAAAAAACCGGTCTTGGCACCTGCGATACCGATTTCTGGCACACCATGCCGGATTGGAAATATATTTTACAGCTCGGCTTTCCGGGCATGAAGGAACGCCTCCTGCAGGCCCGGAAAAAAGCCGAGGAGAGCCTTACCAGAGAGCAGGAGGAATTCTACACCTCTGCGCTGATTTCCCTTGAAGCGATTGAGATCTATATGGATCGGCAAATCGAATTGGCGAAAAAGAAGGGGAATATGCCTCTCTTCCTGCAGTGTATGGGGCATATCAGAACTCATGCGCCCCAAACCATGTATCAGGCGATGATGGTTGCCCTGATCTATGTGCAGATTGAGGAGATGGGCTGCGAAAGATCCCGCACCCTGGGCGTATTCGATCAGCTGTGTTATTCCTTTTATCAGCATGATCTGGAGAGCAGAGCGTATACCAAGGAAGACATCAGGGAGCTGCTGAGGTACTTCTTTGGGTATTGGAGCCGGGCAGGCCGGTTTGCAGCACAGCCCTTCACCATCTGCTCAGTGGATGAAAACGGAAAAGATGCTGGAAATGAGCTGACCGATCTGATCCTTGATGTGTATGACGAAATGGATATCCTGGATCCCAAAATCCATATTCGCTGGCACAGGGATCTGTCAAAGCAGCGTCTGCGCAGAATTCTCAGAATGATCCGCAGCGGACACAGCGCTATGGTGCTGATCAACGATGAAACCGTCATCAAAGCCTATGGAAAAATCGGCATACCTGCGGAAGAAGCACGCAATTATGTGCCCTTTGGATGCTATGAGCCCATGCTGATGGGCCGTGAAGATGCCATGATCGGCGCTTCCTGGCTCAGCATTCCCAAGGCCTTGGAATATGCGCTGAACAACGGCAAGGACATTTCCCTTGGAATCCAGATGGTGCCTGCCACCGGCACAGAATACGATACCTTTGATGCATTTTACAATGCCTGCCTCAGGCAGCTGGATGCGATTGTGGAAATGGTCATTGCGGGCATTGAAGAGCAGAACGCATGCGCTATGGATGTTAACCCCTCACCCCTGTATTCCATGGCCATTCCCAGCTGCGTGGAGCGCGGACGGGATGTTTTCGATGGTGGAATGGAAATCAGCAATGTATCTGTAAAATGCTGCGGCATTGCTACCATGGTTGATTCCCTTGCAGCGGTGAAGGAGCTTGTTTTTGACCGTAAAATCGTAAGCTTTGCGGAAATGCGCCAGGCGGTCCTCAGCAACTGGGAGGGTTATCAGGATTTGCGGGATGAGGCGTTGACCCTCAGGCAGAAATTCGGCAATCATGAGCCGGTAACGGATACCCTTGCCCACGATATCTACAAGCACCTTGCCGAACTGTATGTGGGCAGGCGCGCCAACCGCGGCGGAGTATACCGTATGGGCGGCGATTCCATCGACCGCTGCGTCACCTACGGCCAGGGGCTTTCCGCTATGCCTAACGGCAGATATGCCGGGGAAATGATGTCCAAGAATTTCAATGGTACAGTGGGCATGGAAATGAGCGGCCTAACGGCTTCCCTGCAGTCGGCGCTGGCTATCGACCAGACGGATTTTTGCGATGCCTGCGTGTATGATTATGTGATCCATCCCTCCGCCGTAGAAGGTGAAAAGGGTCTGGATGCGATGGAAGCCTTTGTGAATGTGTATTTTGATCAGGGCGGCTTTGCCCTCCAGGGAAACATCCTGCAAACGGATGCATTGAAGGATGCTCAGCTTCACCCGGAACAATATGCGAATCTTCAAATCCGTGTATGCGGATGGAATGAGTACTTCGTCAACATGAGTAGGGACGCTCAGAATGCCTATATCCGGCGTTTGGAGGCGAACTGATGACAGGCAAGATTTTTGCGATAAAGCGTTTTGAGATCCACGATGGAGACGGCATTCGTACAACGGTATTCCTGCAGGGATGCCCGCTCTGCTGCAAATGGTGCCACAATCCCGAAGGCCTTGAACAGCGCCCTGTGCTTGCATTCCGTGAAAACCGCTGTGTTTCCTGCGGCCGCTGCGCAGCATGCTGCACGGCGCATCAGTTTGTGAACGGCGTTCATACCATCGACCGAAGCAAGTGCACCCATTGCGGAAAGTGCGTGGAGGTCTGCTCCCATAAGGCCCTGACCCTGTACGGCAAGGAAATCACGGTAGAGGAGCTGATGCCAGCTCTGCTGGAGGATGAGCTTTTCTATCGGGCCAGTGGCGGAGGTGTTACCCTGTCAGGCGGGGAACCTATGCTGCAGGCGGACTTTGCGATGGAGCTGCTCAAGGCGCTGCGGGATAAGAATATCCATACAGCTCTTGATACCTGCGGATTTGCCTCGCCTGAGGACTACCGCCGTGTGCTGCCCTACACCTGCCAGTTTCTTTTCGATGTGAAGGCAATACAGGCGGATGTTCACAAACGCTTAACCGGGCAGCCGAATCAAATGATCTTGGAAAACCTGAGGATGCTGTCCGACAACGGAGCCAATATCGAGGTTCGTGTACCGTATATTCCCGGCATGAACGACGGAGAAATGGCAGCCATTGCGGATTTCCTGGCCTCCTGCAAGCAGATAAAAGCAGTGAAAATCCTGGGGTATCATGACCTGGCCAAGGATAAGTATCAAGCGGTCAACATGGATTATCCCGGGAAGGAAATCATCGTTCCCTCTCCTATGGAAAAGGAAACTGTGGAGGAGCTCTTCCGCAGCAGGCAACTGAATGTGGTAAGACTGTAATACCACTTACATGATATTCAGGTAACAGAATATACTGCGGCATCCGTTACCAAACAAAGCATGCCGGCCGCCGCACCGGAATGAGGACCCAATGATTTACGGAACTGACAGTGCACTGCATCTTGAAAAAATGCCGCTATTGCGCCGGGATACAACGATTCAGTACGAAGGCTCCATTGACAAGGAAGGAATCAATAACGACTTTACCTGGGCTCTGTATCATGATAAAAACGGAGAATGGGTGCTTCTGGATGTGGAAGGCCCGGGGTGTATCTATAACTTTGTTCAGCACCGCTATCCCCAAAGCCCGGAGGTAACCTTCCGGTTCTATTTCGATCATGAGGAAACGCCCCGCCTTGAAATCAAGAATACGGAATTCGGTGAAAAATATCCCTTCCTTGAGCCGGTAGCCTCCAGGTTTATTGGCTCCGGCCCCAATCACAATCCTGTAATCCGTGTTGTGAGGAGCTATGTTCCCATGCCCTTTGCCAAGGCCTGTAAGGTAACCTCCAGCCTGAAGCTGGAAGGCAACCGGGTTCCCGACGGAGGCTGGGGTCACATCGTTTATCAAAAGTATTCAAGTGATGAGAAGATTGAGACCTTCAGCGCTGTACCCGTACCCGAGGAGCCCTATCAGCCCCTTTATGAATTGTGGAAGCGTGCAGGCTTTGATCCCTTCCCTGCCGTGAAGAAGACAAAGCATCATGTGCCCGGATTTGTGCTCAAGCCCCGGGAGAAGAAAACCATCTATCACTGTGACCATGCGGCAGCGGTGATTGGAATCAGGATCCATGCGGCTGATTTTGAGCGGAGCGATTTGGTCGGGCTGAGCATTGCCGCCAAGTGGGACGGCGTAGCTGCCGTGGATGCAAACTTCGGCTGCTTCTTCCACAATGAGCTTGGCTATCATCCCACCAGCTACCTTCTTGCCCAGATGGGCGCGGATGGCGAATATGCAAACTACTACCCGATGCCCTTTGCCAAATCCGGAGAGATTGAGATCATCAACCATACGGAACGGGAAATTGTATTTGACGGGTGCGATGTTGCCGATACGGAGGAATTCAATTCACTCTACCGGGAAGGCGAGTTCGGCTATTTCACGTCAACGCCGTACTACACTAAGAAGCATACAGAAGGTGCAGACAACATCATTGCCCAAATCAGCGGAAGCGGTCATGTGGCGGGTGTGGTCATTACAGCTTCCGGAAGGACCCCGGATGACAGGGCAAGCTGCGAGGGAAATGTGCGCGTTCATATTGATGGAAAGCGCACGCCCCAGGTGGAAAGCGATGGTTCTGAAAGCTATGTATGCTATGGCTGGGGCTTCAAATTCCCGCCGTCCTGCCATCCCTCTGCAGGCTATGACGGAATCAGATATCAGTGCGAAAACGAATGGTCGATGGCCCGCATGTGCATTGGTGACTGCTATCCCTTCAACAGCTCGCTGCGCTTTGGAATCCAGTCTGCCGGCTGCAACGATGAGTATATGAATCATTCCGGCATGGTTTTCTATTATGATTCCCGGAAGGGCATCATTGAGGAGCAGATTCAGCAAATCGAAACCGGAAGCAAAGCCCTGACCAGCGTTTTCGAGGGCGATGACGATGATACTCTCGTGACAATGAAGGGCGACTACGGTAAAACCGTCTCCTTTGATACAGAGCTTCCGGAGAATAATCATACTCTTTCCATCCACCGTATCAGCGATCAGTTCAAGGCTCGCCAAAGAGCGAAGGTATTGGTTGATGGCGTAGCTTGCCCCACCGATTGGGTTTTTGCGGACAGTAACCTGCACCAGCGTTGGCTTGAAGATGAGTATGTACTGCCGGCATCTGTACTGACCGGAAAAAATCAGGTGCATATTGATCTGGTGCCTGTGGCCGCAGAGGAAGGTGAAGAGGTCACCTGGAATGTTTTCGGCCTGACGGTACACGCAATCCGGTAAGCAGGAATTCTGAAACCATAATGGTATATTTTGGAGAAGCAGGAAAATATGTGGCACCTGTTTTCCCAAAAAATATCGCCGGCTGCCGCATCGGCATAGGGAGGAAATACAATGACGGAACCCAAATGGCAAAGACTACGTTATCTGCCGCTGACTCCTATGGGACCTGACGGCAAATGCCTGACCGGATCGGAAGAACACATTCGCCTTTCACGCAAGGCTGCGGCGGAGGGTATGGTGTTGCTCCGCAACGAGGATCACATTCTGCCCTTTACAGCCGGAACCCGCATTGCCGTGTTCGGCAAAGCCCAGGAGGATTATGTCAAGGGCGGCGGCGGTAGCGGCGATGTCACCTCAGCCTATGTACACAGCATTCTGGATGGCCTGGACAGGAAAGCCGCTGAAGGAAAGGCCTTTCCCTTCCAGCCCCTGTCTGATTTCTACCGGGAAAATGTTCGAGCCCAGCGAGCTGAGGGCATAAATCCCGGTAAAACTGTGGAACCGGAGCTGCCGGATGCTTTGCTGCAGACCGCACGCGCCTATACAGACACCGCAGTGATCTGTATCTGCCGTTTCTCCGGAGAAGCCTGGGACAGAACCGGCACACCCCATGACGGTGATTTCTATCTGAGCCTGGAAGAAGAGAAAATGGTGGAGAAGGTGCTGGCTGCCTTCCTCAGGATCGTTGTTATCCTGAATACGGGCGGCATGATGGATACCTCCTGGATTCGGGCAAACGGCAATGTGAAGGGTGCTCTTCTGGCGGGACAAGCCGGTATGGAAGGCGGCCTTGCCACTGCGGATGTGCTGTTTGGCGATGCCACTCCCTCCGGACGCCTTGCCGATACCTTTGCTGACTCGTTTGCGGCGTATCCGTCCTCCGAGAATTTCAATGAATCGGAAGACTATGTGGAATATCAGGAGGATATCTATGTAGGCTACCGGTACTTTGAAACCATTCCCGGGGCAAAGGAGCATGTTTGCTATTCCTTCGGCTACGGCCTGGGCTATTCTGAATTCAGCATTTCCAATGTAGCTGTTACCGCGGATAACAGTATGGGCTTTGCAGCCACTGCGGTGGTGACCAATATCGGCCGCTATGCGGATCGTGAGGTTGTGCAGCTCTACTGCGAAGCACCTCAGGGCAAGTTGGGCAAGCCGTTCCGCACCTTGGCGGGCTTTGCCAAAACATGCATGCTTCAGCCCGGCCAGTCGGAAACGGTGCATATCTGCATCTCGGCACGGGATTTTGCAAGCTATGATGATACCGGTCTGGTGGAAGAGGCCGCTTGGATCCTTGAAAAAGGCGATTACCACTTCGCCATCGGCAAGAATGTCCGTGATGCCGAGCACATTGATTTCGTTTATTCGCTTGAATCCGATGTGATCCTGGAAAAAATGAGTCACAAGTGCGTTTCTCACAATCTGCACCGCCGTATGATCGCCAATGGCACCTACATCCCGGCTAACGATACGCCCGCTCCGGAAAAAGTCAGCTGCGGCATGGAAATTCCCATTGGTGCGCCGCCCGAGTGGATCTCCGAGCGGAAGATTGCCAACAGCGCCGGCATTGCCGAAGGACCGCAGTTTACCGATGTAGCCAGCAGGAAAATGACGCTGGATGAGTTTATGGCGCAGCTTTCGGATCGTGAGCTGATTCATTTGTTGGGCGGCCAGTCCAACCGCGGTGTGGCAAATACCTTCGGCGTGGGCAATATGACGGAGCTGGGCATGCCGAACGTGATGACAGCAGATGGACCTGCGGGTCTTCGCATAAAGCCGGAGTGCGGCGTATGCACCACTGCCTTCCCCTGCGCCTCTCTGCTGGCCTGCACCTGGGATACTGAGCTGAATGAGCAGATCGGCAGGGCAGCTGCTGAAGAACTGCGAGAAAATGGTTTTGGCGTTTGGCTGGCTCCTGCCATCAACATCCACCGCAGCCCCCTGTGCGGACGGAACTTTGAATACTACAGTGAGGATCCTCTGCTGACTGGCCGCATGAGCAGCGCCATGATCAAGGGAATCCAGAGCCAGGGCGTTTCCGCTACTCTCAAGCATTTTGCCTGCAACAACAAGGAGACCAACCGCCGTAATTCCGACAGCCGCCTTTCCGAAAGGGCGCTTCGTGAAATCTATCTGAGGGCATTTGAAATCTGCGTAAAGAGCGAATATCAGCCCTGGGTGATGATGTCCTCCTACAACATCCTGAACGGCTGCCGGGTATCGGAATGCCGCGAGCTGCTGACCGGTATTCTCCGTGATGAGTGGGGATTTAAAGGACTGGTCACCTCCGACTGGTTTACGATGGCTCCGCAGTATTCGGAGATTGCCGCTGGCAACGATGTGAAAATGGGCAGGGGCATGCCCGAGCATACCCAGCAGATGCTTAACGAAGGAAAGCTGAAACGGGAGGACCTGCTCAACAGCGCACGCCGTGTGCTGGAGCTGATCCTGAAGCTCCCGTAATCTGGATAAACTGTAATATGCATGCGGGATAACGCATAGCATTCGCTATTGGCAACTCTTCGCGTGGCAGAATGATGTGTATACTCTTCTGCCGCGCTTTTGTTTGCAAGCTTTGTTTTATCGAAAGGAGATAGTCTGCTATGTATGCTGTTTGGGTTGGGGATGATCAGAAGCTCCATTGGAAGGAGGATTACGGGAGGCGGAACGATAGGCTCCTACACCTCCCGGGAGCTGCTTCAGATGGGCTACGATGTGGATGTAATCGCCCTGGAGCCCCTTATTTCGGATCACCCGCATCTGCCATTATCATCAGTATATGGCGGATGACGGCTTTCTGAGCAGCCTTTTGAAGCAGAAGCATTATGATGCCATTGTGGATTTTATTCACTATGTGAATCCAGAGGAATACAGGAGTCGCTGCGAGCTGCTGCTGAACAACACAGAGCCGCTGATCTTTCTGTCCTCCTATCGTATATTTGCCAACCGTGAGCATCCTGTTCGGGAGACCTCTCCTCAGCTGCTGGATGTCTGTGCAAATGAACATTTCCTGATGGAAAACGATGACTTCGGCATCCGCAAATCCTCTGAAGAGAGAATACTGCGGCAGTCAGGATGGAACAACTGGACGATTGTTCGGCCTCTGATTTCCTTTTCCCACTAGCGGTTTGACCTGGTGACCCAGGCTGCGAATACGCTGCTTGTCCGGTCCAAGCAGGGGAAGCCGATTCTGCTGCCCACCGAAGCGGCAGAGCTGACAGCTGGACTTACCTGGGCTGGAAATACAGGCAAAATGATCGTCCATCTTGTGCTGAATGAGAACGCCTTTGGGGAGGATTTCAACCTGGGCACGGGAGAAATACACACCTGGCGCGAGGTGGCTGCGTGCTATACCGAGCTGATCGGTGCCCGGTTTATCTGGGTAGACACGGAAACCTACCTGACCAATGCTACACAGAATCTGCCGTGGAACCGCATCATTCTGTGCTATGACAGACTGTATGATCGTAGGGTAGACCCTGTCAAGGTTCTGAACGCTACAAATCTTGGTTCCCAGGATTTTACCAGCGTACGGGATGCTTTGAAAAGCGAACTCAAAAGTGCTCTCTCATAGCCTGATCCCAGGCTCGTAAGCTTTCTGAACAACAGTGCGGCGACGGAGCTGAACCGAAAGATAGACGAGTTTCTAGCAGCTCATTGACCTGATTCGCCCCATACAGCAGCGCCGAGTCTGAAATCCGTCGTAACCCGGGTCCGAATTGATTTCCAGAAAAGTTTGAAAATATTTTTGCAAAATAGTACAAAAATAGTCGGTATAGACTTATGTACAAAAAGGTTATGCATTAGTATAATTTGTACATAACATGGAACGAATTGCATGGTTCCGTAATTATGAAGGAGGATGAACTTATGTTCAAGAAGACCATCGCGTTGTTGCTGGCACTGGTTATGGTACTGTCTGTGGCTTCTGCCTGCCTGGCGGAAAACAACGAAATCACCGGTACCCTTACCCTGGCTCATCACCGCACCGACCTTGAAACCGAAGTCACTCAGCTGGTTGAGGACTTCATGGCCGAATATCCCGGAATCACTATCAACCTGGAATTCGTCGCTGATTATTCCAACATCGGCATCCGCTTCACCGGCGGCGAAGCTCCTGACCTTTGCGAACTGGGCTTCACCCTGATGCCCAAGGAAAGCTGGGCTGATTATCTTCTGCCCCAGGATGACATCGTTTTGAACTTCCAGTCTGCCGATACCTTTGTGATCGACGGCGTTCGCTACGGCTATCCCGAGAACGTGGATTACGATTGCTTCATGTATAACAAGCAACTCTGGGCTAAGGCTGGCATCACCGAAATGCCCACCACCCTGGATGAGCTGATTGTTGACCTGCAGAAAATTGCCGAGCTGGACGGTGTGATCCCGCTGACCAGCCAGTACAAGACCACCTGGGCTATCGCCCGTTGGGTAGCCAACTATGCTTCCGCTTTCCTCGAGGGCGGATACTACAACTGGGCTTCCGAGCATGACAATCCCTTCAGCAATGAAACCATCCTGACCATCCTGAATGCTGTTCGCAAGATGAACAAGCTGGGCCTGCTGGATCCTGACCTCATGAGCTCCGATTGGGACCTGCAGTCCTCTGACTTCGCTGCTGGCACCATTGCCACCTACTGCGCCGGCACCTATGCCAACGGCACCATGGTCGCTATGGACTTCCCCCAGGAAGACATCGGTTACTTCGCTTATCCCAATCCCGATGGCTCCGGCACCACCGCTACCACCGTCGGCGCAGGCTATGCCATGGTAATCAGCAAGGATTGCCAGTATCCCGAAGCTGCCAAACTGTTTGTGGAATACTACTATAAAAACTTCGCCAATCGCACCGGCCTTGTAAGCCCCATCCTAGGTGAAGTATGCACCATCAACGGCATTACCGAAATGCTGGAGACCGGCTGCAAAGTTGTCACCAACGCCCAGCTGACCGATGCCGCCACCGCTATCAGGAATCTCGCTGCCTTCGATGTAGGTACCTTTATTCAGGCATACCTCATCGCTCAAGATGATCAGACCGATGCTGTTATCGAAAAGTACAACACGATTTGGAACGCAGCCAGGGCTGAATATCAGGAAAGCATCGCTAAGTAATCCGCTCTGTCGGATCAATGAGCAATCCAAAGGGGATGCCGGTAGTTAAACCATATCGGTATCCCCTATTTTATGAATGCACCCTAATGGAGGTCAGGCACATGAAGTTCATGCACAATTTGAAAACGCAAAGAAATGTGTTCATATTTTGTGCCATTCTCATTCCGACAATCTTGATGTTAACCTTTACCTACTATCCTGCGGCAAAGCTGGTGGGATACAGCTTCATCGACTGGAACGGCATGGCCTCAACCATGAACTTTGTCGGCGTCAAAAACTGGATCAAGCTGTTCAGCAACACGGATGCATTATCCCCCCTGGGAAACAGCGTTTACTACATCGTGGGCGGCCTTGTGCAGAATGCCCTGGCGCTGCTCATTGCGCTGATTCTGAACAACAAACAGCTCAAGGGAAGAAATTTTCTTCGCGGTATCATCGTTCTGCCCTTTATTCTGAACGGAACAGCCGTTTCCTACATGTTCCGCTATATCTATGACTTTTCCAAAGGCCCTCTGAACAAGCTGCTGCAGCTGATTGGCCTTGCTCCTATATCCTGGCTCGGAAATCCCGCTACTGTCAACTGGGCGTTGGCAGCAGTTGCCATGTGGCGCTATACAGGTTATCTGATGATTATTTATCTGGCTGGTTTGCAGTCCATTCCCACCGACCACTATGAAGCCGCTCAAATCGACGGAGCAAGCAGCTGGCAGTCCTTCCGCTTTATTACCCTTCCGCAATTGACAGAGGTCATCAAGCTGCAGATGTTCCTGAATATCTCCGGCGCTGTGATGGTGTTCGATTTACCCTTTGTGATTACCTCGGGCGGCCCGATGGGCTCCAGCATGACCCTAGCCATGCGTGCCAATGAGCTGGCCTTCTCCTATAATAATTATGGACTGGCTTCCGCCTACGGCGTATTCTGTACGATTGTGATTATCATCATCTATGTGGCGCAGGATAAGATCCTCTACAGGGAAGGGAGTGACTAAGTTGTGACTCGCAATGTGATTTCGGATAATACCAGAAGCCAAGTGCGTAAGACGACAGCGCTCCTTCTCCAGTATCTGGTTGCGATCTTTGTATGCCTGGTCGTCCTTGTGCCCATTATGATACTGCTCATCGCTTCCTTTAAGGCCAATAAGGAATTTTTGAAGATGCCCCTGTTCCAGCTTCCCCAAACATGGACGCTGGAAAACTATGCGAAGGTGCTCAAGCAGGGCAACTTTATTACCGGCTTCAAAAATACCATTATTATCATCGTGGTAACCTGCGGACTCAATATCTTTTTGAGCTCCATGCAGGCCTACGCCCTGGGGCGCTTTGACTTCAGGGGCAGAAAAACCATCCTGGGCCTGATCATGGGTGCCCGCGTTATTCCCCAGGTGACCACTCAGGTTGCCACCTTCACCATCATTTCCGCCCTTGGTCTGTTCAACACCCGTCTCTCTGCCATCCTGTTGTACATGGGCACGGATGTGGTGCAAACCATGCTGTACATCCAGTATGTTAAGCGGATTCATGTATCGCTGGATGAAAGTGCACTGATCGATGGAGCCTCCTATTTCCGCATCTTCTTCTCCATCATCTTCCCGCTGCTTCAGCCGGCAACCGTTACGGTAGTCATCCTGAAGGTGATTGCTTGCTATAATGATATGTATATTCCCTATCTGTATATGCCCAGCAAGAAACTCCAGGTGGTTTCCACCGCCATTATGAAATTCTGCTCCAGCAACTACGGCTCCATCTATCCCGTGCTGGCTGCAGTATTTATGGTGGTCATGCTACCCGTGCTGGTGCTGTATATTGCTGCACAAAAGCAGCTATTTGCCGGCATCACCAACGGTGCGGTAAAGGAATAAACACGGCATGCTCCGTAACAGTCAACAGGAGGAGGAAATCATTCCTCTTCCTTGTTTTTATATTCAGGCGGAAGCGTCTTCTGTTTGATATTTTCTCCCGAATGCGTTAGAACATAATTGGCTCCATAGAATGGAGCAAGGAAGGAGAAGCACCATGCAGAAATCAAGGTTCAACATCTGGTTCAATTCGCATCCCATGAAGGTTCGACTTGCGGTGAGCTTCACCCTTCTCTTTCTGCTGGCTGTGGTGATCGTCACCCTGCTGCAGTCTAATTTGTTTATGGAGGATGCGAAGCGTCAGACGGAAACCGTTTTTGAGCAAACCGCAACCACCTACAGTGCGCTAATGGATAACCTCATCTCCGGCGTGAACGCAGTATCCAAGGCGCCTCTATACAGCACGGAGATCCAGGATACGCTGATGAATGGAACGGTTTTGTCTGCTTCGGGCAAGCTCCGCATCACCCAGTCCACAGCAGCCCTCGGCCAGGAAAACCACCATCACTATGTGACGATCCTGTATGATATGAACGGCAGGATCGTCTATTCCGATGTTTCCTCCACAACCTCATACATTACGAAATGGGATTTGGAGAAGATATACTCCGTGGCCGCCAAATATCATGGAAAGGTGTTTTTCATGCCCATCCATGATGAAACGCATCGGTATGCCTTTATTGCCATCAGGCAGATCTACTCCACCTCGGCCTACACTCCTATTGGCTATACCGTGATTGCCGTACCGAAGGCTGCTGTAGAAAATGTATTGAGCGATAAGGCCAATGGAATCTTTTCCAATATTATCCTGTATAACGGAGAAGGAACTACGATCTATAGCCACAATGCAGAGGCAGGAGTGCCCGAAGAGCTTTCCTCCTTTGGCGAAAACATAAACAGTATCATCAAAACAGAGCACTACATTACACATTATTCCGTCAGCTGGAACAATACCTACCAATTTCTGCTTTATGCCTCAAAGAACACGCTGATGCAGAAATTCTACACCACCAGAAATCTACTGCTGGGCATTTCCGCCGTGATTGCCCTGATTGCCGTTGGAATTGTGATTCTGCTATCCTCCAACATTACCAAGCCTCTCCGCTCCATAACGGATTTGATGGAAAAGGTTCAGCAGGGCGATTTGTCCGTAAAGTTCCATGCGCTGTATAAAGATGAGGTAGGCACTCTTGGAAACAGCTTTAATATCATGCTTGAAAAGCTGCAGTTGGAAATGAAGCATGTTGCAACGGCGGAGGCAGAAAAAAGGCAGGTGCAGATTGATGCGCTGAAGCAGCAAATCAATCCCCACTTTATCTACAATACAATGGAAACCTTCCGCATGATGGCGCTGGAGGAGGAGCAGTATGATCTATCCGAGCTGATTGCGTGCTTTGGAAAAATCATGCGGTATAACATCACCTATATCAACGAATTGACAACCGTCGAGCAGGAAATTCAGTACCTGAAGTATTATCTGCGTATTCAGAACATCCGCTATAATAACCGCATCCAGCTGAATTGCAACATAGAGCCGGGCATGGAGCAGCAAAAGCTAATCCGTCTGCAGATTCAGCCTGTGGTGGAAAACTCCATTCTTCACGGCATGATCCCCGAAGGCTCGCAGCCGATTCATATCATTCTGAATATCTACCGGCACGAGGATGCCTGTGTGCTTGAAATCAGCGATGACGGCGTTGGTATTCAGGGAGACAGGTTGCTGATGCTTCAGAAGGAAATCTCCCGCAGCTATATGCAGGCATCGGAAAGCAATTCCATTGGTCTGCGGAATATCCGGGAACGCATAGAGCTGTACTACGGCAGCCCGTACGGCATATCGATCGACAGCATTGTTCAGGCAGGAACAGTGATCCGGATTCTGATCCCCCTGGATCTGGCATAAAGAGAGGTCTCAGCGATGTATCAAGTGGTAATTGTTGACGATGAGGTTCATATTGCGGACGGATTGGCGAAAATGATCACCCATACGGATGCCCGTTTTGAGACAGTCAAGCGGTTTTATGACAGCAAGGAAGCGATGCACTGGTTTTTTGAGCATGCAAAAGAAGTGGATTTACTGGTGACGGATATTTGTATGCCCGGGGTTTCCGGCCTTGATTTGGTGGAGCAGATCAAACAATGGAACAGCGGCATTCAAACAGTGATTCTCAGTGGCTTCAGCGAGTTTGAATACGCTAAAAAGGCGATTACTCTGGGCGTTTCGGCGTATCTGCTCAAGCCTGTGGATACGGATGAGCTGCGACAAATCCTCATGCAGGCAGCAGAGCATATGGAGCAGTCCGGAGTGCTGACGGTAACCCGTGCCGAGGAGCCCAACGATATCCATGCTATCAAGGAATACATCCAAGAAAACTATCAGCATTTTTCCATGAGCGCTCTCTCCGAAAAATTGCAGATGAACGGAGACTACCTTGCGCGGATCTTCAAGCGGGAAACCAATACGACCATCGGGAAATATCTGATGGATGTACGCATGGCGAATGCCTTGGATTTTCTTGATCATAACGACGGCATGAAGGTGTATGAGGTCAGTACGCTTGTGGGATATGAGGATCACGCCTTCTTTTCCAAGCAGTTCAAGAAAAGGTTTGGCATGACGCCAAAGGAGTATCAGAAGCATGGCCGAAAAAAGATCAAAAACGTACCGAAATAAGCGGAAGCCCTCTTGGCCTCCGTCCTCAGGAATCCTGCCTTTAGTTTTCCTTTTTATACTGTCCGGGTGTTAATCCGGTATACTTTTTGAAAACATTCGAGAAGTAATAACAGTTTTGGAAGCCAACCTTGGAGGCGGTATCCGCAATGCTGAATCCGCCGGTCAGTAGTAGTTTTGCATGCTCGATGCGCAGATTGGTGCGGTATTTAACCGGAGTCATGCCAAAGCATTGAATGAAATGCTTTTTAAGGCTGGAAACACATAGTCCCGACAAAGCCGCCAATTCTTTCAGCGACATGTCCTCATCGTAATGGTCGCGGATATAGCTGACTGTATGCCGGATCGGCTCCATGTCCTTCATACTGTTTTGCAGCGAAGCATCCTCACATAGCAGCAGTGAGATGATTTTGATGATGATGGAGATGCAGTTCATCTGATACAAGGGCTGCTGCAGCACAAAGATATCATAGACTTTTTTGATCAGGGGCAGATATTTTTCTCCCTTATCCTTTTCCAGGTGCTTGATGTTGTCCATCAATGAAATTGGCTCTCCGTTCTGAAACAGCTGAAAATTGATTTCATAATATTCTGTGCCCGCTTCCAGGAGCCTGCTTTCATAGGTTGATCGGTAGGGAAGGTACAGCAGCTCGGAGGGCCCGGTGGTAAAGATGGGAACGCCAGGTACATTCACGGTATGGCCGCCCCGGATGTAAATAATAAAGCCGTCCGCTTCCCTGGCCTTGCGGCGAAAGGTAGACAAGGTTTTGAGCCGGTACTGCGCATCAACTAAACGGATGCTGATTTCCTGCGATTCTATTGAAAACATTCTGACTCCTCCCGGTATTCTCTGTGATATTGTGTGATAAATAACGTGAAGTCCAAAAAATTATACCGTCTGGTACAAGCTCTGTCAAGCTGCAATGACGGATCCCATACGATTTATCGTAAAGCAAACCTCAGATAAACAGATGAACAAAAGAATTCATGAGTCAGGTATTCGGAACTTTGGGGATAGATGATGAATACCATATTTTATAAAAAACATCATAGATACTCGATTGCATTTCGGATAAAAAAAGATACAATTATTTTTAGTGCCACAGTGTCCCATATGAGCGGATCGCGCTATGAGGAAAGCAGGTTATATATGTATAAAGCCATTATCTTTGATTTTGACGGAACCCTGGCGGATACGATGCCGGCCATGTATCAGGCGGTTAATCTGATGCTTGGGGATCTGCAGTATCCGCTGATTACGAAGGAACGATTTCTGACCTTCATTAACGGAACGGTGGACGATTTCGCCAAAGGTGCAGTGCCTCAAGAAGTATGCGGAAACGGGGAGCTGATATCGCAGGCTCGCACTGTCTACGAGTCGCATTATTCGCGCACCTTCTGTAATACCAATCAATGCTACCCGGGTATTTCCGAGCTGCTGAAGCATCTTTCCCAGTGGTACCGCTTAGCCATTTATTCCAACAAGCAACAGGAATATGTGGATCGCCTTGAAGAAATTCTGTTCCCCAAGGGGCTGTTTGAGACGGTTCGTGGGTCCCGCAAGGAGATTCCTGGCAAACCAAACCCCGAGGGAGCCAAACAGCTGATGCTGGAGATTCAACTGTCCCCGGCAGAATGCGTCTATGTGGGCGACAGCAATGTGGATTATCTGACAGCTGTGAACGCCGGGTTTGCCCCGGTCAATGTTTGCTGGGGCTACCGTACGGAGGAATATCTCCGCAGCTGCGGTGTTCCCCGTATTGCTCACACGCCCAAGGAGCTTGAAGAAATCCTGCTTTCACTCTGAAGAGAGAAACAACGGTAAATAAATTTCAGGAGGCAAACTATGATTATTCGTCAGTCGGCATTCAATCCGGAACACAAACTGCTGAAGGGAGCACTTCACTGCCATACTACCAGATCGGACGGCAAGGGAACTCCGGAAGAGGTCATCAGTCTTCATGCCCAGCAGGGTTATGACTTTATGGCCTTAACAGATCACCGTTACTATAATTTCCAGAATTTTGCACCGGATGTGAAAATGACAATCATTCCCGGCATGGAGTATGATGCCAAATATCCGGAGCAGGGGATCCATACTTATCATGTTGTCTGCCTGGGCCCGGAAAAAGGAAACGGCTATGCGCAGGATGAACGGATGCCCTGCGGCGGTTCGGTGACCTGTGAGGCGGATATGCAACCCTACCTCGATGAGATCCACCGGCGCAATAACCTGACCTTCTATCCCCATCCCCAGTGGAGCAATACGCCTGTTCGTGAAATGGAAAATTTGAAGGGCTTCTTCGCCATGGAGCTATGGAACTCCGGCACGGCGATTGAACAGCATATCGATACTGATAATGGCTTCTACTGGGATGAATTGCTGATGCAGGGAAAACAAATCTGGGGCGTGGCTACCGATGACGGCCACCAGATGAGCCACCACTGCCATGGCTGGGTGCGGGTCAATGCGGAAAACAATGTGGACTCCATTCTGCAGGCATTGAATACCGGCGCATTTTACTCCTCCTGTGGCCCTGTGATTGAAGATTTCTATATTGAAGACGGTGTTGCCCAGCTGCGCTGCTCTCCCTGCAAGTATATCTGGTTCCGCTTCGGCAGGTTCCATCCGATCCAGTTTGAGGGCACGGCAGATCGGCCTGAGCTGCTCGCAGCTTCCTTCCGTGTGCCGGAATACTATACCTATATCCGGGCCTACGTGATGGATGAGCATGGTAACAAAGCGTGGACAAATCCGATTTATTTGAATGCTGATCGGTAAAACAAGCTCCGGTCAAACAAAAAGCAGAAAATTTGGCGGTTTCTGTTTTTGAAATTGGTACCGTTACCGCAACGGCCTGTGGGTTGTTATGCCGACCGCATTTGAAATGAATTGTTTGCGTTTGCCGGATTCGTGTCGTATAATGACGGATCTCGGCATATATCCCATGCAAAGGGATGAAAAAGGGTTTTCACGGGATGATACCGAGCTGAGCATTTCGGTGCTTCCGGATTCGGTGGTCTGCCGGTTATGTGCACAAAAAACCGAGATCAGAATGCTGATGCTGCGATGGCGTGGCTGTTGGCCGAAGGGCGCCCTGTTCCTGGGGGATGCGGTGGAGAGAAGCTATGGCAATCTATGCTGGCATCTCCGCAATCCCCGGGATATGATGGCATGGTATTTTGCCTCAAACCGGGACGAGGATACCTATGGCGCAGGGGTAATGACCCGCCCGGATGCCTTTTGCTTCTGGTCGGCAGATGATGAAGGCGTAACCTTGATTCTGGATGTGCGATGCGGCGGAAAAGGCGTGATCCTGTACGGAAAGCAAATTGTTCCGGCAGTCATCAGGCAAAGCAGCTACAGTGGCTGCAGTGCATTTTCTGCTATGAAGCAATTCTGCCATCTGCTTTGCGATGATCCGCTGCTGCCCCAGCATCCCGCCTTCGGAAGCAATAACTGGTATTACTCCTTTGGGAAAACGGATGCGGATGAGCTGTATCATCAGGCGGAGGAAACGCTGCAGTGGTGCGGCGGTATTTCCGAAAAGCCCTATATGATTATTGATGACGGCTGGCAGGAATTTGCCAACATTGCCATTGCAACAGGCCGTCCCTTTGCAAGAAGCAATCCCCGCTTTCCGGATATGCCGGATATTGCCTCCAAGCTCTCCCATATGGGCTGCAGGCCGGGGATTTGGGTCAGACCGGTTGAAAATCTTGACAGACATTATGACAAGGGTCCGGTTTTGCTGGGCCGCAGATACCCATCTCTGGACTGTTCCGTGCCGGAAAATCTTGAAACGATAGGACAGGACATCGACAGGGTAGTCTCCTGGGGTTATGAGCTGATCAAGTATGATTTTGTCTGCCGGGATATGCTGAGTGTCTATGTTCGCACCAGCGATGACTTGCTGAACATGGATTCCGACTGGACCCTTGCCGACCGCAGCATCACCAATGCCTTGTGCGTGAAAAAGCTGTGTGAAACCATCTACCGGCATGCTCCAAACATTACGCTGATAGGATGCAATGTCCCCAGCCATCTATCGGCAGGGTACCTGCATATCAACCGGATCGGCGATGATACCCATGCTTTCAGCTGGGACAGGACGGTCATCAACGGCGTGAATACACTGGCTTACCGTCTGTGCCAGCATAACCGCTTCTATGCGGTGGATGCGGATTGCATAGGCATTGTGCCGGAAGGCGGCATACCCTGGGAATACAACAGGCAGTTTATGATGCTGATTGCAAACAGCAAAACGCCCTTCTTCCTTTCGGCAAAGCCCGGTTGCATGACAAGCGGTATGCAGCAGGATATCCGGCAGGCATTCCGGCAGTGGGTTCATGCGGATGAAAGTATGGAACCGCTGGATTGGCAGGATACGCTGTTGCCGGAGCACTACAGCTCAAGTCAGGGAGAGACTGTCTATCACTGGTATCCGGAGAACGGGCTGAGTATGCCGTGGAAATTCTGACTGTGAAAAGAAGGGAGAAAAACGCCTATGGCATTGATTCAATATAGGGCAAGAATGGAAGAGCTGGATACAACAACGGATGTGCTGGTAATTCTGCCCACACCCCGCCATGCCCGAGCGGAGCATGAAAGCTATCGAATCCGCAGGAAAAACGAGCGTTATCAGGTTTTTTACCTCTATCACGGCACCAGTGGCGATTGCTGGTCCTGGACCCGGTATTCGAGCATTGAACGGTATGCCGATGAGCACTGCCTGGCCATCGTGATGCCCAATGTGCAAAACAGCAATTTCCATAATATCCCCAATGGGGCTGCCTATGAAGACTATGTTGCCAGGGAAGTGCCCCGCCTGATGGAATGGACATTCCCGATCTCCAGCCGCAGGGAGGATAAGTTCATTGCCGGCTTAAGCATGGGCGGATTGGGCGCACTGAAAATCGCCTTGAAAAACACTCAGGATTATGCCGCAGTGGCCAGCCTGTCGGGGGATTTTATGCTGCCGGAGATGATTGAAAAAGATCATGCTGTTCCCTGGGCTTCGGCATACGGGCAGGAGGAAAAGCTGCTCAACACGCCGGAGGATCCATACTGGCTGTCCAGCCGGGTCATGGAAAAGCATGAGGATTATCCCAACATCTATCTTTGCTGCGGAACGGAGGATACGCTTTGCCGTTCCTGCAATCAGCAGATGCTCAGGCATATGGATCAAATCGGCATGAAGTACACCTACCATGAGCAAGCCGGAAAGCACGAGTGGGCCTTCTGGGACAGGGAGATCCAGCGTGTCATGAATTGGCTTCCCCTCAAAAACGGAATGGTGGAGGAATGACCCGGGGAATGGAATTCTCCCCTGCTTCCGGGAAACAGCAAAAAAATATCCTGAACATAAAGGAGGCATGATAAAAAGTA
>LSQX01306888.1_pt3 | contig 22595 bp, 11 predicted proteins | sample 654561 | NCBI WGS metagenome assembly LSQX01 (sample SAMN04489861, study PRJNA283612) | anaerobic digester metagenome | isolation source: 4 biogas reactors fed with cattle manure at either 37C or 55C with and... | place: Denmark: Kongens Lyngby | collected 2014
TGATTGTCCTGGGGATAGTTGGTGCGATGGGCTCAGGCAAGACTGTAGTGCTGGAGATACTGGGTGAGTTGGGCGCAGCCATCATTCGTGCCGACGACCTGTCACGCGAGCTGCTTACGCCAGTTTCAGATATCACTCAGGCTGTGAGGGTCGAGTTTGGCGAGGACTTTTTTGATGCGAGCGGGCATCTTTTGCGCGGCAAGTTAGCTGCACTGATCTTCTCATCGGAGGATGCCCGGGGCAGGCTTAACGCCATCATGTATCCAGCGATGCTTGGATTGCTCCGTAGACAGTTGGAGCAGATATGTAACCGTCACTGCTCACCCGCGTTGGTGGCGGTGGAAGCAGCCAATTTGCACGAAATGGGTGGCGACAGACTGATGGACCGTGTGCTGCGGGTGACAGCCCCGATGCAGGTGCGTCAGGAGCGCATTCAGCTGCGCGATGGGCTGAGTGTGCAGGAAGCTCAAGTGCGCCTGGCTTCACACACCGCCGCGGGATTAGACCAGGGGGCTGCCGACTACGAATTGCCCACAGACAAGCCCATCACACAACTGCGCGCTGACGTGCAACGCTTGTACCAGTCTTTAATTAGTTCGGAGTGTGCGACCTGACTAATGCCAGTCTGTCCAATTTCCATCTGTGGTCAATACCGGCCACTGGTCAAGACTGGCCACGATTGTTTGCTACCACAGGTGACGGGGTAAAACATAGCGAAAAAGTCAGTTCATGTATGGTAATGCCTGGGCCGTGTAAATGTCATCACAGTGGTGAAAATTGCATGCGACAAAATAGGCGAGAGAAGTTCGCCTCTTGGCAAGCGGCAACATGCTGTGATATAATGCGCCCATTCTGGCGGGCCTCCGAAAATGAGGTGGGCCGTCAGGCCTGAGACACGGGGATATGCCGCAACTGTTCCTGGGTCAATAGCAGGGGCCGGTATTGGGGTTGGCGTGGACCAGTCGAAGTAGAAAACACCAAAGCACCCGCTGAGGAGTGATCGTCTTGCAGAAGGGCCACACCAGACCTCTGGCTTCACTAATGCTCTTCTGTGTATTGACCGCTATTATACTCATCGTATCCTCCGTGGCCTCGACGCAGCCTTCAGCGTCATCGCGGCTGCCGGCGGTCGGTCCGTTGTTGCAGTTGACCGGGGCCCGCCCGGCACCGCTGCTGCCCGGGCAGACACCCGATTTTTTCTGTAGCGACTGTCTGCAAAATGCCTCTGCGGTCAGCACAGCACAATCCGGACCTGACCCTGACGATAATCTCACACGCACTGCGACGGCCACCGATGAAGTTGACCCGTGCGCGTCATTCGTGCTTGGGCAGAACCGGATCGCCTTTGTCAGCAACGGCCAAGATCTCGATAGTGACGGTTTCATAGACCCGGAACTGCCTGACGAGCCGAGTTACGCCCTATGGACGATGCGCCCCGACGGCACTCAGCAACAACGCGTGTTGGATTTGCCCGGCAATCAGCGTGATCCCGCATTCGACCTAGGTGGCCGACTTTTGGCCTATGCCTCCGATGCTACCGGCACCTACCAGATATACACTACCGACATTCGCAGCGGGGTTGTGTGGCAGATTACCACCACCCCTGGAAACAAGCGCAATCCCACCTGGTCATCCGACAGCAACTGGATCGCCTTCCAGTGCGACCGCAATGGCAACTGGGACATCTTCAAAATTCGTTCGGATGGCGCAGGTGCTGAAGTGCCCCTGGCGGCGACCAGTTCAGACGAACAGAAGCCAGCTTGGTCGCCAGTAGGACCGTACATTGCCTATCAGGTTACTGAGGGGACTGGCCGCAACCGCATATACATGATGGATAGCGAGGGTGGCAACCCGACACCGGTCAGCGACGGTGGCGGCGACCCACAAGCCGATGACATCGATCCGGCCTGGCATCCCCATGGCCAAAGCTTGGTCTTCGCCTCATCTCGCCTGACTAGTGCCACTGACACCGTCCCCAACTTCAACATTTGGACCATGGGTGCCGCCGGCGAAGTCAACGGTGCACAGACGACTCTTATCAGCAACCGAGATGAGAGCGACGCTTACGACAGCATCCACCCGACCTGGACGCCCGACCTGGATCAGCGAGCACGAACACGAATTGCGTTCGCCTCCAATCGCCTGACCGGCGGTGCAGATACCAGCGAATGGAACATCTGGGCCTCCTTTATACAAGACACGCTGCCTCCAGTCCTCGAGACCGCACAAGGTCGCGACAGCGCCCTGCCATGGCTGGAGGTTGGCGGGGTCGAGATACGAGAAGATAGACATGTCAGGCCTGGCGGAGATGTCACTATTAAGGTAAAAGTCTACGATAAGGACAGCGGCGTAGGCTCCGTGACTGCATTGCTTAAGGATCCTGACATCAAGATCTTCAGTTGGCGGGCAGGCCGGACCTTCGATAGCAGTATAGACACTGGCCAGCAGGCTCTGGAATTGGATTGCCAGATAATTGGCACGGTCCAGTTGCGAGATGATGGCATCGCGCCGGATGAGATAGCTGGTGACGGCATTTTTTCAGGCACATTCACCACCTACAGCTCCCCCCGCGACTACATTATCGATATCGCGACCAGTGACCTAGTTGGCAATTCGATGACCTATGATGACATTTACGGCTTTACAACAGTGACTTTCAACCCTGATGCTCCGATGTTGTTCGTAGATGATTACTGCGAGGGCCAGACCTTCATCGGACTGACAGGCGTAAACAACGATGCGACTGCCGCATTCCCTGTAGAGAGCTATTACCGCTGCAACCCCGGTTACGCCGACGGCTTTCAGAATACTGTGGATTTCGATAGTATCATCGGGCCAGCCGCCTACGACCCAAACAATCCCTTCTCGACAAGCAACGCTGGCCACTATAACGTCTGGCGGATCATCTGTCGAGGACCTGTGCCCACTCAAATATTGCGCAACTATTTGCCCACAATCGAATACCAACTGGATCCAGACCAGGCTCTGGCCAACCCGACTACCGCCAAAGCAACTCGTGCGGTGCAGGTGGCTAAGCGCGCCGTAATCTGGGCAGCGCCCAAGACCGGCAACTTGTGGGTCGCCAACGGCACCATTATGGATGCTGCAACCCAATCCAAACTGGCCAATTTCCTGGACCAGGGCCCGCGCCTTTTGATAAGCGGTGACGCCCTCGCCTGGGCTCTGACAATGGGCGGTAGGTCCAGTAACAGCTTCCTGACCAACTACCTTCGGGCCCAGTACCTATCGGATGCTGCTGGCGGTTACGGCTTCACAGCCGTCGCTGAAACCAGTAGCCCAGTCGCCACTGACGCGTGGGCGGCTGTAGGTGCTAGTCACGTGAACAACTGGCCGCGATGGTATGAGGCCGCCGACAACCCGACTACCCTTTTGACACCACAGGTGCAGACCTCGTCAGCACCATGCTACTGCGACGCAGCGGACCATGGCCGTGTTTGGGCCGATGGCATCACGCCCGTCGGCGAAACTAAATTGTACGGATATGGCGGCGTTGGTGGCACCGCTGCTGGAACCGCCTACGCCGATCCTATGACTGGCGCCCATGTCGTATACTTGGCTTTCGGCTTTGAGAGGATTCACCGCAAGTATATCCGTGAACACACGCCGATTCCAGCACACTGTGCCAACCTGCGCAGCCATCTTTTCCACAACTTCATGTGCTGGTCGCGGACGGGTTCCTTCCAGGGACGCGTGGTTAGCATCAGCGAGGGCGGCAAGCCGGTTACGGACCCAGAGCCCATCGTGTTCTTCACTCAGGGCGACCACCGATATGCCGTCCGTTGCCAGAAAGACGGTACTTTCGTTGCGCAGGGATTACGTTCGGGCCCGTACTCCATCAGGGCCATTCGGTCCGGTTACGAAATAGACCACGCTGATGGTGCCACAACCCACGGCGGCTTCGAGACAGTACAGGTGGATTTCGCAATTAAGGAAGCACAGCCCGGCGCCATAGGTGGAGTTGTCAAGTCTGAGACTACCGATCAGGGAATAGGAAACGTCGCAGTTAGTATATATGCGCTTCCCGAGCCTGAGGAGTCTGAAGACGACGCACAAAACAGCGATGATGTCGACGCCGCCCAACTCAGTGAATACATTCCGATCGAACAGCTGGACCCCCCCATTGCTACGGCTGTCACCGCTGCGGACGGAACCTTCGTCATTGGCGGCATACCTCCCGGCAGTTATGCAGTGGTAGCCGACGGGAGTGAGGTGGGCTTCGGAACCGATCGGATAGACATTACAGTCACACCTGGTAATGCAAGCAACGTAGTACTTGTGTTAGGTACGCCTGATGGCACCCTGTCAGTCCACGTAACGGACGATTCCGAACCGCCCATAAACCTGGCTAATGCAGTGGTTGAAGTGACTAACGATGCCGATCGAGTTGAGCTCACTGGTACCACGGATTCCTCCGGCGTCGCTGCCATCTCTCTGCCGGCTGGCACGTACTTTGTTCGCGCCTCCCGTGCGGGTTACGAGCCATCGTCGCAAGAGATGCTGCACATCAGCGCCTGTCTCTTATACACATCTACGAGCCCATGAGANNGTGCACATCAGCGCAGTGCAGCCGGCTACCGTGGAAATCAGCCTAACGCGGGTTTCGGATGGTGCAATTTCAGGTAAAGTGGCCTCTGCAACCACCGGGCAGCCTATTGGCGATATCGAAATACAAGTGATCTCTGGCGGCGTAGTCATCGCAAGCGGATCCACCGCCGCCCACATGACAGATGCGGGTGACGGAACACCTGCCTATAACTATTTGATACCCAACGTGCCTGCTGGCGAAGTGACCGTCCGCCCTGTCGCCTACGGTTACACGCCGCGCCCGCTTGAACGCACCCAGACAGTCGTCAGCGGCAGCACGACAACCGGCGTTAGCTTTGTACTGGACAGTTTGCATGTGTTCCCTGCAGGGCTGCAACTAATGTCTCTGCCATGGGACTTCAGCACGCGCGATGCCGCGGTAGTACTTGGCGTCAGTCATGCCGACTTCAAGATGGCTACCTGGGAGACCAGCGGTGCCCGCTACCGCATTTACCCGAATGCTCCTGCTGACCGATTCAGACTGGGCACTGGTTACTGGGTAAGGCTGTCGACTCCTGCCGACCTTTCACAGGAGGGAACCGCAGCCCCCACTGTGTTTGAGAAGCCCTTGCAGCGTGGCTGGAACCTGATTGGGACACCCTACACCAAGAGCATTGACTTCTACTCCATCGCCATCCGCGATCAGGGCGGCACCGTACGCTCGGTCCAGGATGCGTTGGCCCGAAATATCCTGGGGTCAACTCCGTTTGCTTACATGCTCGGCGGTTACCGGCTCGTATCAGCATTCACGCCATACGCCGGGTATTGGTTGCTTGCAAATGAACCGTGTGACCTGCTCATAGACGAACGCACTGACACACTTGCACTAGACGCAGTAGGGCATTCTGGCGAACTCCGGGTGCCTGCGGACGGATGGGCACTGCAACTGCAGGCCTCGGCTGCCGGCATGATCGACACTGCAGCCTACATAGGTGTTGCCAAATCTGCCTCTGCCGGCTTTGACCCGGGCCTTGACCAAGCGAAGCCTCCAGTCCCCGGCATGGGACCATACGTTTACATGGCCTGTCTCGGGGCAGACCCACAGATGCCACTTGCTGTGGACTTCCAGGCTGCTGGCGGTGCTGCGAAACAGTGGGATATCGAGGTAAGCACCAGCGCCGTAGGCGAGGCTGTCGAGATCTCCTGGCCTGATCTGTCGATGGTGCCTGCCGGGGTGCAGCCAATTCTCACCGATCGCGCCACCGGACAACAAGTTTATATGCGCACAGCCCGCTCGTATCGGTACGTTGCTGCCGCGGAGGCACGACAGCTGGCCGTCACTTGGGGCGCCGAAGGGGCGGCGGGGGCACTCACTGTCTCAGGTGCCGCCGCGCAGCCCACTGATGGCGGCGGCGTTGTCACCTACTCACTGTCCAAAAACGCGACAGTCAGCGTCGAGGTGCGAAACATTGCCGGCCGCCTGGTACGCCCACTGCTCGACAGTCAGATTCAGACCGCTGGCCAGCAGAGCGTCACCTGGGATGGGCGTAATGAAAGCGGAGCACGCGTACCGAGTGGGCGCTATTTGCTTAGAATTATCGCTACCACAGATGATGGGCAGCGTGCTCATGCGCTAACCCATATGAACGTTGCCCGTTAGTTGCTCGTGGAACCGCTCAGTACACGAACATGTCGTCCGTGACGTGCCAGACCTGACTTTGCATAGCCGCTGAAATATGTGCTATACTTGCCGAGTGCCGCCTGTAGGTGGTGCCGATCAACGCGTCGGAGGGAGCAAACTCGATGCAGCGCGTCCGCAGAAACGTAACAGGCCAGAGACTAGTGTGCATTCTGCTAAGTGCGATACTCATTCCCTGCGGGATATCATTTGCGCAGGGGAGTCGGGGCACGGCCACAGCGCCTACCATCACCAGTTGTGCCGTGTTGCCGCTAAGCAATGTCACGGGGCACGATGATCCGATGCTTCCGCCAATGGCTGCTGCCGCAGTGTCGCTCGCTTTGCAGGAGTCACGCGAGTTGATCGTCACGTCCACCACGGACCTCGACCGTGAAATGCTTGCCTTGGGAGTGTCGTTGCCGGCATCGAAATCGGATTTGATTCGACTCGGCGCCGCCTTGCGAGTCGATAAAGTGCTGACCGGCAGTATTACGGAATTGTCCGTAAATAGCTCCAATGGGCAGGCGCGTTGCAGTCTTGAAATTAGCATGCTCGACGTGCAAGTTCAAGAGTTCCTTGATGGAGCAGCCGCCACAGTTACGACACTGCCAATTCCCGGCTGGACTGGCGATGTGACTAAAGTTGTCAATGACGCGTTAAGGGCGGCATCGAACAACGCGGTAACACAAATGCTCGCTAAACGCGTCCGCCGTGGACACGTAGATCTGATTACGGACAAAGGCGAAGTCAACATTAACCTCGGCATTGTCGATGGTGTTGAAGTCGGCACCGAGCTGCTCGTCATGCGGCCGACATGGTCTTCCGATTTGGAAAAGACCCTCATGCGCCGGGTAGGCACCATCGTAGTTGGCGAAGTGCATGCCCATATGGGATGGGCCCGAGTCATCGAAGGTGCGACACCCCAGACTGGCGACCGGGTCTATAAGGTGCACGTGGCACCCGTGCGGCAAAAAGAGATCGCCCGCAGTGCCACGCGCAAGAAGAGCAGTCAACTACTGGCTGCGGTCGGCATCTTACTTGGCATTTATAATGCTGGGACCGGGCCCACGGCGGCCAGTGCCTCCACACTGAGCGGGAGCCTGTCACAGGTTACTCCGGGCGACCCTCCAACTGTGGTGCTCTCGGTGCGGACCAGCACTACAGAATCCGAGCGGACACGCGGGTGGGTCATTTATCGAGCTGCCAACAACCCATACTTCCCAACTCAGCCTATGTATATTATCGACGTCATTGAGGGCAAGAAGCTGCCAGCGGGCCAGTATAGTGATGATCCTAACCCGCCGATGATTCCTCGTGAAGGCGAGTTCACCTATGACTATCCTGGTGAAGAAGGTGAACGGGAAGACGCAGATGTAGAATTCGCATACAATCACTGGCCTATGACAGCCGGGGCGCGATACTACTATGTCATTCGTCGGATTGTCGAGCCTCTCATGCCTCCGGGTTATAACCCACCTATCGCAACTGCTCAAGTGCAAGAGCCCATCGAGGAGCCGGAACTCACTATCGATGTGGAGTTTGGGCAGGCTCTGTCGGATCCCAGCAACCACTTCGGCCCCATTACATACTTTACAGTGCCACAGTTGGTGAGCCCAGCTAATCGGGCCCCTAACCAACTTCAGGCAAACGTGGCATTTACTTGGCAGGTGTCAGAAGGAGCTGACCTGTACAGGGTGGAGCTTTATGACGAGCGCGACCCGAGTGGACGCGGTAATCCTTACTGGGTGAGCCCCGAGTTGCGTGTGGCCGCTGGACAACGTGAGATGAGCTACACATTCAGGGCGCCCAGTGCGGCCGACGGGCTGAGTGCTTCCAGCACCTACTATTGGCGCGTTGGGGCTCGTGCTAGTGGTGACGTTGCTCGTCCGGTGTGCACGGACCTGCAGCGTGAGGGCTACATCTATAGTGCAATGCGCGAATTCCAGACAGTCATGGGGCCGCCAGCCCCGTTACAGGCAGGTGGGGAGGCGCCTCCCGCCGGTCGAAAGCCTGGCTTCTTCGGATCTGTACGTCGTGGCAACGTTGGGCGCTAGTCAGCCGTTCCAGGGCAGGAGGCGGGGTGCGGTCGGGCAATGGTGTCTTGTGCTGGTGATCGCAGTGCAGTCTGCAGTGCTCCTTGAAAATGCGTTTGCCGAAGTAGTACCGAAATGGGGCGTCATAGGCTACTTAAGCGGTGATGGTGGCCTCGAACGTGACGCCGAACGCTATAGTCTCGCAGCTACCAGAGCGGCGCGACAGGGCCACTGTACGGCTGCGGTGCAAGTGGACGGTCCTTACGTGTGCGCACGCTGGTACGCGATGCCTGAGGGCGAACCCGTCTATCAACCGTTGGGCGCAGTCAACATGGCCGCCCGCCAGACGATTGCCGACTTCCTGTCCTCCGCAGTGGCGCGCATTACTGCACGGATGTACGTGCTGATCGTGATGGGCCATGGGACTGGTCTTGCCACTCTAGGGCCCGACCTTTGTGGGATTGCGTTCGATGGAGGAGCAGGCCGTTGTCTCTCAGCGATGGACGTGGCTGATGCTATTGGCGGCGCTAATGGGTTCAAAGGACGTCTGGAGGTCATATGCCTGGATTCGTGTCACGGCGCCAGCATCGAGTTAGCACACGGCCTAAAGGACTGTTGCAACTACCTGGTGGCGTCGCCCTCGAGATTGCGGGCGCCCGGATTGCCATGGCACCAGATCCTTCCAATGCTCAACGCCCAACCGGATGGCCGTTCGCTCGTCGGCGTGTTGATTTCGCACCACGATGAGCCTCTGACTGCAGTTCACATGCCTAAGATTGACGGTGTCACCGACGCTCTTACGGCGTTTGTCGAGGCGGTATTGAGTGACCTACCGAGAGTGGCGCCTCTCCTGAGACTGGTGCGTAGCCGCACCAAAAGTCTCGGGTACCGTGATGAGATGTGCGATCTTAGAGAGTTGACAGCGCGCGTAGCGCAGTGCGGGATGTCGCCGGACATAACATACACCGCGACGCAGCTTATTGACAGTCTGGATGGAGCGCTCGTGGGCCGCATGGATCCATCCACGGCAAACGCAGACATTAGAGAGGGCCAGTTGGGCATCTATTTCCCTGCTAGTTGGGAACCGGTCCCTTCTCAGTACCTACACATGTATAGTATGGCTCGTGACACAGGGTGGGCGAAGCTTCTGGAAACGTATTATGAAGCTTGCGGTTTGGTCAGACATTGAACCCCGCGAAGCGTGGGTACGTAATCCGTCAGTTTCGGTCCAGTAAACATTTGAACGGTCACGAAGAGCTAAATGTTCTCAGTATTCATGCCACCACACTGTAGGCGGGCAGGTCACTAACAGATCGCCTGATGTTCAGTGAGGAGGAGGAAGTCCATTGAGGCATGCAAGCCGCGTCGCGAAAGCAGAGCTGCCACTTGCGCGGATTTTACTTTTGCTATCCCTTTTAGTAGCCTCCAGCATGGTGGCCGCTGCTACCGATGGCGTACCAGACAGCTTGGCTGGCCCGTTGCGTGCACTCGCTGCCAACAGTGGCGAAGGGCGAGTTACGCTGAGCGCCATATCGCAACTGATGCGCATTGACGATGGCCTTGTGCAGGTGGAAGTATTGTTCCGTTCGCCGGCAGCGGCCGCTGCGACCAACCTTGCCACATACGGCGCGCGAATAGAGGTCCAAATGGACCGTCGCATACAGGCGACGCTTCCCCCAAGTGTGCTGAGTGACATTGCTGCTCTGGACCAGGTTGTCCAAGTGCGCGTCCCTAACAAAGTTTGGCCTCTGCAGGGCTTCGGCGCCAGCAGCTCAGAGGGCGTCCAACTGACTCTCGCTACGGCTATGCATGCTAACGGCGTCCTCGGTGAGGGCGTCAAGGTTGCAGTCATTGACACTGGCTTCACTGGCTACGCAACAGCCCAGATTCCTGGAGTGGCGGACGGTGCTCGCACCAGAGAGTTTGGCGGTGCCGACTTGGCTGATAGCGCACACGGCACTGCTGTGGCAGAGATCGTCGCCGATATGGCGCCTCTGGCCGAAATCTGGCTGCTTGCAGTAGACACTGAAATGGCCTTTGAACAGGCCGTCGAGTTCGTTCGCGACAATGATTTCCACGTTGCGGTTGCTTCGCTCGGGATTTTCGGGGGGCCTTATGATGGAACTCACCCCTTGTCCCAGAAACTGGCCGCTACCCCGCAAGTCTTGTGGGTCATCGCAGCTGGGAACCATGCGAAGAGACACTATGAAGGAACTTGGACCGATCGCAATCACGATCGCTTTCACGAGTGGGGCATGGGTGAGCAGGACATGCGCCTGACGTTGCAGCCGGGCAGGTTCGTCGCGTACCTTAGCTGGTTCCAGACTGCAGGCGCCACCACAAATCGTGACTATGATTTAGTTCTGTTCGATTCAAGCGGTCGTGAAGTAACGCGGTCTGCTGTAACGCAAAAAGGTAACGATCCACCTAGTGAGACTTTGCTAGCCTATATAGACGAAGAGGGCGTGTATTCGCTGCGCATCCAATGCATGTTCTCCGATAGCTTGGCTGCGAATGACCACTTCCAATTATTCCTGCCTGAGATTGATGTGGAGACGAGTCTACAGGTGCCCGAACGCAGCCTGACCATACCGGCCGAGTCACCGGGTGCCTTCACCATCGGTGCAGTCCGAGGTTCGCGATTGCAGTTAGAAGAGTTGCCGCTGCGAGAAATCGACCAGATAGAAGAATTCAGCTCTCGCGGCCCGTCCATAGCTGGTTTGCTGAAGCCTGATATGGTCGCGCCGAACGTAGTGACCACAGGAGTTGCTGGTCTGAATCCATTCGTGGGCACTTCTGCTGCTGCGCCACACGTAGCGGGCGCAGCAGCATTACTGTTTTCTGAGGACCGCGGCCGTACCGCCGCCGTCGTCACCGAGACACTGAAACGACTGGCGGTCACCGAAATGCTTGCGCGCGACTCCTCTGGCCGCGCGATACCCGACAACACGTATGGACATGGACGAGTCAGCCTCAGGGTAGGAATAGATACTACTCCTCCGGTTATCAGCATCAGCTTCCCAAGAAACGGGACTACAATCACTGACGCCACGCCCACCATAGTCGCTGCGGTCACTGACGTCGGAGTTGGCGTAGATCCCTCCTCGATAGAGCTTCGCGTGGACGGATCTCTAGTCGCCTTTGAGTACAATCCCACCACTGGGCTTCTGACATACACGGTCCCGGCGGATGCTGCGCTCACTCGTAGTGGCCACACCCTTACCATAGACGCGGCAGACTACGATGGCAACCGCGCCCACACGGCGACCAGCAGCTTCCGTGTGAGCACACCATCCATCGACGCCGGGTTGCACCTGTTAAGCCTTCCTTATAGCGATCTCGCTGAGGTAGAGCCGGGTGATGTCTTCGGTATACCGTTTGACCAGGTCCAGATGGCCCGATGGGTCCCGACCGATGCCAGAGACGTGAAGTATCACGTGTACCCTGACCAGTATGCGTCCTTCAAGCCAGCGGACGCCACCGGCACTGCGAGAATCGTCAGTCAGCCTCCTATCGGCTTAGGCTACTTCGTAAGGCTGCCGAAACGGTGCACTATATCATCTGACGCTGGCGGCGCGCTTACAGATCTTGAGTCGTATGAGATAAAATTGATCCACGGTGACGGAGAATACCGTGGTTGGAACATGATTGGAAACCCGTTCGAAGGGCCGATTGATTGGGGTACTGTGACGTTTATTGCCGATGGCCAACGATATGACCTGCGAGAGGCTATGTCGGAGGAAGTGGGTATTACAGAAGGCGTGCTATTCAGCTTCGTGTCGACCCCGACCGGCGGCCATTATGACTTCGCCCCCGACCCAACGGAAGCTGTAATGGAGTTCATGGGCGGCTACTGGCTGCATGTACTTCGCGACGCGACACTCGTTGTCTACAACCCAGCGGTCAGTCTCGCTGGAGGTGCTTCGCGCGCCCAAGCTGCTGCCCCAAGGCAATTGCCAAGCAAGGACGAGTGGACGCTGCGCATTTGCGCACAAAGTGGCGACTATCAGGACCCGGCCAACTTTGTTGGTGTTCACCCGCAGGCCACTGAAGGCTACGATTTGGGCCTTGACGTCAGCAAACCGCCGGCATTGCTACGTGAGCTCTCAATGGCCATGGTCCAAAATGGCGGTGCAGGTAACAGCGGGCGCCTAGCGCGTGACTTACGGAGTAGTCTGGGCGATCGGCAGGAGTGGGACATAGAGGTGTCAACCACACTGGCACAGGCACCTGTGACGATAACCTGGGCGGACTTGAACCAAGTAGTACCGCCTAACGTGCAACTGGTCCTCCGAGATGTTGAAGCAGGTCGCGACGTATACATGCGTACCGCAACTGGCTACACGTATCGCACCGGAGACGGTCCCGAGACCCGACGCCTCAAGATTGTCGCTACCGTGGACCAATCCAATACCTTGGCTATTTCCGGTGTAACCACTGCTGTCGCTGGTGATGGGACCGTTGCAATCACATACTCGGTAAGCCGTGCTGCAAGCGTCACGGCCGACATCCGGAACATCGCGGGTGTGCCCATCGCGCGGTTATCGTCGCTGGAGACCCCGGCTGGGTCAACGCAGACGCTGAGTTGGAATGGGCGCAACTTTGGTGGGGCGCCAGTCCCTAACGGTAAGTACCTGGTGCGTCTGACCGCCAAAAGTGCGGAAGGCCAGTCTGTTCAGGCAATCACACTGTTCGATAAAGCTCGGTAAACACGCGGCCTTCGAGAGGAGCTGAAGCGGGGTGCGCCCTCAAATCAATATTGATCTGCTCAAGAGGCAAAGCCGTCTTCTACTTACACTAATTGGCCTTGTGTTGATAAGCACGGCAGCGGCTTGGTGCCAGTTGCCCGACAATCTAGTCACTGTATCACACCCTGGCGGGCTTACCAGACTTGACGTTGAGTACCCGGCCCTCATGATGTCAGGTACCAATGCATGGATTTATTCGCCTGCAGGGCGCTTCCAACTGCGCACTGGCTCATCTGCCCCTCTCGGCGGTGACCCTACGAGAGTAGGCGACGAAAATCTTGTGCTGGCCAGCGTCGCACAAACCGGCCAATATGGTCTGGGCTTCAGCAGCCATACCACGATCGCAGTGAATCCTCAGCAAGCCTTTGCCGATGCTGACGATCAGGGCCTCTTCTACGAAATTAACGCCCTGATGCAGCAAGAGCGGACGGCTACAGACCCCGCGTTGCTGACGAATTACTGGTTAACGCCACCTGTTGCCGGAAGCCGTGATATTGTTGGTTCCTATCGTCTTCCGGTCATATTCGACTCACAAGACGACCCGACTGAGTATATAGAGGTTCGCCAGACACTTACGCTCATCGGGGACGCCCTACAGGTTGAGAACCTCGTTTATAATACTTCATCTCAGTCACAACGTATTGGAGTTCGAGTGCTGTTTGATGGCACATTCGGCGGCACCAATGCTCAGGATGGTCGGCCCATCGTATTGCCGGACGGCACCACGATTACACGAGAGACCGTGTTGCCGGATCAGTCGTCTGGTATCGGTAGTCCAGCAACGTGGGTCACTTACGACGATCCGGTTGCCCCGCGTCTGGCCATCCGCGGAGTTCTGTCCAACAATGAGATCCTTCAAAGCGGAGTGGCCAGCAAGACTGCTGGAGCTCCTGACTCGGTAATGTGGGGTCAGCAGCGCAATATGGGCATGGCGGGGCAATACTATTTTACTCCTAACCGGCAGGCCCCAATCGTTGGGGAAGACTGGGCCTACGCCGTGCGTTGGGAACCCGTGCATCTCCTGCCCGGCGAATCGTGCCGATTCCTCACATACTACGGAGTGGGAAGCTCAACTCCCGATTACGACCGCCCCTATGCACTCATGGTGTACACACCGCACTCCCTGGTGGTCCAATCAGGGGACGATCCACTGACTCCCGACGTGGTGGAGGACTACTACTTGACCGATCCGCAAGGTCGGTCATCATTTCCCATCTACGCCTACATTGACAATTTTGGGGCTGACACCTTGCTAGACGCCAGCGTGCGCTTGCGACTGCCGGCTGGATTGGAGCTCGTCGAAGGTGAGACCCTGACTAAATCCGCCGGCGTTGTCGCCCGAAATGAGATGAAATGGGTGAGCTGGCAGGTTCGCGCAGTCGCGGCCCGTCCGGGTGCATATACGGTTCGATTTACTGGGCCCCGAGGCAAGGTGCTTGAACGCACCATCAACATCCCTGCGATGCCCGTGTTGTCACCTGTCATCTCCCCGCGTGGCCTAGAGATGGTGTCAATTCCATACCAATTCCAGAACGACGACGTCGAATGGATTTTCCAGGATCTCGGCAGCCTTCAGCCTGGCGGCAACGCAACTGTGGTCCGTTGGGACCCCCGCGCCGGGCAGTACCGCTGGTTCCCGGACCCTCTCACGACTTCTCTACAGCCGGGTGTAGGCTTCTGGCTTCTCAACCGTGCGCGTGATACAGTTCGGCTCCCACTCGACGCGGCACCGGTGAACCCTGAGCACACGTTCAGTATTAAGCTCGAGCCTGGCTGGAACCAGATAGGAAACCCGTTTACTGTCCCGATACGCCTCGACCAGGTGCGCGTGCTTGGCTCCGCAGGCACCGAGATGTCTATGGAGGATGCGTACAGCAGACTACTACTCATTCCCACAGTCTTCGAGTACGATCCGCTTGCTAACGATTACGTGTGGAACACCGAGTTACAAACGGGGCAGTTAGATCCATTCAAGGGCTACTGGCTCCTCTGCCTCGAAGCAATAACTCTGCAGTTCCCAGCGCCTAGTGCCAGTATCACCACCGGTAATGCGCCTGCTAACATGATTGCGCGAAAGGATGCGTCCGAGGGATGGGCAGTTGACCTCACAATTTCTGGAGCTGGACAAGTCCGTAGCAATCGAGTCTTCGGCTGTCGCCCTGGCGCCGTTGCCGGCTTCGACCAATTTGACTTGCTCCAGCCGCCACCTGTGACAGCTGGCAACGATCGCGCTGTCTTGCAGGCCGCCTTCGTTGGTGACGAAGGCATTCCGATGTTGGTCGATACGCGCCCACTCGACGTCAGAAGCCGCTGGCAATTGGCTGTTAGCACGGCGTCTGCAGATGAGGATATTACGATTAGCTGGGGCGACTTAAGTCGTTTGGCAGACGACGTTGTCTTGACTTTGGTCGACACAGTGAGCGGTAAGCGATGCTATATGCGGACGGCTACCTCATACAGTTACCGCTCTCGAGGCGCTAACCAGTCTCACCGCTTCGAGATCATCGCCCAGCCGAGGGCTGAAGCTGGCATTTTGGCCGTCACCAGTCTCGACGCTCGGCAAACCGCTGGCGGACAGGTGGCCATTACGTGTTCGCTTACCGCCCCGGCAAGCCTGGATATTATGATCCGAAACATCGCTGGCATGCCGATTGCCATGGTAGTTGACGACCAAATTGTCGATGCAGGTGTGAGCACAGTTGTGTGGAATGGAATTACCCGACAGGGTACGTCTGCGCCACAAGGGCGGTACATCTGTCAGGTGACCGCGCGCTGCCCGGATACTGGGCAGATGACCAACAGTCTGAGCACTTTCGCCATCAACCGGTAGTTGATAAGATCTGCTGGATTGCACTATCGATAGTAACCAGTTGATCTTCCCGCAGGAGGGAAGTGGTCTAATGTACGAAATCAGACGCCGGAGCAACGCACGCACCATCAGCCTAGCCGTGGTCTTTTGCATGGTGAGCTCACTCATTCCGATAGGTATAGTGAGCGCGCAGACCGAACCCGCAACTTCGGTTCTGGTATTTCCCATACTTGATGAGAGCGAGAGCGGGTACGAGGATCTCGGCCCAAGAGCATCCAGCGCAATGGAGATCGCACTTAATGCTCAGCCGGGGTATGCTGCCAACAAGTTCACTCGGCATTCTGCCCTGGTTCAAAGGGCAGTAGCTGAAGGCCGAATTCGCCAGGTGGACGTGGAGGCAGCTGATACTGCATCACGTGATATGGCATTGTTTTTGGGCCACGAACTCGGCTTTGCTACCATACTTATCGCCTCGGTTCAGTCATTTGAAATAGATCGAGAGACCCAGCAGGCAAACGTCATTCTTAGCGGCCAACTGTACTCGGTGAAAGACAATGTAGACGAGGCCACTGGAATAGCGGTTGATGAGCCCACCGTCTTACGCGCATTCGGCGTGAAGGGTAGCAGCACTCCGCGTGCAGACTACACTGGCGCTGATAATCCGCTCATCAGCGAGGCCCTTCGCGACGCGGCTCGTAAAGCGGCGCTTTCCCTTGCCGGATTGCCTCAGGATCAGGTTGCCGCCGAGAAAAAGGATGGCAAGAATTTGCGATGGGCCATATACGCCCTCGCGGTTGCTGCGCTAATTGTCGGAGTGAATAATGCCGGCAGCTCGCCACCGAAGGCTGGGCCCGCAGACCAGGTTAAGCCGGTCACCAACGTATTGCTGCAGACGCTTCAAACTAACCTTAGAGTCAGCTGGAACGAACCTACCGGTACAGCTCTGCAGGTCCTTCGATACGAGGTCTCGCGCAATGTTGACGGTGGTAGTTTCTCTGTCATCTCATCGAACCTGAGCCCCGGTAGCACGCAGTATACCGACATCGACACTCTCAGTGGACGCCATGTGTATCAGTACCGAGTCAGAGTGCTATATGCCAATGGGCAGGCCTCAGGGTACACTTACTCTGGCGCCATCGCCTTTACTCGAAGCTGAGGCCGGATCGAAGCGATTGCACTGCCGCTACGCCCCCGGGTCGCATTTGCGCCCGAGGGCGAAGCTGTATATGAGGATTGCCATTGTGGCTGCTCGATTCCATGTCGTGCTGTGCCTGCTATTGCCGGCCTCGTTGAGGATAGCTCTTGCCTTCGTGTTTGCCGTCATGGTAGTTGTTCCCTGCTCCGCCCAGATAGCGCGCAGTGGTGACTATCGCTTGCGGGTGACTGCCGTCCCACCCCAAGTGCCTGCCGACGGTAAGTCCGAGGTACGTCTTCGCGTCGAGGTACGCGCGCAAAGTGGAGAGCTGGCCGCCGAACAGGTCCAGGTCATCGTGACTACCAGTCTCGGTCTGCTTTCTGGCGATCAAGCATCTCGTCAGCAGACCGTTTACGCCACGGCCATCGGCGGTGTAGCAAGTGTTGTTGCTACTAGCGACACGCCGGGACTCTGCACTGTCACAGCAAGGGTGAGAGAGGCGCGCAACAGTATTAATATTCGTTTCCTCGCTGAGGGGGAGGCATCGCGGCCCGTTTCCAACGTTCTCCATATGGGCGGCGAGTGGGTCGGTTACAGTGTGGATCAACGAGTGATCCAGGCTCGTGATGAGGCATCGGTGCAGTTGGGCCATCTGAATATTCGTGCCAGCGACACCATTGATGTCGATTTGAACAGTCTCACACTCAGGGCGTTTGCGCTGGAGGAAGACGGCGTCGTGGTCGCCGACGGCGAGAGCGAATTGTCCGGGCAGCAGCTGTACTTTGACATCTCCGAACGTCGCGGTGTCATCTGTGGTATGTACGATGGGGAATATCGCAGGCTCTTTTTCGATGGATACGACCTGCAGTTGCTCACAGACGAATGGGAGATACCAGCCGACGCTTTCGCCCAAGATATGCGTGAGACGTACACGTGGATGATTGCCGACAGTATCTCATTTTTCATTGGCGAGAAGCTCGTATTGCGTCACGGTTCTGCGTGGGCGGGCGAGCAGCGAGTCTTGCGTTTTCCCTCGTACTGGATTATCGGCTTGCCCGGTTATGCGGGTAGCTCGAATACTGATATGCTCTCCGTTGATTCTGGCGGGGGTGTCGCCCTGGATGTCCCCTTCTTCTACAGTGTGACTAGTACCAGTACCGCAGCTGTGAAGGTGCAACATGGTACCCACCTGGGTTCGGCGGCTACCCGTCGCGGGTGGGCACTGGGCTGGCAAAGCGAGTATCGTGCGCTGGATGACAGCTATCAGGGTTCCGTTGAGCTGGGAGGGCTTCCCCGGTCGAATTGGGGCCTGCAGTGGCAGGACCAGCGTTCTCTGGGTCATGATGTCAACGCGTACTTCAACATCAGTTCGCCCGACCATCGAAGTCTGTTTTCGGATGCCAACTTCTTGCGGTATGGTGACCATGGCCGATACAACTTGCGCAGTTATGTAGAGGCAGCCCGCGATTATGATACAAACTACGGTGTGGTAGCCGACTGGCTGTCGAATCCGCAGCGCTTCGCCTCGCGCAACTGGTACCGGCTAGGGATTACGGCCAGCGCCCAACGAGACCGCGCGACTGGGCGTATTGAGTTTGGCAACATGCTACTAGCTGACCTGGATCTTGGCAGCCACGCACTGGGTTCCAGGACAGCTGTGCGGCCGCAGCTTCGCAATCAGTTTTCGTGGGATACTTCGGGGTATCGGGCCAACGGGCTTCGCGGCGGGTTAGATTTGGCTCATCGTCTCGGCCAGTCATCTTCGCTCGCGCTTGGCTACAGTGCCGAGTACTTCAGCGGCGATTCGACCGTACAGGGATTGGAACAGATACTCACGCTGGATTTGAACGCCAGTCGCGGCAAGTTCTACTTGTTTGCTTCCGGAAACCGCAACTTGACCTTTGACGATAGCTTCGCGTTCCTTGACCTGAGCTTCTGGCCGAATGACCAGTGGCGTTGGCAGCTTTCCGGCACCTTCTACGATTTCGATGTCTCGTCATACAGTGAGTGGGAGATTAGTGTTGCGCGAATGTTTGGCCAGCAGGAGATCGGTCTCACATACAGCGCTGAGACTAACCGACTATCTCTGTTACTTGGCGGTCTAGTCGCCTTCTGAAGGCCCTCAGCCCGTTCTCCCCGGCTGCATTTGCATGCTTCTTTTCAGATAGAATTGACACCGATACCTCTGCGATGTGTGCACGACCATAGCAAGATGGAGATCTACAGTGGCAGGTTTTGAGCTGATTTCTGAGTATTCCCCCCAAGGTGACCAGGGCCAGGCGATCGATTCCCTGGCCGAGGGTACAAATGCGGGAGAGCATCACCAGGTATTGCTTGGCATCACCGGTGCCGGCAAGACTTATGTCATCGCAAAGGTTATCGAGAAGGTCCAGCGGCCCACTCTGGTACTAGCTCACAATAAGACACTGGCCGGGCAGCTATGCATGGAGTTTCGGGAGTTTTTCCCAAACAATGCGGTAGGCTATTTCATCAGCTACTATGACTACTATCAACCAGAAGCATATCTGCCAGCCACTGATACGTACATCGAAAAGGATGCAGACATAAACGAAGAAATTGAACGGCTACGGCATGCAGCCACTCAAGATCTGATGTCTCGGCGCGATACGATAATCGTCGCATCAGTGTCGTGCATATTCGGCCTGGGCTCACCGGAACAGTACCGGGAAATCACCCTTCCACTCGAAGTGGGCCAGCGCATAGAGCGCGATGACATCCTCCGACAATTGGTGAAGATGCAGTTTTCACGCAACGATATCGCATTGGAACGTGGTAGCTTCCGGGTGAGAGGCGACGTCATAGAGATTCACCCGGTGGACGAAGATGTGATTACTCGAGTAGAGCTTTTCGGCGACGAGGTTGAGCGACTAACGCGCGTAAGCGAGCTAACTGGAGAAATCCTGGAACAGCAGCAGAGTGCCATGTTTTTCCCGACCAGCCACTACGTGACTTCAGCGGAGAGGCTCGAGAAAGCGATGGAAAGCATCCGCGAGGAACTCGAAGAGCGGGTGGCGTGGTTTGAAGGTAGGGGCAAGCTGCTGGAGGCCCAGCGTCTGCGGCAACGAACCGAGTACGACCTGGAGATGATGCGGGAGGTCGGTTACTGTCAGGGCATAGAGAACTATTCGCGCCATCTGGACGGGCGCCGCGCCGGCCAGACGCCAAATACCTTGCTGGACTACTTTCCCGATGATTTTTTGCTAGTCATCGACGAGTCTCACCAGGCGATACCGCAGGTACGTGCGATGTATCAGGGTGATAGGTCACGCAAGGAAAGCCTGGTCGAGCACGGCTTCCGTTTGCCGTCGGCGTTCGACAACCGACCGCTTACGTTTCCGGAGTTTGAGCAGCGGATCAATCAGGTCATCTATACATCAGCCACACCTGGGCCATACGAGCGTGAACACGCCTCTCGTATAGTGGAGTGTGTCATCCGGCCGACCGGACTGCTTGATCCAGAGGTCGAAGTGCGACCTACGAAGGGGCAGATTGATGACCTCATCGCTGAAATCAGACTGAGAGTGGAGGCAGGTCAGCGAGTGCTGGTGACCACGCTGACCAAGCGGATGGCCGAAGACCTTTCGGAGTATTTGGCCGAGATGGCGGTGCGCGTGCACTATCTGCACTCAGATGTGGAGACCCTGGAGCGTACTGAACTGCTACGCGATTTGCGACTCGGTGCCTATGATGTACTGGTAGGCATCAACCTGCTGCGAGAGGGCCTGGATCTGCCCGAGGTGTCACTGGTGGTCATCCTTGACGCGGACCGAGAGGGATTCTTGCGCTCCGAGACCTCCCTGATTCAGATGATGGGGCGGGCTGCCCGGCATGAAGAGGGCAAGGTGATCATGTATGCCGACAGCATCAGCCCGGCGATGAGTGCCGCGATTGATCTGACGAACCAGAGGCGTGCCAAGCAGCAGGCATACAATGAAGCTCATGGGATTGTCCCGACCACCGTACGCAAGGCGGTGCGCGATACCGTACGCGCCATGATGAGCGAAGAGCCCGAGCGGGTGGTCAGTCCGGAAGTCGCTGCCGGTATGGACGAAGAGGATGTGCAGGATATCATAGCTGGCCTGGAAATGGAGATGCGCAGAGCCGCAGAGGAACTGGACTTCGAACGGGCCGCCGATTTGCGCGATGAAATAAGCGATTTGCGAGAGCTACTAGCCAAGTGAGCACGTTGCCATGGACGCACGAGTCGGCTGCGTTGCTGTTCGCTGATGGTCGCTGATCCTGCGGCAGCAGACAGGTAGTGAACGGCTTGCAGGGAATCGCTTTGACATGAAATACGAGAAGCTTGTAGACAAACTGAAGCAGGTGCCTGTTCTGCCGGGTGTGTATCGCATACTCGACGACCAGGAGCAGGTCATCTATGTAGGTAAAGCGCGTTCTTTACGGGCTCGATTGCGCCAGCATATCCGTAGAGAAAGCGATCGGGTCGAGCCGTGGGCACAGGTGATGCGCGACAAGTTGGCGGACTACGACTACCTGGTCACACGCACTGAGACCGAGGCGCTGATTCTTGAAGCCACGTTGATAAAGCAGTATCGCCCGCACTTCAACATCCGCCTCCGTGATGACAAGAGCTACCCGTATTTGTGTCTGACCGCCGAGAAATACCCTCGGTTGCTCGTAATCCGTGACTTGCCCCAGGACGCTCGCGTGCGAATTCCCGGTGGTGGCGGCAAGTACCGGCGCGGCTTTCACGATCCGAAGCGTCATCGAGTGTATGGCTTCAGCGCTGGCGAGATTTTCGGACCGTATCCGGCTGCTGACGTAATGTGGCGTACTCGTCGGATGATCACCCGGCTGTTTGGTTTGCGCCACTGCCGCCGAGCGCTGGACGGCACACCCTCGGGCAAACCATGTCTCTACTACCATTTGGGCCAGTGTATCGGCCCGTGTACCGGAAATGTTAGTGAAGAGCAATACGGGCAGATGGTGGATCGGGTGACGCGGTTCCTTGATGGTAACACGGAAGAAGTGGCAGAAGAGTTGCGCGCCGAAATGCAGCAGGCCGCCGATGAGCTTGATTTCGAACGGGCCGCTACGATTCGTGACAAGCTCAGGACAGTCGAACGGTTGGGGGAAGAGCAGCTCATCGTCGCCAACGAAAACCGAGAGCAGGATTTGCTGGCCGCCGCAGCGGAGGGCGACAGCGCGGTGGTTAAGGTGCTCGGAGTGCGCGCTGGGCGATTGTGCATGCAGGAAAGCTACACTCTGACCCATATTAGCGGGCGGTCGCTTGGTGAGGTGATCGAAGCTGCAATGACACTGCACTACGGCGCGGGAAATCCTCCGGCACGACACGTGCTACTTGGCGCTCCTCTCGAGGATCATAAGGAATGGGAGACGATGCTGAGCGAATTACGTGGCGGTCCGGTGGAGCTATCGGTTCCCCAGCGTGGCGAGCGTCGCAGATTGGTCGAATTGGCGCAGATAAACGCCCAGAGCGCCTTGGAAGCGCTGCTTCAAAGCCGGGGTGGAAAGGCCGAGAGTGCGGCAGCCCTGGCTGACCTGGCCGAGGCATTGCAGCTTTCTGCATCACCGCAGCGGATTGAGTGCTATGACATCTCAAATCTACAGGGTGACCATGCAGTCGGTGCTATGGTGGTGTAGA
>LSQX01358520.1_pt3 | contig 22595 bp, 19 predicted proteins | sample 654561 | NCBI WGS metagenome assembly LSQX01 (sample SAMN04489861, study PRJNA283612) | anaerobic digester metagenome | isolation source: 4 biogas reactors fed with cattle manure at either 37C or 55C with and... | place: Denmark: Kongens Lyngby | collected 2014
CGCCCGGCAGCGGTCGAAAACCAGTGCCATGCAGGCAATAAGCCAGAGCCTTGACTTCGTGCGGGACACAATCTCCGCTTTGGAAGTGAATGCCTTGTACTGCGGCAAAATCGCGGCCTTTCCTGAGGTGCTCCTGGCAGCCTTAAGCAAATACAGGCTGCAGTCACAGGGCCTGATCGAGCTTCAAGAAATCTGCCGGGAAAGGCTTGCGGATCCAGATTACCAGCGCCTGCGCCAGATCACGGCCGATCTGGCCGAGGTCGCGCCTATGATCGGTAAGGGCTGTGAAATCTGCGTAGACATCCAGGATTCACTGCATGCGGGAGAAGCCCATCTGGCTGGGGTCAAGTCAGGTAAACCGGAGCAGGTGCAGCGGCCGCAGCCGCTGCTGGGTGCTCTGTTCGGCCGCTCCGCCAAGCCGGTGGAGAAGGCACCAGAGGCAGGAATTGCTCTGGACGGCGTCTCCCAGCGCGAACTGGTCTCGCTGGTCAACGAAGCGCTGAAAGAGACCAACTCGCTTCTGGTGCATGTAACGCAAAGCATCTATGCTCCTTTTGCCAATCTTGCAGATGAACTGTGGTTTTACCGGTTTGCCCTGAAGCTTAAACAGGTTTATGAGAAGGAAAAAGTGCCTTATTGCTTTCCGACAGTCAAGCCGTCAGCAGATGATGTTTTCGCGTGCGAAGAACTGTATGATCTGCTGCTGCTGGTTAAAGACGCTGAACGGAGGTACCCGCTTCGGAACATTGTCCCGAACGACGCGCGGCTGGGCAGCGCCACAACAGGATTGCTCGTCCAGGGAGCCAACGGCACTGGCAAAACGACCTTTCTCCGCTCGGTCGGCATCGGACAGATCCTGGCACAGGCTGGCTTGCCCGTTCCAGCCCGCGCGGCGGTGATCAGTGTGCGCCGCCGGATTCTCACTCAGTTTTCTGGAGAAGACACGATCAATGGGGCAGACACGGCTGGCAGATTTGAAGGAGAAGTAAAAGAGGTTGCCGAGATTATCGCCCAGTTGGAGCCCTGCTCCTTGGTGCTGTTCAACGAGACTTTTCAGACAACTGCCTTTGATGAAGCAGCAGCAGCCATTTTCGACATCCTCGATGTCATTTCCGAGGTTAACATCAAATGGGTGTTTGTCACGCACTTGACGCAGCTTTACGGGCTGCTTGCCGCTTCCGGGAGGAAGGTACAGTTTTTACAGACAAGCACCGACGACAAGCGGCGGTACCAGGTGGAACAGATCAAGACGGCAGGTGATTCTTGATGTATTTTGACGATACCCTGGGGATACAGGAGCGGACAGGGCAGGCGGTGGTTGCGCGGGAAGCGGTGAGAGGGATTGTGCTTAGAAACGGGCGGATCCTGATGGTTCAATCTGAGCGCGGCGATTATAAGCTCCCCGGCGGCGGTGTGGAACAAGGCGAAGGCCACCACCAGGCATTGGCCAGAGAGATTGCGGAAGAGACTGGCTATCAGTGCCTGCGGGTTGGAGACCTGATCGGCCGGGTGGTGGAAAGGCGCCCTGACAAGTATGATCCAAGCCTGCTGTTTGAGATGACCTCGTATTACTACCTGTGCGCGGTTGCCGGCGAGGCTGGGGAACAGCGCCTGGATGAGTATGAGCGGGACATGAGGTTCACACCGGCATGGATCAGCATTCCTGATGCTTTGGCTGTCAACCGGGCAGTTCTTGAAAACTTGGGACAGAAAGACTTGTGGACCCGCAGGGAGAACCATGTCCTCTTGGCTTTGCAGCGGCTTGTCGAATCAGGTGTTGATCTGAAAACATGACTGCGCCCCCTGATGTCGGAAGGGGCGCAGCCGTCTACGAGCCGGTGTCAAGCGACAGACCGGATCATGACAAATATGAACAGACAAAACATGACTGCGAGCGTCAATCTGACCTTGTTGGGCAGTTTTACCGGGTACAACATGCACATCAACCTCCTAACCACTTAATCATGCAGCGGTTGGTACAACCGCAGAACAGAAACAAAAAAACGTATGCCCCATCAATTGATGGCCAACATACGCTTGGAGCACTCCTACGAGGTTAGCTGCCGGGTTGGGGCACCCAAGTTGCCCTTCCTGCCGTGAGGCAAGATTCACCCCAAAATGATGGTTCCCCCGCTGAGCATATAGCAATTAGGAGATCTCGCACTTCTATTATCCCAGAGTTGGTATGAAGTGTCAAGCGGAATCGTCAGGGTGGCCGGGCAGTCGCCTAGCGCCTTCCTGCCCCTGGCCACACTCTGAAGTTCATATAAGGGTTCATGCCGTAGCCTGGATAGAACCGCCACAGAGTCCCGATGCCGGTCCTCGGGCGTTGGACACTTCCAGGTGGGAAATAGAACGGCCTACGATTGACGACTGGAGGTTGGATAATAATGGTTTGCCGATCGGGGCGGCGTTCGGGAGTTTGGTCTGGCATCTCTTCCCGCTCTTCCTGGCGGCCGCCTTTCAGCCGTTCCCTGAGGCCCTCTTTGAGCTGCTCAATCCGCTTTGCTGCTGCATTCTTCAGCGCATCCATTAGTTCTTCAGCCTCAATCCCCAGTTCCTCCGCCAAATCGTGCAAGAATGAGCTTGAACTCAGCGGAAGTTCCTGCGGGGCGATCACTGTCCAGCGCCTGGTTGGTTCCGCCCCACTGGCCGCCGCTCCCACCATCAAGCTCATCAGCAGAGTCAGCACACACATCTTCAATGCCAGTCTCATCGTGATTTCCCCCCTTTTGTGTATTTATTGGTCCGCGGCTGGAATAATGCTTCGCCGCACGCCCGGGAAAAAATGTCCGTCACACATTCTGTGGCGACAAGGAAGGATGATTGTTCTAGAATCTTGAATAAAAACGTAACCATGGTTTAACCGATTGGGGGAATAGAACGGTGGCTGAGAAAACAGTCGCGACGGCTGGCATACTTGTTATTCTTTTCCTGGTGATGTGGAGTGGAGCCTTTGCTGCCGCAAGTGTGGGTACAGAGCTGATCAGCGCCGAATCCGACTATGTGTCCATTCGTTTGGCCGTACCCAGAATCAGAGGCCTGGACGACTGGCTGTTTGAGGAATACCTCAATGCGTCCTGGCGCCTGGATCAGCTTGAGTTTGCCCATGAGATCCATGAAGCGGCGCTGATGGCGAAATCAGGGCAGCTTGGCGACATTCCCGGCCATTTCTTCCCTTATGTGTGCTGGACAGACTTCGAGGTCAAATACAACCAAGATGGGATGCTGTCTTTGGTCATCTTGTTCTATGAATACACCGGCGGAGCCCATGGACACACCAGGCAGCAAGCGTTGAACTACGACTTTACAACCAAGCGGCAGTTGTCTTTGAATGATGCGGTGGGTCGTCAAGGCGCGGTGGAGATTATTCTTGATGAAATCAACCGCCAGATTGCCGCCGATCCCGAATGGTATTTCCCTGATGTGCTGCCCCTGAGCCACCTTAACGAGGAGGATTTTTACCTGACTGAAGCGGGGCTTGTGGTTTTCTATCAACTGTATGAGATCGCCCCGTACGCGGCGGGGATTCGAGAATTCGTCATTCCGTGGCAGTGTTTTGAAACAGCGGAGTTGGTTGAGCCGTGAAACCTTCGACGCGCTCGATGCTTGATTCCTACAATCCTGATGGACGTTCATTCATCAACCCCTACAACGCTGTGGTCCAACAGCCGCTGCTGATCCTCCCGCCGAGGCGGTGGATTTTCAAACGCTATCGCAGAGTTCTCGCCCTGCTGTTGTTCAGCGCGCTCTTCTCCGTCAATGTTTTTGTTTATCTCAGCATTCCAGTTTACATGATAGCGTTTTGGTTCTTGTATGAGCTGTCGGCGGTTTGGCGGGCGCACCGCTACTCCGTACTCGTCCTTTGGGGTTTGACCTTGGCGTTCCTGCTGCTTTTCTTGACCGCGGGAGGCATATTGAGGACTTGGCTTTGGCAGGCTTTAAGCACTTGGCTTTTCTAAACAGGAGCGGAGGTGGGAGCAGGTGAATAGAGTCAGTCTTTTATACCCGGCGGAGTATGCTGAAGAGCGTGACAAGGCCGGGGTCGACCGATCCTTTTACATGCAGCTTGGGTTGGAACGGCTAATCCGGATCCCGGTCAAGGGGACGCTGCCGTGGATTGACCAGCACGAGCAGTTCGCCCAGCTGTTCACTTCCAACACCGAGGTGATTCAATACCGTCTCGATGTGGTGGAGGATTTGCTTAAGAATCCAGGGTTGGTGGATGTCCTTATCCAGGCGCTGCCCCAGATCGAGACCATTGCGGCGCTGCGGGCGGACAAGAGCCGGGCTTCCGACGTCATATCATGCCTGTACAGTATAGCCGACATCGAGCTGTACACCAACTGTGTGGATTTGCTGCATAAAGCCCTGTCCGAGGCGGAAGTCAGTTCCCAGGGACTGAAGGCGCTGTTTGAGATTCTCGACGAGGTTCAGCACAGCGGCGAATACCAAAACCTGAAAGAAAGCTCCCGCCGGCTGATGGACAAGATGCGCGGCATCAAGAGTGTGACCATCGGTGTCAACCTCAACGCCCAGCTCCATGCTGTCGAAGCAGGAGTGGTATCGGTCAACTCCGAGTACTTCCGCTCGGGGGACATTATTGACCGAATCTTGCGTCTGGACCGCACCGACGACGGTTTCCGCTGCCTGACACCCCTGATCCCTTACGGCGCAAGCCGGGGTGATCACAAGGACACCGCTTTCAACTCGGCCATTCTCAATGCCTTGGACATTATTTTCAGTTCAGCCGTGCGGAACTGGCGCCCGCTGATCCGCCGGTACCTGGCGCAGAACACGGATTACCTGGTCAGCTTGGCTAAGGAAATCAGGCTGCTTTTGGGCGCTGTTGAGCTGGCAAGAAGGATGAGGGCTTTGGGGATGCCTATGTGCAAGCCTGAAGTGTGCCCAATGGAAGAGAAAGCCTTAAGCCTGAGATCCTTCTACAATCCCCATATAGCCGTGAGCCTCGGGGAAAGCAGGGCGGATGAGATGGTCTTCAACAACCTGGATTTCGACAGCGAAGGCATGATTTACGTCCTCACCGGAGCCAACAGGGGAGGAAAAACCGCAGTCACTTATGGGGTAGGGATCATCCAAGCCCTGTTTCAGCTGGGGTTTTACGTTCCTGCCCGCTCCGCGAGGCTCAGTCCGGTGGACAATATTTTCGTGCACTTTCCTTCCACCGGCGAGTCCATCGGCAAAGGGCGCCTTGGGGAAGAGTGCGACAACCTGAGGCAGATCGCAGCCCGCGTTTCCGAATACAGCATGGTGCTCATGGATGAGGCACTGTCCAGCACCAGCGCGGTGGAGGCGGTGTTCATCGCCAGTGAAGTGCTTTTGGGGCTCAGCTCCATTGGTGTCAGAGGCATCTTTTCCACCCATCTTCACGATCTTGCGCAGCGGGTGGATGAACTGAACCGGCATTCCGCCAATAAGGCGAAAATCGACAATCTCGTGGCAGAAGTCGAACCCGACACAACCAACCGGACGTTCAAAATCCTGCGGGCTAAACCCGACGGCCTAAGCTATGCCCGCAGTATCGCCGAGCAGTACGGGATTACCCTTGATCAGATCCTCCAAGCCCGGAGGCAGCAGCGGGCTGGTCGATAGAGCCAGCAAAGCCTCCCGACGGCCGGGAGGCTTTTTTCATGTCACGCTTTGTTGTTTTTCGTGTCGATCATCTCAAGTTCGTCATAGTACGGGACGCCGTCATGGTAGAAATCCCATACAGCCCGGTCGGTCAATGGATGGTAGAGCAGCGACTCGAACAATTCAGGTGTAATAGTGACGGCATGGGCACCGAGCAGGCATACCCTGTGCACCTGCTCCACATTTTTAAAGCTGGCCGCCAGTACTTTGGTGGGCATGCCATAGGCTTTGATGAAGGTCATGATGTCCGCCACCACCCCAATACCATCCGAGGAAATGTTGTCCAGGCGGTTGACGTACGGGGCCACGAAGTCGGCGCCGGCTTTGGCGGCGATCAAAGCCTGCTGTTGGGTAAAGATCGCCGTGGCTGTGACTTTCACACCTCGCTGCTTCAGCAGCTGCATCGCCTTGATGCCCTGGGGTGTGACCGGTATTTTGGCGTAATAATTTCCTTTGCACAGATCGCGGTATTCCATAGCCTCGGCCACAATATCTTCCGCCTTACTGCCGATAGGCTGCACATGAAGCATCGCGTCATCGCCGACGACTCGGCGGATGTCCACCAGCAAACGCCTCAGCGGCTTTTGTTCCTGAGCGATGATCGTGGGATTGGTAGTCACACCGTCGATGGGGTACAAATCGAACAATCTCTCGATTTCCTTTATGTTTGCCGTATCAAGCATATAAATCATCATCACAACCTCCTTCAGCCACTCGTGAACAGTATCACATATTTTTGTGGAAACAACAACGTTGTCCCGGTTACTTTTTAGTTAAATCTTAGGCACTAGGAAAACACCCCTCGATATTGTACAATAAATAGACCAGGGAGGTTGGCCGATGAATAACCGGTTTAAATTAGTAGCCCTCGATCTCGATGGAACGCTCCTCTCACCCCAGGGAGAACTGCAGCCGGAGGTGAGACAAGCCCTGGCTGCTGTTCAAGCCAAAGGAATCCACGTTACTTTGGCCACTGGGCGGCGCGCTTGCCGTACACTGCCGTGGGCCAGGGCCTTACATATTGCAGTGCCTGTTGTTGCCCACAATGGGGCTGTGGTAGTTGATCCCCTGTCGGGGCGGTTCTGCCTGCAGCAAGGAATCTCCTTGCCCGCGGCTAATGAATTAATCAGCGAACTCTGCAGGCTGGATCTGCCTCATTTGGTCTACCGCGGAGAGGATCGAGGGGAAATGGCGGTGCTCGCCGCCGCATTCGCCGGGCACCGGAGTGAGTTCCTGGCTTACATTGACGATCAGTTGGCGGTCGTGGAAAACATTGCTTTGGAGGCGGATCCGATCAAGATTGCTGTCCTGGCCAAAGCAGACAGAATGGAGAAACTGGTGGAGGCATGGCCCCGCCGCTACGGCGGCGCTGTCAGCATGGTCGTCTACCGGTCCGATGGATATGTCGGCGTTGATTTCATCCCACCCAACTGTTCCAAAGCTTCAGGTGTCGGTTTCGTGTTAAACATGCTCAAGCTCGGTTTTGACGATGTGCTGGCTGTAGGTGACGATTACAACGATCTGGACCTGATTGAGGCGGCAGGATTCGGTGTTGCCATGGAGCACGCCCCTGAAGCAGTGAAGCGGCATGCCGACTACATCGCGCCATTCGGAGGCCGGGATGGCTTGGCCTATGTTTTGCACCGGTTTTTGCTGCGAGAAACGGAGTGAAGCGTGTGTCAACATTATGCCTTGTCCCTCATCAACAAGTGGCGTATAAGTGGCGGCAGTCGGCGATCCACGCCCAAAGCGGCCTGCTGCCGTTTTCCATTAAGGAGCTGGTCTCCCAGCTGCTGAAAGAGGCGGGGATGCCGTACCGCGACAGTGTGTTCCTGGAACAAATCGCTCTTTGGGAAGCGGTGGAAGAAGCCGGCAGCAAGCTTGCACACTACAGCCCGATGGTGGAGTTTCCAGGGTTCATCGCCGATCTGCATGATCTGTTTTTCCGGTACGAGTCGGGCGATGTCATCCTTGAGCATCTTTCCCCGGATGAAGCGCGGGAGCTGAACCTGGTCTATGGCCTGTATCTGGAGAAGCTGTCGGCCAGCCATGTGCTCAGTCAAGCCCGGCAAGTCGAAAAGGCTGTGGAATACTGGCCGGAGTCCCGGCTCAACCAAGAAACGGATCGGGTAAAACTGTACTATCTCGGACAGTTGACCCGCCTGGAGCGGCGCCTGGTGGATGCCGTCTGCCGGGACAAACACGTCGAACACTGCCTGTTCAGCCCCCAGGACGCCTCTGTGACAGCGGTCGCGGCCTCTTCACCACAAGACGAAATTGAGCTGGTGGCCCGGGCTATCATCGATCTGCTTAACCAGGGTGTTGAACCCCAGGCAGTTGCCGTCGCGTCTCCAAATCTCGAAAGTTACCTGCCGCTGATAGCGCCCCTGTTCACTCAGTATGGGCTGCCGTGGCAGCCGCCGATGCCGAAGCTTGCAGACACACCTGTGGGGAAGGCGGTGGGTACATTAGTACGCCTGATGCAGCCGGCGTGGGCAAAAGTCGATTTGGAGCAGTTGACCGCTCCCGGCTGGGGCCTGCCTTTCGCCCTGTCCCAGGAGGAACACAAAGCACTGCGGATTGCGCCTCCTACACTCCGCAGCCCGGAGCAGTGGCGGAACCAATTGGACGGGCATCCGGGATGGCGGTGGATATTAGACATGCTGGATTCAATCCAAGCTGAACCTGGACTGAACCCTGTGCGGCATTACACAGAACGGCTGCGGCGGGTTTTGACGGAACTGCCCCTGACCAAGTGGCCGGCTGCCGATCATCATCAGTGGGCGGTTTTGGCCAAGGCCTACGACGGGCTGCAGAACATCCTTGCGGATTTGGCCTTCTGCAAGCGCTCCATCAATATCGCCCAGTTTGAGCAAATCCTGGCTGACGCCATGTCCGGCTATACCCTGCCCCAGCCCCGGAGCTTCCTGCAGCAGATCTTTGTCGGCGCTCCGGCTCAGGCGCTGGGCATGGGCTACCACACACTATTCTTGATCGGTATGGCCGAGGCGCATTTCCCGAGGCCGGCAAAAAGAGATTGGCTGAGCAAACAGCTGCTTCCTAACAGCGACCATGAACTGTACCACCAGCTGCTTCGGTCCGCGGCCTATGTGCAGCTGTCCTACGCGGAACAGGATCAAGGGGACCGGGTGCATATCGCCTCGCAGTTCTTCCCGGCGGAGTATGCCCAGGTTGCACCTTTCAATCGCCTTTCTGGGCCTGCCAAGCCTGCAGCCGTTGGCGACGGCATTCTCGACGAAGCGGGAATCACAGCGGACATCGCCGCCAGGCTCCAAGGCCGTCAGCTGTCCGTATCCAGGCTGAATCTGTACGCAAGCTGCCCGTTCCGCTTTCTATGCAGTGAGATCTACAATCTTGAGGCGGAGGACGTCTTGGTTGACGATATCACACCCCAGACGGAAGGGGCGCTGATCCATGAGACTTTGCGCCTCTATTGGCAGCAGAAGCAGAAGGTCCCTGTGGAAGAGATTCTCGCCGAACAGTATGGGGCAGCGGGTGAAAGGCTGACTAAACGGGTGGTTTCCATGGTCCTCGCTTTTGTGAGAAAAGACCGGGAACTGGTGGAAACCAGCGGATATTATCCCACTTATCTGGAGCATTTTTTCGAGGGCCTTGCCGTGCAGTCTCAAGGGAGGACAATCCGGCTCAGGGGTATCATCGACCGTATTGACGTGGACAAGGATGGCAACTATGTGATCTACGACTACAAGACCGGCGCCAATCCTAGTGTCAAGGATATCAGGCAGGCACACAACCTGCAGCTGCAGGTCTACCTTTTGGCAGCGAGCCGTATGTTACCTGGAAAAGCGCACGGGATTGCGTTTTATAACATCAAGGACGGAAGGCGTACCGGGATTTGGCTTGAATCCGCCCGTCAAAGGCTGCGGATCGGCAAAAGCGATGGTATCCTTAGTGATGCGGAATGGCCGCAGTTGATCGACGAATTCCACCAGCAGCTCAAGGCCTGCTTGGACCAAATATTGAACGGATATTTTCCGGCTGCACCGGTGAGGGAAGATATCTGCAGTTACTGCCCTTACCGGGCTATCTGTCGAAAGGAGTAGCCGCCGTGTCCCATACCCCTACTCTTGATCAGAAACTGGCAATCGAAACCATTGATCGGAATGTGGTTGTCGTGGCCGGCGCCGGGTCGGGAAAGACCAGGGTGCTGGTGGACCGCTACCTCTACCTGCTTAGGCAGGGTGTGAGCTTCAACCGGATCCTGGCCATCACTTTCACCCGGAAAGCGGCCATGGAAATGAAAGACCGCATCCGCAGCGGGATGGCGCAGATCCCCGGTTTACCGGCGGATCTGATCCGTAATTTCAACCAAGCCCAGATCTCCACTATCCACAGCTTTTGTCAGCGCCTGGTCGCGGATCATCCTGACAAAGCCTGTGTCGATCCCCGCTTCCGCACTGCGGAAGAGTGGGAAAGCCGGGGGCTGTTGGCGCAAGTGGTCCGGCAGCAGGTGGACTGGGCGCTCGCCAGGAAAGAGCCGGGAGTTGCGGCTGTCCGTGAAACATACCGGCAAACCCAGGCGCTGGTGGAAGACTTGATCGATGTTTATGAACGGGTTATCCAGAAAGGGATCCGCACTTTTACCGTCCCCGACCGCTCCAATCAGCTGCAGGCTGAAGTCGACGCCCACCGCCGGGAACTGAGGGCCCGGATTTCCCAATGGCTGCAGGCAGTGAGCCAGACTAAACTCACGGAAAGCAAGAAACCGGTTGCGGCCGAGATCGCAGCCCTGTTCCAGGAATACCAGGGCTCTGTGGAAGGCCGGCCCGATGTGGAACAGGAGATTCTTTCGGAACTTGCCCGCCTTTTTGGAGGCAATTGGAGCAAAGAACTTAAGGATGAAGTGCAGGGGCTGAAAGATTTGTGCCTTACCCTCAGGCAGGCGCTGATTGATTTGGACGCCAGTCAAATCGTTGTCGAATTGGGCGAGTTCTTAACCCGGGTGGATCAAGATTACCAAAACCGGAAAAGGAAAGCCGGCATCCTCGATTTCAACGATTTGGAATTGCTGGCGGTTAAACTCCTTTCCAGCGGAGATGTGGATTCGGCTTACAGGTTCCAGCACGTGATGGTGGATGAGGCTCAGGATATCAACCCCGTGCAGCAGCAGCTGATTGCGCTTTTGACACGGGATCCTGAAACCAGGCTGTTTATCGTCGGCGATCCCAAACAATCCATATATCGTTTCCGCGGCGCCCAGGTGGAGGTTTTCATCGATCTGCACAAAGAAATCGTAGATCACGGCGGCAGGCTGGTAATGTTGAAAGACAACTTTAGGTCCCGGCCTCAACTGATCGAATTCGGCAACCAGTTTTTCAGTGACCTGTTCGCCGACGAACCGATCAGCTTTACGCCGGCCATATCCACGAGAGAAGGCACCGGGGTGCCGGCAGTGGATCTGCTCTGCGCGCCCAAAGGTGAAAGCTTAAGCCAGGGACGGGCTGCGGAAGCGCGGCAGATAGCCGCCTGCATCCGCCGGCTGGTGGACGAAGAAGGCTTTGCTTACAAAGACATTACACTTCTGTTCCGCACCATGAGCGCTGTGGGCATCTACGAGCAGGAGCTTCACAACTGTCAAATCCCGTTTGTGAATCTCTCGGGGCGCGGCTTTTACGAAAAGCAGGAAATCCAGGATGTTCTCATGTTCATCCAATGGCTGCAGGATTCGGAAAACGGGATTGCCGAGGCGGCTGTTCTCCGCTCTCCCTTCTTCAGCGTGTCCGATGCGGGGCTTTATTGGTACCGGGCACGAAAATACGATATGATCGACGCTGAAGATCGGGACAAGCTTGAGCTGGCTCGCAGGCTATATCCCCAGCTGCAGCAGGACCTGGCCCTTCTGCCCGCGCCGCGGTTTCTGGAAAAACTGCTGGATGCGACGGATTTTTGCCAGCGCACACTGGCTTTGCCGTTGGGGGCGCAGCGCTTGGCCAATATCAACAAGCTCAAAGAGACCAGCTGGCAGCTGTGGGCCAAGGGCTATGTGTCCATTGCGGAGCAGTTGGCATATATTGGCCAGTTCATCGAACAGCAGGGCCGGGAGGGCGAAGCTTCTCTGGAGCACGATCACAGCAATGTGGTGAAGCTGATGACCGTTCACGGGGCGAAAGGTTTGGAGTTTCCCGTGGTGATTCTCCCGGACTTGTGCGGATCGATTCACAGGGCTGAACGGGGCGGACTGCATTTTCACCCTGATTTTGGGCTAGCCCTAAGAGATACCACCGGGCATCAGCAGATCAAGGAAGCAGTGAGAAAGGAGACTGTCGCGGAAGCAAAACGGCTGTTGTACGTAGCGATCACCAGGGCCAGAGAAAGGTTGATTCTCTCGGGAATCGGGGAGGCGTCGGATTACGAACTGAAACCACCTCTGGATAATTTGCGCACATGGTGGGAATGGATTCTGCTGGGGTTGGGACGGGTTGATTCTAGTCTGATCCAGGTGGTAAGCGGACTCGAACTGCCCGAGCCTGCCCCGGTGGAAACTGCTGCCGCCGTTGAGATTGAGCCGGCGGACAAGCCTAGGCTTGCCGCTGCGCCGCGGTACGCCCCAGCCAGATTTTCCGCCACATCCTTGATGATCTACAGCCTATGCCCGAGGCGCTACTATTACCGTTACATCCTGCGGGTGCCAGAGCTGGTTTCCAGGCCGGGAACCGTTCATGCCTCAGGCATGGATCCACTCCAGCGGGGCAACATTGTCCACCGGGTCTGCGAGCATCTTGACAGCCCAGATAATCTTGACAAGCTTCTGGACTGGGCCATCGCCATGGAAGGCGTCTTCGTCAAGGGCACTGAAAGGCGGGAGTTGAAGGAAACAATTGAAAGATATCTGGAAAGTGAGTATTACCGGCAGAGCTTCAAATTCAGGGTTGACCGGGAAGTGGAGTTTGCCGTACCATTGGATCAGTTTGTGATAACTGGCACCGTTGATCAAGTGATCCACAGTGATCGGGGACTGGTAATAATTGATCTGAAAACCAATCAGATCAGCGCCGCTGAAATAGAAGAGACGGCGGCGGCTTACGGGTGGCAGCTGCGGATTTACGCCTGGGCTCTGCAGGCCATGACCGGCCGGCCGGTGGTTAACACAGGGTTGTACTTTTTGTTTCCCGATTTGATCTATTACGCTCCTGAGAGTCACTTGGACACCAAAGCCACGGAACAGTGGCTCCTGCAGGTTTGCCGGGAGATTCAGGCCGGAGAACAGGTTGGCGCCGACGCCTTCCCCATGAGCCTGGACTGTCGGTACTGTCCCTATGACTGCCGGCAAATCGAGCACAGCCAGGCCAGCCTTGCAGAAATCACTGCCGGAATGGGCAAACTAGAATTCAAGTAACAGCCGGACATGGAGGGATTGCTGTGGATTTTGTCCACTACAAGATAGCTGAAGGGGTCAATCTTTACCTGGGCGAAACGGAGAAGTTCACCACATTGACTGTGAAAGTGTTCATTCAAGACAGCCTGGCGCCGGAAACGGTCGCAGCCAACGCTTTGATCCCCTCGGTTTTGATCCAGGGGACCAAATCTTATCCCACAAGGACGGCTTTGGTGCAAAAAATGGAGAGCCTCTATGGGTGCGCATTCTGGACCGATGTAAGCAAAATCGGCGAAAGGCAGATTCTGGAATTCTATTTCGACGCTGTCTCACCCCGCTTGATCCCCAACGGAAAACAAGTACTCAAGGAAGGGCTGATGGCTTTTGGCGAGCTGATCACCGATCCCTTGGTAGAGGACGGTGCCTTTCGCCGGGACTATTTTCACAAGGAAAAGAGAAATCTGGCGAAAATGGTGGACGGCCTGATCAACGACAAACAGGCTTATGCTGTCTACCAAGCAGTCAAGGCTATGTGCAAAGGCGAGCCGTACAGTCTGTACAAGTACGGGGAGCGGGATCAGATCGAGCGGCTGGAGCCGGAGGAAGCCTTGAGGCATTATCAAGAACTGCTGCGGTCGAACCCTATCGATGTTTTTGCCGTCGGGCCCAACCTGGAGGATCTGCCAGAACTGATCGGGGCCTGGCCTTGGCAGCGGAAGAGCCTGAGAGAACTGCCGCCGGTTTCGGTAAAAGAGGAAGTCCAGGAGCAGGAAGTATTCGAAACGCAGGATGTGCAGCAGGCGATTCTTGTCATGGGCTACCGTACTGCCCAGCGTTATCTCTCGCCCGATTACTACGGGCTGCTGGTGGCCAACGGCATCCTGGGGGTGTTCCCCCATTCGAAACTTTTTGTCAATGTACGCGAGAAGGCAAGCCTGGCTTATTACGTCGATTCCAGCCTGGAAGGCAGCAAAGGCCTTTTGACCGTCACTGCCGGGATTGCGCCTCAGAGCTACGGCCAGGCGGTGGAAATTGTCCGCAGACAAGTGGCGGAACTGCAAGACGGGGTCATCACCGACGAAGAGCTGACCCGCACCAAAATAGGGTTGATCAGCGGGATCAAAAAGATGCTGGACAATCCAGCCGCGGTCATCGACCGCAACTTGATCGGCATCGTCCACCATGAGCTGCGTTCACCGCAGACCGTCTTGGAAAGTATTGCCGCTGTCACCAAGGAGCAGGTGCGAAAAGCCGCCCAAGGGCTGCGGCTGGACACGATCTACTGCCTTTCAGGGCCAAAGGGGGAAGCCTGATGCAGGTTATAGAGACAATCACCAATGAACCGCTGCACTTTACGCAAATGGCCAACGGTTTGCCCGTGTTGATCCTTCCCAAGCAGGGATTTCAGAAGAAATACGCAGTGTTCGCCGTCCACTACGGCTCCTTGGATTCCGAGTTTGAAGTGGCGGGTAAAGGAGTCGTCAAAGTTCCTGACGGCATCGCCCACTTTTTGGAGCACAAACTCTTTGAGGATGCGACTATACCGGTATTCGAACGGTTCGCCAAGTTCGGGGCCAGTGTCAATGCTTACACCAGCTACAATTTGACAGCGTACCTGTTTTCCATCATCGACTTTTTCCCCGAAGCCCTCCGGGAGCTTCTTCACTTTGTCCAGAATCCCTATCTGACTGAAGAAAACGTGGCTAAGGAACGGGGGATCATCGAGCAGGAACTGCGTATGTACGACGATCATCCCGACCGCCGCATTTATCGCAATCTGCTCAACGCCCTGTATCACAGGCATCCTATTCGCATCGATGTGGGGGGTACGTTCGAATCGATCGGGGAAATCACGGTGGACCTCCTCTGGGAATGCTATCGGCTGTTTTACCAACCAGCGAATATGGCCCTGGCGGTGGTCGGAGATGTCAATCCCGCCGAGGTCTTGGATATCGCAGCAAGACAGATGGAAGAGTGGCAGTACCAGGCGCAGGATATCAAACGGTTGCTCCCCGATGAACCAGACACGGTCAACAAGCCGTGGATCGAAGAAAGAATGAGCATTTCGCAGCCCCGCTGTTACCTTGGTTTCAAACATAACCAGCACCTCACCGGCAGGCGGCTGCTCAAACAGCAGTTGGCCATGAACATGATCTGGCACAGCTTGGGAGCGAGAAGCTCGCCGGTGTTTGCCGGCCTTTATGACAGCGGGCTGATCAACGACTCGTTCGAGGCAGGTTTTCACGGCACGCCGCAGTATGCCTTTTCCATGGCCGGCGGCGAGACAGACGATCCACAACAGCTGGACAAGGCACTGCGGGAAGCAATCGCCGATCTCCAAAAAAAGCTGCTCAACACCGAACAGGTGGAAAGAATCAAGCGCCACATCCTGGGCGGCTACCTGGCGGCGTTCAATTCCTTGGATTACTTGGCCAACAGCTTGATTTCCCATTTGTTCCATGGAACGAGCTATCTGGATGTGCCGGAAGTGCTGGAAAGCCTCACTGTCGATGAGGTCAATCAATACATCTGCGAAGCATTTGATCTGGATCGGAGCGCAGTATCGGTCTTATTACCGGAATAGTGGGTGGGGAAGCAATGGAGAAACCGAAGCCAGTGCTGCGGGAACTTCTGAAAAAGATGCGGGATCAGCTGGATCCAGAGCTTGTCAAAAAGTGGAATCACAGCCTGCACCAAAAACTCTGGCGGCTGCCCCAATACCGCAACGCCGAAGTAGTCATGCTCTATTTGTCATTTGGCAGCGAAGTGGATACCTGGCCGCTGTTGGAACAGGCTTGGACAGACGGAAAGAGGACATTGGCCCCGAAAGTGCGCCGCTACCCCAAAGAGCTGCTGGCGGTGGAAATTACAGCTAAAACCGACCTGGAACCGAGCTTTTGGGGGGTATACGAGCCTGTCAGCGACCAAGCTTTCGATCCTGCCGCGATCGATCTGGTGGTCGTCCCCGGTTTGGCATTCAACCACAAAGGATACCGGTTGGGTTACGGCGGCGGCTATTATGATCGGTTCCTGCCTCAAGTGAAAGGATTCAAGGTTGGGCTCTGTTACCCGCCGTTTTTGCAGGAAATCCCTGTGGAACCCTGGGATCAGGCAGTGGACTGCGTGCTGATCCCGTAACCGGGCAAAAGAGGATTATCTTGCCAAAATGCCGAAGCATAACTTAAATGGGCCGTGCGGCAAGCTGTTTCAGGGAGGAATGGCAGATGGACTTACTATGGCTCAACGAGCAAGTCGAAGTGTTGAACAAAGCACTGCAGCCACATCATCTTGTGTTCCCTGAGCTGTATCCGGTTGAGTGCCAGCCCGAAATCCCAACCGATCTGGCTGTGGTGATCGATCACACACTGCTCAGGCCTGAAGCCACCTATGAGCAGATTAAGAAGGAACTGGAACGGGCCGGAGGGTACAGATTCGCCTCTGTCTGCATTCATCCGCGGTACGTTTCTCTAGCTGCGGAAATGCTCTGCGGAACCGGTATCAAAGTCTGCACGGTCATCGGATTTCCCCTGGGAGCAAACACAACCCTGACCAAAGTCAACGAGGCGCGGGACGCAATCGCCGCCGGAGCCGAGGAATTGGACATGGTGCTGCCGATAGGGGCCCTAAAGAGCGAAGACTACCACAGTGTCTACGAAGACATCGCGTCTGTCAAGGCCGCCGCCGGCAGCCGGATTGTGAAAGTGATTCTGGAGACCCCGCTGCTGTCTGATGCTGAAATAGTCAAGGCGTCGCTTTTGGCAAAAGCCGCCGGGGCTGATTTTGTTAAGACAGCAACCGGCTTCGCGGGAGGAGGCGCTACCATCAGAGCGGTGGAATTGATGCGCCAGGCTGTAGGGAAAAGCTGCGGTGTCAAAGCTTCCGGCGGCATCCGGGATCGAAGCCAGGTTATAGCTTTTCTCAAGGCCGGTGCCGACAGGATCGGCACCAGTGCCGGCGTCGCCATTGCCGACATGAGTGCAGGTGAGGAGTAATGGAGTATAAAATCGGGATTGTTCTGGCCCTGATAGCGATAGTGTACGCCGGCTGCGCCGAAACCGGGCAGGCAGCCGTCGCGTCTTTTGTCGATTACCATACCGCCAGCGCCGATGTTACCTGGCGTTATATCAACACTTACAAGGAGCAGACTGTGACAGGCGTGTTCACCGTTTCCCTGCCTGACAGGTTCAGCCTGCGGACCAATGATCACTCGGTCAATTGGCAGAGGATCTACGGATATGGTGAATTGACAGCAGTAGTGGCCAGATCTGGGCAAGTGGAGTACAAGTATGAATCAGTCCAACCGTTCACAGTCTATCAGGCACTGTTTGGCGAGCTGATCGCAGCCGGCTCCAAGGCTGTCACCTATGTGAGCGACGAGGTGGTGGGCGGACGGCCGGTAGCCCGTTATCAGAGTGCCGAACTGACGACATATTGGTTCGACCGGGAAACGAATATCCCCCTGCGCATCACTGATGAGACTGGACGCAATATCTTGTCGCTGCGCCAGTACCAGGTTGACGCCGACCACAAGCAGGGAGTCGAGTTCTTCACGCTCGCCCTGCGGGAGGAGGCCTGGGAAGGCACCATCAGGATCGGCCGCAGCGGCGGGCATTGGTTCCCCTTGGAGCTAAGAGTCAGCGATGCCCAATCAGAGATTGTGATCAGTTTCTCCAATTGGCGGGTTGATGAGCAGCCCCTGGCCTTGAAAGACTTGGAACAGCTGAAGCAGTCATTGGCCGAAGGGAAAGCCGCTGTGGAGCAGGGCGATCATCACCGGGCGATCTACTATTTCCGGCAGCTCTTGAATATTGATCCGTTCTACGTCCCGGCATACCGGGAACTCGCCCACAGTTACTTAAGCATCGGCAGCTATCTTGGCGCTGTGGAAAACTACCAGCAATGGCTGATGCTGGAGCCGGACAACCCCGTGGCCATGAACAACCTGGCTTACACATTCATGCTGGCCCAATCGAACCTTCCGCAGGCGATCAACCTGGCCTACCAGGCGGTGAGCCGAGAGCCTAGAGCCAGCTTTCTGGATACCCTCGGCTACGGCTATTATCTGGTCGGGGATTACGGCAAAGCGCTCCATTACCTGCTCCAGGCTGAAGCAAAAGCCGATGATCACGAGCTGCCTGAAGTGTTCGGCCACCTGATCCTGGTCTACGAAGCCTTGGATGACCAGGTTCAAGCTGGCCTCTATCGGGAAAGATTACTGGCATTGACAGTCGGGGAATGACTATGGAACATTACTTCACCGCCAAACCTCAGTCTCGGCGCGAAACGCTCCAGTTTACGGTGGAGCTTTTTCATCGAGAGTTCATATTCAAGACTGACGCCGGCGTGTTTTCCCGGACGGAAATTGATCCGGGGACACGGCTTTTGATTTCTGCGCTGCCTGTCAAACCCGGCGACCGGGTTCTCGACTTTGGCTGCGGTTATGGGCCGATCGGCATCGCCGCCGCGTATTTGGCGGGGCCCGAGGGCTTAGTGGACATGATCGACATCAATGAAAGAGCGGTGGAACTTGCCAGGGAGAACGCAGCGCTGAACGGGATGGACAATGTCCGTGTCTGGCAGAGCGACGGCTTCGCCGGTGTCGACGCCAGTTATGACTGGATAGTTACCAATCCGCCGATCCGAGCCGGTAAGAAAGTGATCTATCCCATGGTCGACGACGCATTTAGTCACCTCAACCCCGGAGGTGGGCTTATGCTGGTGATCCGGACAAAACAGGGAGCAAAAAGTATGGAGAAAAAGATGGAAGCTGTTTTTGGCAGTGTGGAAACTGTGAGAATCAAGCAAGGGTATCGAGTCCTGAAGAGCGTCAAATATTGATCTTTCTGTCTGGGAGCGGTGGAATTGTGGCCGAAGCTGGTGCTGAACCTGGCAAAACTAAAGCATAATACTGAAGTCATCGCCGGCATGGTTGGACAAGCCGGGGGAACGGTTTTTGGAGTGACCAAAGTAGTGGGAGGCGATCCCCGATGCGCCCGGGCCATGCTCGCTGGCGGCGCGTCCGGCATTGCCGATTCCCGGTTGGAAAACATACGCAGGCTGAGGGGGGCAGGTATAGATGCCCCCATATTATTGCTGCGTTCCCCTGCCTTGTCCGAGGTGGGGGAAGTAGTCCGTCTTGCGGATTTCAGCCTTGTGAGCGATCGGACCGTTCTTAAAGCTCTGGATCGAGAGGCGGCCTTGGCGGGTGTCGTTCATCGGATTATCATAATGACCGACCTGGGAGAAGGGAGAGAAGGAGTGGCGCCGCAGGATTTGCCGGATCTGGCGGCGTTTGCCCGCGGGTTAATAAATCTAAAGCTTGTGGGAATAGGGACGAATTTTGCCTGCCTGAACAAAGCCTGGCCTTCGGTGGCGAAACTCAAAGCTCTGGTTGGCCTTTATCAAAAGGTCGACGACGGCAGCATGGCCTATTTGTCCGGATCCAACAGCAGCAGCCTGCACCTGCTTCTCAACGGCCAGTGGCGTCCGCCGCTGTTGGCGATCAATCACTGGCGTGTCGGCGAAAGCATCTTTCTGGGTTGGGATTTGGTGACAAAATCACCGCTTCCCGGATGCTACCAGGATGTTTGCCGGCTGGAACTGGAAGTGATCGAGGCCAGGCGGGAGGTTGTCAGGATGCGGCCGGCTGCCAGGATTCTGCTTGCGGGCGGAACGGAAGAGATCGGCTGCGGCAGAGTAAGTCCCGTGGATCCAGCCATCAAGATCACCGGTGTCAGCAGCGATCACCTGGTGGCGTTTATTGAGGGCGAGCATACCATTGAAGTAGGCAGCTCACTCGCATTCAGCCTGGACTACCAGGCTCTGCTGGCTGCCGCTAATTCCACCTATGTGAAGGTGGAATACAAGGATCGGTTGTCTTAACTTGGAAACTATGATATCATATTACAAGCTCTAATGTACTATTATGACGGAGTGCGGAGGTAATGTCATGGAAACAGTGTGGCAGCGCCGGGTGGAAAGCGCGGTAAACAAATCTATTCGGTGCAGTGTTTTTGCAGGGTTCAACACCAACGTCGACGCAGTCGTACATTGCAGCGGCGAGAGTATTGCCAGGCTGATTCAGGATCCGGATGTGTCTTTGGACGCGGCCAATGCTCTCGATGTCAGCCAGATTGAAACCATCAAAGAGAAGAACGAGTTCGTCGCAGTCCTCAAAGACGCGCTCGGGAAAGGCAAATCATTCTACATTGTCCTGGAAAACCTGGATTTGCTGGAATGGTTGGACGAGATCTTCGCCAACCGCCAGGAACTCATGGGCGGCCAGGCCGGAATCATTGCCAACCAGATGGCTGCGCTTGAAGCCCAAACGATTGTCTACACTTCACTGCTGTCCAAGAAGCAGGCTTCGCTGTTTTTCCCGGAAGTGCTCTATCCAGTTTTCGATGAGGAAGTGCGGTTGATCCCGGTGCATCAGGCTTACAAACCGGACGATCAGCTGAAGATCAACTGGATTTTCGAGTATGCCAAAGGTATTGAGCTTGATTTCGGCGGTGAGAAGGTAGTCACACCCCGGGCCAACCGGGTTATTCTGGCGACCAGGCCGCCTGGAGTTGTGATGGGTTTCGCCGGCGAGCTTCATGATCACCTGCCGGAGCTGGGCGGCAATATCGATGTCGCTTTCCTGGCGGGGTATCATTACGCGCCCAGCGAAGAGCCAAGCCTGACAGAGTACCTGGATGAAATCACCAACAGCATTCGGATGTTGAAAGCCGGCAACCCCAATCTCCGGCTACATTACGAGTATGTGCCCATGGCTGACCAGGTGGCGGAAAAACGAGTCCTGGCCACAATCAGCAAAGGGTTCGATTCTTTTGGAATCAACGAGAACGAGATCCGGAGGGTGCTGACCGGGTTCGGATATACAGAGGAATGCAAGGATATTGTGGAGAATGAGCGGGCGTTTTCCCTTTACCGCGGAGCATTGAGGCTCATGGAGCAGCTGCATTTTTCCCGCTTTCACGTTCACAACCTCGGCTATTATGTCCTGGTTCTGAAGAAACCCTACCCGGTGGCGCCAGAGGTTGTCCGGGACTGCTGCCTGTTCGGTTCTTCGGTAAACGCCATCAAAGCCAAATACGGCGGTTATGTCACCAAGGCGCAGCTCGCCGAAGCGGCGTCGTTCGGCCTGTCCGACCTTGGGCTGCGACAGCTGCGGCTGTTCTATGAAGAAGCCAAGCAGCTGGGGTTGGACATCCCCGACAGTTTCTGCGAAGAAGGAATCTGGGATCACGGCGGCTGTTATGTGCTGGTCGTCCCGGCGCATGTGATCCCCAATCCGGTCAGTACGGTCGGCATGGGAGACACTATATCCTCATCATGCTATGCCAGTGAGTATGCCAGTGTCTTGGCGAGCCGCTGAGCGAGAACTAGTATATGCAGGGGCCTTGATTACGCAGCAAGGCCCTTTATTGTACTTGCCGGTGTAAAAGCGGAAAACAATGGAGGAAAATGCAGTCGATTCACGAACTTTTAATGTACAGAGCAAGTGAAGAGTGTTGACGGCTTGTGAGAACGATTGGGAGGGTGTGTAACGGAGTGCGCGTATTAATCCTGCATCAGGCCGAGCCAAAAATGACGGAATGGGCGAAAAACCTCCAAGGTGCACTGCAGAACCAAAAGTGCCAAGTGAACTTGATCGATACCAACAACAGTGGGGCGGCGCCAATCAGCACAGCACCCTATGATTTGGTTGTGGTGATGTCAACGTTCAGGGGCTGGTGGCGGCCGATAATTCCCATTGCCGTGGATGAGCTTCTGAAGCGGTGCACGAGGTTGGAAGGGAGAAGAAGCGCGGCCATCGTCGCCAACCGGTTCAATGCCGGCAGGGCTCTCCGTTTCCTGATGCACTTGATGGAAGCCCAGGGGATGATGGTTGAAGACTTTGCCACGGTCAGGACTGCCGCGGAAATCCCGAGGCTGGCAGAACGCCTTGCCCGGCTGGGGAGGCGCGATTGACAGACCGACTGACTGGAAACGGGCTGATCGTTATGATCAGCCCGTTTTGCTTTGGGTGATTGAAAAGCGGTAGCTGCCCGGCTGGAGGTGAAAGACGGTTTTGCCGTCCTTGATTTCCACGAATGTCACTCCCGGCGCCTGCTCTGCCGGCACACCACTTTCGATCACAGCCTCTTTTTGAGCGGCGGGAAGATAAATGGTCGCGGTGGTGTTCGGCGGCACGGTGGCATGGATGATCAACCCGTCGTTCGCATAATGCCAGCAGCTTTCGATTTTGCCGTAGACCGACTTGTACCAGCCTCGGGCGTAGGCCATCTGTCTGTCTGGATCAGGTGTTGGCTTGAGATAAAAATGCTTGAAGCCTGGATGTTCTTCATCGCGCTGAATGCCCAGGGAATGGGCGATCAGCCACTGACCGACCGCTCCGAAGGAATAGTGGTTGAATGAGTTCATGCCGTTGTGCCCGCCGAAGCCATTCTCCGCGGTGAAGCCGTCCAAGCGTTCCCAGATCGTGGTCGCGCCGTGGATCACCGGGTACAGCCACGATGGATAGTCTGTCTGCTGCAGCAGACGGTAAGCTTCCCCATCGGCGCCGGCATTTGACAAAGCG
>LSQX01395756.1_pt1 | contig 22589 bp, 12 predicted proteins | sample 654561 | NCBI WGS metagenome assembly LSQX01 (sample SAMN04489861, study PRJNA283612) | anaerobic digester metagenome | isolation source: 4 biogas reactors fed with cattle manure at either 37C or 55C with and... | place: Denmark: Kongens Lyngby | collected 2014
ATAGCTCCTGAGTCTCGGAGAGACGGCATTTCAGGTGCCAGGTCTCAGGTTTCAGGTTCCAGTAAAATCAGCCGCTACTATTATATCTGCTCGCACAGCGAGCTCCCTTAAAGAGTCTCGGCAGAGACGGCAGTTCAGGTCAAACACAAGCTACAGATAGCTCCTGAGTCTCGGAGAGACGACATTTCAGGACAGTACAAATAATGAATAACAGGGCACAAGGAAGATAAAGTCAAGCCTATATTGATTTAATGAAATTCAAGTATAAAACCGTGGGCGGTAGCGAGCCTAAAATTCGTGTCCATTCGTGTAATTCGTGGTTATTAGAAAAAAGCCAGCCCAAAACTTTCCCTTGACCAATCCTCGCCTCCTGTATTGTGGTAATAATTTTGCACATAAGGATATGGTAAAAATAGATGAGTTTCTTACAAATCTTAAATTTCTTTGGCGGTTTGGCGCTTTTTCTCTTCGGCATGAACAGGATGAGCAACAACCTGCAGGCTCTTGCCGGTGGTGAAATCCATCGGGTATTAAAGAAGATGACCAGCACGCCCCTGCGTGGGGCCATGGTGGGCATGGGCTTCACTGCTTTGGTGCAGAGCTCTGCCACCACGGTGATGACCATAGGGCTGGTAAATGCGGGGATCATGACGCTCAATCAGGCTATTGGGGTGGTAATGGGCGCCAATATCGGCACTACTATCACGGTCCAATTGATTGCCTTCCGTATCGGAGACATTGCTCTTGCCTTTGTGATTGCGGGTGTGGTGTTGATGTTTATCCGGCGCAGCAGGGCAATGGAGCGCTGGAGCCTCATCCTGCTGGGCTTTGGCCTCTTGTTTGTGGGTTTGAATCAGATGACGGAAGCAGTATTGCCGCTGCGTGATTCTGCTACCGCCTATAATATCATTTCCACGCTTTCTTCAAATCCGTTTTTGGCGGTTTTGACGGGAATGATCTTTACGATGATTATACAGGGCTCCACCGCCTCCGTGGGAATCCTCATCGTGCTTGCAAATGCCGGGCTCATCGGCTTTGAAGGCGCTTTGTATCTCATCTATGGCAACAATATCGGCACCACCGTCACCGCCTGGCTGGCAGGAGTGGGCGCCAATAGCACTGCCCGCCGGGTGGCATCGGTACACACTCTGTTCAACGTCTTTGGCACCCTCATCTTTGGCGTGCTCACCTATCTGGGTATCTTTCCCACTTTTGTCAATTTAATCACCCCCGGGGATGTTTATATTGGGGAAAACATCGCCCGTCACCTCGCCAATGGGCACACCTTTTTCAACTTGATAAACACCCTGCTCTTTTTGCCTTTTGCCTCTTCCCTTGCCAAATTGGCGGAGAAGATCATCCCCAAAGGCAAGGAGGAGCTGGTGGTGATAGGCGAGCCCAAACACCTCAATTATCACTTGGTGAATGATGCAGAAATAGCGATAGAACAAGCCATCAAGGAAATGAGAGAGATGATGCGCCTGGTGAAAGAAGGGCTCACCATCACCTTTGAGGCATTCCACGATAGAAGCTATCGCAAACAGGGCAAGGTGGCACAAATCGAAAACGCCGTCGACAATCTGCAGCGTGAAATCACCCGCTATCTGGTGGTGGTAAACGAACGCACCAAACGCGATAGCATCATCCAAAAAATCCCCGCCCTCATCCATACCATCAACGATATAGAAAAATTGGGCGATTATACAGAGGAGGCAAACCGCATCCTGAACGACCAGATGGAGACCCAAAAGGCACCCCTGAGCGAAGAAATCCTCAATATGATCTCGGATATGGAAACCAAAATCCAGGAAATGCTGGATCTAAACATAGCCTATCTGAAAGACTTCCAAAGAGACTATCCCTTCAAAATCATCGAAATGGAAGGGCGCATCAATGAACAGCACCGCAGGGTGAGAGATGATCTCATCACCAAAATCCAAAACGGATCCTGCGATGCGGAAAGCGGACTGAATACCATAGATTTTATAGACGTGATGGAACGCTTTGGGGATAAAATCAAGAATATCGTGAAAGCGGGATCGTATAACTTTCTTTACTATGAGGATGGCAGGGAGGCTCGCAAAGCGGGCCAGAGGGGCGGCGCTGTAGCGCCGTAGGGGACAGGGGCTTCGCGAGCAGAGACCAAGCCGCCCTAACAGTGCGAAGCACGCTCAACGTGAGCGTAGCGAATCTCAACCGCGAACTTGTGTGAGCACTCAACTGGCGCTCTTAGCGCCTCTCAACGCTCATCTCAGCGAGCCCTATCCTCTAACCTCTAACCTCTAACCTCTGGTCTCTGGCCTCTGGCCCCGGAATGTTACTGAGCCGATCTACAGATGCGGAAGCCAATGTTATCATTATCGGCTAGCGGGATCTCTCTACGACGATAATACAGCTTGGCGATGGCATAATATGACGTCCAGCCCCCGCCACGTAGCGTACGCCATCCGCTCTCTGGTCCAGTTGGATTGTGGGAAGGGCTGCAACTATAGTATGTATCTCCATACCCATCCCAACACCATTCAATAAGATTGCCGGTCATATCATAAATCCCCAATCCATTGGCGGCTTTGGTGCCGACGGGGTGTGTGGTACGGCCGGAATTGCCAGAATTCCACGACACGGCATTTAAGTCATCTGAACCACTAAAAATAAAATCAGGATTGTTGGTGCCGCCCCGTGCTGCATATTCCCATTCTGCCTCCGTGGGCAACCGATAACCATTGGCATCCCAATTACAGATTACAGCACCCCAAACACCATCTGAGTAGTTTGGCACATCACCCCAATCTGCCGGATTGGTAGAACCAGCAATGCTATAAACTGGTGTGAAACCTTCTTCTATGCTGCGCAGATTACAGTACTTGATAGCACGATACCAGCTTATATAGTAAGCGGGATATCTGTCACCAAGTCCACTGAAGTCTTTCCATAGACTGCGTGGGGGCTTATATTGAGAATACTCCTCTTGAGTCACCAGATATTTTCCAATGTAAAACGGGCTCAGCGTGACGGTGTGTGGAGGAACTTCATCATGATGTCCATATCCTTGTCTCCTGCCCATGGTGAAAGTGCCGCCGGGAACATAAACCATTTCTCTGGGAATGTACTCCTCAATCACGTAGGTGGCAATGGCAATGTCACCGGGCATCCAGCCACTGCGAAATGCCCTTGCCCTGATGGTGGTAGTGGTGTGTAAACCCAAGGATATGGGACCATTGTACAAAAATGAAGATTGGGTGGGAACACTGCCATCGGTGGTATAATAGATCACAGCATTGGGAGTGTCTGTCAAAATGTTAATATTTTGAGCATCTGCATAGGTTCCTGAAGCAAGGCCAAACTTGGGCATGGCACAGGTGAGATCAGTCCTGCACACGCGGAAGCCGGTGATATAAGTGCCATTGTGAGGATAATGGTAACGGCGGCTTGCTACCCGACAGATGGAAGCATCGTAATTCCAGCAACCGCCACGCAAGATACGGTTCGTGCCGCTGGCAGGACCGCTGGGATTGTTGGCATCGCTATCATCATAGGCGCCATTCCAATCCCAACACCACTCCAAAACGTTGCCGCTCATATCATATATCCCCAGTCCATTGGCAGTTTTGCCGCCCACGGGTTTGCATTCATACGGTGTGTTGTTGCCAGAATACCATGCCACAGCATTTATATCATCAGAGCCACTGTAGAAATAATCAGGATCGCTGGTACCTCCCCGCGCAGCGTATTCCCATTCCGCCTCCGTGGGCAGCCGGTAGCCATTGGCATCCCAATTGCACAATACAGAGTTCCAAGTGCCATTGTCTTCTGTGGGCACCGCACCCCATTGGGTGGGATTGGTGGAACCATTGATGGTATAAACCGGGGTAAATCCCTCAGCCATGCTGCGCAGGTTGCAATACTTGAGAGCGTCATACCAGCTCACATTATATACGGGATGATTGGCACCAACACCAAAACCTGAGGCAGGATTGGAGTCCATGGTTATCTGATAATGTCTCTGGTTCACGGGGTATTTGCCCATGTAAAATGAATTCAAGGTAACGTTGTGTAGGGGTTTCTCGAAAGAATTGCCCCCACCTTTGGTATCGCCCATGATGAAAGTGCCGCCGGGAACGTGAACCATTTCCTGGGGATTAAACGCTTGAATGGTGTAAATGGCTTCGGCGACGGCACTGGGCGTCCAATCGTTACGAAATGCCCTTGCCTTGATGATTGTATTGGAGCTTACGGTTATGGGACCAGTATATAGGGTGGAAGATTGGGAGGGAACTCTGCCATCGGTAGTATAGCGAATCTGGGCATCAGGCGTGTTGGTAGACATAATGATACTCTGCTCACCGATATAAGTTCCTCCAACCAGACTGAATTGGGGCACGGCACACATATAAGCCGCCCTGCAGACGCGAAAACCATTAATATAGGTAGATCCCAAAAAATAATACTTGTAACGGAAGGATACCCGGCTATTTGAGGCTGGATCTTTCCAGCCACCGCCTCGAGGCCAATGTACATACCAGTCCACTGGGCCGGTTGGATTATGAGAAGGGCTACTATTATAGTATGATTCATCATACCAATCCCAACACCACTCCCAAACGTTGCCGGTCATATCGTATATCCCCAGCCCGTTGGGAGCTTTGCTCCCGACTGGATGCGTGCTATCATTGGAATTTTCATCAAACCACCCCACGGCATTTATGTCATCAGAGCCACTGTAAAGATAATCCGGATTGTCCGTAGCGCCCCGTGCCGCATATTCCCATTCCGCCTCCGTGGGTAAGCGGTAACCATCGGCGCCCCAGTTGCAAATAGCCATATCCAATTGTTCAAAAGTTAATCCTCCTTGTTCCCAATAGACAGGATCAGTGGAACCTTTAATTGAATAAACTGGTGTTAAACCCTCAGCGATGCTGCGTAAATTACAATACTTGAGAGCAGCATAGAAGCTTATTCCAAAAGCAGGATAATTATCACCAACCCCATAGTGGGTGTTCCAATTAATAGGTGGCAGATATTGTAAATATTCCGCCTGCGTCACTTCATATTTGCCTATATAAAAATGATTCAAGGTGACGCTGTGGACTGGAAGTTCGTTATCATTGCCCTCACCTCTGGTATCACCCATCATAAAGGTGCCGCCGGGAACGTAAACCATGTTGTCTGAGGCGTAAGTTTCGATTATGAAGCTGGCGCTTACCATAGAACTTTCCATCCAATCACTGCGAAACGCCTTCGCCTTGATGGTGGAGGTGGCGATGATGCGGATGGGACCGGTGTACAGGGTGGAAAACTGGGTGGGAGTGCTGCCATCGGTGGTATAATAGATCATGGTATTGGGCGTTTCAGATGAGAGGCTGACGTTGACGGCACCCATAAAGGTGCCTCCCGTGGGGCTGAATGTAGGAGCGGCACAGGCAGCTGCCCTGCAAACGCGGAAGCCATTATTATAATTGACGGTGCTGGGAACGGTACTCACACGGTGTGAGACCCTGCTGCCATAGGCCTCCGCGCCCCAGCTGCCTCCACGCCTCATGCGCTGTGTTCCGCTTACGGCTCCGGTGGGGTTATCCAAATGACCGCTGCCATAAATGCCATACCAATCCCAACACCATTCCCAAACGTTACCGCTCATGTCGTAAATCATCAAACCATTGGCAGCCTTGCCACCCACGGGGTGTGACTTTCTGACAGAATTGCCTTCATGCCAGCCCACATCATTTATCTCATCCGAGCCGCTGTAAAGATAATCAGGAGTGTTGGTGCCTCCGCGCGCCGCATACTCCCATTCCGCCTCTGTGGGCAGACGGTAGCCATTGGCATTCCAATCGCAGACCACTGCGTTCCAGGTGGCATTGGTAAACGGGGGCACCGCACCCCAATTTGCAGGATCGGTGGAACCATTGATCTTATAAACCGGGGTAAAGCCCTCGGCGATACTGCGCAGGTTGCAATACTTGATGGCATGATACCAGGATATATTATAGGCAGGATGGCTATCCCCCTGCCCAAGCTGGTTTATCCACTCGTCACCGGGTTCTAAATACTGGGCAAATTCTGCCTGCGTCACAGGGTATTTGCCAATGTAAAAATGATCCAGGCTGATGCTGTGGGTGGGTAATTCGTTGGGATTGCCTCCCCCGTGGGTATCCCCCATCGTGTAGGTGCCGCTGGGGATATACACCATCTGCCCGGGATCATACTCTTCAATCACATAGGAGACGCTGGCAACTCTGCTGGGTATCCTGCCATCAAGAAAAGCCCTTGCCTTGATGGTAGTAGTGGCACTGATGGTGATGGGACCACTATACAGGGTTGAATAAAGCCCCGGTTCGCTGCCATCGATGGTGTAATAAATCTCTGCATCGACAGTGGAGGTGAAAATTCTGATATCTCTGGCACCGGTATAAGTGCCACCCACCAGGCTGAACTTGGGTGTGGCGGTTGCCGCTGATCTGCATACGCGAAAGCCTTGGCGGAGGCTGTAAAAGGCTGGAGATATACTGCCACGTTGTGATACCCGGCAGATGGAGGCGCTGTGTTCCCAACTGCCGCCTCGCATAGTGCGATTGTAGCCGCTGGAAGCACCGGTGGGATTGTCATAATGACCACTGCCATAAGGGCCAAACCAATCCCAACACCATTCCAATACGTTGCCACTCATATCATAAAGGCCCAGTCCGTTGGGGATTTTGCCGCCAACAGGTTTGCAGCCTGGGGATCCATTCCCACTATGCCATGCCACAACATCTGCGTTATCCGAACCGCTGTACAGATAATCCGGAGTGTTAGTAGCACCACGTGCCACATATTCCCATTCCGCCTCCGTGGGCAACCGGTAGCCATTGGCATCCCAATCACAGCTTATGGCGTCCCAGATGTCATTATTTGATGTGGGCACATTGCCCCAATCTGCAGGATCGGTGGAGCCGTCTATCGTGTAAATCGGGGTAAAGCCCTCGGCGATGCTGCGCAGGTTGCAATACTTGATTGCTTGATACCAGGATACATTATAAGCGGGATAAATATCGCCCAGTCCATCCAGAGCTGTCCACTCTTCACTGGGCTGCATGTATTGGGAAAACTCAGCCTGCGTCACCTGATATTTGCTGATATAAAATGGATTTATGGTGACATTGTGGATGGGCAATTCATTGGCTGCCCCCTGCCCCCGGGTATCTCCCATCAAGAAGGTGCCGCCGGGAACATGCACAAAGCTATCGTACACGCAGATCACATAGTAAAAGCGCTGGTCTCCATTTAAGGGTGCCGTCCAGCTGCTGCTGGTAAATACGCCGCTATTATCCAAGGAAAAACCTTCATAGGGCAAGGCTGAGGAAAACACTTTGTAATATAAAGCCTCGTTGGGCACGGGGCTCCAGCTAATCACCACCGAGCCATTGACAATGCTCAATTGCACATCCCTGGCATAGCGGTATTGGGGGTTTAGCATGCCGGGGATCGGGGCGTCTGAGCCTGCCAACAGATTCACATTATCCACAAGCTGGGCACGATCGCCACTGCTTCTTTGTGACCACAGGGCTGTGCCAAACAGTAGCAAGCCCATCAAAAATAAAAACAATACTGCCTTTTTCATTTTGAACCTCCAGGGGTTAATTTAAGTAGTGAAAGCCTGTTTGTGTGAGGCGCAGTAAGCGTAGATAGGTGGGGTCTTATTCAAATAATCCGGGGGCGGTTCCACATTAAAACAGGCGAATATTGTATGGGAACCATCTTGGGTATCGCTTGTATTTTTGTCAACTCATAATTTGATCAGAGAGTAGGGAACAGGGTTCGCTAAAGCCGAGCCTATTTTGAAATAGTGAAATCCTTGTAATAAGTGGAATTTGTGGTTTATAGAGCGGCAGCAAACTCCCGTCTTTCATCCTTCATCTTTAATCATTCATCGCTTGCTCCTCCCCCATTAACCACCCTTGTCTCTNNCTGGCTTTCAGCCGGTCGTTCCACCAGTTTTAACCGGTTATAAATCAATGGGTTACTCCTTTTTAACACAGCATAAAACACAAAAATATCAATCTATATCTGGCTTCAATCTCAAATTCATGTAATTGATGAAATCTGAAGTAAATTTAAGGACTTAAAGCCGACTAAAGTCAGCGAAACGACCGGCTAAAGCCAGTGTTACCAAGTGGTTACAGTCTTCGATTGTGCCCTTTTTATTATGAGATGCCAACTTAGTTGGTGGTTGATAGTTGATAGGGTTTTGTTATTTCCAAACCTATCTTGAATTCGTGAAATCCTTATCATTAATGTAAATCGTGGTTTAAAAGCCTTTCGTGTATTTTCGAGTTTTTCGTGGTTATCTAAACAGACCTAAAATGCCGTCTCTCCGAGACTCGTAACTTATACGTATATCTTGAGTTGACCTAAAATACCGTCTCTGCTGAGGCTCTTTAAGGAGCTCGTTGCGCTCGTTTGATAATTTAATAAAGGCCGACTAAAGTCAGCGAAACGCCCGGCTAAAGCCAGGGGGTACAAGGGTTTACGGGCTCGATGCGTGAGCAGATATTATATTAGCGGCTGATTTTACTGAAACCTGAAACCTGAGACCTGACACCTGAACTGGCGTCAATCCTCAGTCTCCTCTTCCAACAAGGAATCATCGATATCCTCAAAGAGATGTTTGCGCATTGGTTTGTGGATGATATCCATGATTTGGGGGATATCTCTGATTTTATGCCAGGTTTGGGTTTCGGCGCTTAGGATATAATCATTCAGTTCCAATTCGGAATTAAAGATGGCTTTGGCAATCTTGGCAACCTTCATGGGACCATAGTTTTTGCCATCTTTTGTGTAAATCCACTTACTCATGTCTCTCTCCTTTATTTGCCTATGCAAAAGTCTGCAAAGATGCTGTTTAAGAGGTCGTCCGGGGTGATGATGCCCAAGATTTGTTCCAAGGCGGTGCTGGCTTCGATGAGGTCAAAGGCGGCAAATTCATAGCCCATGCCGTCTTGCAGGGCAGATAAGGCTTTGCCCAAGCTCTGCCGGCTCTTTTTCAAAGCTGCCAGATGGCGTACATTGGTAACCAGGGGTCTCTCGAACTGAGGTTCCAAGAGCTTAAAGCGCGACAGGATGGCAGTGAAAAGGCTCTGCAAGCCATCATCAGCCACCACGCTGGAACTGCTGACGGTTAGTGGGGCAAGGGCATCCTGGAGGGTGGAGATAGCCGCCGGCGTTGCCAAATCCGCCTTACTGAGCACAACCAGCGTTTTGGAATGCAGGGAGCTATCCAAGGCAGACATATCCAGCTCTCCTGCGTGAGTTTGGGCATCGATGAGGTAGAGGATGAGGTCTGCATCCTGCATCAGCTGTTGGCTGCGGTCTATGCCTTCCTGCTCGATTGTATCCTGGCTTTCCCTCAGCCCTGCCGTGTCAAACAGCACGATGGTGTATCCCTGCAGGGAGATGCTTTCCTCCAGATAATCCCGGGTGGTGCCGGGGTGTGGGCTCACGATGGCGCGGTTTTGGTTTAAAAAGGCATTGAATAGCGAGCTTTTGCCGCTATTGGGGGCGCCAGCCAGGCAGATTCTGATGCCATCACGGATAAAGCGCGCCTGCTGGCTCTGGTCACAGAGCTGAGCCATCTCATCTTGCAGTTGGGTGAGGTCGTGCACCAATGCAGCTTCATCAATGGAAGGCAGGTCTTGATCTGCAAAATCAATTGCCAGCTCGCATTGGATGCGCAAATGGGTGATGCGCTGGATGAATTCGTTCATCTTTGCCGAGAGCACGCCCCTCAATTGGCTGAGGGCTGCGCTTTGGGATTTGGAGCTGGGGCCAGTGATGAGATCGTTGATCGCCTCCGCCTGGATGAGGTCAAGCTTGTTATTATACATGGCGCGCATGGTGAATTCACCGGGGTTTGCCATTCTACTGTGCAGTAGCAGCTGTTCCAGGATGCGTGCCGCCAAGCGGGGATTGCCATGGCAGGATATCTCCACGGTATCATCCCCCGTATAGCTTTTGGGGGCTTTGAACACGCTGCACAGCACTTCGTCCAGGGGACGTGCCGCTTCATCATAAAAGATGCCGTATACAATGCTATGCCCAGGTGCTGAGAGCAGCTTGTCTGCCGGACGGAAGTATCTGGCAACGACGGGGATAGCGCCCTCGCCGCTGATGCGGATCACGTTGATGGCGGCAGTGCCGGCAGGCGTGATGAGAGCGGAAATGGGTTCCCGAAGGCTGAGCTTCATGGCTCTATGAGATCAAGTATTTTCTGGGTAAGAGCTGCTGGGGTGAAGCCAAGGCGCTCATTGAGCAGCTCTATTTTGCCGTGGGGGACAAAGCTGTCGGGATAGCCGAAATTGACGATGCGGCAGGGTTTGTCACAGAGCAGCTGGACGATTGAGGTTCCTGCCCCGCCAATGATGCTGTTGGTTTCAAAGGTAAAGATATGGCTGCACTCATCCGCTGTATCGGATAGCAGCTTGGTATCCAGGGGCTTCACGCTGCGCAGATCGATGAGGCGGCAAGGGTGTCCTTTTTCTGTCAAGAGATCCGCCACCTTTTGGGCAATGTGGAAGGCGTCTCCCACTCCGATCAAGCCTATTTTGCCTTCCTTGGAGATTAGTTTGGCGATGCCAGGCTGGAAGTCTGTCACTTCTTCGCCCTGGCAGGTGGCTGTGCCTCTGGGATAGCGGATGGCAACTGCCCCATCCATGTACTGCGCTGCCCAATCCAGCATGGCTTCCAGCTCTTCAGCTGTGGAGGGCGCCAGGATGGTGAGCCCGGGCACGGCTCCCAAATAGGAGAGATCAAAGACACCGTGATGGGTGGCTCCATCTTCGCCCACCAAACCGGCTCTATCGATGCAAAAGACCACCGGCAGGCGGGGCAGGGCGACGTCGTGAATGACCTGATCCAAGGCGCGCTGCAAAAAGGTGCTGTATATTGCCACAAAAGGCTTTATGCCCTTGGCTGCCATTCCTGCCGCCATGGTGACGGCGTGTTGCTCGGCGATGCCCACGTCAAAGAGCCGCTCGGGATACTTCTCTTCAAATCCGCTCAATCCCGTGCCCACGGTCATGGCGGCGGTGATGGCTACGATATCCTGGTTTCCCTCTGCCAAGGCGCAGAGCTTTTTGCCAAAAACATCGTTCCAGGAGGGGCTGCCCGCACACTTTTGTTTGCCGCTTGCAGATTCAAAGGGTCCCACACCATGAAAGAGGGAGGCATCCTGTTCGGCAGGGGGATAGCCCTTGCCCTTTTGGGTGACCACGTGCAAGAGCACAGGTCCCACCATATTGTCGCGGATGCGTTTGAGGAAGGAGGTGAGCTGTTTGAGGTCGTGTCCGTCTATGGGTCCCAGATATTTGAAGCCCAGATCCTCAAAGATGATATTGGGCACCAGGATATTCATCATGGATTCCTCCACCTTGCGCGCTCCATAGATAAAGTGCCAGCGGATGCGCGTGGGCAGGTTGTGGCTCAGGTCCCAAATCTGTTGTTTGAGGGTGTTGTAAGATTTGGAGGTCATCATCCTCGCCATATACTTTTGCAAGCCTCCCACATTTTTGGAGATGGACATGGCGTTGTCATTGAGGATCACCAAAAAGCGGTTGGGCTGGATGTGTCCGGTGTGGTTCAACGCTTCAAAGCTCATCCCTCCTGTGAGGGCGCCATCACCGATCACGGCGATATGGTGGGCTTCTTCATCCTGCAATTCCGCGGCACATGCCATGCCCAGAGCGGCGGAGATGGAGGTGCTGCTGTGCCCGGTGGTGAAGGCATCATAGGGGCTTTCATCACGGTTTGTAAAGCCGCTGATGCCATCCAGGGTGCGCAAGGTGTCAAAGCGCTTGTTGCGTCCCGTGAGGATCTTCCATGCATAGCTTTGATGCCCCACATCCCATACCACCTTGTCTTTATTGAGGTCAAAGATTTTGAGCAGGGCGATGGCGATCTCCACCGCTCCCAGGCTGGGCGCTATATGGCCTCCCGTCTGGGATACCACCTCCACGATGCGCTCGCGGGTTTCGGCGGCTAATTCCATCAGTTTGGTGAGGGGCAGCTTTTTAACGTCTTTGGGTTGTTTAATACTTTTTAGGATATCACTCATGTAAGCTCCTTGGGGCTCTTGCCGGCTTTGAGGGATGCCAGCTTGATGATGCCGATTTCCAGCAGGAATAAGGCTAATGCCACCAGGAAGAGGGTCTTCCAGATATCATAGCCCAGGCGGGAGCGGAAGAGCTGTTTTTGCCAATCGGCTTTGAGGCTTTTGATATATTTTAGTTTCTGATAATCTTGAGGGTTATTTTCGCTTTCCTGATAGTGATAATCCACAGCGATGGCGGTGGCCTCACCATTGGCGATGCGGCTGTGGTAGATGCCGGGCTTGCCTGCCCGATAGCTGCGATTGGCAAGCTGCAACACGGAGCCATCCGGCAGGGTGAGCTCTTGGGCAGTGATCAGATCGCCTAATTCGATACGATTGCCTCCTGCAAGAGCCAAGCCGCTGTGTTCCAATGCCCTGTATGCCAAAACGGGAAAGATGGGACCTATGAAAAAGCTGTTTTGCATGGCGGCGGGATCGAGGGCAAAGAGGATCATATTATCCTTGGCAAGCACGAGGTCGTCTTTTCCCGCTTTTGCCAATGCCACAGAGCCGGACGCCTGGCAGCTCCAATAGTGGTTCACACGCTTTTGGGAAAGCTCCGTGCCGCCCAATAGCGAGCTGACATAGTGATGGGGGTTGAAATAGCTGAGCTCTTTGGCATCCCTCAGAAAGCCGCCTATCTGGCAATCAAACATGGAAGACCACCAGGAGGCAAGGTCTTTGCCCATGTTTTCATCCAAAAATACCACGGCACCGCGCTTTTGATGGCGGAGGGATTCGATAAATTCCTTGAGGCGGGGCCCGATGGGACCGGGCTTGTAAATAACAAAGTTTTGATACTCTTCCAAATCTGCCATTACCAGGGCATCGGGAGCGATCAGCTTCAGCTTGCCGCCTCCGCGATATACATCCAGGGCACCCTGCAGGTAAAAGGGCAGCGAAGCATCCTGGGTGATGACCGCCAAAGAGGGATTGAGGCGGTGTGGGAAGGCAAAGTAGGAGCGATTATCGTGCATCAGTCGCTCATCCACCACCTCCACATACCCCGTCTGCCAGCCATCCTGTCTCAGCTCGATGAGGATGGTTTCCTTGATCTCCTGCCGGGCGGGGATGCTCACAAACTTTTCTGCCACCTTGGTTTCGCCCAAGACGGCTCTGATCAACACGTCCGTACGCAAGGCATCACCGTGATTGGCAAGGGTGAATTGCAGGCTTTGCTGCCGGGTCTTATCCACCAATTGCGGCAGGGGAGTCACGTCTTTGATGCTCAGGTTTTGCCAGCTTTGCGGTGCTGTTAGAGGGATGAGGTGCACTGGCAGGGGAAAATCAGCCGGGTAATCTGCCTCCCGCCTATCCGTGAGCAGATACAATTCTCGATTGGGGATGCCGGATTCCACCAGCTTGGTATGTGCCTCATCCATTGCCGCCTCCATGCTGAGGGGCAGATGGGTGATGGCAATGGAATTGATGATATCCCCAGGGATCTTGCCGGCATAGCTTTGCCCGTGCAGGGTGTTCCAGCTTTCATCCAGAGTGAGGATGATCACCTTATCCGTGGAATTGGTGAGGGCATTGATCTTTTCCAGGGCTTCTTTGCTGCGATCCAGGGCGGTCTTTGCCTCATGCAGATAATCCATGCCAAAAGAATTGTCCACCACGATGGCAAGGGCGGTGGGCGGATGCTTGCCGCTTTGTTTGAGCCGGGAGGAAAACACCTGCGGGCGCGCCACTGCCAGCGTGAAGAGCAGGATGATGAGCATGCGGATGATGAGCAGCAGGATTTCCTGCAATTTGCTGCGCTTCTTCTCTTCCTGGGCGCTCAGCCGGATGAAACGTAGGGAGGAGAATACCACGCGGGGCGGCTTGCGCTTGGCAATCAGCCAAATCAACAGGGGCAATACCGTGGCTGCGGCAAAGATCAAGAGGCTGGTGTGGAGGAAAGACAGTTGGAACATGGTACCCCTCTTAGGGCAATCCCAATCCCAGGGAAAAGAGGTATTCGCTTTCCCTCAGCTTCATCCCGCGGCTATTCAGCGAAAAATCGAAGCGGAAGATGCTGTAATTGTAACCACTGCCAATGGTGAAATTGATATTTTGCGTGCCATAAAAATCGTGACTATACACCCCCAAACTGAGGGGGATGCCGTGTTGGAGCAGGTTGCCCCGCGCATCCACCTGATTGCCCCAGCTCCACATATTCTTGAAACCCAGATGGTATGTGGTATCCGTGCTGTGGCTGATTCTGCCCAATACTCCGGCATTGAGGCTGGCAGAACCCATTTCATAGGATGCAGAAAGCCCCACGCGCTGCTGGATGGGCACCGAGGAATAGCTTTCCCAATAGAGGCGGGAAAAGAGGTCATAAGCCACCAAGCCAAAGCGGAAGGGGTCCTCATCCCACACCAGCCCCACATCCGTGGAAAAGCCCTTCACCTTGTTATCTATAAATTCCTTGCGGTGCAGCGTGTTACCCACCTGCTGTTCACGAAGGTAAACCAAGCGCCCGCTGAGGTATTTGAGGTTAAAGCCCGCCCCCAATTTTGCCCATTTATCATCACGCGCCGCCAGGGAAAGCTGTACCTTATCCAAGGCATAATCATAATAAATGCTCTGATTTGCCTCCATTCTTTCGCTGATATTGATGCGGCTCATCGGCTGATAGCTGAATCCCGCCTTTTGGGTGATGATGCTGAAATACTTGAATTGCTTGTCTTTGAGGGCATTGGATGGGCTTGCCGCCTCCCAAAAACTCATCTGTTTGGGATTTGCCAGGCGGAAGGAGGTGACCAGATGGCTCTGATCCACATCAGCCAAGAGCGCCGGATTGGAATAGCTGCAATAGGGATCTGTAGCATCGGTGAGGTTCAAGCCGCCCATTCCTATGGCAAGCGGGGAAACGTTGTTTTCGGCAATGGCATAATCGTATTCCTGGATGGGTAGGGGATATCCCTGTGCCACCAAGCTTATCGCCATCAGGGCAAAACAGATAGTCAATACTTTTTTCATTGTTGATGTGCCTCCACAGGCAGCATTTTTTGATATACCCACAGCCCCAGATAGTAGGCTGCTATCCCCACGATGATGCCACCCACAGCGTCTATAAACCAATGGTAATGGCAATAGGCTATGGAAAGCGAAAGGAAAAACGAGATCACCACAAACACATAGCCCATCCTGCGGGTAAAGCGCAGCCCGGCGATGGTGAGCACAATGGTGATGCCCACGTGTGAGCTGGGGAATGCACCGCCCCAATGTTGGGATTGATTGTAAATTAAAGCCATGATATGGGTGAAGGGTCCAGCCCGATATACCTTCGTAAGCTCATGCGCTTCCGGGATATAGCGTCCGCCGATGGTGGGCAGGATGCTATACATCAGATAGAAGATATAAAAGCTGAAGGTGAGCACGAAGATAAGCTCCATAAAGGCCTTGCGGTCTTTGAGATACAGATACAAGGGCAAGCCGGCTATCATGGGATAATAACAAAAGTAAGCACCGTGAAACAGCTCCGAGATTGCCCAATGTGAATGGCGCACCCCCCACTCCATCGATGGCAGATAGCCAAAGATAGCCTGATCTATCTTCATAAAAAAGGGATCCTGCCATTGGGGGATCAACACCCTGTTGAAGGCATAATTTGAGGAATAAAAATAGCCAAAGAGCAGCACCGGATACAGCGCCCTCAAGAGGCGGAACACAGTGTAAAACCAGCCTTCCCGTCCTTCCCACCACCTTTCCAACACTGCCGAAAGCAAGACGCCGGTGAAGATGCTGAGATAAGAGGCAAAATGCAGCCCAAAATCCAGCACCCGAGCATTGCCGATGAGGATATAGATCAGGATCCAGCCACAAAACAGCAGCGTGATGATATCAACGGGGCTCAGCCAGCGCCGTTTGCCGGTTTCAAGTGATATTGCGCTCATACATCCTGTAGGTCTTATATACTTTGGCATCCAACATCTCTGCCACACGGATCATCATTGTGTTATTTTCCAACACCCAGGAAAACTCTGCCGTGTGCAGGCCTTTGGGCAGCCCGCTTTTGTAGGAATAATAATAAAAGAGGGTATCTATGCCACGACCGCGATAGCCTTCCACCACGCCCATGGTGATCACCCTTGCCGTGCTGATCTTGCGTTTGGCAAAGAGCGCTTTGATGATGGTGATGGGGTTTACCCGCCCGTTCATCACCTTCAGCACCTCGTTATAATTTGGCAAAGACAGGCAAAAACCTATGGGCTCGCCCTTCATCTCTGCCAATAGCACCAAATCCAGATCTGCCACCGGCAACAATTCCTTGGTGGTGTGCTCCAGCTCCTCCTGGGTCATGGGAACGTTGCCCCAATTGGATTCCCAGGCTTTGGCATATACATAAAAAATGGTTTTGATATCCTCGGCACGCTCTTTTTTGCCGCGCCTAATGGAACGGATGGTAACGCCGGTGCGCTTTTCAATGGCTGCCGCCAGGCGGTCGATGCGCTCTGGCATCTCGGTTTTGTGGCTCAGATAGGCATACATATCCATCTCCTTGGCAAAGCCACACTCCTCCAAAAGAGTCTGATAATAGGGCTTGTCATGACGGTTCATGATCATCGGCGGGGTATCAAAGCCATCCACCAACATGCCACATTCATCATTGATGGTAAAATTCATGGGTCCGCGCATGGAGCCGCGTCCCTTGGCTTTGTTCCAGTCTGATGCGGCATCCAGGAGGGCACGCGCCACCTCCACATCGTTTTCACACTCAAAAAAGCCAAAGAAACCGATATTATCCTTGTGCTCGGCATTGTGCCTCAGGTTTGTGTGGGCGGTGATTCTGCCCACCACTTCGCCACATTTCAGCGCCAAAAAGAGGCACGCCTCGGAATGCTTGAAAAAGGGATTGTGCCGGGGGCTCAGCATTTTCTTTTGGTCACCAATCAAAGGCGCCACCCAATTGGGATCATTCTGGTAAAGACTGAAGGGAAGCATGATAAAGGCTTTCAGGTCTTTGCCATTTTCCACTTTCTTGATTTGCACCATCTTGTTATCTCCTTATCTATAACCGGGATTTACAGCTCACCCAGCTTTTTGGATACCATAAAATTGAGCACCCCCATAAAGAGCGCCACGCCTAACATCATGCCAATAAAGTAGGGAGGCACTTCTTTGCGGAAGATGGGGATAAATGAATAGAGTACTTGGGTGAGAATCACGGGCAAAATCACGATGAGGTATTGGGCAAAGCGTATTTGCTTGAATTTTGCCACCACAATCCACGCTATCCCCAGTGTAATCAGGATGGGATAAGGGGAAAAGTAAAACATAAAACCGGTGTAGGTAAAGATGCCGCGTCCGCCTCGAAAACGATGCGTAGCCGGCAGACAATGCCCCACCAACATCGCCAAGCCATAAAGCAGCATATAGTTCATGGCGTGGATTTTGCCCACATGGGGTATCAGCTGTGTGCTTTCCAAGAGGATGAGCAACAGCTCTATCACCTTCATAAAAAGATATGCCTTTGCCATATCCAAAGCACCCACCAAGACTCCCAAGGGACGGCTGATATTGGCGTAGATATTTTCTGTGTCTGCCAGGCCGGTGCCCACCTTGTAGATATCCAGGGAGCGAAAGCCTTTTGCCACAATGCGGGCTGTGGAAAAACAACCATACAGGTATGCCAATACTACGATGCCTGCTGCAATTAGATAAATCACCTTTTACCTCCATAATCACGCGCGCCAAAGATCACAGAACCCAGGCGCAGCATATTGGCGCCTTCTTCCAAAGCCACCAGATAGTCGTCACTCATCCCCATGGAAAGCCAGCTCATATCAATGGCAGGATCATCCAAGGCTTTCAAGCTGTCAAAAAGCTGTTTCATCTCTTGGAAATAAGGACGCGTACGCTGGGCATCCGGACTCATCAAACCGATGGTCATCAAACCGCGAATCCTCAAAAAAGGCAGGCGGGAGATTGCCAACACCAATTCCCGGGCGCTCTCCAGATCCGCCCCGCTCTTGGAATCCTCTTCCGTTACATTCACCTGGATCAGGATATCCTGAATCCTATCCATCCTGCCCAAGGTGGAATTGAGCTTTTGCGCCAGGCGCAGGGAGCCCACGCTGTGGATGAGCAGGGGGTTTAAAGCCAGGAGGGCGTTGATTTTATTGGTTTGCAGATGACCTATAAAGTGAAATCCGCCATACTCCTCTGTGACAAAAGGGTGCTTGCGCACGGCTTCCTGCACCTTGTTTTCCCCCCAGTGTGTGATGCCAGCCTTGAGAGCGGCATCTATCATTTCCACCGGATGGGTCTTGGTGACAGCCACCAAAATGGTGTCCTGGGGATCACGCCCCAATGATCTTAGTTTTGTGGCAATGGCATCCTGCACTGCCAATACGTTTTCCCTGATGGGGAGCATCAACACTCCTTTATCGTGTGTTCTATGTGGTAAAACAATGATAAACAGTATGGTTATCCACTTAAAATCTGATTTCTTCAAAAAAACAAGGAGGCTGTAACTGTCAAGTGGAAATGTATGCCTTGCCCAAAATCACTTCTCCCCTGTTAACCACCCTTGTCTCTCCCTTGTCTCGGCATGGGTGAGACAAGGGTGATACAAGGGAGGCTAATGAGCAAGGCGCTGCACGTGCTTAGGGATCAGGGGACAGGGGTCAGGGAACAGGGGCTTCGTGTGCGTGCGGTAACACTGGCCTTCACGTAAGGGTGGTTCCACAGGTTTTAACCGGTTTTAAAATAAGGACTTACCACCTTTTCAACACCGTGGCATAACACTTAAATCATCAGCCTATATCTGTCTTCCAAATCTAATTCCAGCAGTTCGTGTAACCCGTTGTTAATTCAGGGACTTAAAGCCGACTAAAGTCAGCGAAACGACCGGATAAATCCAGTGTTACTACTCGCGCAGCGAGCACCTTAAAGAGTCTCGGCAGAGACGGCAGTTTAGGTCAAATGCGGGTTATAGATAGTTTCTGAGTCTCGGCAGAGACGGCACTTCAGGGCAAAACAATCGGGCGCAGCCCGCCTTACTGTTAGTGGCAGCGAGCCTAAAATTCGTGTTCATTCGTGTAATTCGTGGTCACACTAAAAGCAGCGGAACACCGCTACTCCATTTCCGGCTCCACAGACTCCTCATCTACAATACCTTCCAAATCTTCCTCCAGATATTTATCCAAGCTTACCGTAAAGAGGTCCTGATGCTGGGAATCTTTGTAAAACACACAAAAGCTATCATCAGATACATAAAGGACGTGGACGGTGCGATCGGGGGTAAATACCCAAATCAACTGATCCGTTTCCTGATCATAGTGCGTGGGCTCTCCATGTATTTCAACGAGACGGTTGACGATGATCTCCACATCTTCAGACTCCAGATAGTGCCAATGTTTCACAAACCATCCCACCACGGTTTTATGGGTGGGTTCAATATATAGAATCACGGCTTCTACCATGGGGTCTATGTTTCTGCAATAGTATTTCACCATTGCCCCGTCTATATCGCGGGCAAAAAAGTTGTATTCTGCCAAAAGCGAATCGGCTTTGGGCCAAGGATCGCCATAGGAGATATCAAAAACCCCCTTCTGGGCTTGCAATCCAAAAGCGATCAAGAGCATTGCCAAAAGAAATATTATTCGTTTCATCTGTTCCACCTTATCCATATTACGTCTCCAACTATTAAAACCTTCAAAATGCGTCAATGAAAAGCTGTAACAAGGGGTGATCCATCCCGAAATTCTTTGTGGGGTGTGCAAATTTCTCTTGCCTGATTTTGATGCTTAGCGAAACTGGGTTCGAGTGGACAGTATTTTATCCATCACAGCATAAAGCACTGTGAAAGCAGCAACAATAGAAGCTAAGGAGTTTATGATGAGACGGCTTTACCGTTTATTTGCACTGCTCATAATGATGATGAGCGCACTGGGGCTAAGCGCTCAGTATGCAGAAGGATTGTTTTTTTCTGAATATGTGGAAGGGTCTTCCTTTAACAAAGCCTTGGAGATATTCAACGGAACCGGGCAGACGGTGGACCTGAGCCAATACACCATCAAGCTTGCCGCCAATGGAGGTTCTTGGCATGGCACCAATATCCTGCATATGACGGGCAGCCTGGATCACAATCAAACCTATGTGGTTGCCCATCCTCAAGCAAATACCGCCATCTTGGCGGTGGCGGACGTAACTTCGCAGGTTGCAAACCATAACGGTAATGACGCTTTCGGGCTCTTTTTGGGAGAAACAATCATTGATATGATAGGCATCTATCAAAACGATCCCGGGCAGGGATGGCCGGTGGCTGGAGTGCCCAATGGCACGCTGAATCATACCCTCATCCGCAAGCCACACGTTACCAGCGGCACCTTGGATTGGGATATATCCGCCGGCACAAACGCCGAGGACAGCCAATGGATAGTGGAAGCTCAGGATTATTTTGGCGATCTGGGCATCCACACCTTTGCCCCCAATACCGGCAATATGGTGGCTACCCCATCGTTTGACCCTCCCGCCGGAGTGTATACCCAGCCCATCAACGTTACGATATCCTGTGCCACGGATGGAGCCAGCATCTATTACAGCACCGATGGCAGCACGCCCAATGCATCATCCACTTTATATACAGCTCCCATAGCCATTTCCACCAGCACCAGCCTCAAAGCCATAGCCATGGCGCCAGAGATGGATGCCTCCATCGTGGCAACGGCAAATTATAGCTTCCCGGTAAACGTGCCCAGCCTCAGCGTATTGGCAAGCTCTCCCGCCGATGGCAGCACCATCTATCATCTCAGCGGTGAGGTGGTGCTTACCTTCCAACAGCCCTTCCGCAATCAAAAGTTTGTGCAGGATAGCGGCGCCGGCATCTTGATAGATGACGATAATGGCGTCATTACCAGCACCTATAATATCGGCGATGGCATCACAGGGCTTATGGGCAAGATGAGCGAATATGGCGGAATGCTGCAATTTGTGCCCACGTCGAATCCGGGGGGCGCCACCTCCAGTGGCAATCCCATCGTGCCTATCGTAGTATCATTTGATAATCTTTACAACCACTTCAACACCTATCGCAGCAGAGTGGTGAAAGTGATGGGAGTGGAATTTGAAAATGCAAGCGGAAACTTTGCCAACGGCATCGTGTATCCCGTGTATGATCAGGATACAGAATATGATATCCGCACCACATTTTATGATGTGGATTATATTGGAACGCCCATCCCCGTGGGTGAAAGAGATATCATTGGCATACCCAATTCACGGCCTGAGGGGAACTTCTTTACCCCGCGCTGGCTCTCAGATTTTGAGGGTGCGGTGGCTACACCCGTCTTTAACCCTCCAGCTGGGACCTATATGGAGCCCATCAATGTAAGCATCACCTGCGTCACAGATGGTGCCACAATCCGCTATACCACAGATGGCAGCACGCCCAGCGAGAGCTCCACCCTTTACAACGCACCCATCCAGATTGCCAGCAATACCACGCTGAAAGCAATCGCCTATGCCACTGGCATGCCTCCTTCAGCAGTGATGAGCGCAGAATACAATTTCCCCATTGTGGTGGCAAACCTCAGCGAACTGCGTAACGCCCCATTGGATGGATTGTATAGGGTTCAGGGCGAGGTGATCCTCAGCTTTCAACAGAGCTATCGCAATCAAAAGTTTGTGCAGGATGGTGCAGCAGGTATGTTGATAGACGATTATAATGGGGTGATCACCCAAGGGTATCAGATTGGCGATGGTATCACCGGATTGGTGGGAACCACGATGGAATTTGGCGGCATGTTTGAATTTGTGCCCACGCTGAATCCCGCACCCGCCAGCAGCACCGGCAATACCCTGCAGCCGCTGCCCATCACCTTGGCTCAATTTGCGAATAATTTTGAAGAGTGGGAATCCCGTTTGGTGAGCATTCAGGGCGTGCGCTTTGAACCTGCTGCCGGGGATTTTGCCAATGGTGCAGTATATCAGATATTGGATGAGCTCAATTATGAAGATGGTGAATTCCGCAGCACCTTTTACGATGTGGATTATATGGGATTGCCCAAGCAAAGCTGGATGCTGAATATCAGTGGCATCCCCAATTCCCGCGAAGATGGCATCTATATCTCTGCCCGCACTCTGGCAGATTTTCAGATCAACGATATGATAGCTCCCCTCGTGTTTGAACACACGGTGGAAGACGTGGATAAAGTGAGCTTTACCATGGGTTTTGCGGCGGTAAATAATATCAATATCCCCCACGACCTATCCGGATACAGGCTGTATCGTAATGGGGAAATCATCCATACTGCCGATGCGGCGATGAGCGTGAGCTTTACCGATGAGGATATCCCCGTGGGAGAACACAGCTACCATGCCAAAGCCATCTATGGTGGAGGCATCGAAAGCCCTGCCACCCAGGCCTTCAGCTTTACCGTTACGGATGCTGATGATCTCATCCTGCCCGTGGCACAAACGGCATTGAAAGGCAACTGGCCCAATCCCTTCAATCCCAGCACCACCATCGCTT
>LSQX01118769.1_pt1 | contig 22586 bp, 16 predicted proteins | sample 654561 | NCBI WGS metagenome assembly LSQX01 (sample SAMN04489861, study PRJNA283612) | anaerobic digester metagenome | isolation source: 4 biogas reactors fed with cattle manure at either 37C or 55C with and... | place: Denmark: Kongens Lyngby | collected 2014
TGGTGCCGCTGGTGTTCGAGGCCCGGGACTGGGCGCACGGCGTGCTCGTGGGTGCGGCCATGGGCTCCGAGACCACTGCCGCGGCCACCGGCGCGGTTGGCGTCATGCGCCGCGACCCCATGGCGATGAAGCCCTTCTGCGGCTACAACTTCGCCGACTATTTCGCGCACTGGCTGTCCTTCGACCGTCCGGGGGCGAAGCTTCCGAAGGTGTTCCACGTCAACTGGTTCCGCAAGGNNTGGCCGGGCTTCGGCGACAACCTGCGGGTGTTGGAGTGGATCATCGGGCGCGTCAAGGGCGAGGCCGGAGGCACCGCGACGCCGATCGGGGCGATCCCCGCCGCCGGCGACCTGGCGCTCGACGGCCTGGGCATCGGCGATGGCGACCTGTCGGTCCTGCTGGGCTTCGACCGCGACGGCTGGCGCGCGGAGATCGGGGAGATCGGCGACTTCCTCGCGGGCTTCGGCGACCGCATGCCCGCGGAGCTCCTCGCGGAGCTGCGCGCCATCGCCGCCGACATCGACCGCTGACCCCTCGCGCCGCCCGGGCGGGGCGGCGCTTCAGTCCGCCATCGCGCGCGGGTCGCCGATGGTGGCGACGAACCGGGTGATCGCCTCGCGCTCGACCTCGTCGAGGTGCGGGTTCCAGACGTCGAAAAGCAGGATCACCCGCACTTCGTCGCTGCGGTTCCAGGCCTCGTGCTCGAAGGTGTCGTCGAAGCTGATGCACCTGCCGGGGCGCCACTCGTGCAGCTGGCCCGCCACGCTGATCGCGCAGTCGCGCGGCACGACCAGCGGCAGGTGGGTGACGGTGCGCGTGTTGGTGACCCCGGTGTGCGGCAGGATGTGTGATCCCGGGCCCAACACCGAAAACAGGGTTTCCGGGCTATGGTCCGGGACGTGCACCAGCGGCAGCGATTCCAGCGCCGCCACGGTCGCCGGGCAGCGCGCGCAGCTGCGGTCGAAGCGCTTGCCGTGGCGATGGAAGAACAGCCCGTCCCAGCGCGCCGCGGCGGTGCCGTGCGCCGCCAGGCAGCTCGGGCCGGCGGGGTCGGGCGGACCCAGGAAGGGCACCAGCTCGAGGTCCTCTTCGAGCGCGCGCTCCATCTCTTCGGTGATCGTGCGCCACGAGTCCTCCAGCGCCGCGTACCAGGGGAACAGGGCGCGGTCGAAGTAGGGCGTTTCCGGCAGGCCCGGGAAGTAGAGGAACAGGGGGCGCTGCGCGGGGGATGCGGGACGCGAGGGGTCGTCGCCCAGGTAGTTCGCGAAGCAGCGGGCGACCCGGGCCAGGGCGCGGTCGCCGTGCCGGCTCCGCAGCGGTTCGAGGACCCGGTTGGCGATCGTGACCCGGTGGTTCCTCACCACCCGCCGGGCATGGGCCACCAGCGGCCGCAGCAGGGGCGGGGTGCCTGCGGGATCCAGCCATTGCCCCTGGTCGTGCGCCATGGCAAGCGACGCGAGGTACTCGCGGAGGCCGGCCGCGGATTCGCCCCTGCGCTCGTGCGCGACGCCCAGCAGCAGCCGGGCCACGAAGAAGCCGGGATCATTGCCCACCGCCTTGCCGAGGACGTCCGCCGCGGCGTCGAAGTCGCCGGCCTGGAGCAGCACCGTGCCGAGGTTCTTGAGCACGCTGCCGTCGTCGGGCGCCCCGTCCAGCGCCCGGCGCAGAAGCGCCTCGGCTTCGCGGAACCTGCCGCGGGCCCGTTCCATGGCGCCGAGCACGTTCAGCGCCTCGACGTCTTCCGGGAACAACTGGAGGAGGCGGCGGAAGTCCGCTTCCGCCTCGTCCCAGCGACCGGCTTCGGCGCTGGCGCGAGCCCGCTGCCTCAGTTCCCCCGCGTCCCCCGACGCACCTGCGTTCATGGTGCCCCCTCCGGCAGCCATGGGCGATCGCACGCCCCGGATCGATCATCCCCGTCCCCGGGCGCCGTGTCCAACGCGCGCGCAAAAAAAAAGTGGCCCCGTTTCCGGGGCCACTTCGTCACGCTTGCAGCTTCCGATCAGAAGCGCTGCACGTACTCGAGGTACATGTAGCGGCTGTCCGGGATGTCGTACTGGGGATCGAACGAGTTCGCGAAGGCCTGCTGGGAGTACGGCGGGTCCTTCTTGAAGATGTTGTTCACACCCAGCTTGACGGTACCGTTCCACGGCAGGGCGTAGCGCACCTGGAGGTCGTGGTAGGTGGTCGACGGCAGGCGGTTGCGCGGAGCGGCACCGGTGGAGATGCGGCGATCCTCGTCGGAGCACAGACCGAAGCCGGGGTACGCGCACTCCTCGACCAGGCTCGAGTGGTAGCGGCTCGACCAGGTCGCGCCGAAGTCACCGTAGGTCCAGTCAAGCGAAGCGTTCGCACGCAGGCGCCAGGTCGGGTTCCACTCCTCGTACAGGCCGATGTAGTTCTTGACGTCCGACAGCGGGTTCGCCTGCTCGTTCCACTTGCTGAGGTACGAGCTGTCGAAGTTGAACACGAACTGGCCGAACGAGGTCTCGGGCATGCGGTAGCGGACGTTGAAGTCCCAGCCCTCGACTTCCAGCATCGCCACGTTCTGCGGCACCAGGAACATGTCGATGATGACGCCCTGGTTCACGCCCGGCGAGGTGTCGCGGACGAGCATGTTGCAGAACGACTGGTCACCCAGCGCGTAGCAGCCATTGACGATCTCGGCCGCCGTCGGGGTGCTCAGCGCGTCCTCGATGTCGATGTTCCACCAGTCGAGCGAGATGTCCAGGCCCTCGACGTAGCTCGGGCTGTACACGATGCCCAGGGTGATCGACTCGGACGACTCCGGACCGGCGTTCGCGTTGCCACCGATGGTGAACGGGAACACGGTCTGGCCGCCGTAGCCGCGGCCGGCGTTGGTCAGCTGGATGTAGTCGGCCGGCACGCCCGCCGCGAGGCAGTTCGCGGCGATGGTGGCGTTGCGACCGGCGTAGTCCGCCGAACAGATGTCGCCGAAGTTGGTGAAGGTGTCGGTGTTGCCGCGGAACAGGGTGGTGATCGGCGGCGCGCGGAAGCCCTCGGACCAGTTACCGCGGACCAGCAGGTCGTCGATCGGCTTCCACTTGAAGCCGACCTTGCTGTTCGTGGTGTCGCCGAAGTTGCTGTAGTCGGAGTAGCGGGTCGCCAGGCTGAACTCGAGCAGCTGGGCACCCGGGACGCCGGACAGCGCCGGGATCAGGAGCTCGGCGTAGACTTCGTCGAGGTCGTAGGAACCCGAGGTCGGCAGGCGCGAGTTGCCCGAGGTGTAGCCGGCCGCCACGAAGGCGTCGGGGCGGTCGTAGCCGCTTTCCTTGCGGGACTCGATGCCGGCCGCGAAGGCCATCATGCCGCCGGGCAGCTCGAACAGCTCGCCGCTGATGTTGGCGGTGAAGCTCTCGCTGCGGCCCTGGAAGGTGTCGTTGGCGGTGAACAGGATGAAGTCCAGCATTTCCTGGGTCACGCCACCGGCCGGGGTCAGCGGGTTGAACGGCACGCAGCCCTCGATCACGGCGCCCGGGGTACCGCACTTGATGACGCCGTCGGTGTCCATGAACGACGGGCCCACGCCGGCGGCCACGTTCAGCATGTTGGCGTCGCCGATCTGGGCGTCGTGCTGGTCAGACTTGTTGAAGTTGTAGCCGACGTCCCAGTTGAAGAAGCGGTTGCCCAGCTCGAACGCGCCTTCGAAGCCCACGTAGGTGTGGATCGTCTTGACGTCCTGCTCGTAGTAGCGGGCCTGCTCGGTGAGGCGGTGGCTCCACTGCAGGGCACGGCCGTCGCCGCCGTAGATCGGGTTGAACGGGTTGAAGTAGCTGTCACCGCTCATCGCCGTGTTGGCGGCGTTGCCGAACCAGTCGCCGCCGCTCAGCGGGAAGCCCGCCAGCTGCTGCGCCGAGCGACGCTCGTTGTACATGGCGTCGGCACGGAAGGTGATGCTGTCGGTCAGGTCGTAGCGGCCCTTCAGGAAGGCCGAGGTACGGGTCTGCGGCGTCAGCAGGTAGTTGTCCTTCGCGTAGTTGTACGAGTGCAGCGCGGTGCTGTACGGGACGAACTCGCTCAGGTCGTAGCGACCGTTGGTCGGCGTGGCGCCGGGGCCGATGATCAGCGACAGGTCGTCGAAGTCGTTGGCGGCGTCGGTACCCGCGTTCCAGATGCGGCCGTGGTTGGAGAAGCCGCTGTTCAGCGCGCTGCCGAGGCCGAAGACCGGGTCACGCGACATGGCGCGGTCGCCGGCGGAAACCGCCTCTTCCTCGACGCGCGACAGGCTGATGACCACGTTGCCGCGCTCGCCGCTCATGCCCAGCGTGGCGTCGACCGCGGTGCGCTCGCCGTCGCCCTGGTTGAACTGGCCGATGTGGGTGCGGAACTCGGCGCCTTCGAAGTTGTCGCGCGTGATGATGTTGACCACGCCCGCGATGGCGTCGGAGCCGTAGATCGACGAGGCACCGTCCTTCAGGACTTCGATGCGCTCGATGATCGCGGCCGGGATGGTGTTGAGGTCGACCGAGCCGGACAGGGTCTGGACCCAGCGGCGGCCGTCAACGAGCACGAGGGTGCGCGAGGAGCCGAGGTTGCGCAGCGAGATCTCGGAGGAACCGTCGCCGCCGTTGTTGAAGGTGCGGTTGATGCCGGCGCCGTTGGCGGAGATGCGCGCGAGCACTTCGGCAACCGAAGTCAGGCCCTGCTTCTCGATCTCGGCGCGGTCCAGAACGAGCACCGGCTGCGAGGTCTCGGCGTCCACCGAGCGGATGCGCGAACCGGTGACCTCGATGCGGTCGAGGGTGGTCGCCTGCTGTTGCGTGGCCTCCTGGGCCTGCGCAACGCCGGTGCCGGCGAGGCCGGTACCGCCCGCGACCAGTGCGAGCAGCACCGCGTCACGGAGTTGGGTGGTCTTGAACGTCATCTCTCTCTCCAAGTGAGTCTTGGGCAAATCCCATGGGAACCCCACCGGTGGAGTCAAAAAGAGACACCAAGGCCGGCAAGGCCGTCGCCGATAGTAGCCCTGCCGGAGCGAAAATTAAAGTGTTGTTAAAAAATGCGGTCTTCGTCACGGAGGACCGCAGGAATCAAGGACTTAGAGATCCTGTTCGTACCGGATATAGGGCACGGTGCCCTCGTCCTCGCGTCCGTTCACGCTCGGGGCGAACGGATTCCTGCCCCTGGTGACGATGTTGTCGGCGCCCACGGTGAGCTGTCCGCTCCAGGGCGTGCGCCAGGTCAATCCAAGCCCGACCCCTTCCCACTTGGGCTGGCCGGGGGTCTCCACGACCTGGCCCACGACGCTGGCTCCGAAGCGGCCATAGCCACCGCCGATCGACAGGCTGCGCGAGATCCAGGCATCGCCGATGCCAAGGTTGGTGGCCTCGGCCGGGGTCATCAGCGTGGCCTTGGCCACGGTCCCGGCGATGGTGACCACGCCCTCCCGGCCGATGTTGTGCTGGGCGAACAGGGTCAGGTCGTTGAGGTCGACCGTGGCGCCGCCGCGGTTGCCCGGGGTCAGCCACGCCGGCAGCGTGCCGCTGCCACTGCCGGCGGTGAAGCCGACGCGCGTGTGGTCGCCGGCCTTGAAGGCGGCCGTGCCCGCGGCGCGGCCGCCGGCGTCGTCCTCGAAGCTGGCGAGCATGCAGTTGTTGGCGAGGTTGCCCAGCGCGCTGGCCAGCCCGGACTTCCGGTCGCAGAACACGCCCAGCGAATTGCCGGCGTCGATGCCGAAGGCCGCGTCAAGCGCGCCGCCGCCGAAGCGGGACGTCGTGCCGTCGGCCGGTTCCAGCAGGAGGAGGGCCTCGATCCGGCCGCTGGACTGGTTCCACACCGGCAGCACCGCCTGGTCGCGCCGCGCGTGCTGCGACGACTGCGCATGCGCGCCCGCCACCACGCCGAAGGCGAGGGCGAGCGTGAGCGACAGTTGTGCGAGGCGCGACTTCATGACGTGCCTGTAGACCCCCGGGTTCGGGCGGAAGTTCCGCCCCGATGATGCTCAGGACTCTATGCGATTTATATTTCCTTAACAATCCCCCTGCGGTCACTGCAGCCCCGGCGGGGCATCCATTGGGCCCCGAGCGGGCGTGAAGAGCGCGTGGACGTCGCCGGGACTGAATTCGTAGGCCTGTCCGCAGAATTCGCAGCGGACCCGGGCCATCCCGTCGACCAGGGCCGCCTCGGCCTCGGCCCGTCCCAGCGACTGCAGCATCGCCTCCACGCGGGCCCGCGAGCAGGAGCAGCCGAAGGCCAGGGGCCGGCCCCCGACGATTTCCGGCGCCTCCTCGTGGAACAGCCGGTGCAGCAGCTCCGGCCCGGGGGTCGCCAGAAGTTCGTCGCGGCCGAGGGTGGAGAACAGGGCTCCTGCGCGGTTCCAGCCGTCCTCGTCGCCGCCATCGGCCGGCAGCTTCTGCAGCATCAGGCCCGTCGCCCGGTCGTCCCCGGTGGCCAGCAGGATGCGGGTGGGGAGCTGCTCGGAGCGGCTGAAATAGCCCTCGAAGGCCTGCGACAGCGTCGGCGCGTCCAGCGGCACCATGCCCTGGTAGCGCGTGGCGTCGCGGCTGCCGAAGCCGGGATTCTCGATCGTGATCGCCAGCAGCGCGTCGTCGCCGAGCCCGGCGAGGCCGACCGGCTCGTCCGCGTCGTCGGCCAGGCGCGCGATCCCGCGCAGGGTGCCGTCGGCCGTGCATTCCGCGAACAGGGTGCGCAGGGCCGCGTCGCTGCGCAGCTGCACGGACAGCCGGCCGTCCACCTTGACGTGCCCCGTGAACAGCGCGGCGGCCACGGTGGCTTCGCCGAGCAGGTCGCGCGCCGCGGGTGGATAGTCGTCCGCGGAGGCGATGCGGCGCCACGTGTCGCCCAGGTGCACGTGCACGCCGCGCACGCCGGCGCGTGGCAGCAGGAAGCGGGTGAGATGGTCGTGTCCGTCCCGCGGGCGGGGGGCGTCGTCGGTCATGGGGGTTCCGGTTGCGATTGTGGCCGGGGCCGGCGGCTGGATAATCGCCGCATCGGCCCTGCGGGCGAATGCTGGAGATGGGGATGGCGCGGAGCGGGGACAAGGAGGCCGGGCGATCGCCGCCGGCGGCAGGCCGGCGCAGGCGCAGTCGCTGGCACTGGCTGTGGAAGCTGCCGCTGGCGCTGGCCCTGCTCAGCATCGCCCAGGTGCTGGCGCTGCGCTTCGTGGACCCGCCGTTCTCGTCGTTCATGGCGATCCGCTGGTTCGAAGCCGTGGGCGCGGGCGACGCCGGCTTCCGCATCGCCCATGACTGGCGCGACCTCGACCGGATCGCGCCGTCGCTCGCGGTCGCGGTCGTCGCCGCGGAGGACCAGAACTTCGCGAGGCACCGCGGCTTCGACCTCGACGCCATCGAGCGCGCGCGCGCCCACAATGCCCGCGGCGGCCGCACGCGCGGGGCGAGCACGATCAGCCAGCAGCTGGCGAAGAACCTGTTCCTGTGGGGCGGCCGCAGCTGGGTGCGCAAGGGCGCGGAGGCCTGGTACACCCTGTGGATCGAGCTGCTCTGGCCGAAGCAGCGCATCCTCGAGGTCTACCTGAACGTCGCCGAGTTCGGTGACGGGATCTACGGCGCGCAGGCCGCGGCACGCAGCTACTGGGGCAAGGACGCGGATGCCCTGACGGTGGCCGAGAGCGCCCGCCTGGCAGCCGTGCTGCCGAGCCCGCGGCGCTACAGCGCGCACCGGCCGGGACCGTACGTGCAGCGCCGCGCGCGGTGGATCGAGCGCAACATGCGCAACCTCGGGGGCGAGGCCTGGCTGGAGCGGCTGGAATGACGGCCGCCGGCGGCCCACGCGTGCGCGCTAGGATGGCGGCATGAGTCGCGACCGGTTGACCGTGGTGGTGGCCGCCTTCAACGAGGCGCAGTCGCTGCCGGAGCTGCATCCGCGGCTGGCGGCGGTGCTGTCGGCGCTGGCGCAGCGCGACGGGGTCGAGGCCGGCGTCCTCTATGTCGACGATGGCAGCACCGACGGCACCTGGGAGCTGCTGCGGGGGTTCGCCGCCGCCGATCCGCGCGTGTCGCTGCTGCGCCTGTCGCGGAACTTCGGGAAGGAGGCGGCGCTCACCGCGGGACTCGACCGGGTCCTGGAAGGCGCCGCGCTGATCCTGGACGCCGACGGGCAGGATCCGCCGGAACTCATCCCCCGGTTCGTGGCCCGGTGGCGCGAAGGCTACGACGACGTCCACGGCACGCGCATGGCACGCGAGGGCGAGGGCTGGTTCAAGCGCGCCTCCGCGCACGCCTTCTACCGCGTGATCCAGCGCCTGTCGAAGACGCCGGTCCCGCGCGACACGGGCGACTTCCGGCTGCTGTCGCCGCGCGCGCTGGCCGCGCTGCGGGAGCTGCGCGAGCGCCATCGCTTCATGAAGGGCCTCTTCGGGTGGATCGGTTTCAATCGCGTCAGCATTCCCTACCACCGCGAGCCTCGCCTGGCCGGGCGCAGCAAGTTCAACGCGTGGCGGCTGTGGAACTTCGCGCTCGAGGGCATCACCAGCTTCTCCACCGCCCCGCTGCGCCTGGCCACCTACCTCGGCGTGCTCACCGCCCTGGTGGCCTTCGGCTATGGCCTGTGGATCGTGCTCAAGGCGTTGTTCTGGGGAGACCCGGTGGCGGGCTGGCCGACGATGATGTCGGTGATCCTGTTCCTGGGCGGGGTGCAGCTGGTCGCGCTGGGCCTGATCGGTGAATACCTGGGCCGGCTCTACGAAGAGTCGAAGCAGCGGCCGCTCTACCTCGTCGACACCTGGTCGCCGGCCGAAGGGGTATCCTCGGGCGTGCCACCCATGATCGAGCGAGGCTGCGATGCGCACGGTGAGGCAACTGCTGGAGTCCAAGGGTCCTGACGTCCACGCCATCGGCCCGGATGCGGCGGTGATCGACGCCATCCGGCAGATGGCCGAGAAGGGCATCGGCGCGCTGGTGGTGCTCGAACCCGACGGCCGCCTGGCCGGGGTGGTGTCCGAACGCGACTATGCGCGCAAGATCGTGCTTGCCGGGCGCTCCTCGCGCGACACGCCGGTGCGCGACATCATGAGCGCCGAGGTCGTCACCGTGCGCCTGGACGACCAGGCCGAGGCATGCATGCAGCTGGTCACCGACCGCCGCATCCGCCACCTGCCCGTGGTCGAAGGCGGGCGGGTGGTCGGGGTGGTGTCGATCGGCGACCTGGTCAAGGCGGTGATCGAGGAGCAGCAGCTCGAGCTCGAGCACCTGCAGCGCTACATCACCTCCTAGGCGCCGCCGCCCGCGCGCGCTCAGTGCGCGTACTGGCCGCCGCAGTCGCTGTCCTCGCCCGGCCCGAGCTCGAGCGTGGCCAGGAGCGCCGCGGGCGGCGCGATGCTCCCCAGCGTGAGCGCGATCGCGCCCCGCAGCCCTAGGCGGCCCATGTCGGGGCGGAAACCGGGGTCGCGGAAGCTGCCGTCGACCACCAGCGGCGAGCGCAGCGCGAGGATGCTGCGGTCCTTCGGGCGCGGCTTCAGCACCAGGTCGAGCGTTTCCCCGCCGAGGTCGATCGTGCCCTCGCCGACGATGATGGTGTCGGTGGTGTCCAGCGCCAGCGCACGCGCCGTCATCAGCCCGTCCTCGACCGCGAAGTCGCCGAAGGCGCAGCGGATCTCCACGCGGCGGTCCTTGCCCAGAAGGAACTTGAGCGCCTCGTAGATGTCGAGCCCGGCGAGCTCGAGCAGCAGGTTGCTGACTTCGCCGCGGCCCATGCCGATCGCGGCCTCGCCGTCGGCCGTGGCCAGCATCCTGGCGACCGAGTTGCCGCTCCCGGCCAGGTCGATCTCGCCGCCGATGCGCCCGATGGCATCGTCGGTGAGCCCCGCGTCCGGGAACAGGCGGCCGAGTTCGAGGCCGCGGAGGCGGATGGCGGCGTCGGTGCGGATCGTGTCCTTGCGCGCGTCCATCCGCACCGTGGACCTGACGCGCCCGCCGGCGACGCCGAAGTCCAGCGGGTCCAGCCTGAGCAGTCCGTCTTCCAGGCGGATGTGGACGTCCATGTCGTCCAGCGGCAAGCCCGGTGCCTCGATGCGCCCCGCCTTCCAGCGGACGTCGGCATCCATGCCCCGCAGCTTGTGGAGCTCGTAGGGCGTATCGGGCAGCAGGCGTCCCTCCGCCGCGCGCTTGGCGGCTTCGGCCTCGAGCTCGGGGTTACCCGCTTCGCCGTCGCCATCGCCGGGAGGGGCGCCGACGAAGCCCGCGAGGTCATCGAAGTCCAGCAGCTCCGAATGCAGCCTGCCGGTGAACAGCAGGCGTTCGCCGCCCGTGGTGACGCCGGCGCTGCCGGCCAGGTCGCTGTCGCCGACCTCGCCGGTGAAGCCCTCGTAGCGCCACTGGTCGCCGTCGCGGACCAGTCGGCCGTCGAGCGAATAGGGCGGCGTATGCGGGAGTGCCAGGCCGAGCAGCGGATAGAGGTCCTCGAGGTCGCGTCCCGACAGCGCCAGCTGCACGTCGAAGGCGTCCAGGCGGAGCAGCCGCGTGATCGCGCCGCGCGCATGGGCGCGGGTGGCGCCGGCGGTGGCGCGCAGGTCGAGCGCGTAGGGAGTGCCGGTCGTTCGAAGCTCGAGCGGCGACGCCACCGCTCCGCTGAGCTCGAAGGGCTCGCCGCGCCAGTGGCCGTCGCCATGCAGCATGAGCGGGCGCGCCGACGGGTCGGCGCCGCCGTCCCGGCTCGCCATGGCGAGGTCCACGTCGGTCCCGCGCGCTGCATCGACGAAGCGCAGGCGGCCATCCTCGACCTCGAGGCGGTCGATGCGCGGTCCGCCGCCGCCGCCGTCGAGGCCTTCGAAGCGCCAGTTGCCTCCGTCGTCGCCCAGCTCCAGCAGGACGTCCGGCCGCGCCAGGCGAACCGCTTCCAGCTGCACCCGGCCGGCCAGCAGCGGGAACAGGCGGACGTGCAGTTCGAGTGCATCCGCGGTCGCCATCTCGCGCGTATCGGACCAGTCGGCGTTGCCCAGCGCCAGGCGCTCGGCGCGGACGACGGTGGTGCGCCCGGGGGCCACGTCGAGGTCGCCGCGGATGTCGAAGCTGCGGCCGGTGCGGGCCGAGACGACGGCCTCGACCGGCCCGCGGAACCAGTTCCAGTCCCACAGCAGCCACGCGACGACGAGGACCAGCGCGACCATCGCGGTGGCGGCGGTCCCCGGATGGGAGCGGACCAGGGCGAGTGCCCGATGCCCCGGCCGGTCGCCCGGTGGCGGCTCCATCGGCATGCGGCGGTTCCGTGTGGAGGACCCGTCCACCTTCCGCCGCCCGCGGTCAAACCGCGGTGAACGGCGGCGCAGGCGTTCAGCCGGCCTGCACCACCTGCGCCATCACCGCGACGTAGTGGCAAACGCTCCCCGCGATGCAGAACAGGTGCCAGATCGCATGCGAGTAGGGGATCGACGCGCGATGGTAGAAGATCGTGCCCAGCGTGTAGAAGACGCCGCCTGCCACCAGCCAGCCGAAGGTCCAGGCGTCGAGCGCCGCGAGCACCGGCTTGATCGCCACCAGCACCAGCCAGCCCATCGCGATGTAGATGAGCGTGGACAGGCGCTTGAAGCGCCCGGTGGAGAACAGCTTGAACACCACGCCAGCCAGCGCCAGGGCCCAGATCGCCGCGAACAGGCTCCAGCCCCAGGGCCCGCGCAGGCCGATCAGGGTGAAGGGCGTGTAGGTGCCGGCGATCAACAGGTAGATCGCACAGTGGTCGAACACCTTCAGCCGTCCCTTGAGCACCGGGTGCTGGAAGGAGTGGTACAGCGTGGAGGCCAGGTAGAGCAGCAGCAGGCTGGCGCCGAACACGATCGCGGCGCCGAGCTGCCAGCCGTTGCCGAAGATCGCCGCCAGCGTGATCAGCACCGCGCCGCCCGCCAGGGCGGCGGCCGCGCCCAGGCCGTGGGTCAACGCGCTGGCCAGCTCCTCGCGCTTCTCGCGCAGGTTCGTCGAGGACACGTCGTCATCCAGGGAAAGGGGGGCGCTGCGATCATGCCATGCGGGGGCGTATTGAAGCGCGGAAGACGTGCCACGGATGAACGGGGAGGGCGCGGATCCACGCGGACCAAGCATTGAAGACGCCATGTAGGAGCAGCTACAGCTGCGATCGCCCCAGCTCGCCTGCCGAAAAAGCACCTGGGCTTCCGCGGGCAACATGGTGCGTCGCCGCCCGGGGTTCCGGGGTTCGTTGCGACAGCTCATCGCAGCTATAGCTGCTCCTGCAAAAGGAGTTGCTCCCGGGAAGACAGCTGCCGGCAAGCAGCGATCACCCGGTTCCGCCGGTATGGGCGGCCTCGCGGGTCGCATCGAAGCGCACGTCGGGCCAGCGCTCCTGGGCGAGCTGGAGGTTGACGCGGGTAGGCGCGAGGTAGACCAGTTCGCCGGCGGCGTCGAGGCCGAGGTTGCCGGCGTTCTTCTCGCGGAATTCCTCCAGCTTCTTCTCGTTGTCGCAGCGGATCCAGCGCGTGGTGGCGACGCCCACCGGCTCGAAGATCGCGTCCACGCCGTATTCGGCCTTGAGCCGATAGGCGGCGACGTCGAACTGGAGCACGCCCACCGCGCCCAGGATCAGGTCGTTGGACAGCAGCGGCCGGAAGAACTGGGTCGCGCCTTCTTCCGACAGCTGCTCGAGGCCCTTCTGCAGCTGCTTGAGCTTCAACGGGTCGCGCAGGCGGGCGCGGCGGAACAGCTCGGGCGCGAAGTTGGGGATCCCGGTGAACGAGAACTGCTCGCCCTCGGTGAAGGTGTCGCCGATCGAGATGGTGCCGTGGTTGTGGATGCCGATCACGTCGCCCGGATACGCTTCGGCGGCGATCTCGCGGTCGCTGGCCATGAACGTCAGCGCGTTGGCGAGCTTCATCTCCTTGCCACTGCGCACGTGGAACGCCTTCATGCCGGCCTCGAAGCGGCCGGAGCACACGCGCATGAACGCCACGCGGTCGCGGTGCTGCGGGTCCATGTTGGCCTGGATCTTGAACACGAAGCCGGTCAGCTTCGGCTCGTCGGCGGCGACCTCGCGCACGGTGGTCGCGCGCGACTGCGGCGAAGGTGCGTGCCTGACGAAGAAATCGAGGAGCGGCTGCACGCCGAAGTTGTTGACCGCCGAGCCGAAGAACACCGGCGTCTGCCGCCCGGCCAGGTATTCGCCGAGGTCGAAGGAATGGCTTGCACCCTGCACCAGCTCGAGCTCGTCGCGCAGGTCCGACAGCATGTCGCCGCCGATGCGTGCCTCCAGCCGCGGGTCGTCGATCGAGGGGAAGATGGTCGAGTCCTGGCGGGTGAAGTTGCGGCCCTGCTCGTACAGGTGCACTTCGCCCGTGAGCAGGTGCACCACGCCCTTCAGGCGCTTGCCCATGCCGATCGGCCAGGTCACCGGCGCGCACTGGATGCCGAGCACGGTCTCGACTTCGTCCAGCAGTTCGATCGGGTCCTTGCCCTCGCGGTCGAGCTTGTTGATGAAGGTCATGATCGGCGTGTCGCGCATGCGGCACACCTCCATCAGCTTGATGGTGCGCTCCTCCACGCCCTTGGCCACGTCGATCACCATCAGCGCCGAGTCCACCGCGGTCAGCACGCGGTAGGTGTCCTCGCCGAAGTCGGCGTGGCCGGGGGTGTCGAGCAGGTTGACGATGCGCCCGTCGTAGGGGAACTGCATCACCGAGCTGGTCACCGAGATGCCGCGCTCCTGCTCCAGCTTCATCCAGTCGGACGTGGCGTGGCGGGCGGCCTTGCGGCCCTTGACCGAGCCCGCCATCTGGATCGCGCCTCCGAACAGCAGCAGCTTCTCGGTCAGCGTGGTCTTGCCGGCGTCGGGGTGCGAGATGATCGCGAACGTGCGGCGGCGGGCGGCTTCGGCGGAAACGTCAGGCATGGCGATACGCGCCGTGCTGGCGCCGTGGGGGAGCGGGAAGCAGGCGATTATACGGGTCCGGGGACCCCGGGCGCGCGCGGCGCGGCGGTGTGGCAGGGCAGGGGCGGCGGAGCGGGGCCGCGCTAGGGCCCGGGCCCCGGGGACGCGTCGGAGAAGCGCAGGATCCCCCCGGGACCGGACATCCGGAACGGGAGCGAGACCAGGCGCATGCCGCGGTTGGCCTGCAGGACGAAGTGCAGGTGCGGGCCGCCGCTGTAGCCGGTGCTGCCCGACGTGCCGATGCGCTGGCCGCGGCGTACCCGCTCGCCGGCGCGCACCTGGACGCCGCCGGGTGCGAGGTGTGCGTACACGGCCATGGTGCCGTCCTCGTGCAGGATGCGGATGAAGTTGGCGCGCGCCATGCCGTCCGCGGAGCGGAGGCCACCCCCGCCGAAGCGGCCCTCGGCCTGCATCACCACGCCGTCGCGCGCGGCCAGCACCGGGGTGCCTTCCGGCACGGCGAAGTCGACCGCATGGCGGTTCTCGTCGTCGCCGTGGCTGAAGCTCCCGCCCCAGGCCTGGCCGACGTCCAGGGCGCGGGTGCCCAGCGGCCAGGCGTACTCGACCTCCCGCGGGCGCGCGCCCGGGTGGCCGGGCACCACGTCCAGCAGGAGCTCCGCGTCCGCCCGCGCGATGTGCGCGACGAGGACCCGTCCGCGTGCCGGTACCGTGGCACGCGCCGGCAGGGCGGGCTGCGCGGCGGGCACGGCCCCCGTGGCGCGCAGGACGACTTCGATCGGTCCGGCCAGGAGGTTCTCGGCCCAGGCTTCGGTCCCGTGGCCGCGATCGACGACGTGCAGCAGCGCCAGCGGCGCGGGACCGGGGTCCGGCCCGCGGGTCCCGTCGGACGCGATCGCCCCCGCGGCGCTGGCCAGCCAGGCGAGCAGCGCAAGGGCGGCGGCGCGTCCGGCGGACACGGATCAGCCGCCGCAGGCGGGGTCCAGGTCCAGCAGTGCCGCGATGGCCCGCAGGTCGAAGGCCGATACGGCGCGGTCGTCGTGCACGGCGTACAGTACGCCGCCGGGGAAGGCGGGCGTGGCGGCGGCGTGCAGGGCGATCCCGTCGGTGTTCGAGGTCGTGCTGCCGTGGAAACTTCCGGCGGGCGAAAGGTCGGCGCGGTCGAAGAGGTGGAACCAGGTCAGCGGGGCCTGCTGGTCCACGGCGAGCCAGTAGCCGCTGTCGGGGCCGCAGGCCCAGAGCACCACGCCCTCGGCCTCGCCGGAGAACGTGCCCTCGGGCAGGCTCCGCCCGGTCCACTTGCCGTCGAAACCATAGACGTGGATGTTCGAGGGGCTGGTCCGGTCCTCCTCGGCCACCAGCAGCCGGCCATGGGCGGGGTCGCCTGCGATCGACTCGACCCTGTTCAACCGACCTTGGCCCCCGGTTTCGCCGAAGGAACCGAGGTAGGTCGCGTCCAGGTGGCCCTGGTCGTCGAAGCGGAGCCGGTAGCGGCGCACCCGCTGCGCGAGTTCCTCGGCTGGCGGCACGACGTCGTGGCGCTCCCCGTACATGAAGCTGTCGGTGACGAAGGCCTCGAGTTCGCCCGGCGCCGATTCGTGCACCCAGATGCCGTAGGGGCTGCGCAGTTCGTCCCCGCCGAACGAGGCCTGGGGATCCAGGCCGGGCAGCGACAGCAATTGCACGCGCGGGGTGTCGCGCTCGACGACGAACAGCAGGTCGCCGAACACCGCCAGGCCATTGGGCCGGGTGAACTGGCCGGGCGCCTTGCCGCGGGAACCGAAGGTGCGCAGCTGTTCGCCGCTGTCGCCGTCGAACAGAACCAGCCTGTGGGTCGACTTGCCGGTGGCGATCAGCAGCGTGCTGCCGTCCTCGGCGACCCAGGTGGCGACCGAATCCAGCTCCTCGTCGCGCATGTGCGCGGACACGAAGGCTTCGGGGACCAGGCTCGCGCCGGCTGCCGCCGGGTCCGCCGGGGAGGGATGGGACGGGCTGGTGGCACAGCCGGCGAGCGCGAGGGCCAGGACCGGCAGCAGGAGGTATCTCGACATGCGGCGATTATGCGTCGTCCGGGCGCCCGCGGGGAGCGCAGCGGCACATCCCGCGTCCCGGGCGCGGGTCAGCACTCGATGACGTTGACCGCGAGGCCCCCGCGCGAGGTCTCCTTGTACTTGTCCTGCATGTCGCGACCGGTGTCGCGCATGGTCTTGATGACTTCGTCCAGCGTCACCTTGTGCTTGCCGTCGCCGCGGAGCGCCATGCGCGAGGCGTTGATCGCCTTCACGGCGCCCATCGCATTGCGCTCGATGCAGGGGATCTGCACCAGGCCGCCGATGGGATCGCAGGTGAGGCCGAGGTTGTGCTCCATGCCGATCTCGGCCGCGTTCTCGATCTGGCTGGGAGTGCCGCCGAGCGCCGCGGTGAGGCCCGCCGCGGCCATCGAGCAGGCGACGCCGACTTCGCCCTGGCAGCCCACCTCGGCGCCGGAGATCGAAGCGTTCTCCTTGTACAGGATGCCGACCGCCGCGGCGGTGAGCAGGTAATCGAACACGCCCTGCTCGCTGGCACCCGGGCAGAAGCGCTCGTAGTAGCGCATCACCGCGGGCAGGATCCCCGCCGCGCCGTTGGTCGGGGCCGTGACGACGCGCCCGCCGGCGGCGTTCTCCTCGTTGACGGCGAGCGCGTACAGGTTCACCCAGTCGAGCGTGGTCAGCGGGTCGCGCATGCCGGCCTCGGGCCGCGAGGAAAGCTCGGCGTACAGGGCCGGGGCCCGGCGCGAGACCCGCAGGCCGCCCGGCAGCGTGCCGCCGTTGGCGATGCCGCGCTGGATGCAGTCCTGCATCGCATCGTGGATCTGGCGTAGCCCGGCGCGGACCTCGTCCTCGCTCCGCCACGAGGTCTCGTTGGCCATCATCAGCTGGGCGATCGTCAGCCCGTGCTCCTTCGCCTGGGCCAGCAGCTCGCGGCCGCTGTGGAAGGGATAGGGCACCGGCGTGGTGTCCGCGACGATGCGGTCTTCCGCGGCCTCGTCCTGGTTGACCACGAAGCCGCCGCCGACCGAGTAGTAATCGCGCGTGGCGATCACCGCGTCCGCGGCGTCATAGGCGGTGAAGCGCATCCCGTTGGTGTGGTGCGGCAGCTTCTGGCGCTTGTTCATCACCAGGTCGCGCTTCTCGTCGAAGGGCACCGCGTGCCGACCGAGCAGCAGCACCTGGCCGCCGCCGCGGATCCGCTCCAGCGCGGCCGGGATGATGTCCGGGTCGATGGTGTCCGGGTGCTGGCCCTCCAGGCCCATCAGGACGGCCTTGTCGGTGCCGTGGCCGCGTCCGGTGAGGGCGAGCGAGCCGAACACCTCGGCCCGGACGCGGGCGACGTCGCCCAGTCGGCCCGGTTCGTCCAGCCAGTGCTCGACGAAGCGGGCGGCGGCCCGCATCGGGCCCACGGTGTGCGACGAGCTCGGTCCGATGCCGATCTTGTACAGGTCGAAGGTGCTGACGGCCATGGGTCCGGGAGGTTGCTGCGGGGACGCACTATGATAGCCGCCGATGGCCCTGACCCTGTTCCAGCGCGACGACTGCCACCTTTGCGACCGCGCGCTGGAGGTGCTCGCGGCGGCGCGCGCGCCCGGGTTCGAAAGCGTGTTCATCGACGGCGACGCGGCGCTGGAAGCCCGCTACGGCGAGCGCGTGCCGGTGCTGCGCGACGAGGCGACCGGCCGGGAGCTCGACTGGCCCTTCGATGGGGTGCGGCTGGCGGGGTTCCTGCGCGGCCAGGCGGAAGTCGGCTAGCGCGACGCCTCCAGTTCGATGCGGACCTCCACGGAGTCCCCGACCATCGAACCCCAGGCCGTGCTGCCGAACGCGCTCCGCGAGAGGGTCGTGGTCGCGGAAAAGCCGATCGTCTGCCTGAATGGAGGCAGCGGGTGCCGGCGCTCGGCGTTTCGCACCGCGTCCAGGACCACCTCGCGGGTCGTCCCGCGCAGCGTCAGCTGGCCGCGGATGCGGGCGCGGCTTGCGTCCAGCGGCTCGACGCCGGTGGAGCGGAAGCCGGCCACCGGATGGCGTCCGGAATCGAGCAGCGCGGCGCCGGCCACCGCGCGGTTCCAGGCCTCGTCGCCGAAGTCGAGCCGCGACAGCGGGATGTCCGCGACCACCTGCGCACCGTCCCAGCCGTCCGGCACCAGGGACAGCGTCCCGGTGGTCCCGGACACGGTGCCGATCGCCCTGGAAAAGCCGGCGTGGTCGACCGCGATCACGATCCGGGTGTGAACCGGGTCAAGCGTCCACTCGATGGCGTCCGGGTGCGCGACGGCCGCGGCCGGCGGGCGCTGCACGTCGCCGCGCGGTGCCAGCTGCGAGCACGCCGCGGCAAGCAGGGCCAGCGCGGACGCGACCATCCAGCGCTTCGAGGCATGGCGGCGGATGGCTCGCATCGCGTTTCCCGGCAGCGCCCGGTCGGACGTCGGCTGCGATTCTAGGCCGCCGCGCGCGCTGGCGAAACTTGCGCCAGCGACGGCACGTTGCGACGATGCTGGCGGGGTGGAGCGGCGCCACGGCGTCGCAGGCTACATGGGGAATCCGATGCGGGGCTGGTGGATGTCATGGGCGCTGTGCCTGCTGTGCCTGTCGGCGGCCGCGGCACGCGCCGACGACGGCAGCACGCCGCTGCTTCCGCAGCCGCGGCAGCTGAGCGTCTTCGACGGGCTGCCCTCGAACCGGGTCAACGGAGTCGCCGAGGACCAACAGGGCTACCTCTGGATCGCGACCCGCGACGGCCTTGCGCGCTACGACGGCGTCGGCTTCCGCATCTGGCGCGTCGGTGACGGGCTGCGCGACAACTTCGTGTGGTCGGTCCACGTCGATGCGCGCGACAGGATCTGGGTCGGGACCGCCTCGTCCGGACTGGCGATGCTCGACGTCGATCGCGGCGGGTTCACCTGGTACGACCGTGCCACCCGCCCCGAAATGGCCAGCGACGATGTCTGGTCGATCAACGGGACGCCCGACGGCGCGATCTGGTTCGGGACCGCGGACGGCGGCCTGTACCGGCTCTCCCCCGACGACCGGCTGCAGCGCTTCCAGCACGACGCCGCCGATCCGCGCAGCCTGCCGTCGGACGGCGTCTCGCACCTGGTCGTGGGCCGCGACGACGGCACCCTGTGGGTCGGCACCAAGGCCGGCGTCGCCAGGTGGACGGGCGATGGCTTCGAGCGCCTCCCGGCGGACCGCTTGGGCACGATGATGGTCGACGGCATGACCATGGACGCGGAGGGCAACCTGTGGGTCGGCGTCCACGGCTCGGGCGTCGTGCGTCGCCCGGATGGCCGCATCGAACCGATGCCGTGGATCGAACCGGGCCTCGGCGTCCCCGCGCTGCACATGCTGCTCAAGGACTCCCTCGGCACGCGCTGGCTGGATACGCGCAGCGGGCTGGCCTGGGTCCACGAGGGGAGGGTCGACGACGTGCCCCTCTACAGCACGACCAGCCGCGGCCCGGTGCGACCGGCCTGGGCCGCGGGCTACGAGGACCGCGAGGGCGGGCTGTGGTTCGCCAGCAGTGACTCGGGGCTGTGGCACCTGCCTGCGAACTGGCGCAACTTCAGCGTGCTCCAGCGCCGGATGACCGACCCCTCGTCGCCCGGGAACGCCTTCGTGTTCGGCGCCGCGCCGTCCTCGGCCGGCGGCGGCGGTGGGCTGTGGATGGTCGGCAGCGGGGGCATGCTCGACCATCTCGATCCGCGCACCGGCAACGTGGAGCACCGGCTCACCGAGGTCTGCGGCTCGCTGTTCGTGACCGGGGTGATCGAGACCTCGGACGGCCGTGTCTGGCTCGGCTGCCAGGACCAGCTGGTGCGATTCGACCCGGCCAGCGGGCGGGTGCGCCGCTGGCACGCCGACGGCAGCGCGGACGCCGCCCCTCCGGGCCGCATCTTCCAGTTCGTGGAGCAGCGCGACGGCACGCTCTGGCTGGCGAGCCACCAGAGCATCCAGGTGCGCGATGCCCGGGGGCGCGTGATCGACACCATCCACCGGGGCGAGCCGGGCGGACCGGCACCCGGGGCCCAGGTCGAACACATGATGCGGGCGCCCGACGGTGGCGTGTGGCTGGCGACAACGGGCGGACTGCTGGCCTGGAACGACGGCGCGCGCTCCTTCGATCCGGTGCCCGGGGCGCCGGACATGGCCCTCCACAGCATCGCCGTCGGGCCGGGCGGGGAGATCTGGCTCGCCGGCCACGGCGACCTGCGCGCGTACGCCTGGGACGGCGAGCGGCTGTCGCTGGTGCGCACGGCGGGCGCGGAAGATGGCGTGCCGGTGGTTTCACCCGGCGGCATGGTCGTCGACGACACCGGCGTGATCTGGCTGACCACCGTGCGCGGCCTCGTGCGCTTCGACCCCGAAAGCCGGCGCCTGCGCGTGTACGGTGTGCACGACGGCCTGCCCAGCCATGAATTCAGCGAGTTCCCGGTCACCGCCTCGGCCCAGGGCTACGTGGCCGCGGGCACCGCAGACGGCCTCCTGCTCTTCCATCCGCGCAAGGTGCAGTGGAGCGGGCGGATGCCGACGCTGGCCATCGAGTCGGTCGGCCTGCGGCGCGGCGACGAGCGCGTGGAGTTCCCGCCCCATGGCCGGCTGACGCTGCGGCACGACGACCGCGACCTGCGGGTGACCGCGCGCCTGCGTTCGTTCACCGACGCGCACGCCCACCGCTACCGCTTCCTGCTGCACGGCTACGACCCCGACTGGGTGGAGACCGGCGCCAGCGGGGAGCGCGTGCTCGCGCGGCTTGCACCGGGCCACTACCGCCTCGACGTGCAGGCGCGCACCGCCGATGACGAGTGGGGCGCGGTCGAAAGCCTGCAGCTGTCGGTCGAGCCCCCGTGGTGGCAGGCGGCGTGGGCGGTGGCGCTGTTCGCCGCGGTGGGCGCGCTGCTGGTGCTCTGGATGGTGCACCTCTACCGCCAGCGCCTGAGGCGGCGCCACTCCTGGCAGCTGACCGAGCAGCGGCGCCGGCTCGCGGAGCAGGCCTCGTTCGCGAAGACCCGTTTCCTCGCCACGCTCGGGCACGAGGTGCGCACCCCGATGACCGGCGTCATGGGCATGAGCGAGCTGCTGCTCGGGACCGACCTGGACCCCCGGCAGCGCCACTATGCCGATGGCATCCGCGGCGCCGGCGAGCACCTGATGCGGCTGGTCAACGACGCACTCGACCTCGCCCGGATCGAGGCCGGCGAGCTCGAGCTGGTGGAGGAGGCGTTCAACCTGGCGACCGTGCTGGAAGACGTGGGCGCGCTGATGGAGCCGGTGGCGCGCCAGCGCGGGCTCCGCTTCCTCAGCCATATCGATGCGCAGACCCCCCGCTGGCTGCGCGGCGACCCGGGGCGCGTGCGCCAGATCCTGCTCAACCTGCTCGGCAACGCGGTGAAGTTCACCGAGGCGGGCAGCGTCTCGATGCAGGCCGCGCCCATCGCCACCGGCGGAGTGCGCCTGGTGGTTTCCGACACCGGCCCGGGGCTGAGCGACGAGCAGCAGGCGCTCCTGTTCCGCCGCTTCCAGCAGGCCGACGGCGCGCACACCGCCGCGCGCTATGGCGGGAGCGGGCTGGGGCTGGCCATCTGCAAGGAGCTCGCGACGGCCATGGGCGGGCGCATCGAGCTCGACAGCACGCCGGGCCAGGGCACCGACTTCACCGTCGACCTGCCCCTGCCCGCGGCCAGCCCGGTGGACGTGCAGGCGCAGCAGGCGCCGGTGGCGGCGGAAGCCGCCGGTCCCGGGCTCTCGCTGCTGCTGGTCGAGGACGACGCCACCGTGGCCGAGGTCATCAGCGGCCTCCTGGCCGCGCAGGGGCACGAAGTGGTCCACGTCCCGCACGGCCTGGCCGCGCTGAGCGAGGTCACCGCCGCGCACTACGACATGGCGCTGCTCGACCTGGACCTGCCCGGGATCACGGGCCTCGCCCTGGCCATGCAGCTGCGCGCGCGCGGGTTCGATGCGCCGCTGCTGGCGGTCACCGCCCGCGCCGACGCCGAAGCCGAGCCGCTTGCCCGCGAAGCGGGCTTCGACGGCTTCCTGCGCAAGCCGGTGACCGGCGCGATGCTCTGCGCCGCGATCGACGCGCTGCGGCCCAAGGTCGCGGCCTGAAGGCCGCCCCGGTCAGCGTCGGCTGTGCGAGTGCACCTCGTCGACGAGCACGCGGACGTGCTCCGGGTCCATGTCCGGCGACATGCCGTGGCCGAGGTTGAAGACGTGCCCCTCGCGCGAACCGCCGTTGCCGTCGCGGTAGCTGTCGAGCGCGAGGCGCACTTCGCGCCTGATCGCCTCGGGCGGACCGTAGAGCGTGCACGGGTCGAGGTTGCCCTGCAGGGCGACCCGGCCGCCCGTGCGCCGCGCGGCCTCGCCCAGCTCCACCAGCCAGTCCACCCCGAGGCCCTCGGCGCCGGAGTCGGCCAGGTCGCCGAGGTAGGCCCCGTTGCCACGGCCGAACAGGATGAGCGGGGCGCGGTCGGCGCCCTCGCCGCGGTCGAGCTCGCGCGCGATGCGTTCGAGGTAGGGCAGCGAGAACTCGCGGTACATCGCCGGCGACAGCACGCCGCCCCAGGTGTCGAAGACCTGCAGGGCCTGGGCGCCGGCCGCGCGCTGCGCGGCGAGGTAGGCGATCACGGCGTCGGTGTTGACCGCCAGCAGGGCATGCAGCGCCTTCGGGTCGCCGTGCGCCATCGCCTTGATGGTGGAGAAGTTCCTGCTGCCGCCGCCCTCGACCATGTA